>Ga0181521_10007070_pt1 | contig 11900 bp, 19 predicted proteins | sample PEATcosm2014_Bin_32_FD_119764 | JGI IMG/M metagenome (GOLD analysis project Ga0181521, IMG submission 119764) | Peatland microbial communities from MTU Mesocosm Facility, Houghton, MI, USA - PEATcosm2014_Bin02_60_metaG | ecosystem: Environmental > Terrestrial > Soil > Wetlands > Peat | place... | reverse complement strand
GCTGCGACCCAGTCGTACGCCCGTCGGAGTGGCGGAATAGGCAGACGCGCCAGCTTGAGGGGCTGGTGCCCGCAAGGGCGTGGGGGTTCAAGTCCCCCCTCCGACACTTACAGTTGCCCACGGATTCGCGGGTCGTGATTCGATGCGCGCAACGTGCCTGGTCGGGTCATACGTGACCGTGATTCCCAGGTCTTCGTACACCTGCGCCTTGAGCTTCGGGTCGGCGTCGGCTAGCGCGTTCGTAATGCTGCCCAGCTCGGCGACGAGCTCCCGGATCTGCTCCGTCGTGTACTGACCGGCCGGCTGCGCCAGCGTGATCTCTCGCTCGGCCCTGAGCCGCTCGGCCTGAACCTCGGCCATCCAACCGGCGACGATCACCGGGTCGGCGTCAGCGTCTAGGGCTGCCCGGTACTTGGCCAGCCGGGTGTCACAGTCGGCGAGCTTTCGCTGAGCCGCCTCGATCCGAGTGAAGTCGACATCGGTCGAACCGCCGGCCGCCGCCAGAGCCGCGCAGGTCTCATCGAGGTTCGCCGGGTCGAAGAGGGCCCCGATCCATTCATCGAGCTTCGGGACGATGGCCGACTCTCGGAGGTAGACCGAGAGAGGGTGGTCCATGCCCGGGACCGCGCCGCGGTCGCTCGGGAACTTGCACCGGTAGCGGAGGGCATCGTGGGTGAAGTTGCCCTGCATCCGGTGGCCACAGAGCCCGCAGTGGACCCGACCGCTCAGGACGTAGGTCCGCTGAGTCGTCCGCGTCTTGCCGGTCGTCGGCCGGTACGTTCCGGCGGCCATCTGCGCTTGCGCCTTCGCGAAGACCTCGGAGCTGATGATCGGCTCGTGGGTCTGCTCATTCGACCAGATCCAGTCGGAGTCGTCGTTCCAGCGCATCCGCGAAAGGTGGCCCTGCGCCACGTCCTCCACGTCGACGAGGATCTCGTCTCGGCGCTGGCGGTTCCAGACCTGGCGCCCGGTGTAGCGAGGATTCATGAGGATCGACCGGACGGCGATCTTCGACCACGAGCGCATGTCCCGGTGGCGGTTACGGGCCGGGTCGTGCGCGCTGGGGGAGGGGATGCCGTCGCGGGTGAGGTCCTGGGCGATGGCGAAGTACCCGCGGCCAGCGATGTACTCGGCAAAGATTCGCCGCACGGTCGGGGCCGCGGTCGGGTCGATCTCGAGCCGGTGGAGGCGCTTCCCGTCTGCCGCCTTGCCCGGGTTCGGGTGTGCGCCTGCGTCGGCCAGCTGGTAGCCGAAAGGCGGTCGGCCGCCGAGGAACCGACCCTCGTGCTGAGCTTGGGCTGCCATGGCCGAGCGGACCCTGATCTTGATCCGGTTCCGCTCGCCCTTGGACATGCCGCCGTACAGATTCATGATCAAGTCGTGGGCGTCGGAGCCCGGGTCAATCCTGCCGCCGACCTCGGGCACCCACAGCTCGACCCCGTAGTGGACGAATACGGGGAACGTCAGAGCGAAGTGGTTGCCGCTGAACGCGCGCGCCGGCTCGCCGATCACCACGGCGTCAAAGCCACGGTCAGACCGCTTGAAAGCCTCGAGCAGGGCTGCCGACTCAGGGCGCCGCTTCCATGGAAGAGACCGGCTCTGGCCGATGTCGAAGAACTCCGCGACGACCACGCCTCCCGTCGGCTCGATGATCGACTTCGCTCGGGACATCTGCCATTGCTTCGAGCTGGCCGGGTCTTGCTGGTCCTCGGTCGACACGCGACCGTAGAAGGCGAATCGTGTCATGCCTGCTCCTTTGCTGCTGCCTCGAGGATCTCGATCGCTTTCTTGGTCAACCGACCGCCAGCGCGCCGTTCCTGCGTGCCCTCCAGGTAGCCCTTGTCGGCAGCCCGGAACTTGGCGTCTCGCACATACCGCCGGTCCTGCGGATTCTCTGGATCCAGCCCGAGTCTCCGCGTGACCTCCTTGATCGGCGCTGTGCTGTGATCGTTCATGGCCTCGGCGTACAGGGAGGCAATCGTCGCCAGCTCAAGGTCACGACGCGCTGCCTTGTCGCTGCGGGGTCTGCCGACGGGATGCCGATCAAGATCGACGGAGCGAACAAACTCTGCAGCAATGGCTGACGGCTTCTCTCCGAGCAACTTCTCCCATTCCGATTGGTCGTTCCGCCCCATGTCGCTGGCCCACTGTCTCTGCACGGCCTGGACGATTTCAGGAAGGCTGACCGAGCGCAGCATCTTGGCCGTGACCGTGGGCGACTCCGGGTTTAACGCTTCTGGCGTGTGACTCCACATGCCCAGGTGGACCTCCGTACGCAACGTGTCCCGCTCGGATGCCGCTTTGCGGCGATCGCCGTCAGGAAAGAGCTTGACCTCACCCACCACAAGCGAACCCTCGTGGGGGAGAAGCACGACTCCCTGCCGCCACCCGGGGAAGCCGTCGAGCGGTCCCTCGCCGATAACGCTGAGGGGCTCGAGATGGAACTCGAACCGCCAGCCGAGGAGGTAGTCAGACCAGGGATTGGGATTCCCGTCAGGGGGCACCCTGTCAGAGTAACAGTTACGAAGCCATAAGGCAACAGGCGGACCAACTGTCGGAGTTTGGGGGTTTCTGGCGCACCTTTTAATAACAGCAGCCTTGCCGTAGTCCACTAGTAGTCGTGACCCGCGAGCAGCTCGTAGAGAAGGCGAAGGCCTCGAACTCATTGCCCTCCCCGGCGATGCAGAAGGCCATCCTCACGCAAGCCGGCGCCACAGAGGTGGAGGTCGGCGAGGTGGTTGGGGCGCATCGCGTGACCGTGAACCGCTGGGTCATGGGCCACCGCCGGCCGACCGGAGAGCGTCTGCGGAAGTACGTGGCCCTGCTTGCCGAGCTCCAGGAGATTGGAGCGAAGCGTGCCTGAGTCTCAAGCTGAACTTGAGGTCGAGGTTCCCACGGATCGACCGCAGCCCACCCAGCGGGGCTATCGGACCTTGCTCAGGATCCTGACCACCGCCGCCGAGAGGCGACGCGAACTGGAGGAAGCCGCATGAGGGGCGACGTACTCACCCATCTGAGCCCCAACACCTTGCGGGACCTTGCTGCCGCGATCGAATACAGGTCGCCCAAGGCCCGGGCGCGGCGTGCCCTGACGGACGAGGGGCTCGAGAAGCTGGCGGACATCCTGCTCGCCGGCTCACAGCCGACCGTCGGTTTCTTCCGCAGATACCGGGTGGCATCGTGACCCCGCACGCGGATCCGGACTTCGACCCCGCCGAGCCGCCGCCGTGGGAGTCGCCACCATCGGCTGCCGCCGTAGCCATGCTGACCCCGATCGACTGGCCCGACTTCTGGAGCAGCGACGTCGCCGAAGACGAGTGGCTGATCGAACCCATCGTCGCCCGTGGGCGGCAGACGGCCATCTACTCGATGGCCAAGACCGGCAAGAGCCTGCTGGCGCTGAACGTAGCAGCCAGTGCGGCGGTGGGTCGGTCGATCCTCGGCCACGAGGCAAAGGGTCCCATCGACGTCATGTACGTCGATCTCGAGATGACCGAGGCGGACCTGCGCGAGCGGCTCACCGACCTCGGGTACGGCCCGGACGACGACTTGAGCCGGCTGCACTACTTCCAGCTGCCCGAGCTACCAGGACTCGACAGGGACGTGGGCGGGGAGATCCTGGTGGCCACGGCGCTCGCCAAGAAAGTGCAACTGGTGATCATCGACACCATGGCCCGAGCGGTGCAAGGCGGCGAGAACGACGCCGATACCTATCGGGGGTTCTACTGGTACACGGGCCGCCGTCTGAAGGCCGCGGGCGTCGCCCTCCTGCGGCTCGACCACCAAGGGAAGGACGCGGCCCTCGGCCAGCGCGGGTCATCGGCCAAGGTCGACGACGTCGACATCGTCTTCAAGCTGACCCAGCTCGACGCCAAGACCTTGAAACTCACTCGGACCCACACACGGGTGCCGTGGGTGCCGGCCGAGGTGACCATCGTTCGTGAGGAATCACCGGTCTTGCACCACGTCTGGGCCGACGACTTCGTTCCTGCCGGGACCCATGACGCGATTGTCGCCCTGGACGAGCTCGAAGTGCCGCTCGATGCCAGCGCAGAGACCGCACTCGCGACGCTCCGTCGTGCTGGCAGGGGACAGCGAAAGGCAGTCGTCCTGGCCGCGCTCAAGGCCCGTCGGAAGGACTCGAAATGACCGCTTTTGTACCGTTCGGTCAGTTCCGGAACCGCCTTTTTGGACCCTTGTCGGGAACCGACCCGCGGGCGACCCCGTCGCCGCGCACCCCGCTGCAGTTCACAGAGCCTTTTTCGGTTCCCGGAACCGGTGGGAACCGACCCGAGTCCAACGGTTCCCGGTTCTTCCCGTCTATAGACGGGAACCGGGACCAGGACCACTCCTGGGGCAGTCTCCGATGACCGGTCACAACCCGATTCACGAGATGCTGGCCAAGGAAGCCGCGAAGGGTCAGCAGATCCGTGGTGGCTGCGAACAGTGCGACGCCTACCAGACGCTCGAAGAGGTTGACGACGGCGTGTGGTCGCTGACCGTTCACCACGACGACTGGTGTCCAGTGCTGCGCGCCATGAAGGCCGGGACGAACTGATGACCTTCATCCACACTGACGAGGTCCAAATCGTCTGGCGAAGCGACAGGGCGTTGTCGGCATCCGTGCGGGACGCTCAAGGCGTTGTCGACGTTCGCTTCACTGTCGACGGTTGGACTTGCACCTGCGGTGAGCCCTACGGCTGCTCGCACATCTTGGCTGTCAAGGGCATCGCAGCGGTGGCGTCATGACCAAAAACGACCCACCCGGCATCGGCTCGTCTTCTCCGCGGAATGATGCGCACACGCGCGACGACAAACCCGCTCCGACCAGCGACGATGCCGTGGGTTCGGTATGTGTCGGGACTCCGAATGATTCAAGGCCCACCGGAATATGAGTGATGCCCCGAGGCACCCGGACTTCACCCCCGGCAACACGGTCGCCCTGAAGCACGGCGCCAACTCGCCGACCGCCGTCGCAGCCCGGGCCGAGCTGGTGCGCCCCCGGCTGTTCGAGGTCTGCCCCTGGCTGCACGAAATGCACGACGTGATTGCCGTGGATCGGTTCCTACGAGCCGAAGCCAGGGCGCTGATCCTGCACGAGTACATCGCAGGGATCTGCGACACGACGGGGCCGGCGAAGGTGCCCGTCAAGGTCTGGGAGCAGGCCACGGCGGCCGACAACCTCGCCGCTCGGCTGGGCAACACGCTCGGACTCGACCCCAGCGGCCGCGCACGGCTGCAGCAGACGGTTGCCAGCACCCAGGCGACCCTCGCCGACCTGAAGGCGCAGGGAGCGCAGACAAAGGGCTTCCTCGAGCACGCCGACGGACCGGAGGAGGACTGATGATCCCGCGCCGTGACACGAAGGCCATGAGGGAGGCGAAGGCCCTGCTCGGGGCACTGGTGCTCGAGGACGGGCGCCGTTGGGGCGACGTGGCCGAGCCCTGGCAGTGGCGACTGGCCGAGTGGGCGTTCGACGAGCGCGCCCGGCCGAACCGCTGGGAAAGCCGACCACGTGGCGGGTCGAAGTCAACCGACATCGCCGGGATCTGCATGGTGGCCATGGTCGAGATCGACCCCGCCGGCAGCCGGTCGTACGCCATCGCCGTGGACCGTGACCAGGGCCGACTGATCGCCGAAGCGGCGGCCGGGTTCGTGGCCCGCACGCCGGCACTGGCCAGTGCACTGACGGTCGACTCGTACAAGGTCACGGCCAGCTCGGGCAGCGCGCTTGAGATCCTGGCCGCTGACGCAGCCTCCACGTGGGGCCTGAAGCCTCGCCGCGTCGTGTGTGACGAGTTCTGCCAATGGCCGTCGACGGCGAACGCCAAGGGCGTCTGGACGGCGATCCTGACGTCGATGGGCAAGGTGGCCGGCGCCAAGTTGCTCTGCACGTCGACATCGGGCGATCCGGCGCACTGGTCGCACCAGGTCTACGAGACGGCGCGCAAGTCGAAGGCGTGGACCGTCCAGGAGACACCAGGACCGCTCCCGTGGGCGTCTCCGGAGTTCCTGGCCGAGCAACGGCTCATCCTGCCCGACAGCGTCTATCGGCGCCTGCACCTCAACGAGTGGTGCGCTTCAGAGGACCGCCTGACCAACCTCGACGATGTCCGTGCCTGCGTGACCCTCGACGGCCCGCTCGAGCGGCAAGAGGGGCGCCAGTACGTCCTGGCCCTCGACCTCGGCGTCCGGAACGACCGGACAGTGGGCGCCGTCATGCACTCCGAGCGGATGGTCGAGCCCGGCGGGCGCGATGTCGTCCAGCGGATGGTGCTTGATCGCCTCGAGGTCTGGGCCGGCACGCGCGCGAAGCCCGTGGACCTCGGCGCCGTCGAGCAGTGGGTCGAGTTCACAGCGCGTGCCTACCGGGCCCGGGTGGTCGTGGACCCGTGGCAGGCGATCGCAATGGTGCAGCGCCTTCGGTCCCGAGGCCTGCAGGTGGAGGAGTTCACGTTCTCCCAGCAGTCGACCGGCCGGCTCGCCGTCGCCCTTCACACCACGATTCGCGACCACCGTCTCGCCATCCCCAACGACGAGGAGCTGATCGACGAACTCGTGAACGTGCGTCTCCGCGAGACGTCGCCGAACGTCTACCGCCTGGACCATGATCCGGACCGACACGACGACCGGGCGATCGCTCTGGCCATGGCGATCCTGCAGCTGGCGACTACGCCCCGGCCCGGTGGACCCGTGCTCTACACCGCCGAGGAGATCCGGGACGAGGACTTCCGCGTCGCCGTCGCCCAGGCCCGCGCCAACGGGCTCCTACCCGAGCCATCAACCCTTGGACATCGGTTCGCTGGCCGCTTCGCGATGCCGGAGAGCATCACTGCATTCAGCGAAGACGACGACGCCCCCCGCGCCGGCTTGGCTCCGAGTCCGTTCGGGGGGACCTCCGATGCCGACAAGGAACTTCCCGACGGCCTGGCCCCCTCTCCGTTCGTATGACCTCCGTCGCCATCACCGAACCCGGTGCGTTCCTCTCCGCCAAGGTCTGCGCGGCGCTACGACACCCCCTGATGCGCGACCTCGCCGAGGCGCGTCGCGATCAGATGTCCGTCTCGGCCGAAATCGTCGACGCGATCACGCTGATCGACAATGTCGGGGCATGGTACGAGGCGAGACATGCCTCAAAGGTTTCGGATGTTTCGCCCGGCGTTTCGCAACTGGACACCCGACGTTGCGAGGCCGAAGAGTACCGACAGATGACCGTTTCCGCCGCCGCCGAGGCACTCAGGATCTCCCCGCAAGCCACCCGAAAGCTGCTCGAGCGCGGCACGCTCCACGGCGAGCGCGGTCCGCGGGCATGGCGAGTCTGCGCCGAGTCCGTCGCCGCACGAAAGGACAACACGACATGCCAACACTGACCGATGCCGAAGCCAGCCTCGCGGCGGCCCATGACGTCCGCGAACAGACCCGGATCGCATCCCAGGAAGCGACGGCCAACGCCGCAGCCCTCCGGGCGAAGCTCAAGGCCGGCGGTCGCGGCAGCGCCAAGATCACCGCGGCTGACATTGCCGCGGCCGACCAAGCGGCCGAGTTCGCCGCGTTGGCGCACGAAGGGGCCAAGGCCGAGATCCCGGCCCTGGCGGCGGCCGTCAAGGACGCCCGAGCGGACCAGGCCTGCGACGAGGTCCTCGCGGAGCTGCCCCAACTGGGCCAGGACGTCCTATTCGCCCTTCAGGCCGTCGAAGCCGTCCTCTCGCCGCTGGTCGCAGCGGTCGAACGGTATGACACGTTCGTCGAGTCGGCCGTCCAGCGGCTCGAGAAGGTGGCGCCGACCGTCGAGCCCACCCACGTGGCTGGCGCTGGATTGAACCCGCGGCGCCGAGGGGGAACCGCGGACTCGCCATTCGTCGGCCGGGCAGAGACGCCTTCGGCTGAGTCCCAGCACGTGGCCGCCCGGCCATCTCGATTCAACTTCCCGCGCCACAGTCAGCCGACGGTCGACGGCGTCCCCCTCGGATCGTGTCGTGGCGCCGCCCAGCTGGCCAGGGTCCTGCTGCCCTTCATGGCGGACCTTGGCACCCCCGGAGGCACGCTCGAGGGCCTGAAGCTGCTCGCGGCAGGCGCTCCGCAACTGCCCACCCCATGACACCGTCGCAGCACCCAACCCCGAAAGGAAGCACCTCCCCATGAAAACCGCACTGCAGGAGATCAGAGCCCTCAAGCCCGCACAGGTGGGCGGAATCAAGCGCATATACGAGAGCTTCGGAACCGGCCGAGACGGCATCCATCGCGTGGCCCGGACCTTCCACATCAGCGAGAGCGCCGCGTCGACCATGGCGACCGCCGTCTCGACCGCGCCGAAGCCCAAGCCCGTCACCGAATCCGCGCCCGACCTCACGGCCGCAGCCGCCGCCAGCGACGCCCGGGCGGCCAGCAACGCCCAGGCAGCCCACGCAGCTCGGGACGCGTACCTGACCGCCAAGCTGGCCGCGCAGGTCCAGGCGGCGGCAGCGAAGCCCCTGAACGAATGTTCGCCTCAGGAACTCGAGGCCCTCGCTGCCGCTGCTGGCGCGGAGGCGGGCATGTTCGGCTGATGAGCCGAGTCTGCACTGCGGCGGCTTGCGGATCGCCCTCTGTGGCGCCGCAGTGCACGCCGGCCGTCGGTGATACCTCGTCCCACGAAGCGAGGCGTCCCGACGGCCGGCACCCCCCCCTGGCCAGGCAAGGCGCTCGCAGGGTCTCGTCCTCCCAGCGGCACAAGTCGGTCCAGATCGGCAATCGGTGGCGTCCGTCTCTTCCGTCACCGATCGTCCGTCGCCGGTCCCCAGCGCCGCCCTGTTCTCTGGGGAGACGCTGGGGCGCCGGCAGGCGCGCTTCTGCTGATGGTGGAACTTCAGCAACCTTCGTGGCGATGATGTGGAACGACGACCCCGGAGACCTCAGTTGGCGATGTCCTTTTGGTCGAACCCTGTCGACCCGACTACGTAGGTCGGGCAAGTGTTTCCGTAGAGGTCCACATCGAACGAGTAGCTCGCCCCAGGAGCTACCTCGTCCGAAGAGTCCGGAAGATTGGCGAAGGTCCCGAGTTCGGGGCCGGTGAATATCCCATTGGCATCGACGCAGTACACGTCTACCGATACCGGACCCTGGATGGTGTCCTTTCGGATGTTCTTGCTCTCACCGACGATGTCGGTGCCCGTGTTGTTCACCTGCACTGTGGCAAGGTCTGCCTTGTAGGTGTCGGGGGTGCTCAAGTCCTGATACGAAACGTGAACTTGGAGGGTTGCGCCCGCCGGGAACGACTGGGCTGACTGGAAATAGATGAAGGCGAAGGCCTCTTGGCCAGGTTCGAGACGCGTCGGACTGAAGCCTTGATCTGACCCAGTGTCGACAATCTTGCCAACGGAGTTCTTCACCACGCCGTCCGCCGACAAGTTGGCGATCGTTTTCTTCGTGCCATTCCGGACGGCGAAGGGTTCGGCGTATCCAGTCGACGACCCAGCCGTCGTCGGCAACGCCCCAAATCCAACAACAGCAACTTTGTGTTGGTTCGCCTTCGGCACTGAGAACATTGGGGTCACGTTGCGAGCAAGGACAGGTGAGAATACGGGCACACTCTTCTGAGCCGCCCTTGACGCTCCCGCAGAAGGCAGGACCACCACCGTCAACGCTGCAGTGATGGCAACGACGAACGCCATGACAGTTCCAAGTTTTTGCCTCATGCGGTCCCTTCCATTGGGTCTCAAGATCGACCTGCCCAGTCTCTACGACTTTGCGACCCGGTCGCTTGTGCCCACTTCTCGCTCCGTCATTCGGGCCGTGTCGTAGGTCAGCGGCGGCGGGCAGAGGGGTCAGAAGCCTACGGGCCGCCCGCTGGCCTTCGGCGCATGCTCACGGCACGCCTCCACGTACCAGCTTTTGCACTTCCGATCCGTCCAGATCCCTTTCCACGCCGGCTCCCCGCGGCAATGGGTGGCCTGCAACTGGACCGACTGGATCAATCCGGAAACATCGCCCCGCTTGAGGGCTGAAGGCGTCGACGAGGTCGCCGGGCTCGGGCATAGGGTCCATCGGGCCGAGGGTAGACCGGGGCAGATCGGGCGGTGGCATATGTGCCGTCCTACCATTGAAGCCCATGTCGGAACTGCACATAAGCGGAGCCACCTACCACGGCGGCTTCTCGTTCGTTGCCGAGACGTCGCGAGCTGGACGGCTGGTCCTCACTGACGAAGCCCTCACCCTGGACCAGATCGTCCATGAGACCCTCACTCGCAACTTCGATCCGCCGATCGAGTTATGTCGAACGCGAGCCATCGCTTCGGTTGAGGTCACCAGCGAGCAGGTCGCCCGGAGCAAGGTCGGGGCGGCTGTCTTGTTTGGTGTACTCGGTGCCGTAGCCTCCAAGGGCGCCTCCGACCGGGCGACGATGCTGGTGACCCTCAAGAGCGGGGAGACCGGCTACCTCACCGTGGATGGGCAATCGACGGCGTCCCTACTCGGCACGCTGAGCCCCTGGCTCCGCGAGCACGGCATCGCTCCAGGGCCGCCGAAAGAGTCCGCACCGAGCGAAGGCGACACCGGACTGAAACTGATCGCCGACGAGCTGGCGAAACTGGCAGAGCTGAGAAATACAGCGGTCATATCGGAGGACGAGTTCCAGGCCCTCAAGTCGAAGCTCATTGCGGACCACGTAGCCTGAACGACCCTGCGGATTGCCGAGCAGGATCCAGGACAGGGCCTGACGAAGCCGCGAGCAGTCCGACTTGCCAGCTCGACTGCAGGGGGGGGAGCGAATCGGACGGGCCATGACCTACCCTGTCGGGTCACGGCAAGTGCGGGCCCTGAGATTGGAGCAGAGCGGTGATCCTGGCAGCCTCATCATCGGGAGCGGTCGCAGGTGGCGTGATCCTCCTACTGATCCTGGTCGCAATCGGCTTCTGCCTCTACTTCCTGCCTTCGTTCATCGCCAGCCGACGCCACCACCACCAGTTCGGGACGATCCTGGTGCTCAACATCTTCCTTGGGTGGACCTTTATCGGTTGGGTCGTATGTCTGGCTATGTCCCTCAGCGCGACTTACGCCGGAGGGTCACCCGTTTCCCATACACAGGCCACCCCTCCCGGCTGGTATCCGCAACCCACACCGGCCAATCCCAGCCAGACTCGGTGGTGGGACGGGACTCAGTGGACCGAACACACGCAGGGATGACAGGGGAGACGCTGGTGAAACTGCGTCTGATGCAGTCCTGTTGGAGCGTGGGTCGATTTGGTGTGGCTGCCGTCGGTGATCTGGACTTCCCTGAGCCCGCGGCCACTTTCTCGGCCGCCCTCGTCCCGGCATGGCCCGATGTCGAGAGGTGGGCAAAGGCCACGGGGCGGCCGCAGCCACAGAAGACTGCCGGCCACAACGCTCTCGAAGAGTTCCACCAGAAGAGGCAGGCTCGCCAGCGATGGCCTCGGGGCGGCGGCCCGGCATGACTGTGCCCACAGACGGCTGCCAACAGCTCAAGGACATGTTGGCCGGACGCCCGGACTGGCGCTTGGAGTACAACGCGAGTGGGCTGGTCTGGTGCTTCGGGCAGGAGGGGGCATCGCGTCTGGTCATCAGCTTCGACGCGGATCATTTTGTGATCTATTCAGCCAACACCGACGAGGAGATTGGGATGGCGACCATCGAGGGCGTGCGGGAATGGCTCGAGCGCCTCGAATCCGGACATGCGGGCTGGACAGAACTCCAAAAGGAGTTGGGCGGCTATCTGCTTGCGTCAGAGGCGGAGCCGTGGCTCAGAACGCCTCCCGATGCTCCCGAAGGTGGATCCCAATAGTCTTAGCCTCGAACCACCGCGTAGCCACGTGATCTGACACGCGCGCATCCGCGGAAAATGCCCCCGTTGCTGGGAGAATTGCGGTTACTGACGCCGTAGTTCTCGCCTAACAAAGGAGGCACTT
>Ga0181521_10007069_pt1 | contig 11902 bp, 8 predicted proteins | sample PEATcosm2014_Bin_32_FD_119764 | JGI IMG/M metagenome (GOLD analysis project Ga0181521, IMG submission 119764) | Peatland microbial communities from MTU Mesocosm Facility, Houghton, MI, USA - PEATcosm2014_Bin02_60_metaG | ecosystem: Environmental > Terrestrial > Soil > Wetlands > Peat | place... | reverse complement strand
CCCAATTTCCCAAGTTTCGGTTTCGAGTTGCGGGGTCTCGCCGGTGACCGTGACCACTTCCGTCGCCATCCCAGGATCAAGCGTCAAGTCCACGCTCAATCGATCCTGAATGTTTACTTGCACCGGGCCCGCCACCGCTTTCTTGAATCCCTGCTTCTCGACGGTAACCGTGTATCGCCCGATCCGGAGCGGACTGGCGACATACTGCCCCTGATCATTGGTCGTGAGCGCCAGTTCCTGGCCACGATCGACTTCGGTCACCGTGACCTTGGCGCCGGTCACCACCGCGCCCGAAGCGTCATGCACCAGTCCGACAATCGCTCCGGCATCCTTTTGAGCCCATAACGGCGCGGACACGGCAAGCAGCATAAACGCAAGGAACGTCGAGAATAAGAGGGCCGAGAAAGTTTGCAAGCGATTGGAACTGGCGGACATGTATGCCTCCTGGACAGTGAACTCGAACCTTCGCCAGCGGTTGGGTCGACCCCAGCGGATGTTCGGCGCTTCGATTACGAGCTTTCGATGCAATATTACGATGTGCTGTTTTTACCTTCGTTTGATAGCGTTTGTCAAGCGCGATTTTTTGGGCAGGGAACCAACGAAGTGCTGCAGCGATCCAGGATCGATCCCGCAGACCCGCGCCGCGCGATTTTCGCTACGCCGACTTCGCTCCGCCAATTGCCGGGTTGGCGGCCTGCAGGTCGAACAGCCGCCGCAAGGCTGCGGTCATCTGCTCCTGTTCCACCTTTTCTGGAAGCCCCCTGAGTTCACGGGCCAGCGATCCGGCGATCCTCTGCGTCATCCGGGACATCATTGCATTCAGCATTTCGTCCTGGTCCTTGGAGAAAGGTCCGTTCTCTTGCCGGAAGGAATCCAGTTCTTGCCGGAAAATCTCATCCAGTCGCAGGCGCAGCGCCACGATGGTCGGCACCACCCGCTCCGCCATCAACTGCCGGCGGAAGCCTTGCGCCTCGGCCTGCAGAATCTTCTCGGCCTCGCGGGCTGCGGCCTCACGCTCCTCCGTGTTGTCGCCGGTCACATTTTCCAGGTCGTCAAGGTCATAGAGGAAAATGCCCTCGACCTCGCGCACCGCGGCATCAATGTCGCGGGGCATCGCGATATCCACCATGACCAAAGGTTGGTTCTTATTCTGATGGTGTTTGCGCCCGCGAATCATCGTCTCGGCTTGGTCACGGCTAACGATCGTGTGAGGACACGCTGTCGCACTGATGATGATGTCGGCCTCGGCCATGTGTTCCGAGCGCTCCTCAAACGGAAACGCAACCCCGCCGAGTTTCGCCGCCAGATCGGCTGCGTGCGCCAGGGTCCGGCTAATAACGGTGACGCTCACGCCACCGGGACCGCCGCCATCTTTAAGCAGCTCGCGAGCTGACAACTCACTCATCCTGCCCGCGCCCAGCACCAGCACTTTCTTTTTTTCCAGCACGCCCAAAATCCGGCGCGCGAGTTCCACCGCGGCGTAAGGAATCGAAACCCCGGCCTTGCCGATCGCCGTCTCCGTGCGCGCGCGCTTCGACACGGCCAGCGCCTTCTGCAGCACAGCATCCAGAAATCGTCCCGTTGTCCCCGCCTTCCGCGCCTGCTTCCAAGCCTCTTCCACCTGGGCAACCACCTGGGGCTCGCCCACCACCATGGAGTCGAGGCTGGACGCGACCCGGAAGATGTGCAGCAGCGCACCTTCGTCCAGCAAGCGGTAGAAGTGCTTCCACTCGCACAACTTGAGCCCATATTCCGAGCCCAGCAGCCGCATCACCGAGTTCGCGGCCAGGGTGACGTCGTTGGCCCACAGCCAAAACTCTGTGCGGTTGCAAGTGGCCATGACGATGACTTCTTCAATGCCTTCCGCCCGCGACAACTGCGACAAGGCTTCGAAACGCCGGCCCTCGCCGATCCAGAACCGCTCTCGCACAGCCACCGGGGCGGTGCGGTAGTTCAGGCCAACCACCATCAGAGCCGGTTCCAAGATTCTCCTCCTGCGGACCTTCCCCTTCGTCAAAAGCACCCCGCGTGCCAACGCACCCGGACAGTAATTCATACTTGTTTTCAGTGAGTTAGGGTGGTCTTGCTGGGCAGGAAGGTGGTCTCTATCTGGCCAGATTGCGGGTTATCACGCTGGCCCGTGTGTTTTGGCCCCCTATTGATCTTGCACCACGGAGACACGGAGTCACGGAGAAATGTTTTTAGCTCTTAGCCTTTGGCCCTTAGCTAAGAGCCAAAAGCTAAGAGCGATCTTGCGCGCTTTTCAAACCTTTCGCCTGCGGCTGGTACACGCAGAACGGCTCTTCATCGAGGTAATTGCCAGTGGCTGCGTAAGCCCGCGCCCGACAACCCATGCATATGTTGCGGAATTCGCAGCAGCCGCATTTTCCCTGTAGATTGCTGGTATCGCGTAGTTCGTTAAACACCACCGAGTTCGCCCATATCTCCGCGAACGGCTGCTTCCTCAAATCTCCCGCCAGGGCCGGCAAGTATCCACAGGGAAATACCTCGCCCTCATGCGAAACGAAACAAACCGCGGTCCCGGCCAGGCATCCCTTCGTCATGGCGTTCATGTCGGAAGGATGACTCCCTGGGTGCCCAACCGGCTGCCCGTGTCCGTGCGGCTTCAGTTCCATGCCGGTGGATCCCGGCATCAGCATCTCGGTAGGGCCGATGCGTGGCGTACCTTCACCGTGCGCCTCTGGGCGCGCGAGCTGCGCGGCGTGTGCGGCCGCTGTTTCGGAACGGTGTTCGGCAACACGCCTCTGACGCACCACCCGGAAGTAGTGTGGCGCGCAGGTCGCCTTCATCTCAATCCCGCCTTCCAGCGACCGATCGTAGAACCAGTTCAGCATCCGTTCGTATTCTTCCGGAGGGACCATCTGTTCGGCGGCGATATCCACGCCGCAACCTACCGGCACCAGCAGGAATGTGTGCAGCGCGTCCGCTCCCAGCGACTTCGCCAGTTCCAGCACCTTCGGAAGTTGGTCGGCATTGTGGCGGGCAATGGTGGTGTTGATCTGCACCGACATGCCCAGATTTTTCAGATTGCGGAAACCGGCAATGGCGGCCTCGAACGCTCCCGGGATGCCTCGGAAACTATCGTGGGTCACCGCATCGGCGCCGTCTAGACTGATGGCAACACGCTGCACGCCGCTATCCACGATCATGCGCGCAACATGCCGGGTCACCAGCGTGCCGTTCGTGGCCAGCGCCACGCGCAGCCCCTTGTCCGTGCCATAACGCGCCAGTTGAAAAACATCCGAACGGAACAAAGGCTCGCCGCCGCTCAGCACCAAGATGGGAGTGGATACCTCGGCAATCTGATCGATGATGCCGCGCGCCGCTTCGGTCGAAAGGTCGGAGGGAGCGCTCAGTTCCGTGGCGCTTGCCCGGCAATGAATGCAGCGCAGATTGCAGCCTTTGGTCAGTTCCCAGAAAATTAAGCGCGGCTTGTTCTGGTGGACTTGTTTCGACTGCTGCCCGCCCCCGTTTGACAAAGCCATGTGCATATCACTCCAACTTGAACCAGGTTTTCTCGCTCACCCCACGCCCGACGATAAAAGAGAAGGTCTCGCCCAGCGGTGACAGTTATCACCACAAATTGTGATCTTGATCACAGAATGAAATTCTATTATACTCGACCGATCTCTAAGGGCTTCGGCGCAAAATCCCCAGCCTCGAAGCCTTCGGTAGAAAAATCGGGCCCCGTGATTAGCTGTCCATCGACGCAGGAGCCTCTTAGCCTGCCATTCGAGGAAGGAAGTGTGACATGTCTAGCGCAAAGCCAAATCCAAAGTCAAAGTCCCACGAAATATCCGCGGCCGCAGAAACCAGCATAACCAGGCATGCATCGACCAGCAGGTCGTTGCACGTTGCACCGGCATCCGCCATCAAGCCCGCCAGTACAACCCGAATCGTCGTTCCCAAAAGAGGCCCCGGCAATCCGGCCACTACAGCGGATGTTGCGGCGGCCTACCCAAATGCTGGGGTAAAAAGCGCCAGTAATGCGCTGGGTAACGCCACGCAGAGCCTGCAAAAGTTCACTCTGCTCGATCTTGCCCAATTCACCAAAGAGGGCGCGTACTCGACCAATGCCAGCCAAGACGTCCATCTCTTCTTCGTTGGCCGCGACGACGTCCATGACATTCTGAAGTATGTTTTGTCGCGCGTCAGCAACTCTCTGTATCTCAATATGTTCGGCTTCGACGACTCGGAGTTGAACGACATCCTGATGCAGAAGGTGCTCGATCCCAGCGTAACCATGCTGATCACGCTGGATTTGAGTCAATCGAAGGGAGTCCACGAGAAGGCCCTGATCGCGGAGGACCAGGCGCACAATTTAGCGCAGTTCAACACGCACTTCACGATCGGCGAGTCCGCCACCCATCAGATCAGCCACACCAAGGGCTTTGTTGCCGACGGCAGAGTGGCCGCCGAAGGATCGGTGAACTGGTCGACCTCCGGCGAAGGCACCTTCATCGTGCACGGCCAACCCGGCGGCCCGGGATACCAGGCCCAAAACAACACGCAGTCGGTCATCACCGACCCGGACACCATCAGCCGTTTCCAGACCGAGTTGATCACCGAGCACATGACTGCGGCCAGCCAGGAAAAGAGTACCGGTGCGGGCCAGGTGTCGGTTCCCGCTGCGGCGGCACCGGCAAGAAAGACGACGCCGTAACCAGCTCCGTCGCCAGTACTGCATCGCCGCCACAGTGAGAAGGGAGATGTGCGTTCCCCTCTCAAACTATTGCCGGCAAGGATTCCGCTTGCGATTGCCGAGTGCCACTTAGGCAAAGGTCGTTGCTAATCACAACTCGCGCGATGAAGGCGTGGCTGCGCTAGTTGTGGTTGGCGAGCTCGCGCAGCGCCGCAGCGTTGCGGATCACCAGCGTCGAGCCCTTCGACTGCAGGATCTGGCGCTTCCTCATCTCCGCAAACAGCCGCGTCACCGTTTCCCGGGAAGTTCCGATCATCTGCGCGATTTCCTCGTGCGTGAGCCTCAGCTTCAACCGCGACTCCGTTTTGCGGCCATCTCCGTTCTTGGAAGTCCATTCCAGAAGCAGCTTGGCCAGTTTCTCGGCGGCGGAGTGCGACAGCCCGAGCGCGCCCGCTTCCTTGCACGCGTTGTGATACTTTTCGCTCAATTGTTCCGCCACTTTGAAGCAGGCCTCCACATCATCCTTCAGAAACTGGAGAAAGTCCTCGCGCTTGACGAAATTGACCTGGCACGGATCCAGCGTCTCCGCCGTCACTTCATAGGCTTTGCCGGAGATGGTGGCGCTCATCCCCAGCACTTCCCCGGCTTCGGCAAGTTTTACAATGACCGTCCTGCCGCTGGTGGAGTTGATGGAGAGCTTGACGCTGCCCTTGCACAGGACAAAGATGCCCCGCGGCTTCTGCCCCTCGACAAACAGCACCGCCCCTTGCGGATACGAGGTCGCGTACTTGATCTCTTCAAAGGCGTGCAGCGCGGCGTCCGGCAGATCGCAGAAGATCCGGTCCGTCCGCAGCTTGCAGGTAAGGCAACTTTCTACAATCTCCATTCCGTATGGCGAGAGCATGCACCAGTCTCCTGTAACCGCCTCGGCCCCAATTCCCCGGCGCGGGTCGCATCTTGCGCACTCGGCGAGCCGGATGGGCCGAATCCGCCTCAGGCCAGTCTCCGTCCGAAAGGAACGTTTGGCTGTGCTGCCAGACACATCCTATTGTGACGCACCTCACACGCCATCCTTACGCTGTTGTTTCCGCATGAGATCTCTATGCCGTGCGTATACTTGCCGCACCTGCCCGGACGATCGGCATACGAGAAGGTTCTTAGTGTCGGCACTGAAATGGACCCGGCTGCCCAGCATGTCTGCAATTTCGAGAAGTGGGCACCGCTGAGTCCCGACTTCTCGACAACTGCGCGAAATGCAAGGCCCGTCGTTTTCCTTTTTTCAGGAACCTGACGCCGCCCTGCGCTATACTTGCCGGTCGGAAATGTGCGCCTCCCGCCGGTTTGGCCGGTTTGGAGGTTGCGCAAGCGAAGCGACCCAATGGTGCCCCTAATGCGAATTCTTACTTCGTTTCTCGCCTGTTGTTCCCTGTTCTGGCTCGCCGCCTGTGGTACCGGAGGAGGAAACTCCACTCCCCCGGCCAAATTGTCGCTGTCGTTTTCCCCCAGCTCCTCGGTGGTTGTTTTTCCCGGACAACCCGCTGTCACCGTCAACGTCACTCTGGTCCGCCAGGGCACGACGGGGAACGTAACCCTCAGCGCGCCGGGATTGCCGCCGGGCGTGACCGCGACTTTCCAGCAGCCCGGCGCTTCCAACAGCGGCGCCATCACCCTCACCGATTCGACGGCTGCTCCGGCAACCTACCCGGTTACGGTCGGCGCCAGCGATGGCACCGTCGCAGGCTCCGCCGCGCTTTCGCTCACGGCGGGCGTCGTGACCCAGGTCCAAACCGCCACCAACGGCAACTTCGCCGTCGCCATGTCCACGTCGTTCCAGCCGGCGGAGTGGGACAATCTGTTCTTCCAGAATATTCCGACGGGCACCACAACCTTAGGCGCCCTCCAGCCCTCGCACATCCGCTTGCAGGGCGTTTCCCAGGGAGTGCCACAGACGTCCGCGACCGACTGGGATTTCACCGTGCTTGACGACATCACCCAGCCGGTGCTCGGTGTCGGCGATCACAGCCCGGAGTTCCAGATCGCCGTAGCCCCGGCATTTATGTACGACGCAAATCATAACTTCATCGATCCGAGTTTTCAGACCTTCGGAGCGTACGCCCAGAATCTGGTGCAGTACTACAACACGGGCGGGTTTACTGCGCCCGACGGAAAGCACGTCTCGCCAGCTTATCCAACCGATACGATCACCTGGTGGGGCATCTACAACGAGCCCAGCATCAACAATATCGACGCGGATCAATACCTGCTGATGTACAACACCCTGGTTCCGATGATGCAAACTGTCGATCCGAATCTGAAGTTCGCGGCCATAGAGCTATGTTGCGATTCCGAAGATTCTTTCCTGTCGGTTTTCGCCCCCGGCGTGACCGCGCAAGTGGACGCCGTCGCTTCGCACTATTACTCCTCGTGCGACCAGAGAGATACCGATGCGCAGGTCTTGAGTACGGTTCCCGGTTTTGTCGCCAGCGTCCAAAAGATCTATTCCTACCTTGCGACCAACCAGCAACTGGCCAATGTTCCGGTGTGGGTCACGGAAAACAATGTCAATGCCGACTACGAGATCGGGGACGGCAATAGCGCCTGCAACCCCAATCAGAAATTTGTCGATGACCTGCGCGGCTCCAGCCCATTCTTCGCCGCGTGGCGGCCTTACGTTTTCTCGCAACTGGGCAAGGCGAAAGTTCAGGCGCTGTACCACTGGGATTTCGACGCCGACCAGCAATTCGGCGAGGTGGACTATAACACCGGCGCGTATCAGCTCAGTTACTGGGTGGACTATTGGCTGCAGCGGATGTTCCCCTCGCCGCCGGGCGCGCAGTTGCTGAGTTATACGTCAACCGATACTTCCGACATCGAGATACTACCGGTCCTCAACGGCGACGGCAGTGTCGTGGTGATGGTTTCCGACTATGCGATCAATGCAACCGGAGATAACAATGGCCCGGGCGCTCCGCGCACCATTCTGATTGACACCTCGGCTCTAGGGAATTTCCAGTCGGGCAGTCTCATGACGATCGACGCCACTACCAATGTGGCCACCGGACCAACAGCCTCGTCAGTTACACCAGCGCCCCAGATTCCTGTAACTCTCAACGGCTACGGTGTCGTTTTTCTGAAGTTGCAGCCGTAGCAGGGTGCAGCGGCGGACACGCACGCCGGATTGAATCGAGTGTCCAAGGAGAGCAATGATGGCACAGCCAACCAGACGCGAGTTCGTGCAAAGTTTCGCGGCGGCAGCGGCGTTGACGACCACCGGCGCCAGGTCTTTTGCCGGCGACGAAACTTCTCGATCCTCACGTGAGGGATTCGCTTCCTATCAGGAGCGCCGCCGCAAGGAACTTTGGAGCTTGCTTGGCGACCTGCCCTGGCAGCACCAGCCGGCAATGCCAAAGGTGGTGAGCACGGAAAAACACGAGGGCTATACTCTCGAACGCCTCGTCCTCGATCTGAACGGCATCGAGCCCGTTCCCGCGCTGCTGCTGATCCCCGACAAACGCCAGTCGCCTGCTCCGGGTCTTCTTTACATCCATTGGCACGCCGGGATGTACGGTCTGGGAAAGGAACAACTTCTGCGGGGTGTGGATGTAGAGCCCGCTTACGCTCCCGTCTGCGCTGAGAAGGGATTGGTGACGCTCGCCATCGATAGCTGGTGCTTCGGCGAACGGCAGCACGAAGCCGACGGAAAGAAGGGCGAGGAAGATGCATTCAAGCTGATGTTGTGGAACGGACAGGTGCTCTTCGGAATGATGATGTTCGACGAGTTCCGCGCCCTTGACTATCTCACCAGCCGTCCGGAAGTCGATCCCCAGCGCCTGGGTGCATTCGGAATGTCAATGGGCGCAACCAAATCGTGGTGGCTTGCTGCGCTCGATCCGCGCGTTCATTTGTGCCAGGACGTTTGCTGTCTTACCGATTTCGAAGAACTGATAAGGGCCCACGGCCTCAGCGGACACGGAATTTTTTATTATGTGCCTTCCCTGCTCAAGCACTTCCAGACGGCCGACATCAACGAATTGATCGTGCCTCGCCCTCACCTGAGCCTGAATGGGCGGCGCGATCCTTTGACCCCTCCTCTAGGCGTTGAGAAGATTCGCGATCGCCTCCTTCCCCTCTACCGCCAGTATGGCCGGGAGGCGGATTGCCGCGTTGAATTGTTCGACTGCGCCCACGTGGAACTGCCGGAGATGAGGAAACTCATCCTCGAATGGATGGACCGCTATCTTGTCGCAGCTGCAAAGTAGATAAGACGGCACAGCTAATCAAAACATATGCGGACTAACCAGCCGGGTATCCCGGGCTGTTGATCTCGCTGGCATCACTAATATAGTTGGCATCACTAACATAGTGCGTGCCTCATCCTTCGCGCACTTTGCGAAGGGCGTGCGTGGAAATGTTTGCACCAGCGAACGAGCGCTTATCGTGTCGGCAGCATCGCGTCCCGCCCTCAAAGAACGCAAGGAAGGGGCACCCGCAGTTGCGCCATAAAGTAAGGAAATCAAAACCGAAAGCTGGGCACCCACCAGAGGAGGTTCCTTATCCATGAATAAAACTACCTATGCCACTCCATCACTACAAAAACTCGGGGACGCGTTTTTGTTTTTCTTCCAGGTACTGATCGGAACTCCCGTACTGGCGTTCTTTCCTCTGGCCCTCACGGTGGCCGCTTGGAGGGTTTTCGGCAATGCCGCGCAGGTGACGGATGACCAGCTCTACCGAATCCTCCTGACGGTTTACGTGACCTCACTGATACCCACCTTTGTCGTTATTGTCTGGGCCTGCTACCGGCCCGTGCACTGGCAGGTCGAGCTTCATGATGACGATGACGCACTTCTTCTTGGCGGGATCGCTCATGCCACACGGGTTTCCTATGATGACGTGACGTTTTTTCGACGCGGCACATTAAGCGACAGGCTGAAACAGGGAGAAGGCAGCACACGGACTATGCCCGTGCGGATAGAATTTTTTTTCCATAAGAAATACACCATCTGGCTCGCGACCAATGATGCAGAAGGTCTGTTCAAGAACCTCCGGGACCGCTGCACCCATGCCGCTGCGGTTGACGTGGACGGAGCGCAGTATGCGCCCCTCGTGGATCGGGAAGGCTGCGGAACCAGACGCCTCTCGCGCGAGCGGCTGATTTGGGGTGGAGGATCACTCGCACTCGGACTCTTGCTCCTGGCCATGGCGCTCTTCGCCGGGAATCCGGCAGCGGGAAGGGGCAATACCGACGCTGCTATTCGTGCGGAGTTGATGCGCATATTGTCCATCGTTTGGAGTGTGGGGTTCATGGGCTTCGGTCTCCTCACCATGGGCCGACGGGTAAGTGTCAGCGGAAAAAGAGGAAACACACGTTCGACAGACTGAATCCGCAGCCAGCGTGACTTCGTCACTTCACCACGAAATTCTTAGGCGCCCGAACCGCGCCCGGGCTCTCTCCCGTTCGCCGCCTTCTGCTCCCGAGTTGCCGCACGATCCGTCCGCGGGTCCGCTTCCTGCAGGAAGCTGGCTAGTGAGTGCAGGTCGAACGGGTTCGGCAATTTCATCCCCTGGGGAAGCAGGTCTCCCAATTCGCGGCGGTTGCTGCTGACGTACTCGCCGCCCGCAAATCCGAAGGCATGCGCAAAGCGTTGCGACGCCCAGCGGTGTTCCAGGTCGAAAGCCATGGCGTAAGGCAGCATCTTGCCAATCATCTCCGGCGCAGTGACGCCATCGGAGACGCGATTCAATTGATCGGCCTCGACCGTCGCCAGGAACTGCCGGAATCCCTCCGCCTCATCGGTCAATTGCTGTCCGCGCTTCGTCGGGACCTGGCGCCGGTGAAACGCCGCCACGTTCAGCAACACCGCCGCCAGCAGAAACGCCGCAAATAGCAGTGACGTAAGATGCGCCATCAGCACAATGATCAGCCCGCAGGCGCACGCGAGGACGAGCACCGGAACCATCGCCACGCTTCCCGTAAGCGCCATGACCATCCCCAGCGCCGACTTCCGTTGCAGCGACCGCCGAACATCGCGCACCACCAAGGTCCCGGCGAACGCCATGATGCCGCCGAAAAAAGCCAGCCCGGCGCAGGCGAACAGCAAAGGTCCCGGAAACGGCGTGGTACCGATCAACCCCAGCAGCGCAGCCAGGGTCAAGGCCACGCCGCCGGCCACATAGCGCTTGTTGGAGTGGAAGTAAGTTCCGGCCACCCTCTCCACCGACCGCGCCATGGTCTTCTTAATGTGCTCGATCGCCGCCCTGTGCCGCAGGTCGATGCGCAGCGCCGAGCCGTCTTGAAACAGGAATCGCGCCAGCGCCTTTTCGTCGTCCGGCAATTGGGATTCATCGGCCCCGGTCCGCACCAGACTATAAGGCTCGCCTTGGCCGCCGCGGATCTCGATATAACCGCGCGCCGCCAGATCGAGCACGTCGGCGGCAAACGCCTTCTCGTCGAAAGTCCTGTGCTCGAAGAAGCGCAGCGTTGCCGGCGAAAGGTTGTCCGGAGCCTGATAGCGCGGCACGATCGCTCCCGCGGAAGGCGCTGCCAGAAGCACGCGGTACACCACGAAGTAGTACGCCAACACCACCGCAATCGCGGCCAGCGGCCACAACCCCATGTGCGAATCCATGAGCGCCCACTCGTTCGACCAGGGTACAAAGGCTAAAACCATCGCCAGACTGCTGAAATTGTGGATTGCCATCATCGCTCCCGTCGGTGTTCCGTGAATCAGCGTCCATCGCGTGCCCTCCCGAGCCCCGCCTCATTCGGAAGGAAAGGCGGCGTGTCGCGCGGTTATTTGCGGGCGCCGTGCTTGCGCAACAGGCGGACCATGTCTTTTTGTTCCTTTTTTGCCGCTACATCCAACGGGGTGTCGCCAAAAAGTTTCCTGGCGTTGACGTCCGCGCCGTGGGCCAGGAGGAACTCAGCCACTTCCTCTCTGCCGTTTTCTGCCGCATAGTGCAAGGGCGTTTGGTCAATATTATCCTTGGCGTTGACGTTCGCGCCGTGGGCCAGCAGGAGCTCCGCCATATCCTCTCGGCCGATTTCCGCCGCACAATGCAGCGGCGTTTTCCTGTTAATATCCAGGGCGTTGACGTCGGCGCCGTGGGCGAGAAGCCATTCCGCCGCGTCTTTTTCACCGCCGCGTACCGCATGGTGCAAACACGTCGACCAGTCTTCCCCATCCCTAATAACCCCGTCGTTGCGGTCGGCGCCGTGGGCGACGAGCAATTCCTCTT
>Ga0181521_10007068_pt1 | contig 11903 bp, 9 predicted proteins | sample PEATcosm2014_Bin_32_FD_119764 | JGI IMG/M metagenome (GOLD analysis project Ga0181521, IMG submission 119764) | Peatland microbial communities from MTU Mesocosm Facility, Houghton, MI, USA - PEATcosm2014_Bin02_60_metaG | ecosystem: Environmental > Terrestrial > Soil > Wetlands > Peat | place... | reverse complement strand
TAAATGCCCTGATTGCGGAAGAAAACCGTCAACGATTTGGAGTCAATGGTCATGTTGATCTAAAAAGCTGTCACCGAACCCTTTGTCCACCGCCGTGCATCTTCGTAACGTCTCACTTCTGGGAAATGCCCCGCCTTGTGACGAGATAAACTGCAAAGCTCCCCAGCCAATGGCCACCTTCGTAATGCTTGCCGGTCACCGCCACCAGTCCCGCATGCTTGTGCTCCTCAGCAGCCGCCATGATCGTCGGCAGGCGTTTATCGCCTTTCGGCAGGCCCGCAGCGATACCATTCAGCATCCATGCACGACTCAGGTTGAGCCCATCCAAATGAGCCAGCTTCGGGTCGCTGGGATCGGGCGACACCACGGGTTCTAACCAAGCACCCTTCCTCGCCGGGGAAATTTGCGGCAGAAAAGTCCGGAGCCAGCGCGCAAACTCAGGAGTCAGCAGCACACGCCGCATCACGTCTGCTTCGCCGAGACATGGAGAAAGAAAGTCCTCGCCGGAAGGCTCATACCCCAGCGGACAATCTTTATCGCCAAGGTAGAACTGCCGAGCTTTTGATGCCAGCAGGTCCGCAAATTTCGTATCCTCCGTTGCGCGTGCATAGTCCAGCATCAGGCCGAGAGCGAAAGCGGTCTGTGCATGCTCCCCAATCCGCACCGGATAGGAGAGCTTGGGAAGCCAGTCATTCAGTCTTCCGAGCACAGCCTCTTCCAGCGGACGCAAGTTCGCCGCCATGGCGCGTGCGTCAGGATCGTCCCACTCGCGGAGTTCCGCAACCAGTTGTAGCAGCCATGCCAGTCCATAGGGACGTTCGAAGCTGGCGCGTCCCCCAGCACGCAGGTACGCCGCTTCTTGTGCGATGTTATCCGCCGTCAGACTTTGCCGCAGAGCCTCGCGTGCAGACAGCGCGAAACCAGCATTGGGAAAAGTCTTGACCAGCCGCACCAGCAACCAATGTCCGTGCACCGAAGAATGCCAGTCGTAGCAGCCGTAAAACGCGGGCGTCAGTTTTCGTGGCGGGGCCACATCGGCATCGCTGTTCAGGGAGTGACTGATTTTGTTCGGATACTCCTTATGAACGCACGCCAGTGCAAGATTGGCAAACCGCTCAGCAGCGTTGATGTCAAACATGGCGGGGCTTGTAGTGCTCTGTCCGCGCATCTCGCCAATAGTGAGGAGCAGGAAAACTATGCAGATCACCCATTTCATTTGCGTCCACTTTATATGAATATCGCCTGACACTGCACAATCTTCCTTGCGAGTGCCTCGCATGTCAGCGGCCGGAACCGGCCTGCAAGCCAAGGGTTGCAAACACCGGAAAATATGGTGGCGGCGGTAGGACTCGAACCTACGACCTACGGATTATGAGAACACAAGGGGGAGTTGCGGCGTTTTGACGGTGTTCTACTTTATTCGATTCTTTCAGCGCTTGCAAGGCTGGCCGTTTTGTCAGCTGTGTATTCGATTTGACGGGTTCTGATCCTTCTATCATTACAATTTCATTACAGTGTCTCGACGCGACCAGGGCTCCGCTGACCTCTGCCGGTGACGGACCGCGTTTACACCGTGAATTCTCAATGAGTGTAATCGCCTGGTTGCGACAATTACCGCTTCCATCTTCCGCGTGATGCAAAAGAAAAGCCGCCCAAACATCGGGCGGCTCAGCTGTGATTCTGCCGACCGCAATTAATTTCCTTGAATACTTTCTGTGCTGTGCCCCGTAAGCACTGTTGCCGTCGGTTCGGAACCCCGGCGACTCAACTTCAGGTCCAGAACAATTGTCGTCCGGTTACCTTCGGCCGGAGTGCACAGAAGACCGCTGTAGTCTTCTCCCACCGAGGCCGGCGGGTGACAGTTGTCCGTGTGGTTCTCCGCTATCAGCGTGCCAGTGCATGGGATCCCGCTATAGTCCTCTCCGATCGTCGACGGCACGCGACATTCTTTATTCTGCACAACCGGCGGCCACATAGTCTCTCTTACTGCGGCTAACAATCCAGGGAAGGTCTCATCACTGAGGGCGGGGGCCGACGCCGAAACCTCCAGCGCTGCTGGACTCGAAGTTCCCGCTGAAAGTGCTGTGCTCAGACCCGGGAACAGAAACGTGATGACGCGAGTTGCGCTGTGAATGACAGGATCGCCGTACACAGGCCCCGCATAGGCTTCACTGGGCGTCGCCGTGATGCTGCGTTCCACGCGAGTCAGAGTAAGATCCCCGGTGACTTCCAGGTCGCCGCTCCCTGTCCTGAGAATGCGCTTGGACTTGAACGTCAGCAGTGTTTGCTCGGTCACATCAGGAACATAGCCCGTCGGCAAGTTGCCCTCAGGACTAAGTGCGGTCCCCCAATCTTCATCCGCCGGGTAGACACTAAGATCGAACACCGAGTTATCCAGATTGTTTGCGTCCAGTTTCACTTTCCCGGTTACCCGTGCGACGCCAGTGTTCAGTGATTCTGGATTCGCCGCGGAACCTTGAAAGAAGCGGACGTCGGACGTCTTGGAGTCAAGAGACCATGTGCCGCCTTTGGCAAAGGCAGCCGGTGAGATAACTGCGAGCATCACTATGCTCAAAGAGATGGCTAAAACTACGTTTTTCATTTCATTCCTCCTTCCGTGCTTATGTTCGTCATGCCGCCGGGGATTACGCCGGCGCCACAGGTTGCGGATAGACCATAAAGTGCCTTGCTGGATTCGGACTACCGCGCTTTAGGCATTTGTGAAACACGCTCTACTCAACCGCCGGTTTCCGTATCGTGCCGCGCGGTTCCTGTCTCTATTCCTTAAAGCGTGAAATGAGGAGAAAAGCGGTAACGACCGCATAGATTTATTAGTTGTAGTTTCATGCGGTGGTAGACTTGCGTGAGACACGTGATGACGGCAGAGCGTGAGCCCGAAGGTGTCACAGGGCTGTTACTGGCGTGGAATGATGGCGACGAAAGCGCGCTGGAGAAGCTGGTTCCGCTGGTCTACCAGGAGCTGCACCGGCTTGCTAAGCGTCAGATGCAGCGCGAGCGTCCGGACCACAGTTTACAAACCACCGCGCTCATCAACGAAGCCTACCTGAGGTTGGTTGACCTAAGAAACGTTCACTGGCAGAACCGCGCCCATTTCTTTGCCCTGTGTGCACGGTTAATGCGACGGATCCTCGTGGATTTTGCCCGCTCTCGCCACTACGCGAAGCGTGGAGGGGGAGCACAGCCCATTTCTCTGAACGAGTCGCTGGTCGTCTCGCCGCAGCTTGCGACCGACCTGGTGGCCGTCGATGATGCTCTCATTGCACTGACCACAGTCGATGCCCGCAAAGGTCAAGTCGTGGAGCTGCGCTTCTTTGGCGGGCTGACTTCTGAGGAAACGGCGGCAGTGTTGAAAGTCTCGCCAGATACTGTCCGGCGTGATTGGAAACTGGCGAAGGCTTGGTTGCTGCGCGAGCTTCGTCGAGATACACGTTATGGAGCCTGAGCGTTGGAGCCAAATCGAGAGACTCTACCATTCCGCAGCTGCCCTGGAATCGAGCGAACGCAACACTTTCCTGGACCGGTCCTGCATTGGTGATTCGGAGTTACGCCAGGAAGTGGAATCGCTGCTCGCGCAGGACCAACAGGCGGAGAACTTTATGGAGTCTCCCGCCTTGGAGATTGCGGCAGAATTACTCGTCCGGGGTGAACAGCAGTCAATGGTGGGGCGAACCGTCAGCCACTATCGCATCGAATCGCTGCTGGGCAGGGGCGGCATGGGTGTGGTCTACAAAGCCGAGGACACCAAGCTCGGCCGTTCTGTCGCCCTGAAATTCTTGCCGGAAGAGCTCTCCAAAAACCCGCAAGCCCTGGAACGGCTGCGGCGCGAAGCCCGCGCGGCTTCGGCACTCGATCATCCGAACATTTGTTCAATCCACGAGATTGGCGAGCATGAGGGTCAACCTTTTATAGTCATGCAGTTTCTCGAAGGCAAAACCCTGAAGGACGCCATTCTGGGCCAGCCGATGGACACCGATACGGTGTTGGAACTAGGCGTCCAGGTTGCTGACGCACTGGAGGCCGCGCACTCTAAGGGCATTGTTCACCGCGACATTAAGCCAGCGAATATATTTGTTACTGAGCTAGGACAGGCCAGGGTTCTCGATTTCGGGTTAGCTAAGGTCATTCAGCGCAAGGCAGAGCCCGCAACAGTCCCGGCCTCGGCGGCAGGGAGCGAGGAGCACCTGACCCTCCCCGGCAGCGCGCTGGGTACAATCGCCTACATGTCGCCCGAACAGGCGCTGGGCAAGGATTTGGACGTTCGTACAGACCTGTTCTCGTTCGGTGTCGTTCTCTATGAGATGGCCACCGGCGCCTTGCCGTTTCGGGGCAACACCTCAGCGGCCGTGTTCGATGCCATCCTGCACCAGGCTCCTGCTCCGCCAGTCCGACGAAACCCTGAGCTGCCGGTCGGGCTGGAACGGATCATCAACAAGGCGCTGGAGAAAGACCCGAACCGGCGTTATCAGCACGCCTCCGAGATGCGGGCTGACCTGCAGCAGTTGAAGCGTGACCCTGATTCGACCCGCGTCGGTGCCGCAGGAGCCAGGCCGTGGTGGCGTAGTCGGGCGGCTTTGGCAGCCGGTGGAGTCATTTTGGCAGCGGTGGTGGCACTGGGCACCTGGTTCGGAGTCTTGCGCCAGCCGGCCATTAATTCGCTGGCCGTGCTCCCCTTCGTAAACACCAGCGCAAACCCGAGCACGGAATACCTGAGCGATGGCATTACCGAAAGCGTCATCAACAACCTCTCACAACTACCCAGCCTGCGCGTGATGGCGCGAAGCACGGTGTTCCGCTACAAAGGAAAAGAGGCGGACGCACAGAAGGTCGGGCAAGAGCTGGGCGTAGGCGCTGTGCTGACCGGAAGGCTGCTGGAGCGCGGCGATTCGCTCGTCATACAGACCGAGCTAATGGACGTCTCCAAGGGAACGCAGCTTTGGGGTGCCCAGTACAACCGCCGTGTGGCCGATCTGCTGGCGGTGCAGGAGGACATATCGCGGGAAATTTCCGAGAGACTGCGGCTGCGCTTGACCGGCGAGGAGAAGCTGCACTTAGCAAAACCGCCCACCATAAACAACGAGGCCTACCAGCTCTACCTCCAAGGCCGCTACTGGTGGAACAAGCGGAACCCGGAAGCGTTGCAGAAAGGTTTGCAGTTCTTCCAACAGGCGGTGGACAAAGACCACGGCTACGCGCTGGCGTATGTTGGGATCGCGGATTCCTACAATCTCCTGGCCATCTATGGTTTGGATGCGCTGCCTCCACGCGAGGCCATGCCTAAGGCCAAAGCAGCAGCTCTAAAAGCGCTCGAACTGGATCCGACACTCGGCGAAGCACACGTATCGCTGGCGATGGTGCTGACACTTTACGATTGGGACTTTCCTGCTGCGGAGAAAGAGTTCAAGCGCGCCATTGAACTCAATCCAGGTTACCCCTCCGCGCACGGCCAATACGCGACATACCTGGCGGCCATGGGACGATTGGAGGAAGCCATCGTGGAGTTGCACCGCGCGCTGGAGTTTGATCCGCTTTCGCTGGGCAGCCGTCACTATCTGGCCCGCACGCTGCACTGGGCAGGCCGGAACGACGAGGCCATTGCAGAGGAGCGAAAAGTGCTCGAAATGGACCCGAACTTCTACCTTTCACATCACCTTCTCGGCGAGATCCTGCTGGAAAAAGGGCAGAAGGAAGAAGCTATGGCGGAACTCCGGCGCGCGTTGGAGCTTGCTCCCGGCAACTTGCTCTCCTTGGCAGACATCGGACACGCCCAGGGCGCAATGGGCAACCGGGTCGAGGCGATGAAGATCCTGCAACGCCTGAGCGATAAGTCGAAACAGCGCTACATCCCCGCCTTTTACTTTGCCGAGGTATATGCAGGCTTGGGACAGAAAGACCAGGCATTCGAGTGGCTCGAAAAGGCCTATCAGGAACGGTCAAACTATCTTCTTCTACTGAAAACGGGTCGGCTTATGGTTCCTCTGTACTCAGATCCGCGCTACCAAGACTTGGTGCGCCGTGTCGGCCTCCCACCGTAATCTCAGGTTGTGAACAAATCAGGTAGTCGCCGTTTTTGGTCTGACCTCGGATAGCTGTTGTAACATCGCGATTACGCTCATTGACCCCGGTTGAATGAGATTTGCCCAAGAACCAGGTCCTTGAGTTGATTCCGCATCACGGCGAGATTCACTGGCGCGGGCGAGATGGCAGTTTCAAGGCCTGCAGCAGGGACTGAAAGTCAGCGGGCGGTTCGCAATCAATGGATACGTTTTGTCCCGACCGTGGATGAGCAAACTCAAGATGCGCGGCATGCAGAGCGACTCGCGAAATACGTCGCTCCGAGGCCTCTTCGGGATGGTACTTTCTGTCGCCGATGACTTGATGGCCGAGCGCCGAAAGCTGCACCCGGATCTGATTCTGCAACCCTGTCACCAGCGCGACCCGGACAAGCGAAGCGCCGCGCAGCAGGCGCTCGACCGAATAGCGAAGTTCAGCACGGGTTGCTTTCGGGTCGCGCTCCCAGGTCAATTTCTGGAACATTCCTTCTTGCCGAAAATGGTGAACGAGCGCGCCTTCTTTGACCTTGAGGTGCCCGCGCACGACCGCGAGATACTGCCTTACAGGAGTATGTTCGAGGAACTGCCGGACCAGCGCTTGGCGATCCGGCCAGGTCTTGGCAAACAGCAAGATCCCGGATGTGTATCGATCAATGCGATGTACGACGAAGGCCCGTTGCCTCTTTTGTCTTAGCTCTGCCGAAAGAAGCGATAGGGCGGATGGTGCGCCGGAGTTCTCCGCGGGTACTGCCAGAAGCTTGGCTGGTTTGTTAAGGGCTACGATGGCATCGTCTTCGTAAAGCACGGAAAGCTCCCGGGAGAAGCGAGGTTGCCGGCGATCCTGGCTTCCGGGGTATTGACCACGATGGCATGGGCGTTTCTTCATGGCGTTGATTCGCTGCTCTGATACTTCCGGCGCCGGTTTCTTCGTCGGCGCGGGCCTCCTCTCATGATGAGGGGCCTCCTCGATGCCAGTCAATGAAGGACAATTGGGTAGTGGGTTGTTTTGAAATCGCAGAATTATGGGGCGGATCATCGAAGTCTGCACGGAACCCTAGAACATCACAGTGGTTGGTGACTCATTGACCGGATTCTGAGCGCTAACGCCTGTTCTCAGCACTTATCATGGCTTCCGACCTCCAACGTGGAGCAAAGAAGCCGCCCAGACATCGGGCGGCCTGGCCTCTCGTCGGCGTTGTTCTTCGGGCCGGAGCAAGTCGTTGAGCCGACTCCTGAGCGAAGCCTCCGACGGGCACCATCGTCTACTTCGACTTGACCCTGGTGTCGGTTGAGTGGAGGAACGGCTTCCACGTCGTCCCATCTTCCGAGTACTCCATGACAAAGGTGAGCCGGTCAGAACCCAACCCCTTCAGAGTGCCCCGGAACTTGTAGGTCTTCCCCTTCTCCTGGGATTCCCATACGGCTGTTAACACGTCGCCTGCTATCGATGCTTTGCCGAGGTCGCCACCCCCGCCGTGGTCGTCCACCCCGTACCACGTGTAGGTTTTCGCCGTGCGATCATAGGCGATCACCTCGAGCGAGTGAATCTCACCGCTGACGCTGAATTTCTCGTTAGTGTGCCTCACGACCGCGAAGTTGCCTGAGAACCACTCGCTCGTGATGGTGCCTGACCACTTCTCCGCCGGGAACAACGGGTTCTCGGCGGACTCCCCCTCGGTAGTCCAGTTGCCGACAAGCCCGGCTAACTTCTGGTGCTCCGGGCCAGGCTTCGGCGGCTGTGCCGACGTACCCTGACCGAGAGCCAGACACGTAGCGGCCAGCATCAACATCAGAATGCTGGGAAATGGGAATTGTTGGTGAGAGACGAATCATACTCATCCTGCTGTTGGCAGCAATCGCTCGCGTATTTCCCAAGCCACCGTCGGTTCTCGTCAAAGGGCCAACATCGAGCGGCAAGTCAACCGTAGTAAAGACCACTCTCCAGCTCTTCCCACCAGAGTGCATTTTGGAACGCGCAGGCTTAAGCAAGAAAGCTCTGGCGCACGGGAAAGGTTCTCTCGCACACAAAATACTTTTCATCCACGAGTATCGCTGCGGCAAAGAAGCTCAACAGCTACTGAGGTTGCTGCAGTCTGAAGGGAGGATCTCACATGAGTTCACGGCGTAGCCGCAAGCGAGGTACAAGAATCGTGCAACGCATCGGCACCCCGGTCGTGCTAACGACCACAACCGATGACGTGGTTTTCGAAGACGATGAAACCAGATTTTTGTCTTGTTGGACCGATACTTCCCCGGAACAAAGTCTGGCAATTATGAAGGCACGGGCAAGAGGCCCCAGAGTAATTGATCGGAAAGATGTCCCGGTCTGGCAAGCAGCAATCCACAACGACCGAGTGTACACATCCTCAGCGTGAAAACTGCTTGGCACAACGCTCTCAAGATGGCGGGACTTCCCCGATTTCCGATCTACCAGTGCCGTCACACTTTCGCAACGAGACTGGCAGCATCAGGCGTATCGGACACGATCATTGACCAGTTGCTCGGTCATTCCCGTCGGGACGTGCTCAGGTTCTACACGGCACGGGTGGTGGAATATCTCCGAGATGCGATGATGCGCCTCGATCAGCTACGAACCACGAAGACAGAGATGCCCGTTGCATCGAGAATTTCGGCCCTTGACGAACCACCGAGGAGGGGCCCTCTCGTGGTGAATTAGAAGGCTTTTTCCGTGCTAAAGGGCTCTTCAAAACCAGTTCTCACATTACAATTTCATTACAGTCACCCAAAATTGGTGCTGCCCCGACTCCGGGGAGCACCCCTAACCCATTAAAAACAGATCGCAAATTTGGTGGCGGCGGTAGGACTCGAACCTACGACCTACGGATTATGAGACCGTCGCTCTAACCACCTGAGCTACACCGCCAATCCGGAAAATACGCGGAAGGGAACCAGGGACAGCCCGGAAATGGGCACAGAATCCCGCAGACGCGGGTGGACGCGTCCCTACTGCATTTTAAGAGTCCGCGGAATAGAGTGTCAATGGAATGTCGTGTCAAACCGTGTGCCTACATGCGAAACTGAGCGCATGAAAGTCATTGCTGTGATTCCGGCGCGGCTGGCCTCGACGCGCCTTCCCCGCAAGATGCTGCGCGAGATCGCCGGCATCCCGCTGCTGGCTTGGGTGTATCGCGGAGTGCGGCGGTGTTCGTCGGTCGATCAAGTTATTGTCGCTACAGACTCGGATGAAATCATGCGGTTCTGCGAGCAACAAGGCTTTGGCGCACGCATGACTTCGGCGGCGCATCGGTCGGGCACGGAACGGGTACATGAGATCTCGACCGGCATTCCGGCAGATGTTTATTTAAATGTTCAGGGCGATGAGCCGCTGACGCGGCCCGAGCATATCGAGGGCTTGATTGCGGTGATGCAGGGCGCGGGAGTCGAAGTGGGCACGTTGAAGACGCCGGCCGCGGAGATTGACATCGATAATCCGAGCGCAGTGAAGGTGGTGACGGATGCTGGCGGACGCGCGCTCTATTTTTCTCGGGCGACCATCCCGCATGATCGCGATGGAGTGCGTCCGCAATACTACAAGCATCTTGGCTTCTATGGATATCGCAAGGACGCGCTGGACATGTTCGTGCGTTGGCCGGAGTCGGCGCTGGAGCGGAGCGAGCGGCTGGAACAGTTGCGTTTTCTCGAAAATGGAGTTTCGGTCTACGTAGCAGAAACGCCGTTCGACACCGTCGGCGTTGACACGGAAGAGGATGTGCGGAGAGTGGAAGAGATTTTGCGGAGTGAGATAAATCAGAATCCACCACGGAGGCACTGAGGCACGGAGAACCCCTTTTTTATTTTCCCGTGCCTCCGTGGTGGGTTTTGGTTATTGCCTGCGCGTGTCAGTGCGCCTTTGCCCAGGCTTCGGCGGCGGCTATTCGCTTGGTGATCGCGGGATGCGAGTGCAGAAGCCATTCCACCCAGCGGGACGGGGTTTTTTCGGCGAGATTCTGTTCCGCCAACTTATTCATCGACGAAATGAAGGGTTCAACACTGTCCACGGACTCGAAGCAATAGCGGTCGGCCTGGCGTTCGTTGAAGCGCGAGTAGGCGTTAAGCGCGGGCATCAGCAAGAACGAGAGCACTGTCGAGACCAGAATTAGCAGTGGCAGATTGGCGAAATCGTGCATGGTCTCGAACATGTTGCGGCGCTCCACGGCGAAGCGCAGAACTTCATTGGCCAGCCAGAAGCCGAAGAGCGTGATTGCCGCCTGCACGAAAATACTCTTCAGTATGTGCCGATGCACGTGGTGCCCGAGTTCGTGCGCCAGCACGGCTTCGATTTCATCGTCAGAATAATTGTCCAGTAAGGTGTCGGCGAGAATGATGCGGCGGGTTGCGCCGAGGCCGGTCAGCGCGGCGTTGGCCTTCTTGCTTTTCTCGGAAAGATGCCACTTATAGACACCTCGGACGTGCGTGCCGGCGCGCTCGCTGAGAACGATCAGCCGGCGTTTAAGTTCGTCATTCTCGAGCGGTTCAAATTTGTAGAAAATCGGGAAAAGCACGACTGGCGCGAGTTGCGCGAGCAGTACAAAGAGTCCGAGGAAGACAGCCCACGCGATCAACCACCAGTGCTGCGGCGTCTGGCGCATGAGCAGATAGAGCAGTTCGACCACAATCGTGGCCATGACCAGGCCGATCAGCAGACCTTTGAATTCGTCCCACAGCCAGGAGCGGAACCTCTGGTTGGAGAGGTTATAGCGGTGCTCGAGGCGAAAGCCGTAATAGTCAAGCGGAGTCCCGAGCACTTTGCTGATCAGCATCAGCATCAGGACGTAGAGGAAAACGGCAAAAGAATAATTCTGCGAAGCGCCACGTTCCGCCAGGTCGCGGAGGGTTCCGGTCCAACCCGTAGCCAGGAGCACGACGATCAGAGCGAAACCGATCGCGAAATCGGCGACGCCCAGCCACCGCTTGATGCGGTTGTAGCGGCGCGATTCCGGAGAATCGGTTAGAACCGGTGTGGTTTCCGTGGTGGCCATTATTCTAAGGTTGTCATTATCATCCTATCGCGTTCCGAGGCTGGCTAGAGAGCGAAGGTCTACCTGGGCTCTTGGCCTTTAGCTGTTGGCCCTTGGCTTTCCGCTTCGGCTTCAGTCCTGCCGCACGAATCTTTCGCCGGTTTCAAGAATTTCTTCGACTAGCTCGGGCTTGGCAGCTTCAACATAGCACCGCAGCATAGGTTCGGTGCCGGAGGCGCGAAACAATACCCAGGCGTCGGCGCCGTTACCATGCTTGGGAGCATCGAGGAAGCACTTCACGCCGTCGCGATCCTCCTTCCGCAGTATGGAATAAGCACCAAGCTTCGTCGTCTGCGGATCGGCTGCGCGCCGAATGGTGCCGTTCTTGATCTCATCGGAAATGTGCAGATCGCGCCGGCCGTAGTAATGCGCACCGAATTCACGCTGCAGATCGGCGACCAACTGGCCAAGCGGCTTGCCTTCTTCCGCCATAACATTCGCCAACAGGAGCGCGTTGAGAATGCCATCGCGTTCCGGAAGAAAGCGGCCGTAGCCGATGCCGCCAGATTCTTCTCCGCCGATCAAAACTTCATGGTCCATCATCAGATCGGCAATGTACTTGAAGCCGATCGAGGTCTCATGCAGCTTGCGTCCGTATTTAGCGGCGATGCGGTCCATCATGCCGGTGGTGTTGAAGGCGCGCACTACATCGCCCGGCCACTTCTTGTAGAGCAGCAACCAATTCAACAGAACGCACATGCACTTGTGCGAATCGACGAAGCTGCCATCTTCCGCCACAGCTCCGATGCGGTCGGCATCGCCGTCGGTGACCAGGCCAGCGTGGCATCTTTCT
>Ga0181521_10007066_pt1 | contig 11906 bp, 10 predicted proteins | sample PEATcosm2014_Bin_32_FD_119764 | JGI IMG/M metagenome (GOLD analysis project Ga0181521, IMG submission 119764) | Peatland microbial communities from MTU Mesocosm Facility, Houghton, MI, USA - PEATcosm2014_Bin02_60_metaG | ecosystem: Environmental > Terrestrial > Soil > Wetlands > Peat | place... | reverse complement strand
GCAAGTACCGTAGCCGCTGCCAATCGTTAGCCCATAAGAACACAGGGTCCCCAGGTTACTATCTTCAAGCTGCGTGAGGTTCGAATCGGCTAACGCGTCTTCGGTAACGAACCACGGCCCCTTTTCGACGGCGTTTACAGGGCTGCCCGGGCCGGGAGCTGGAAACGTGGTCGTCGTTGCCTGGATGTGCGTGGCCCATGCCCGCAGTCCGGGAAACGGCACGGGGTTGGTCGGGTCACCGCTCGTAGACGAAATGACCTTGATTACGCCACGCGCTATTTGTCCCCTGCCGGTGAATTCGTTGGCCGTGAGCTCTTTATTCACGGATTCCGAAAGCAGACCGTCTGCGGTGATTTGGCAGGCGCAGCACGACCGCAGTTCCTGGCTGTCATCGAACACGTAGATCGCCGCCCACAGGGACAGGGGTGGATCCACGATGCATTCTACATCACTCTCGACGCTGGGGACGCATCCTGTATAGTCACCATCGTTGACGATACGCAGGGTTTGATCCGGAGCACCCGTGGTATTCGCATTGGAGTAGTAGGTGACGAAATAGACGCTGTTGTCGCCTTGATAGACCTCGTTTTTAGCGAGAGCATTTCCCCCTGACATCAGGGTGATTGCCAGTACCGCAAACAGCAAATATACGAGTCTCTTCATCGGGTTGCCCCTCCTGGGTTGTTCTGTGGCACCTAGGGCCGGGGAGGCGAGCTTACGGTGCTTACCGTACTCTTGACCTTTGGTTAGTTCTTTACAACTACCCAGGTGGCTTAGTCAAAAACATTAAGGTCGGGAAGCTACTGCTTATGGAGTAGTTCTCCAGTACAATTCAAGCGCCTTCGACTCGCTGCGCTCGCTCAGGAACAACCGGGGCGGCTGTCCCGCATGAGCCGTGGTGAACTACTGGCTGCCCTTCTGCCCGGCCTGAAACTTCGTCCAGGGCCCCGCCTTCATATCGCGTAGCAGCGGCTTCTGCCATGAATACTCCGGATGATGCTCAAGAAAATCCGCCGCCGCAAAATCCGCACCGCAAGGATGACCGGCGCGCGCCACGAAACTCATGTTCTCAGCCATCTTGCTATCGGTAGCTTTCCCCTGCACAGCGCCGCCGGGATTGTACGCATCCCATTCCCACTGTTTCACGCCCCGCGACGAAGCATCGACATGTCCGCACAGCGAGCGCTCGTTGTGCTGTTCTTTTTTCTCGAAGCTGTCGAAATGATCCGCCAGGAACGCCTCGGCCATTTCGACGTCAATCGTTCCCTTAGCGTGCTGCACCATTTCGTCCGCGCGGACATGCCGCGCATTCATCGAAGACGAAGCGTCGTTGGGATCGAAGCCGCTGGTTTCCTCGCGGATCAGTTTGGGGTCGCGGGCAAAGTTCGAACTCACGAAATATCCATCTTTCGTCCGCCACAGCGGAGTATTTTTCAGGCCGAGTTCGAGATAGGCGATCTCGTTCGTCTTGCGGTCACCGATGAGCCAGTCGTTGGCGTAACCGCCGTTGTTGCCTTCCTTGATGATGCGCACGTAGTCGTCAATGCTCTGGGCGTGCTGCAGCGCTTTGCGCGAGCGCATAAATTCCGGCTTGCCGTTCGGGTCCCATCCCTCGAATTGCGTGATCGTCGTTTCGGTGATCATGATGCCCGCCGAGTTCACGCCGAAGTCGTCGTCACTGGTGATCACCCCCGGAAACCCGTCCATGAGAATGCGCTGCCCGATCTGCGGCACGATGTCGAAGATCACCACCCAGCGTTCGCCCACCAGGTAACTGGTCCAGTTGTTGTGGGCGATCACGATCCGGTGATCTTTGGTGTAGCTTCCGGTGGCGACGAAGGCGCTGCAATTACCGGGAGCAGCCAACTTGGGCATGTTCGCTGACTTCCCCAGCTTGTTCGCAGTTTTGTTGTTGGTCGTTTTCTTCTCCAACTTGTTCAACCACGGGACGTAGTAGTCCGCCAGCTCCTCAAACGCATTGAGGGCCACGATATCGTAGACGTCGAGGTCCATGCCGTGCGCCTTCACCCCGTCGGCGATGCCCTGCAATTCCTGCTGATACTCGGTGTCGATGTGGGGCCACAGCATCTCGCGCGCCGTCTTGCGGAAGAACTCCCAATCGCGCCCTGTGGTGTGCGTGTTGGACAGCTTGATCGTTTCGAACGCGTCTTCGATCTCGGCCGCCAGCAGATAGCCGTGCTGGAAACCGATATCGGAGGGAGATCCCTCCAGATGAACGTACGTCCAGCCGCCCTGCTGGAAGCGGTAGGCCTTTTGCAGCCGCGGATCGGAAGCAGCCGAAATGGCATTTTGCGGCTGCGCCGCACACATCGACGCAACCAAGGACACCGCGGCCAATGCGCCCGCGATAGCAATCAACTTCGCAAAAATAAAGCAGAAACACCTATCCCACATGGAATCCTCTTTATTTCGGATCTCTGCAATTGCCGCCGGAGGTCATTCTAGCCTACTTTCCGGTGCGAAATAGCGGTGTCGTCCCCACCAAGGTCCGTTGGAAGGCGACCCCGCTCAGAATTTATTTTGGCGATGTGGGAATAAAACGACGGTTCACGGGTTTACTCTTGTGTGCGTGTTGGAAGAGCGCTCGTTATCGGGGTCGTTCGAGGAGTTGGCCATGCCTCTCTTTGAGCGGCTTTATAACTTTGCCCACTGGCTGACACAGGATCGGGAGGAAGCCGAAGATCTGGTACAAGAGACCTACGCCAAGGCTCTCAAGGGATTCGCCTCATTTCAGCCGGGCACCAACTTCCGCGCCTGGATCTACCAGATTTTGCGTAACACGTTCTTAACGTCTCACACCGGGCTGAAGGCGACGGCGATGGTGCCGCTGGAACCGGAAAGCGACCGAGAAAGCCTTCCCGCGGTCAAGGACACGCCGGAGAGCATTCTGATACAGCGTTCGGATCAGCAGCTTGTGCAGGAGGCTCTGGGCCGGTTGCCCGCGCCTTATCGCGAGATGCTGCTCCTCTGTGAATTTGAAGAAATGTCGTATCAGGAAATTTCCACAACTCTTGCCATTCCGATAGGCACAGTGATGTCGCGTTTGTCGCGCGCCCGCCGGGCCTTACGGGATACCGTGCAAGAACTGCAAGGGGACTGAAGAGGTTCACTAGAATCATGGCCTGCGAGCCTTGGACTGGAAAACTCGATACCTACTTCGACGGAGAGCTTCCCGCTGAGGAGGCACGCGCGTTGGATGAACATTTGCGCGGATGCGCCACCTGCGCCGCAGAGGGCCTGCGCAAACTGCAGCAGAAACGCGCGGTCCGGGATGCCGGCCAGAGGTTCACCCCCGACCCAGCATTTCGAGCGCGCCTGCAAGCGAGCCTCGCCGCACGCAGGCCGTCCCCATCCCTTTGGAGGCGGAGCTGGCTCCCCATCTTTGTAACTGCGACTGCCACCGCGCTGCTGATTGCTGTTGCAGTCCTTCTGAGCCTCAACCGGGCCCGGAACAGCGAACAACAACTGATGAGCGAACTGGTCGACCAGCATGTGGCAACACTCGCCAGCGCCAACCCGGTGGATGTCGTTTCCACCGATCGTCACACGGTAAAGCCATGGTTCGAGGGCAAGATTCCCTTCACCTTTAACCTGCCCGAGCTGCAGGGTTCACCTTTCGTCCTGGTAGGCGGGAGGGTCTCTTATCTGAGCCAGTCCCCGGGTGCGGAACTTATTTTCCGCGTCCGCCAGCACCAGATTTCTGTCTTTATCTTCCAGGAGCGGGGGCCGAGCGACGCGCACGAGGCCCGCACAGCTCTTTCCTTCGAAGTCCGGAGTTGGCGCCACAACGGCCTTCGCTATGTCGTGATCGGCGACGCCAGTCCCCAGGACTTGGACAGACTGAGCGAACTGCTTAAGGCGGCTGGCTAGCTGGGGTTGCGAGAGATGGCTTGGCCGATCATGGTTTGGCCGATCAATGAGCCGCCTCGTGCGCGACCATAGGCTGCGCGGTCTGATCCAAGACAGGCGCGCGCTGTGCACACTCCCGGATTTCCTGCACGCGAGAGGTGACAATGGGGGTGGAATATCCCGGATGACAAAACTCCAAGTGCATGCCACGACCGACAAAACACCGTTTCAGCATAGAACCGCCCCAAGTTGATCCTGCGATGGCAACCAAAGTCGGTTCTGGACAGTATTCCGGGTGACCCGAAATTAACGCATCGCTTCCTCCCAGCATCACTGCGGTGTAGCAACGATGTTGAGTTTGGATCAGCAGCACGCTGTGCAGTTGTAACTGATCGAGGAACACGCCACCCTCGATTTCCGACCTGATAATGTTGCGATTCACTTCATCGCTCAAATTGGGATGTGGCGTGAACAATGTTTTCCTCGGAGAGCGCAGAAATCGAATGTACGAACTTGTTCGGCGGATTGGTGACGACCAAATCATCGGACCATAAACGCGCGAGCCTTCTGTTGTCGCGGCGGCAGTGCGAGATGGTCCGGCCGATCATGGTTGGCAAATCTTACGTGGAGGAAAGCGGCAAGTCAATCAAAGGTGGAGTTGGCGCGATCTCAAAAGGGTGGTTGGCGAAAGGCGATTGCCTTAATTTGAGGGGGTGGCGAACGAAAAGAAAACAACTGAGAGCTGACAGCCAAGTCCTACTTCAATCCCCTAACCACATACGCCTCCGATAGCACGCGCACGTAGAGGTATGCGTACGCACTCCCGTCGCTTGACAGATGAGGCGCAACCACGGACGAGACTCCTGCGCCCGTTTCTGCCCCAAAGGTCTTCCACGGCTCCATTTTTCCGGTTTGTATATTTGCCCGATAGACCTTCACGGATTTCGCGGCTGCCGCGCCCCGCCGACTGGGAGCTACATAGACCGACTCCCCGTCCGGCGTCCAGCCAATGACGGAGTCGTTCGATTCGAGTCCCGGTATGGGATGAAAACCGCCGCCTTCCAGCGGCCAAATCCCCCGCTTTCCATCCGGTCCGCGCACAGCCACGCTCCTGCCGTCCGGCGAGATTTGCGTGCCTGCGATGCCCTCGGGAGTGATGGGCTTGGAATCTCCATTGCTCAGATCAATCAGGTAGTCGCGCCCACCGTGCCCGGCTTCAATTCCCGAGGCCAGCAGTTGCTTGCCATCCGGAAGAAAACGAACCCCACCGTAGCTCACGGCATCGTGGGTGAGCTGTCTTGTTTCGCCAGTTCCCGTCGGCACCAGGCTCAGCGGTCCGCCTTTCGCCGGCTTTGTGATCACCCATTTTCCATCGGGCGAGATGGCCCCAGCGACCCCCTCGCCAATGCGTGCTGGAGGCGACCCATCGGTATCGCGCAGAAACACGGTGTAATTCGGTCCACCACCATCGCCTTCCTCTTCGAACAGAATCTTCCGGCCGTCCCGGCTGATATCGCGCAACTCCGACCATCCAAACCACCCCAGTTCGCGCTCTTCTTTTCCACCCGGCGCCATGCCCCGGATCCCCAGGCGTTCGTGATTCGCCACGGCCAGCACCGTGCCATTGCGCATGTCTTCCAGCCACATGCCTCCGGGCACGTTCGTAATCGTCCGCAGCTTGCCCGAGAGGGTTACCGCACGCGGGTTCGATGCTTCACCCGTGTTGGTGGATGTAAACCAAATCTCATCGCCAGCTGGAGACCAGAGAATTCCTTGTAGCGAAGTCCAGCCGGAAGAAAGTTTCCTCTCTTTTTCCTTGCCATCCGCGCCAATCACTGCGAGCGAACCCTCGTCGTCGCCTCCTGGGTTCTCATGGTCAGCAAAGGCGATCCACTTGCCGTCCGGCGAAATCTTCGGGTGACTCATCCAGTTGATGCTGTCGAGGAGCACCTTGCCGATGGGATATTCCAGGCGCCAGTGATTGTTTTCCGGAACGTAACGAACAACCGCCAGACTGTCGCCGTTTGCGGACCAGTCCGCGTCTCCCACATTGTCCAGCACTTCTCGCGGCGTTCCCCCACTCAGCGGAACCCGCGCCAGCGTGCCGCTGCGCGCATAGCCACCGTAACCCACCGTGTTGAGCCGGATGGCCAATTCTCCGCCCTTGGAGATTGAAAGTAGCTCGGCATCCTTCAGCCCCAGTTCGCGGGAGCCCGGATCGTCCGTGCGGGACATATAAAGCTGGTTGTCGCCGCCCTCCCACGATGCGCTGTAAACAATGCTGCCGTCGGGCGTAAACCGGGCATTGCCGATGGAGCCGGTGCGAAACGTGATCTGCTGGTACTCGGCCTGAGGCGCGCGGGCGCTCGCGTTGCCGTGCCGCCAACCGAGACCATACAGCACACACGCAAGCGCGAGACCGGTTGCGGCCCCGATCAAAAGATTGCGGCGCGACCGGGCATTGCCACTGTCAACGCCCGCCGTCGCTACCTTCGCCGTACTGCCGGAAAGGCCGGAAAGATGTTCCAGATCAAACGCAATATCACTGGCGGAATGGAAGCGAGCCTCGGCGTTCTTCTCCAGGCAGTGTTGGACGATGCGCTCCAGCGCCGGCGAGACATTGCGATTGGTTTCATTCAACTCCGGAGGATCTTCCTTCAGGATCGAACTCATCGTATCCGCGGGAGTGTCTCCGTGAAATGCCCGTTTACCCGAGAGCATCTCGTAGAGAATTGCCCCAAAGCTGAAAATGTCGGAACGTGGATCCAGCGTCATGCCGCGCACCTGCTCGGGCGACATGTATCCCACCGTCCCCATCACCACTCCCGCCTCGGTGCCATGGGTCGCAGTCGGCATTGAGGTGCCGGCGCCCGGATCGGCCTGAGTGAGTTTCGCCAGCCCGAAGTCGAGGATCTTGACTCGTCCATCTTTCGTGACGAATAGATTTTCCGGCTTGAGGTCGCGATGAATAATCCCCTTTTCGTGGGCTGCGGCCAGGCCATGCGCGATTTGCAAGGCGTAGTCCAAAGTCTTACGCGCCGCAATTGATCCGCTGCGCAGCCGCTCCCGCAGTGTCTCTCCCTCGAGCAATTCGGACACGACGTAGGGCGAGCCTTCGCTCGTGCCAATGTCGAATACAGCCAGAATATTGGGATGATTCAGGGCGGCAGTGGCGAGAGCCTCCTGCTCAAAACGGCGCATGCGGTCGGCGTCAAGCGAAAGTGCCTGCGGCAAAACCTTGATCGCCACTTCGCGTCGAAGACGAGAGTCGCGGGCACGATAGACCTCGCCCATTCCGCCCGCGCCTAGAAGGGAGACAATTTCATACGGCCCAAGTTTGTTGCCAGGGGAAAGGTTCATTGGTGGGCGAGATTATACGGAATCCCCTTCTTTACTTCAAACACGGCGATAAGTGTATACGTGCCGGTTGACAATTTGCTCTGCAATGAGCGCCATCCACTGCTTTTGGCGCCCAACGCGGCCCATCACGACAAGGCTTGCACGCGCGCGCCGGCTGCTTTGAGCCGCTGATTGACCTCGCGTGCAATGGCTACGCTGCCCGGCGTGTCGGAGTGAATGCAGATGGTGTTCGCTTCAACCGTCAGTTCGGAGCCGTCGCTAGCGATAACCCGGTGCCGAAGCGCGATGTTAACGGCCTGCTGCGCGGCGCGCGCAGGATCGTCAAGTAGCGCCCCGGAAAGAGTACGTTTACGCAGAGTGCCGTCCGGCTCGTAAGCGCGATCAGCGAAGGCTTCGGCAGCGAATCGCAATCCCATGGAGTGCCAGACTTCGAGAGCAGACGAGCCGGCCTGGCCGACCATGACGAGCTGTGGATTGACCGCCTTCACGGCGCGGCCGATTGCGAGCGCGACTTCGCGGTTCGTGTTGGCCGCGTGATAGAGCGCGCCGTGCGGCTTCACGTGCACTAGCCGCATGTCCAGGGACCCCGCAATCTTCACCAGCGCCGCGATCTGCTGGCCCACAGAACCCTCGATTTCCAACGGAGAATGTGGCGATTCGACGCGTCCAAAATGCGCGGGATCAGGATAGCCCGGGTGCGCCCCGACTGCGACGTTCAACTTGCGAGCGCCGGACAGTGTCTGCCGCATGGATTGTTCATTGCCGGCATGTCCGCCACACGCGACGTTGGCGGAGGTAATGTAGCGCATCAGCTCGAAGTCAGTTCCATTGGCCAGCGACTCTTCGAACTCGCCCAAGTCGGCGTTGATATCGATAGAAATATCCGTCATCTTGAATTGCCTCTTTTATGCCAGAGCACTGAACCTTAACCACCCCGATCGTCCGATCACGAAACAAAGATTTCTCTCAGCCAGCGCTCCCGCTCGCCCATGGCTTGGACTGCATCTGCAATGGAAACTTCGACGAGTCTCACCTCGTCGCGAGGCCGCAACTGGCCGACGCGATGGATATCGGCCGCAATCACATTCGCGATCTTTGGATATCCACCGGTGGTCTGCTGATCGACAAACAGAATGATCGGCTGGCCATCCTGCGGCACCTGAATAGCCCCGAGCGGAATGCCGTCCGTAAGCAGCTCGGATTGTTCGCGCGGGCGCACGGCCTCTCCCTTCAGCCGCAGGCCGGTGCGGTCCGACTGCTCGCTGACGGTGTACGCGCTGGAGAACAATTTCTCGAATGCCTCCGGCCCGAACCAGTCCTGCTGTGAGCCTTTGGTCACACGCAACGGTCGCGGAGCGCGCAATGAGTCAAGGGCACCCGGACGCAGCGAGCGGACGCGGAATGAGCCGTGCTGCCGAACCTGCAACACGTCGCCGCTCTGCAATCTGCGCCCCTTGAACCCTCCGAAGTGGCCTGCGACAAACGTTGACGCACTGCCCATGACCAGCGGAATGTCGAATCCACCTTGGACAGAGAGGTAGCATCGCGCGCCGGTCGTCATGCTCCCGCACTTCAGCGTTGCTCCCGCAGGGAGATCGAACGCTGCGTTGAATGGCACCTGAGCGGAACCGTTGCATTCGCAACTGGCGCCTGTGAGCGCGACGATGGCCTTCTCCTCGAATTCCAGGGTTGCGCCGAGCAGCGTCATCTCCAGCGCGGGGACGTTCTCATCGTTGCCCACCAGAAGATTGGCAATGCGGAACGACAACGGATCCGCGGCCCCAGCGGGAGAGATGCCGAGGTGAGCATAGCCGTAACGTCCAAGGTCCTGGACGGTCGTGAAGAACCCCGGCTTTAGAACCCGAATCGTCATGCAAGTCGGGCCTCGTCACGTTGCGGCATGTCTTCGAAGTTCGCGCGGTCAATCGGAGAGAATTTCATCCTGTCGCCCGGTTGCAGGCGAGTAGGCGGTGTTGCTTCGGGATCGAACATGCGCAGAGGTGTTCGTCCGATCAGCCTCCATCCTCCGGGAGAGTCGACGGGATAGATTCCGGTCTGACTGCCGGCAATTCCGACACTTCCGCCGGCAATGGATGGCCTGGGAGTCGCGAGCCTGGGCGTGTGCAAAGCCTCCGGCAACCCACCGAGGTAAACGAAACCCGGAGAGAATCCGAGGAAATATACGAGATACGTCGGGGAGGAATGTAGTCGGACAACCTCTTCCAGTGAAAGCCCGGTATGCTGCGAGACATCCAATAGATCGGGACCGAACTCGATGTCGTAACAGACCGGAATGGTGACTACGTTAGCGCGCCTTTCGGCCGCGGAGTCACGAGCCAACGCGAGTTGTTGAACGACCGAGATCAGTTCATCGTGCGTCAACCGCAGTGGATCGAAATCAATGAGCAGTGACGCGTACCCCGGGTGCAGGTTGCGGATCCGCGGATCATGCCATGCCTGGAATGAATGAAACAGCCCTATAACCCGCTCGTGGAGTGCGGGCGAGATCGCATTCCCGAAGACAACCAACAACGACGAGTCGCTCGCCGGAATGATCTTCATAGCTGCGCCGTTCTAGCAAGAATAGACGATCTCCGCCGGCGCCACATCTGCTTTGGAGTTGCACCGCAAGGGTAGCGTTCCGCCGTTTGAAACCGACATTGTCAGAGATGGTAAAAAGGCGATTTTAGGTCAGCAACGAGCGGGCGCCTTTTTCACTTCGATCCGCAGAGCGCAGAATTCCAGTCCAAAACAAAAACCCGACCGACTGCATACGATACCAGCCACACGGATCGTCCTGCCCGGGGGTCGGAACTCGACTTCCATCAGCTCGCCAGGCTGCAAGTTGACCCCAGCATAGAGTTCCATGCCCGCGCGGCTTAACATCGAAACCAATCCGGGCACAACTGTGTTGGTGGCGCCGGGGACCGCGATGAAGACAGGTGTGTGCATACGATATCGGGGGTATCGGCGAGTGTTGGTCAAGTCCATTTTCGAGGTAGTGACGTCAAACACAATCTACTTGAGCAAGCCGAAATGCAGCAGGTATGCCGCAGTCGCCAAACCGATCATGAATAGGCCAACCGCTCCTGCGACCTTGAACCTCCAACGCCGCCGCTCGCGGTGCTGCGCCGACGCAGCGCGCAGTTTCTCAATCCAAGCCGGTTCGGATTTGTTCTGACTTAACTGCTGCCCCACGAGCGCTCCGAGGCGGCGGTGATCGTCGGCCGCGAGCGAAACGAAGCGGAAGGGCTGCAACCCATTGGTGACGGGGCACAGCATCTCTGCGCCACCGAGCACTGCTCCGGCTCCAGTCAGGAATATCAATTTGACCTGCGATCCCTGGACGATGGGCTGAGAGAGCGAAAGCAGGCCACCTGTGACAGAAATCACCTGGAGGTTGGCCCCGGCGGTCTGGCCATTGGCAAACCGCAGCACGGCCGGATTCTGCCCCTCGAGATGAGCGCGCGGCACACGCCACGGCTGGCGGGATTGGGGAGAGCTGCTCATATCAGAGCCAGTATGTGGCGAGAGTGGTTACTAACAGAAGATTACGAAAGTGCCAGTCCGGGTGGTGACGATTTCTTGCGCCCTGGCTCCTGGCGGTCATTTCACATCAAAATGTGACTTTTCTCACTGACAGAATACGCTGATTTGGGTTTGCATTAAGACTATCCCGCCTCCCTCAGGAGCGGTTCCCGCCCGTTGAGACCAGCACCCCCTGAGGCGAATGACTCGGGAAACGCATTTCCATTTGAAAGTGATAGAGTTGCTTCATGCCAAGAACGCTGATGCAGTCTGTAATCGGCCAACCTCAGAAAGCACGGCAACGACTCGAGGATGAACTGCACCGCGTGACAGCCGCCATGGCCGCCTTCGGAGACTACATTCTATGACGCCCACGGAAAGTTTTGAGGCGAAAACGTATCGCAAGGTTGACGTGCGAATAGTGCCATTCCTTTTCCTTTGCTACATTTTGGCGTATCTCGACCGGGTCAACGTCGGATTTGCGAAGCTGCAGATGCTGAAAGATCTGTCGATGAGCGATGCGGCATTCGCCACCGGCGCCGGTATTTTCTTTATCGGTTATTTCTTTTTCGAAGTTCCCAGCAATGTGCTGCTGAAGAAATTCGGCGCGCGCATGTGGATTGCCAGGATCATGATCTCCTGGGGCGTCATTTCCGCCTGCATGATCTTCGTAAAAGGGGAGTGGTCTTTCTATTCCATGCGCTTTCTGCTTGGGTTAGCCGAAGCCGGATTCTTCCCGGGAGTGATTTTTTATCTGACCTTGTGGTACCCCTCAAAACTCCGATCCACACGAACCGCCTGGTTTGTGGCCGCGATCGCTGTATCGGGGATAGTCGGCAACCCCATATCCGGCTGGATTATGGATACGCTTTCCGGCGCCATGAAGCTGGCGGGGTGGCAGTGGCTTTTTCTGTCAGAGGGCATCCCTTCAATTCTGGTTGGCCTGGTGGTGATCCTTTATCTGGAGAGCAGCATTGAAGAAGCGAAATGGCTAACGCGCGAGGAAAAAGCATTGCTTGCGCAGAACCTTGAAGCGGAAGACAAGCATAAAACCGAGCATAAACTGATGGATGCTTTCACTAGCGGGAAAGTCTGGGTGCTGTGCGCGATCTATTTCACTTTGATGATCGGCTTGTACGGCATTGCAT
>Ga0181521_10007065_pt1 | contig 11907 bp, 7 predicted proteins | sample PEATcosm2014_Bin_32_FD_119764 | JGI IMG/M metagenome (GOLD analysis project Ga0181521, IMG submission 119764) | Peatland microbial communities from MTU Mesocosm Facility, Houghton, MI, USA - PEATcosm2014_Bin02_60_metaG | ecosystem: Environmental > Terrestrial > Soil > Wetlands > Peat | place... | reverse complement strand
TTCTCCGCACGCATCCGGACGCAACCGTTTACCTCGACCCGGACTCCGCGGCGCAACTGAATGAAGTTGCCGCCCGTTGACCATCTGATCGCGCCATTCGACAGGGATAACTGCCAGGGCCCGCTCCAATGCTGCGACTCCATCTGGACCACTTGCTTGGAAGCCTTAATGGCAACTAAGGCTACCGCCCGTGCCTCGTATGTTTGCGATGGGGATAACAATACCCTGGCTAACGTTGCGGGGGCTGGGATAAATTGGAGCTTTGGCAGTGTGCTCCATCGAGGGAGCTACTCGTGAAAAGATTTTTCGCTTCATGCCTGGTTCTTCTGAGCGGCGCAATCCATGCAACCACTGCGGATCGCGACACATTCAAGAGTGCTTACGCGGCTCAGGATGTTGCGTTAGACACGGACCCTCAGTCAACATTTTGGCGAGGGGCACAGGCGGTCTATGCCGAGGTTGACCGTTGGGGCCAGGTTATTCCGGCGTATCGAACAGAGGTGAGGTCCCGATGGACGAAGAACAATCTTTATCTACTGTTCGCCTGCCCTTACGAGGAGCTTTATCTCAAGCCTTCGCCGAATGCAGTGGAAGAAACCTATGGGCTTTGGGATTGGGATGTCGCTGAACTGTTTATCAGCTCCGATTTTGACAACATTCGGAGATACAAGGAGTTTGAAGTTTCGCCGCAACAGGAGTGGATCGACCTGGACATCAATCTCGATCTTCCGGATCATACGCTGGGTTGGAAGTGGAACTCAGGGTTTCAGGTAGCTGCACGCATCGATCCCGCGGCAAAGATATGGTACGGCGCAATGCGAATTCCCTTCGCCGCCCTCGATAGCCGCCCTCCAGCGGCCGGCCGGACCTTTCGTGCCAACCTGTTTCGCAGTCAAGGGCCGCCTAACCAGAGGACATCGATTGCCTGGAAGGCTCCAATGAGCGAGACCTTTCATGTTCCGGAAAAATTCGGGTTGCTTATGTTGGTAATAGATAAGTAGGGACAACTTAGGAGATAAGATGCGATCTATTGTCAATCGTCGTCAGTTTGTGAAAACCGTTGGAGCAGGCGCACTGGCCAGCGCAGGCATGTTATTAGTTGGTGCTCAAGTACCTGCCGCGGCGCAAACGAATGTCAAGAAAGACAAATCCGGATTGGCGAGGTTACTTCCTGGATGCTGTGCCTACTCCTACGATGAGGACCTCAGGCACGGCCCGATGACGCTGGAAGATTTTATTCTCAAGGCAGTGGACCTGCGGCTGGTGGCCGTTGATATGACGGTGTATTACTTCAAGTCCACAGACCCGGAATATCTCCACGGTCTGCGCCACCTGGCTTACAAGCATTCCCTTGCCTTTTCCGGAGTTGCTTGCGGAGTCAGCATGGTCCAAGCCGATGCTGCAAAGCGCGCCGACAGTCTGAATCAGATTAAGAAGTGGGTTGACGTCACAGACCGACTCGGAGCTTCCCATCTCAGGATCTTCGCCGGCACGTCACGGCCCGGAACCAACCTGAAGGACGCAATAGGTTGGGTGATCGAATCGATGAAGGCCGCATGCGACTATTCCGGCAAGAAGGGCATCACGCTTGGGGTTGAAGACCACGAAGGCGTGACCCAGAGCGCGGACGTATGTGTTGAAATCATGCAACGCGTCAATTCGTCTTATGCCGGCATCAACCTCGATATTACAAATTTTATCCCCACGCCAACTCAAGACGCCTACGCGCAGATTGCCGCATGTATCCCCTACGCCACCAACATTCACATCCGCGACCACTTTTCTGATCACACTCTTGTGGATATGGACCGCGTCTGGCAGATCTTCGCGCAAGCTGGGCACCAAGGTTATGTATCGGCCGAATATGAGGCCAATTTTCCTGGCAGTCTGCCTGCCGCGACGGGCGTACCAAAACTGGTTGATGACATCCAGACGCTGTGCAAGAAGTATTCAAGCGTTTAGACGATTCATCGTGGCCATCTCCCCTGCGCTCAGGTGGCGTCCTCTTCTCTATGTTGAGAGCCGCAGTTCGCGCGCGGCATTCCTGTTGTAAACCTTGAGCAGGATCGATTCAGGAAGGTTGATCCCGTAGATGCGCCAACGCCCCTGCGGCGGCACCTTAGCCGGAGCATAGTCGAAGTACTCATCATCCGTCTCAAGGAATCGGTAATAGATATCGTAGAGTTCGCCTGCGAATAGCTGTTGCGGGTACTCGTCGCCATGTGGCGTGGCATCCGTCCCGAACAAAATCCTGTCTTGATACTTCTCAAAAAAAACGCGGGTTGCTCGCGGTTGCCGTCCCAATTCGCCGATCCGCGCGGCGATGTCGACAGTCATGTTTGGGAAGCGATCTAAATTCTGGGAAACATTCTCCAAGTTCTCCGCAAAGTTGCCCGCATGCAGCACAATGAACCGCGTGTTGGGATGGCGGGCCATCATTCTGTTTCTCGCTTCGATCAACTCCGCATTGCTGGGAAAGTCCCGCCCGTAAAAAGACCAGTCTGGATGATTCTTCAACTCTTCATAGCGCTCGTTGAAACGGTCGGTGGGAGTAAAGAAGGCGACGGGATCGGAGATGTGAATTGCGACCGGCATGTTCAATTGCCCGCACGCGTCCCACATGGGATCGAATCTCGGGTCGTCAATCTTCACCAGCTTTCCGGTGGTGATGTTATCCCGCAGGTAAAGCCCGAGGGTTTTGAGAATCTTGAGCCCTCGCGCCCCGTCGCGGTGCGCTTGCTGAATTGCCTGGGCCTGTATCCGGGGATAATCGGGCTCCAGAAACCGCGAGTAACATGGCTCAGTGAAGGAGTAGAAACGGTCGCGATAACTCTTATCGTACTTCGCTAGAGTTTCAGTCAAGCCCGACCCGAATCCTCCCGTGAGATTGACCATGGAGCGAATGTTCTTCCGATCCATCACTGCGATCAGCTCATTCGGTGTCGCGAGGAAATCGCGTTCGGCGGCCAGGCATACGCCGTTAACCTTCTTGCTTGAAACGGTAATGTGGGTGTGGATGTCAATCACCGGGTAGCGCGCTCGCTCAACACGGGTCTCGCGCGCGACCAGCATGCTGGTAGGCTGATAGTCGGCGAGACTGAGCGTCTCAGGTTTCGGTTGTTCATCGTTCGTTGCGGATGCCTTCACCCCTGCGCTGGCCACAACGCCTGACGCCAGTCCAATGCCGGTTCCGTACAACAATTGGCGGCGATTCATTGTGTCTCTTCTCCTCACTACTCGATTTCAAATCCTGAACTATTTCCCGCATTGTCGCAGCTTTGAGCAATCCCGGCCAGATTTACTTACTCTCGCGCCGACCCTAAAATCCATTGCTTTTTGCGCGTGCGGGAGCGCTAGTTCTGAAGTTCAGCCGGATCAGCGGCATGACTCTGAGGTCAGAGGCGCCGCGCGGGGCCGGTGGACTCGCGGATGATGAGTCTCGGGGTGAGGGCGATTTCAGGAATAAAGGGAGCGCGATTCTCGACGCGGTCGAGCAGAGTCTGTGCCGCGACGGTACCCATTTCTAAAAGGGGCTGGTGCACCGTCGTAAGAGGCGGGATGGCGAAAGAGGCGACGCCAATGTCGTCAAAGCCGACGACGGAAACGTCGCCGGGGACGCTGAGGCCGGCTTCGCGGAAGACGAGCATGGCGCCGACGGCAGAGATGTCGTTGTAGGCGAACAGAGCGGTGAACGGGATATTGGCGGCAAGCAGCGCTTTCGCGGGGAGATAGCCGAGATCGGAAATCGTGGGCGTGTCTTCGAGTTGAAAAACGAGTTTCGGGTCAATGGAGAGCCGTAATTTTGCGGCAGCTCCCTGGATCGCCTTCCAGCGCGGAATGGAGTCCGAACTGGAGGAAGGCCCATGGAAAAAAGCGATGTGCCTGTGGCCAAGGTCGTAGAGATGTTGAAGGACGAGTTCGGCAGCGCAATGGTGATCGAGGATGACGTTGGTGACGTTGGGGACGTCTTGGTGGCCGGCGATGGCCACGGTAGGAAGAATGGGTTTTTGGTCAATGGAAGTATCAATGGTAATAATGCCTTCGACGCCGCGGGTGAGCAGCAACTGGGAATAGGAGCGCTTGAGGTTATCGTCATGGCGGTGCGCGACGGTGAGAAAAAAGTAATTATTCTTTCGCAGGAAGGTCTCGATACCGCTGATGACGGTCGCGCCGTAGGCATCGCCGATTTCCTCGGCAATCACGCCCACCGTGTAGGTGCGCTGCACGCGGAGAGAACGCGCGAGAAAATTTGGGCAATAGTTGAACTGGCGAGCGGCCTTGACGATACGATTGCGGGTTTTTTCGGGGATGGAGCGTGAGGCGGGCGAGTTGTTGAGAACACTGGAAACGGTGCCCGCCGTCAGGCCGAGATGCGAAGCGAGCGACTTGAGAGTAACCACAGGCGCCTTCGGGCCGCTGCGTGCCTTATCGATTTTCTTCATGGGGTCATGACCTCGCTCCGAACCGTCCGGAGAAAAGCACCCCCATTCTAACGCCATCCGGCGAAAGACGGTGCAACGAAAAATGCTGGATGGAAACGCGATCGCGGAAAGGGAGCTGAAACACGTGGGAGCGATTGCCCTTTACAGTAACGTTTATCTAACATTGACATTGGAGAGCGTATATTCCAGACTCAGCGCAAAAGAAGCGATGTCTTCTTGCTGAGATGTAGTGAAGCGTGCAGAAGAAATGCAGCCGCCTTCTGTCGCGCGGCGAACTGCAGGGAGAAAGGACAGGCAACCGTGGATGAATTTCGAGAGCGGGTGGAGCGGGAATTGCGCGGCGACATTCTGCCGTTTTGGTTGCAGTACGCGGTGGACGATCAGTATGGCGGATTCCGCGGACAGATTGCGAATGATCTGACGATTGATCCGGTGGCGCACAAAGGGCTGATCCTGAACGCGCGCATCCTGTGGACATTCGCCAAGGCGTACAAGGTCTACGGGGATCAGATCTACCTGCGGACGGCGCGCCGGGCGTACGAGTATCTGCGTCAGCATTTCTGGGACGCTGAATTTGGCGGCGTGTATTGGATGGTGGACCACCTGGGGAACCCGGTGGAAACGAAAAAGCGGATTTACGGGCAGGCCTTCACCGTCTATGCGCTGGCGGAGTACGCGGCCGCGAGCGCGGAAGAAGAACCGCTGAAAAAAGCCATCGCGCTCCACCGCATGATTGAACGGGCCAGCTATGACCCAAACAACGGCGGATATTTCGAAACCTATGAGCGCGACTGGAAGCTGGCGGAAGATCAGCGGTTGAGCGCGGTGGACATGGACGAAAAGAAATCCATGAACACGCATCTGCACTTGCTCGAAGCCTACGCGAATCTTCTACGGGTATGGAAAGACGACGTGCTGCGGACGCGTCTGCGGGAACTGCTGCGTATTTTCCTGGACCATATCATCGATCCGGAGACGCATCATTTCCGGATGTTCTTCGACGAAGTGTGGCGCGACCGCTCGGACAGATTTTCCTTTGGGCATGACATTGAGGGAAGCTGGCTAATATGCGAAGCGGCGGAAATATTGGGCGACCGGGCAGTTCTGGAGGAAGCGCGGAAAGCGGCGGTAACGATGGCGCAAGCGGTATACGAGCAGGCGCTGGATAAAGACGGCGGCCTGCTCTACGAAGGCACAGGGAAAGAAATCATCGACTCCGACAAGCATTGGTGGCCCCAGGCGGAAGCGGTGGTGGGATTTCTGAACGCCTACGAACTTTCGGGGAAGGATTATTTTCTGAGAGCGTCGGAGAAGAGCTGGGAGTTCATTGAAAAATATATTGTCGATCGCGAGCACGGAGAATGGTATTGGCTGGTCTCTCGCGACGGCACGCCCAGCAACGACAAGTACAAAGTGGATCCCTGGAAGTGTCCGTATCACAACAGCCGGGCCTGCTTTGAAGTGATGCAACGGCTCGACAAGTTGGCCAAGAAACACAAGGAATAACCCAGAAAGATCCGGGCCAAAACCGGATGACCGGAATTGGCCCTGAGTTTTGCAGTAGCGCTGCGATCGGCGTTTGTATTAACGACGGGCTTAGCGACGGCCTTAGCGTAGCGTCGCTTTGACCGACACAGTTTTAGTGCCCGGCGCAGGCAGCGGCACGAGGTTGCCCTGCACGGGCGCGCCATTCACTTCGAGAGAAACCTGGTTGCCGTTTCCAGCGCGCTGCGCTTCGATGTTATAGGTCACTCCGCGGAATTTACGTGTCGCCTTAAATCCGCGCCAACTTTTCGGTATGACCGGCGCGATCAACAGTCCGTCGTAGGACGTGCGGATGCCGATAATCCACTGCGTGATGGCGTAGTAATTCCAGGCGGCCGTGCCGGTGAGCCAGGAGTTCTTGGCTTCTCCAAACGTGGGAGCATCGCAGCCGGCGATCATCTGCGAATAAACGTAGGGCTCGCAGCGGTGCAGATCGCTGATTTCCTCGCGCGCCGAGGGATTGATCCGCGTGTAGTAATCGTGGGCGCCGTCTCCATTGCCGACGCGGGTTTCGCCGATGATGACCCAGGGATTGTTGTGGCAGAAAATGCCGGCGTTTTCTTTGTAGCCCGGCGGATAAGAAGAGATCTCGCCGAGTTCGAGGTAATACTTCGAGTAGGCGGGCTGCTGCAAGACAATCCCATGTTTGGTGGCGAGCATCTTGCGCGTGGATTCGAGCGCTCGGACGGCGAGGCCATCTTCGAGGCCGACTCCGGCCAGGGTGCAGAAGCCCTGCGTTTCGATGAAAATCTTTCCCTCCGTATTTTCTTTTGACCCGACCTTGCGGCCGAAATCGTCATAGGCGCGGACGAACCACTCGCCATCCCATCCATGCTTCCGTATCGTCGCTTCCATCTTCGCGACTTCGGAGAGGTACGAGGAGGCTTCGGCGTCGAGTTTGCGATGCCTGGCAATCTCCGCGAACTCGCGGCCGGAGAGCACGAACAGGCCGGCGATGAAAACGGATTCGGCGACCTTGCCATCTTTATTAGTAGTGGTCTGAAACGATTGCCCCGGCGTGTCGGAAAAGCAGTTCAGGTTAAGGCAATCGTTCCAATCGGCGCGGCCGATGAGCGGCAGGCCATGCGGGCCGAGCCGATCGAGCGTGTAGCGGAAACTGCGCTGGAGGTGTTCGTAGAGCGGCGTTTCGGAGCCGGGCGCGTTGTCATAGGGCACTGGCTCATCCAGGATGCTCCAATCGCCGGTTTCCTTCAGGTAGGCGCCGACGCCGATAATCAGCCAGTGGGGGTCGTCGTTGAAACCGCTGCCCACGTCGTTATTGCCGCGTTTGGTCAGCGGCTGGTACTGGTGATAAGCGCCGCCCGTGGGAAGTTGCGTGGCGGCCAGATCGAGGATGCGCTCGCGGGCGCGGCCCGGAACCATGTGCACAAAGCCGAGCAGGTCCTGGTTCGAATCGCGGAAGCCCAAGCCGCGGCCAATGCCCGATTCGTAGAAAGACGCTGAGCGCGACATGTTGAACGTAGCCATGCACTGATACGCATTCCAGATGTTGACCATTCGATTGGTGTGAACGTCGGGAGTATCCACCTGGCAGAGGCCGAGCAATTCGTTCCAGTAAGCGCGAAGCTTTTCAAACGCCGCGTCGGCATTGGCCGCCACGCGATACCTGGCGATGGTGGCTTTCGCCGCTTTCTTGTTGATGATTTGCGAATCGGGCGGATCGAATTTCTGGTCGCGCGGGTTCTCCTGATAGCCGAGAACGAAAACGATCTGGCGAGATTCGCCGGGCTTGAGCGAAATCCTGACTTGATGGGAGCCGATGGGAGCCCAGCCGTGGGCCACGGAATTCATCGACTGTCCACGTTCGACGACAGCGGGATTGTCCCAGCCGCGATAGCGGCCGAGGAAGACGTCGCGCTGCGTGTCGTAGGCGGCGATTTTTTCCGAGCAGGCGAAAAATGCGAAGTGGTCGCGGCGCTCGCGGTATTCGGTCTTGTGATAGATGACGCCGTCCTCGATTTCGACCTGGCCGATGCTGAAGTTGCGCTGGAAGTTGGTGGAATCGTCTTGCGCGTCCCACAGGCAGAACTCGATGCTCGAGAAAACGGAGAGTCCAGCGGCCTGCGGGCGATGGTTCGTGACCGTCAGTTGCCAGATTTCAAGGTTCTCATCGAGCGGCACGAAGTAACGAGTGCTCGCCGCAATGCCGCTGTATTGCGATCCGATGGTGGTGTAGCCCATGCCGTGGCGGCAGGAATATTTTTCCAGTTTGTGCTGCGTGGGTTGCCAGGAAGGAGACCAGAATTCGCCAGAGGCATCGTCCCGCAGATAAATATATCGTCCGCCAAGATCGAAGGGGGCGTTATTGTAACGGTAGCGCGTGATGCGGCGCAGGCGCGCGTCGCGGTAAAAAGAATAGCCGCCGGCGGTATTGGAGATGATTCCGAAATAAGCCTGGCATCCGAGGTAGTTGATCCACGGCAGAGGCGTATCTGGCTGCGTGATTACGTATTCCCGGTTCTGATCGTCGAAGTACCCATATTTCATTATGAAGGCTCCCTGAGCGAAAGGTCACGCTCTGGCAAGAACATCTAGTATAACGATATTTTAGTGGCGTTGGACAACTTTGAGGTGTAAACATAAATCGACACCCGTATGAAAAAGGATAAGGCAATGACCGAACCCAAGAGCCACAGCCCGCGCCGGGCAGCCCTACTTGCGTGGTGGATGATTGTTCTGTCGCTTTTCTTCTTCGCAACTGTGGAAAAGGTCCATGGCGCGGAAGACGGAAGCGTACAGATAAAAGTGGACCAGGTGGGGTATTTGCCCGGCGCCGCGAAAGTGGCGATGGTTGCGGCGCCCGAAGAGTCCGACAAACCTCTAACGACATTCGAAGTGAAGCGAGCGTCGGATAATGCGAGTGTGTTCAAGGGCTGGCTTAACGATCAACACTTCGATGCCGACACGGGAGATTCTGTGTATCTTGCGGACTTCACTGCGCTGCACGAGGCTGGGACCTACTATCTCGACGTGCCGCGAGCGGGGAAGAGTTGGACGTTTTCGATCCGGCCAGACGTGTTCGAGCGCCCCTATTATCTGGCGATGCGCGCGTTCTACGGGCAGCGCTGCGGGACGGCCGTGGACCTGGGACCGGAGTTTCCCGGGTACGCCCACGCGGCCTGCCACTTGAAGGGAGAGTTCCACTCTTCTTCGGGGAAACAAGGCGAGCGGGACAATGTCGGCGGATGGCACGATGCCGGCGATTATGGCCGCTACATGGTGAACTCCGGCATCACGACGGGGACGCTGCTGTGGACGTGGGAGATCTACGGCGCGAAGGTGAAGAGCATCAAGCTGAATATTCCGGAGAGCGGAAACGGGACGCCCGACATCCTGAATGAAGCGCGCTGGAACCTGGAATGGATGCTCAAAATGCAGGATGACGATGGCGGAGTGTGGCACAAGCAGACCAGCGAGCGCTTCCCCGGCTTCATCATGCCGGAAGACGACCACACGGTGAGCGAAGTGATTGGGACCGGGCAAGCGCCCTACAAAAGCACCTGTGCCACGGCCGACCTGGTGGCGGTGGGGGCAATCGCAGCGCGCGTGTATCAGCCCTTCGATGCGAAGTTTGCGGCGCGCAGTCTGGAAGCGGCGCGCAAGGCGTGGCTCTGGACAGAGCAGAATCCCAACGTGACGTTCAGGAACCCGCCGGGTGTCGGCACCGGCGAGTACGGCGACAACAATTGCAGCGACGAGAGGCTGTGGGCAGCCGCGGAACTTTGGCGGACGACGGGCGAAGCCGCCTACAACGACTATTTCGTGAAACACTATCCGGAATTCCGCGCCGCCCTGGACACGCTCTCGCCGGAAGGATGGAGGGAAGTTGCGCCCATGGGGCTGTGGGCGTACGCGCTGGGCACACAAAAGGGTGCGGATACCGACGTGGCGGCGGACATTCGCAAGCGCACGGCGGCGGCGGCGCGAGCGATTGTGGAGCACACCAGGAAGAATCCCTATCGCGTAAGCCTGCTGACGAAGGATTATGTCTGGGGTTCGAACGGAGTGGTTGCGAATTACGGGATGGAGTTGCTCGTGGCAAATGCGCTTTCGCCCGATCCAAGCTTTGTGGAAAGCGCGCAAGACAATCTTCATTACCTGCTGGGACGCAATACGTTTTCGCTCTCGTGGGTGACGCAGGTGGGAGCAAATCCGTATCGCCATCCGCACCACCGGCCGAGCGGGGCCGGCAAGACCGCCGAGCCGTGGCCGGGATTACTCTCGGGCGGGCCGAATGCCGCGCGGCAAGACGCCGTGCTGAAGAGACTGCCCCAGGGCTTGCCGCCGGCGAAAATCTATGCGGATGACCTGGGCTCGTATGCGAGCAATGAGATTTGTATCAATTGGCAAGCGGCGCTGGTGTTTTTGCTGGCGGGCACGCTTCCCTAAATCGAAAGGTCGCGCGGCTGCTCAGAGCATGAAGATGGCCGCTCGACTTTCTGAAGTTGCAACCGCGGTACACTGTGGAAACTGACTGCGCCCACGAAACGCAGGGCGCGGCAGATCGCCTTAATTGAGGTGGACTGTGCATTTACATCCGATTGACATTGCCATCATCATTGCCTATCTGGCGCTCTGGGTCCTGATTGGCTACTGGGTTTCCCTTCGCGCATCGCGCGATCTGAAGGCCTACTTCCTGGGCGGCAACGTGCTGCCCTGGTACATCCTCGGGATCTCCAATGCTTCGGGGATGTTCGATATCAGCGGCACCATGCTGCTGGTCCTTTGGATGTTCGTGTATGGGGTCAAGAGCGTGTGGATCCCGTGGCTCTGGCCGACTTTCAACCAGGTCATCCTGATGGTGTACATGTCCACCTGGCTGCGGCGCTCGAATGTGATGACCGGCGCGGAGTGGATCCAGACGCGATTCGGGAAGGGCCGAGGCGCGCAACTCGCCCACATCATCGTCGTGATTTACGCCTTCATCAGCATCATCGGATTCTTCACCTACGGGTTCAAGGGCATCGGCAAATTCGCCGCGACCTTTCTGCCCTGGCACCTCAGCGTGAATCAATACGCCTTGCTGCTGATTGCCATCACCGCGATTTACGTGATCAAGGGCGGGATGTTCAGCGTGGTGATCACGGAAGTGTTGCAGTTCTGCATCTTGTCGGTTGCGTCTTTCGCGGTGGGAATCATCGCCATGATGAAGGTCGCACCGGGACAGTTGCAGCGCTTCATCCCCGCCGGTTGGGACAATATCTTCTTTGGATGGCACTTGAATTTGGACTGGTCCAATCTGATTCCGTCGGCCAATGCGCGCATCGCGCAGGACGGTTACGGGCTCTTCGGATTTTTCGTGATGATGCTGCTCTTCAAAGGCATCCTGATCAGCGCCGCCGGCCCCGCGCCCAACTACGACATGCAGCGCGTCCTTTCCTGCAAGAATCCGCGCGAAGCCTCGATGATGAGCGGCTGGGTGAACGTGGTGCTGACCTTTCCGCGCTACTTCCTGATCACCGGACTCACTGTGCTCGCGTTGGCGTTCTTCGGCGACCAGATCCGCGGCATGGGCACGAACATGGATTTTGAGCGCATTCTTCCGTATGCGCTGGAGAAATTTGTGCCCGCCGGATTGCTCGGCGTGCTGATCGCGGGTTTACTGGCAGCGTATATGTCGAACTTCGCGGCCACCGTGAACGCCGCTCCACCGTACTTCGTGAATGATATTTACAAGCGCTTCATCAATCCCAATGCCAGCCCGAAGACTTACGTGCGGCTGAGTTATCTGAGTTCGTTCGTGGTGGTCCTGCTGGGCGTGCTGCTTGGCTGGTACGTGACCAGCGTGAACAACGTGGTGATCTGGATCGTGACCTCGCTATGGGGTGGCTACACGGCGTCGAACGTGCTCAAGTGGTATTGGTGGCGCTTCAATGGCTACGGTTATTTCTGGGGCATG
>Ga0181521_10007063_pt1 | contig 11914 bp, 13 predicted proteins | sample PEATcosm2014_Bin_32_FD_119764 | JGI IMG/M metagenome (GOLD analysis project Ga0181521, IMG submission 119764) | Peatland microbial communities from MTU Mesocosm Facility, Houghton, MI, USA - PEATcosm2014_Bin02_60_metaG | ecosystem: Environmental > Terrestrial > Soil > Wetlands > Peat | place... | reverse complement strand
TGCGCCAGCCGCCGGTTTCATGATCGCCCTGGACTTTTTGTCTTCTCACATTTTTCCCTTGACAAACGGCGCAGTATAGGCTAGAGTTGTCTGGTGGGGTTGGGCAGGCGGCCAGGGCCTGCCGGATACGTTATGCTGGGAAGTCTTCCGCTGTTTTCCTCTGTAATTCCCGCATCAGATTTCTGCCCTCAATTGCGGTCACAATGTCGTGGAGTCGGTTGGCCAGGGAGTCGCCCAATCGAAGCCCAAGGGCGATCCTTAGACTTCTGGCCGGAACGCCTCTGCCCACTTTGCGAGTGCTCGAAGAAGTCAACGGTTGGGGCGGCTCGCGAACCACCCCTACGGATATATTCGAGGGCTTTGCCACTGCATGACTATTTTACCGTGTCCTTTGTTTTCATAGACATTCCCGGTTCGTTCGTAACATTTTGGAGAGGACAGACCGCAGCGCGGAGAATTTCGGCTCAATCCTCCACCGTCCGCTTGTCCGGCTTCCCGACCAAAGCGCTGGTCGGGGCGATTCGCGTACCGTCCCTACGGACATGGTCGAAGGCTTGGCCGCCGCTTGACACTTTTACCGAGTCCTTTGTTTTCATAGACATTCCCGGTTCGTTCGTTGAATTCTGTGCTGCTTACGATGATGGCTCTCGTACCTCCCGAAAGGCGGAGCCCATCGCCGGTCCACTGGATTCCCGCTTTCTCGGGAATGACGTGGTTCTCGGAGGAGTCGAAGAGTTGAGAAGCGGACTGAAACCTGCCGAGAGGAGCCCTGGGTGTGCGGACCCACTGGTGGACTCCTTGATCGCTCGGCCTCTCGACTCCTGGCCGTCTCCTCGGTTGACTCTAAGCTCTCGACCCCTCGACATTTTGACATTGTCTTTTGTTTTCATAGACATTCCCGGTTCGTTCGTCTCATTTTGGGGCCGTCAGACCCGCAGCCCGGAGGATGGCGGACCACTCCTGGACGGTCCGACTCCCCGACCTCCCGATCAATTCGCAGCGCGGGTCGCCACCCGCCCCTACGCGGACGGTGCGAAATTCAGGGAACAAAGCCAGAATGTGTATGAAAACAAAGGGAAAGGACAAGAAGTCAGAGAGTCTGGACCGCGGTACGGCGGCGCAATCGGGCGCGGTTTGACAACTTTCGGGCCATCAACGAAGATGAGGTTAGGGTTAAGGGCACTTTCAAAGATGGACGGTTTTTCGACCCTGCGGCTTGCTGAGAGCTGACGGCTGAGAGCTGAAGGCTAGACCATGACACGCGAAGAGCAGAGGATCGAGGAGTCCCGCCAGCGGACCGCGCACTGGAAGCGCTGGGGTCCGTACCTGAGCGAGCGGCAGTGGGGGACAGTTCGCGAGGACTACAGCCAGGACGGCAAGCCCTGGAAGTATTTCCCGCACGATCATGCGCGCTCGCGAGCTTATCGCTGGGGCGAGGACGGGATTGCGGGGCTTTGCGATCGGCATCAACGGATCTGTATCGCCCTAGCGTTGTGGAACGGCCGTGACCCCTTCTTGAAGGAGCGGCTTTTCGGACTCACGGGCGACGAAGGCAATCACGGCGAGGACGTGAAGGAGTACTACTTCTATCTGGATTCCACGCCCACCCATTCCTACATGAAGTTCCTCTACAAATATCCTCAGGCCGCTTTTCCCTACCAGCAACTGGTGGAAGAAAACCGGCGGCGGGGAAGGAAGGATCCCGAGTTCGAGCTGGCCGATACGGGCATCTTCAACGAGAGCAGATACTTCGACGTTTTCGTTGCCTATGCTAAGGCGGCACCTGAAGACATCCTCATTCGGATCAGCGCCTATAATCGCGGTCCGGAAAGCGCGGAGCTGCACTTGTTGCCGACTCTGTGGTTCCGCAACACCTGGACATGGGCCGGGGACACCTCGCGCCCCGCACTGGCGCGGCAGAGTGGGCTTACGGAGGTGACGGCCATCCAGGCGGTTCACGATTACTACGGCAGGCGATGGCTGGTCTGCGAGGGCGCGCCGCAACTGCTCTTCACTGAGAATGAGACCCATTGCGAGCGATTTTACGGCACGCCGTGTCGAACGCCTTTCGTAAAGGACGGGATCAACGAATACGTGGTCAACGGCCAAGCCGGCGCGGTGAATCCGGCAGAGACGGGTACCAAGGCCGCCGCGCATTATCGGCTGAGTATTGCGCCCGGCGAGAGGGCGGTGCTACGCCTGCGCTTCACACCGCAAGAGCCCGCCGCGGAGTTGTTGAACAAGCAGTTTGAGACAACCTTCAATCAGCGGATTGCGGAGGCCGACGAGTTCTTTGCGAAGATCATCCCCCAGCGCCTTTCCCCGGATGCGCGCAACGTGCAGCGCCAAGCCCTGGCGGGGATGCTCTGGTCAAAGCAGTTTTATCACTACGATGTGCGCCTCTGGATGGAAGGCGATCCGGCGCTGCCGCCGCCTCCGCCGGAGCGGAAGCAAGGCCGGAACAGGCAATGGGAGCACCTCTACAACGGCGACGTTATCTCCATGCCCGACAAGTGGGAGTACCCCTGGTATGCCTCCTGGGACCTGGCCTTTCATTGCGTGGCACTGGCTCTGATGGACCCTGACTACGCCAAGGAACAACTCACCCTCCTCTTGCGCGAGTGGTTTATGCATCCGAACGGCCAGCTCCCCGCTTACGAGAGGGAGTTCAGTGACGTTAACCCGCCCGTGCACGCCTGGGCCGCCTGGCGTGTTTACAAGATGGAAAAACGCCGGCGGGGCAAGGCCGATCGCGAGTTCCTGGAGAAGATCTTCCACAAGCTGCTGCTGAACTTCACCTGGTGGGTCAACCGCAAGGACCCGGATGGGATGAACGTCTTCGAAGGCGGATTCCTCGGCTTGGACAATATTGGCGTGTTCGATCGCTCCAAGCCCTTGCCGACCGGAGGCCACATCGAGCAATCGGACGGCACAAGCTGGATGGCGATGTATTGCCTGAATATGCTGGCCATAGCCATGGAATTGGCGCGCCAGGACCCCGCGTATGAAGACGTGGCCAGCAAGTTTTTCGAGCACTTTGTGTACATCACCAAGGCGATGAACAACCTGGGCGGACACGGGATTGCGTTGTGGGATGACGAAGACGGTTTTTACTACGATGTGCTGCACCTGCCGGAGGGGAAGCATGATTTTCTGAAGGTGCGATCCATGGTCGGGCTGATTCCGCTGTTCGCGGTGGAAGCACTGGAGCCGGAAGTGGTGGACAAGCTCCCCGGCTTTAAGCGGCGGATGCAATGGTTTCTGGAAAAGGTCCCCGGCGTTCCCGCTCATCTCGCCGAGACGCAGCGGAACGCCCGCGGCGGCGTGCGGCGGTTGCTTTCGATTGTGAGCTGTGACCAGCTCGTTCGGGTTTTGCGCTACATGCTGGATGAAGAGGAGTTCCTGTCGCCGTATGGGGTGCGCGGAGTCTCAAAATTCCACCGCGAGCATCCTTATGTGCTGAACTTTAACGGCCAGAGCTACCGCGTCGATTACGAGCCTGGCGAATCACAAACCGGCCTCTTCGGCGGGAACTCGAATTGGCGAGGGCCGGTGTGGTTCCCTCTGAACTTCCTGCTGATCGAGACACTGCAGAAGTTCCACTACTATTACCAGCAGGAAATGAAGGTGGAATGTCCGGCGGGCTCCGGCCGGTTCGTGGCGCTTTGGGATGTCGCGGCGGAACTTTCCCGGCGGCTCACCCGCCTCTTCTTGCGGGGTCCGGATGGACGGAGGCCCGTCTTCGGCGAAAACGAACTCTTCCAGACGGACCCGCACTGGCGGAACTTGCTCCTCTTCCACGAGTATTTTCACGGAGACAACGGAGCTGGCCTAGGGGCCAGCCACCAAACCGGCTGGACGGGGCTGGTGGCGAAGCTGCTCCAGCAGAGCGGCGAGTGACCCGCGTAGCGCGGGGAGAGTTTTTGGACAAAGGAAGAAGCGCGACAAGGACTGGCGGAGATCCATCGAGGTTAAGCACCTGAGCTTAGTCAGTCCAATTCAATCGTACCGGAGACGGCGGCCATTGCGTAGAGGTGCTATACTTGGCATATGCGTTCCAGGGGTAAGACATCGGCACGGGGCAAGTGCGACACGAAGGAGTATGGGTACACCGTCATTTATCAGCGCATGCCCGAAGGTGGTTACAACGTTGTAGTTCCTGCGATTCCGGAGATCTGCACGTTTGGTGAGACTCTCTCTGCGGCGCGGCGCATGGCGAAGGATGCTCTTCGCTGCTTCCTGGAGAGCGCGCTCAAAACCGGCGAGCCCATCCCCGAGGATTTAGAACCCGCCACCGAACGCATAGCAGTCTCCGTAGCCTGAGGTGCATGCCCGAGAAACTTCCAGTCCTCAAAGCCAAAGAGGTAGTTCGTGCTCTCGAGCGCGCGGGCTTCTATATTCACCATCAGGCTGGCAGCCATGCGCGGCTGCTGCATCGCACAAAGACTGAACTCCGTGTGACCGTTCCGATTCACTCGAAAGACATCCCACCCTCGCTCCTGCGCCGGATCCTGAAGCAGGCAGGGTTACGTGAGGACGAATTCGCGGAGTTGATTTGATCGCGCCAATTGCGCGTCCGAGGCCTTTCGCCTATAATGAAATCTCACCTCTTAGTGCAGGGTGTCTTGATATGCCCACTTCCATTGTGCAGAAACTTCAGGAAGAAATTCAGGCGTTGGAGCATGAATTGAATAGCGAACTCCCCAAGGAGTTGAAGCGCGCCCGCGCTCTCGGCGACTTGAGTGAGAACGCCGAATTCCACATGGCCAAGCAGCGCCAGGACTATGTTGGGGCGCGGCTCGCCCAGCTCAAGAGAAGGTTGGCAGAGCTCTCGATGGTCAATCTCGGCAATATTCCCAAGGACAAGATCGCGTTTGGCTCGAAGGTCGTCTTATATGATGTTGACCGGAACGCTGAGATCGAGTACAAATTGGTCATGAGCGAAGAGGCGGACGTCAGCAAGGGCTTGATCTCCACTACCTCGCCCATTGGCCGTGGCTTGATGGGTAAGAAGAGCGGCGATGCGGTCAGGATTGCAACGCCCAACGGCGCCCGGGAGTTCGAAATCCGAGCCGTTCAGACCATCCATGAACAGTCCGAAGCGTAGAAGGCTGGCGTACCCTCGTGGTCAGTGAGAAAATCGGCGACACCCTAGGTCGTGTTCTCGACTCCATTGTGCGCGGCTTTGCCGCCAGCGGCGTTAACCCAAATTTCCTCACCTTTATAGGGTTTGGCATTAATCTGATGGCGGCGTATTTGTTTGCCTACGGCTATTTTCGCTGGGCCGGCCTTACCATCATTTTGGCCGGAGTCTTCGACATGACGGACGGCCGCGTGGCGCGCCTCGAGGGCCGCGTCACGCCCTTCGGCGGCTTCTACGACTCCGTGATGGATCGTTATTCCGACCTGTGCTTGCTAATTGGTTTGGTGATCTACTACGGGCGCATCAATCGGTTCCAATATGTATCCCTCGTCGCGGTGGCCATGATCGGATCGGTCATGGTGAGCTACACCCGGGCGCGAGCCGAAAACGTCATTCCGTCTTGCAAAGTGGGCTTTCTGGAGCGGCCCGAACGGGTGGTGTTGATCATCATCGGCGCCTTGTTTGACCGTATGGCCCCCGTGCTCTGGCTGATTGCCGTGCTCTCCAACGTGACGGTGATTCACCGCATCATCCACACCCGCCAGGAAGCGCGGAAACACGTCGCCTGAATGCACACCGTGCAGCGTCAGCCTTCACAACCTGCCCTGCGCGGCGAAGGGTCGGCAAGTGCCGGCCTCGCGGTCAGCACTCCGGGCCGAGCACTTGCCAACGACAGATCCTTGTAAAATAGGGTAGAATCGGACTGAACGACTCCGTTCTGAGTTCCGCCAAACGAAGAGGAACGACGCCCTTATGCCCAACGCGCGGAGCCGCAAGCATTTAAAGTCTGCCAGGTCCCTGGTTCGGTTAGCCGCCCTGCCCGCGCTCTGGCTGTTGGTTGTCCATCCCGGGACGGCTTGGGGACCTACGGGCCACGACCTTGTGAACAATTGGGCCGTCCAAACCCTGCCTTCCGAGATGCGCGCCTTCTTTGAATCGAACCGCCAGTATCTGGTTGAACACGCCAACGATCCCGACCTCTGGATGAAAAAGGACCGTTACGAACGCAAACGCCACTATGTCTATCTGGATAAGTACGGCATCTTTCCGTTCCTGGGACTGCCGCATTCCTTCAAGCAGGCCGTCCAGGACTACGGATCCGGGCGCATCAATCGCGACGGCATGCTTCCCTGGCAGGTGGGTGATTCCAGTCTGCGCTTAACGGAGGCGTTCAGATCTCGCAACTGGGATCAGGTGAAACTGCAGGCGGCGGTACTGGCCCACTATGTCGCTGATGCCCACGATCCGCTGCACCTCACCAGGAACTACGACGGACAATTGACTCGACAGACCGGTTTAGAGGACCGCTTTGAGGTGCGCCTCCTGGACCGCTACTCGAGGTTCTTTATCCTGCATCCCGGAGATGCGGCCAAGATCGATGATCCCACCGAATATGCTTTCCAGGCCTGCCTTGAGGCTTATACTTCGCTCGATTCCGTCATCCTCGCGGACATGCGCGCTCGCGAGGGCCAGCCCGATTATACCGACGAGTACTTCGATCGCTTTTATTCGCAGATCGGCGACACGGTGATGAGGGCCATTAACGAATCCGCGCACGATGCGGGGTCCTACTGGTACACGGCCTGGCTCAACGCGGGGAAGCCACCGCTGCCGGCGCGGTGAAGAACGGTATGTGGTAGGTGGCAGGTCGTATGTGGGGCGGAGGGGAAAGCGACATGAGCTGGAGGCTAGTGGGGCATAAAACGCGGGAGGACGCAGGACGTGTGAGGCGGTAGTGAGCGATTCCAGCCTCGGCACGTGTGATATACCGGCTAGCGAAGCCGTTTTTCCCCACCTACAACCTGCCACATACCACATACCAGAACGGCATGCAGGACCTCGAATCATTCATCCGTCGTCTTCCCAAAGTGGAGTTGCACCTCCACCTGGAGGGAAGTGTCCGGCCCGAAACCCTGCAAGAACTTTCGCGATCCAAGGGACGTCTGGAGAAGGAAACGCATGATTGGATCTCTGAACGCGCAGAGCAGGGATACCGCTACGAGGACTTTCAGGATTTTCTCCGGGCCTTCAAGTTGGTGACCTTGCTCCTGGAAACTCCTCACGATTACGCTCTGGCCACAACCCGGCTGATGGAGAGACTGGCGAACCAGAATGTGAAGTATGCAGAGATCATCTTTGCCGCCGGAGTTGTGCTTTGGAAGAAACAACCGCTTGAGGCTATTTTCGAGGCAGCATCTTCGGCGGCGCGGGCGGCGCAGCAAGTCTACGGCGTGCGGGTGCAGTGGATCTTTGATGCGATACGCCATTTCGGCGTCGAGCACACGCGTGAAGTGTTGCACTGGGCCGAGCGTCTCCGGCCACTGGGCGTAGTGGCGTTGGGAATCGGAGGCGATGAAGCACGCGGTCCGGCAGAGCTTTTCCGGGAGGTTTTCAGTGAGGCGCGCGCCATGGGCCTGCATGTTGTCGCCCATGCGGGAGAAGCCTGCGGGCCGGAGAGCGTCCGCCAGGCGCTCGAGGCGCTGGGCGCCGAGCGCATCGGGCACGGGCTCACGGCGGCGCGCGACCCTGCCGTGCTAGCCTTGCTCCGCCAGCGCCGGGTTCCACTCGAAGTCTGCCTCACTAGCAATGTCGCCACCGGTGTGCTGGAGCGCATCGAAGACCACCCTTTGCCGCACCTCCTGGAGGCCGGCGTGGCGGTGACGTTGAACAGCGATGACCCGGCTATGTTCGGGACAGATTTGGTCAATGAATATCTGGTGGCGGCAAGAACCTTTCAACTAACGCGCGAGCAGATTCTTCATATCACGCAGAACGCCGTCCACGCGTCCTTTCTCTCGGAAAAAGAAAAACTGGATTTACTGCAGCTTTTCTGAGCTGACAGTCTGGGTGGTCATTGGCCTGCGTTCGACGCGTCGGCCCAGCGCCGCTCAGGAGGAGAGCGTGGAATGTTTGTGCGGATGAACGTGTGCATGCGAATGGACTTCGCCGGAGGCGTGAACGTGCCGGTGGACATGAATGAGGTTTGTCCGCTCCAGCAATGCCGTGTCGCGCAGGATCTCCGCGGGTGTGCCTTCCCCCACCACGCGGCCCGTCTCGAAAACATAACAATAATCCGCTATATCCTCGACGATATCCAGTTGGTGTGTGGTCGTGATTACGGTCTTGGTTCCGCCGCGCCAGCCCACCAGGAAATCGACCATCTGGCTGGAACTCTTCGGGTCCAGCGCCGCCGTGGGTTCGTCGAGGAGCAGCACCTCAGGGTCAAGCACCAGCACCGACGCCAGCGTGACCCGTTTCTTCTCGCCCGTCGACAAATGATGCGGCGAGCGGTCTTTGAGTGCGGCTATCTTCATGACCTCGAGCATCCGGTCGACTTGCCGGCGGACCTCCTCCTTGGGCCAGCCAAGCTGCAAGGGGCCAAAGGCCACCTCATCAAAAACAGTCGGGGAAAAGAGCTGGACATCGGGGTTTTGGAATACCATTCCCACGCGGCGGCGGAACTGGTAGCTGAACTCGAGGTTTCGTAAACGATCCTCGGTGAGTGGTTCGCCATAGAATCGAACGCTGCCGCTCTCCGGATAAACCAGGCCATCCAGGATTTGCAATAGAGTAGACTTGCCCGACCCGTTGGCGCCCAGCAGAGCCACCCTCTTGCCCGGATTGATGCTAAGACTCAGGCCGTTCAATGCGGTCACCTTGTGATAGCGGAAAGTGACGTCTCGAACCTCGAAAACTCGAACAGACATTCAGTGCTCCCTAACGCCCATCGTGTGTTCGTCCCTTGTCCGAGGGTGTCATTCCGAGCACAGCGAAGAATCTCGCTTTGATTATCTCCCCGACGCAGCAAGGCGAGATGCCTCGCTTCGCTCGGAATGACAGTGTCCTGGATTCATCGACCGAAATAGAATCCCCCTACGGCCAGCACCCCGAAGACGGCCAGCATCAACCAATCCAGGGCCGAGGTCCGAAAATCATCCAGGACGAAGACTTCTCCACGAAAACCTCGGGACAGCATGGCGCTGTACACATCACCGCTGAGCTGCAGGCTCTTCGACATCAAAACTCCAGCGCTTGAGGCCGCCACGCGACGGCGTTCCGCTCCCTCGAGTCTCCCCACCATTCGGCTCCGCCTCGACTCGAACATGTCATGGGCGGATTGAAGCAGCAAGAGAATGTAACGGTACGTCATTCCCAGGATAACGACGAAGACCACCGGCACGCGCAGGACGCGCAGTGCCTTGAGCACGTGGTTCCAGGGCGTGCAAAGGATAAGCAGGACAGAGAGCGTCGCGGCAGTTTCCACCCGCGCCATCAAATAGCACGCGCTGGCCAACCCCTGCGCCGTGACGGGCCAACCCACTCCTGGAAGCCGCCAGATCTCGCGGCCGGGGATAATAAACGGCGCGGGCAGCGCGATGACCCCGGTGAACAAAAAGATGGCAAGCCACACTCGCCGGGCCAGGTTTCCCAGAGAAACGCGAGACATCAGGGCCACCGCCACCGCGATTGCGAAAAGCGCGCCGATAACCCACAGCTTGTGAGCCATCGCGGAAGCCACCACCAACGCCAGCAAACCGACCACTTTGATGCGCGGATCCAGACGCTGCAGCAAGCCGTTGCCTTTGGCGAGTTCTTCCGCGTAAAGCGCCCGCTCCATGGCATTCACAAGACTCGAAAGTGTGCGTTCGACAAAACTCATTCGCGACCTTTTTACGTTTGCACAAGAACTGGGATGATTTCCCTCCTTCTAAGGAGGGGTTCGGGGTGGTTGGACGTCACATTGCCCCGTACTCACCACCCCCTACCACCCCTCGTCAGAGGAGGGGAGTCATCTAATCCTGCGCTGGAGATAGTCCGCCGGCTTCCGCGCTCCAATACCGCGCGGAGAATGAGGAACGCCAGGATAATGATACCGGATCCAAACATGGCGGAGAGCAGGTAGCCGAAAGCCGGCCTCCGGACAAACGCAGGAGCGTATTGAGGAAACGGCGCAGTCCATACGGAGCAAAGGCGCTCCAGGCCTTGAGGCGCACGGGGAGGCGGAGTCATATTACTGGAAGCTGCTGCAATCCGCTGCCGCGCCTCTGGCTGTGAGAAGTCGCGGACACCCCACTCGCCCCAGGCGGCACCGCCCGCCAGGACGCCCAGAGGGGTCAAGGCCAACAGCAAGGCTAAAGCAGTCCAAAGTGGGCGCAGGGCGCCCCAAGCGCCTTGACTCGCCACCGGGCGGGATCCATCAGCCCGGCGAACTGCGCCCGGGGCAGTGTGCTCCAACATGGAAGGATTGGAGCGCTGGAAATAGGCCACCACTCCGCCCGTCAAGACCAACTCCGCCAGGCCGGCAAAGGTCAGGTGCCCAATCATCATGGCGGGAATCGCGATGCGCAAGGGGTAGGGTGCATACAAGGGCGCACCACTCGCGTCCTTGAAGAGCAGGGGCTGAATGCCGAACTCGATCGCCGCACAAAACGCCGAAGCGTTGATCGCTGCGTAGCCCGCCAGAGCCGCCGCCACGACTCGCCGCGAGGACGTGATGGCCGCCCGCCCGGCCACGAGCCGGTAAACAAGGTACGCCACCAGGGAGCCGATAATCGCCATGTTAAAACAGTTAGCCCCCAACGTGGTGATGCCACCGTCTCCAAAGAAAAGAGCCTGGATCAGGAGCGCAATCGAAACCGCCAGAATGGAAGCCCACGGACCGAGGATTATGGCAGCAATGCCGACGCCCACGGCGTGCCCGGTGGTGCCGCCGGGAAGCGGCAGATTGAACATCATCACCAGGAAAGAGAACGCCGCGAAGACGGACAACAGGGGAATCAGCCGGGTGCTCAGCCAGCGCTTCAAGCGTCGCAGCGCCACGTACCAGAAAGGCGCCGAGCCCGCGTACAACACCGCGCACGTGCTCGGGCTTAGATAGCCATCGGGGATATGCATAAGATCCCGCTCGCCAGCATAACACACTCTCATTCCATCGTATTATATTTCTGGAATTCGTGTTACTGCCGCCCCAGGCACGACTCGAGAGGTGCATTTTATTGACAATATATATCATTAGATGTATATTTTTATAATGTCGGACATAGAGCGGCCACTTATCTGGATGGGTTCGAGCCGGAGGGATCTGCGCGCCTTCCCGCGGCAAGTCCGGCGCGATATCGGCCAATCCCTGTATGCGGCCCAACTGGGAGAGATCGACCCCTCTGCCAAGCCGCTCAAGGGCTTCAGTGGAGGCTCCGTAATCGAGATTATTGCTGATTACAGCTGCAACACATACCGAGCTGTGTATACGGTCCGCTTTGCGGACGCGGTCTATGTGCTGCATGCATTCCAGAAGAAGTCGAAGAGGGGTATCGCGACTAACAGGAGGGATATGGACCTCATTCGCCAGCGGTTAACTGAGGCCGAGCGTCTCCAGCGCGAAAGGGACAATTAAAATGGCCACTCGGAGCAAAAAAACGGTCAAGTTTGAAAGGAGCAGCGGGAACGTTTTCGCCGATCTGGGGCTTCCGAACCCCGACCGGGAAATGCTGAAAGCGCGTCTCACGCTCCAAATTTACCGCCTCATCAAGGAACGTGGCCTGACCCAAGCGCAAGCGGGAGAGATCCTGAGTATCCACCAACCACGCGTCTCGGCCTTAATGCGCAACCGTGCGGGATCTTTCTCCGTCGAACGGCTCATGGATTTTCTCACAGCCCTCGGTCAGGACGTGGAGATCACAGTCAAACCCACACGCAACGACCACGGCAGCGTGTCGCTAAGACTGTAGCGTATGCCGTCAAGAAGGAAAGAGGCTCCAGCGTGCAGCCAAT
>Ga0181521_10007060_pt1 | contig 11918 bp, 11 predicted proteins | sample PEATcosm2014_Bin_32_FD_119764 | JGI IMG/M metagenome (GOLD analysis project Ga0181521, IMG submission 119764) | Peatland microbial communities from MTU Mesocosm Facility, Houghton, MI, USA - PEATcosm2014_Bin02_60_metaG | ecosystem: Environmental > Terrestrial > Soil > Wetlands > Peat | place... | reverse complement strand
TCCGCTTCACCGGCACTGTCAGAATAACTCTGGACAGAAGGGCGGCAAAGGAATTACCATCGAACGGTAACAGCGTCTTTTCCTTCGTGTCTCACCGAAGGGGTTCACCCCATTTATCGGTGTCCATCTGTGTTTATCTGTGGCTTATTATTTTTTCCGGGCAGGCTCGCCGGGTTTTCATGCGTCCGCTCTTTAAACCCGCCGCGCAGGCTGGCGCCTAGCGAGACGGCGGACTCTCCGAATTTGTCGCGCAGGCGGTCGGCGGCGGCCAGGGTCTGTTCCCATTTTTCGTGCCGGCCGTCGCCCAGCAGCTCCATCTGGCCGGCGGGGTCGTCCCAGCCGGAAACGTGCACGCCCAGCAGACGCACGGTGGCGCCAGGTTTCCAATGGGCATAGAACAGCGCGCGGATCTCTTCGAAAATCTCCGTATCCACGCTGGTCGCCCGCTCCACCGAATGCGCGCGCGTGATGGTGGAAAAATCGGTATAGCGCAGCTTGAGTTGAATGGTGCGCGCGTGCAGGGCGTGCTCGCGCAGGCGGCGGCCCACCATTTCGCACAGCCGCGAAAGCGTGGATTCCATTCGCGCGGCATCGCGCGTGTCTTCGTTGAAGGTGTGCTCGTGGCTGATGGATTTGGGCCCTTCGTCCTCTCCGATCTCGCTATCGAACCAGCCGCCGGCATCCAGGCCGCGCGATTTGCCGGCCAGCGCCAGGCCCCATTTTCCGAAGCGAAGCTCTAGAAAATCGTCGTCCAAGCGCGCCAGGTCGCCCACTTTGCGGATCCCCAGGGTGTGCAGATTCTTCTCCGTGACCTTGCCCACGCCGGGCACTTTGCGCACATCCAGCGGCGCCAGAAAGGCGGCCTCGCGACCTGGAAGAATCCACATCACGCCGTTCGGTTTCGCCTGGTCGGAAGTGATTTTGGCGACCAGGCGCGAGGCCGCAATCCCGATCGAGCAGTTCAAGTCCGTGGCCGATTTCATGCGCTCGTGCAGCCGATGCGCGGCTTTAAGCGGCGGCCCGTAAAGGCGCTCGGTGCCGCTCATATCGAGATACGCTTCGTCGATGGACGCCATCTCTACCAGCGGCGAAAAGGAGTGGAGCACTTCATAGACCCTATGCGAATATTCGCGGTAGCGCTCCGGATGGCCATCCACGAAAATGGCTTGCGGGCAGAGTTGGTAAGCGGTGCGCAGCGGCATGGCCGAATGCACGCCGAACTTGCGCGCCGCGTAAGATGCCGCCGAAACCACGCCGCGCTCGCCGGGCCGGCCTCCGACCACCACCGGTTTGCCGCGCAGGCTGGGATCGTACAGCTCTTCCACCGATACGAAAAACGCGTCCATATCCACGTGGAAGTAGGTCTTCATCTTATGCCGGCCCTAAGCTTGAATTGGGCGCGGCGCTCTCACTGCCGCCCGTACCCTGCACCAGGATACCCGCTTCCCGGCATCGGAGGCGAGACTGCGTTTTCTAGCGGTGCAGGCGGCGGCGCCAGCCGGCCAGAACGGCCAGAGCCAGAACCCCGGAGCCCAGCAGCCAAGTGCTTCGTGGTTCGGGTTGGAGGGTGTAGCTGCCGCTCGATCCGCCGTAGTAATTGAAGACCGTATAGTCCAGCAGAGTATTCCCGCTCGCGTCGCTCAGGCCGTAGTCGAGGCTGAACCCCGTCGAACTGTTAAATCCGAGGCTGAATTGATTCTGCGTCCCCAGCACGTCGAGATTGGTAAATGTCCAATTGAAATCCACGGTTCCATTTCCGAAGGCAGTGGTGGCGCCCGAGTAGTCTCCGTTGATGAAATCGGTGATTCCTGTCGAGAAATCCGCAACATCGATCTCCCCGCCGCCCGTGAACGTTCCATTGGCGTTGGTCCAATTGGCATAGAGCTGCGAGTTGCCGATCCAATTGCTAACGGTTTGACCCACATCCTGACCGTTGGCGGCCGTCAGCAGCGGGTTGAACAGATCGCCCAAGGGGGGCGTGATCACTCCGACCTGGACGCCGCCGTCCTGCAAGCTGATGGTGACCTGGCCGGTCAACAAGTTAATCGAGCCTTTGGTGGTAATGGAATCCGCGAACAGTGCGGACGAAGCAAGCGCCGTCAGAACGCACACCAGTGGGAGGCGCAGAATGCGCGAGGACATATAAAGCCTCCATGTAAGATTCTGCATCTCGCCGGTGTCCGGCTCAAGCGATTTTTGATAGTTTAAGACCTGAAACTACTAAATTCCTAAAGAAGTACCGTACTATGTGGGCTACTCCAAATGGCCGCATTCGGGTTCGGTTTTAGAACCAATGGACCAAAACCAACCGGGGTACCCGTCAGCTCACCGCTTTTTGGTGAAACTTCTTCAAGCCGATGACGAGCAGCGCGCCGTCAATTCCCGCCAGCGCCGCTATCACGATCCACAACGCAATATGCGGCACCTGCGGCACCAAGGTGCCGCGCAGGCCTTCGCTGGCGTAGACCAGCGGGTTCACCAGCACGGCCCATTGCAGCACCGGGAAGGCCGCTAGGAAACTCCACGGGTAGTAAGCGCAGCCGAACATCATCATGGGGGCGAGCACCAGGCTGAACATGAGCCCGATCTGCGTCTGCCCCACGCTGCAGCCGAGAGCCAGGCCGCCGGCGGAGGCGAACAGCGCCACCAGCAGGCACACCAGGGCGAACTCCAGCGGCTGGCGAAAGCTGAGATGCACGCCCGAGCCGAGCGTGAGCCAGGCCGCCGGAATCACCACCAGGCCGGCTACCAGCGCTTGCACCATGCCGGCCACGATTTTTTCCACGGCCAGCCAGCCGTTGGCGATGGGGGCCAGCAGACGGTCTTCGATTTCGCGCGTGAATTGAAACTCGGTGATGAGCGGCATGGCCACGCCCTGCACGCCCGACAACACCATGCTGATGGCCATCACGCCGGGCAGCAGCACGTCTTTGAAGCCCAGCTTCATCATGCCGCCGGCCGTCAGCACGCGGCCGAAGACGAATGTGAGCAGCAGCGGCTGCAAGAGATTCTGCAGCAGGGTGGGGAACAGATTGCGGCGCGCCACGTGTCCGTCGCGCGATAGCAGGGCGTAAAAAGTTTTCCAGTTCAATCCCGCAGGCTCCTTCCGGTGTGATGCAGAAACAGGTTCTCCAGGCTGGGTTCGGCGATGTGGACGTCGTGCAGCTCGACGCCGGCAGCCTGCGCGGCCGTGACGATGCCGGAAATGAGAGGGCCGCCGCGATCGGCATAGAGATCCACGCCGGCGGCGTCTTTGACGCGCGCTTCGCTGACGCCCGGCAGCGCCTGCAAGCTGGCGGCGAGCTCCTCCGGCACGCGGTCGAAGCGCAGGCGCAGCAGGTATCCGCCGGGGATCGACGACTTCAACTCCGGCGGCGTGCCCTGCGCGATGATGCGCCCGTGATCGATAATGGCGAGCCGCCGGCAGAGGGTGTCGGCTTCGTCCATGTAGTGCGTGGTGAGCACGATGGTTTTGCCCAGCGCGTTGTAGTCGCGGATGATTTCCCAGAGCAGCAGGCGCGTCTGCGGATCCAGGCCGGCGGAGGGCTCGTCCAGGAACAGCACTTCCGGATCGTGCATCATGGCGCGCGCGATGGAGACGCGCTGCATCATGCCGCCGGAAAATCCGCGCACCATGTGATCGGCGCGGTCCGTCAATTTGAAGTGCTCGAGCAAGCGCTGGGCGCGTTCCTCGCGATCCTTGCGGCTCTGCCCGAAATAGGCGCCGTGAAAGAGCAGGATCTCGCGCGCGGTGAGGGCGAAATCCAGGTTGGGCCGCTGCGGCACTACGCCGATCAGGCGCTTGGCTTTGACCTGCTCCCGCCAAACGTCGTATTCGCCCACGAACGCGCGCCCGCTGGTAGGCTCGGTTCGCGTAGTGAGAATCCCAATGGTGGTCGATTTTCCGGCTCCATTGGGGCCCAGCAGCCCGAAGATTTCTCCGGCGTGGATTTCCATCGAGATGCCATCCAGCGCCACCACTTCGTACTTTTTCTTCTTCTCTTTGGAACCGGCCGAGCGCTGCGCGACGAATGAAAAGCCGGCTCCCCGCGCAGCCGAAGGAGGCGGCGAAACGTACACCTTGCGCAGATTTTCGATGCGGATGGAAATGCCCATGAACTCTCCGGGTTCTTACGATTGTACCCGGTCCAGGCCGGCGTAGGGCGGGTTCGCAACCCGCCTGCCGGCAGTGCGCCGGTTCACAGCCGGCGCGCAGGATGACCTCCCGCCCCCCAGGCTACCTTCGTCCCGCGATCACGCGCGGGATGCCGGCTAAATCCGGCGTCAGACGCACGTCGTTCCACCCGCTGAGCATGGCCTCGACCCGCGGGGCGCAGCCGAAGCCCAGCTCCATGATGAGCCAGCCGCCGGGGCGCAGCACGCGCGGCGCATCCCGGACGATCCGCTGGTACAATTCGAAACCGCTTTCGCCGGCAAAGAGCGCCACGTGGGGCTCCCAATCGCGCACCTCGCGCTGCATGCCCGCGCGCTGCGCCAGCGGGACGTAGGGCGGATTGGAAACGATCAGGTCGGCCGCCGCTGGGCCCACGGCCTCCATCAAGTCGCACACCACCACCCCCACGCGCGCGCCCAGGCGTGCCGCATTTTCGACGGCGATGCGCGCGGCGGCGGACGAAATATCGGTGGCCAGCGTTTCCGCGCCGGTCTCCAGCGCCAGCGTCACCGCCAGCGCGCCCGAGCCCGCGCCAACATCCAGCACGCGCCGCGCGCCGCGCGCCATTTCCAACGCAACTTCCACTACGTGCTCGGTCTCCGGGCGCGGGATCAACACGTCCGCCGTCACGCGGAATTCGCGCCCGAAAAATTCCTGCCGTTTGGTGATGTATTGAGTCGGCTTGCCTTGCATGCGCTCGTGCAGATAGCGGCCATAGTGCAGCCATTCCATTTCGCGCAGCTCATCCTCCGGATGGGCGTAGAAATAGACGCGCTCGCGCCGCATGGCGTGCGCCAGCAGGACTTCGGCGGTGAGCCGCGGCGCGGCGATGGCGGCATCCTCCAGGAGTTGGGCGCCCTGGAGCAATGCCGTCCCGACGGTCATGCGGTGTTCCGCAGCCCGCCTTCGCCGTGCTCGCCCTCGTGCTTCAACTTCTCGGTCTGGTAGTGGCTTGTCAGCGCGTCGAGGATCGGATCCAGCTTGCCGTCCATGACGAAATCGAGCTGGTGCAGGGTGAGGCCGATGCGGTGGTCGGTGACGCGGTTCTGCGGGAAATTGTAGGTGCGGATTTTCTCGCTGCGGTCGCCGCTTCCCACCATGCTCTTGCGTTCCGCGCCCAGCGCCGCCTGTTGTTTTTCCAGCTCCATCTCGTAGAGCCGCGAGCGCAGCACTCTCTCCGCCTTGGCGCGGTTTTTGATCTGCGACTTTTCGTCCTGGCAGGAGACCACCAGGCCGGTCGGCAAATGCGTCAGCCGCACCGCCGAATAGGTGGTGTTGACGGATTGGCCGCCCGGTCCGGAGGAGCAGAACGTATCGATGCGGACATCCTTGGCTTCCAGCTTGACTTCCACTTCGTCGGCTTCGGGCAGCACCGCGACGGTGATGGCCGAGGTGTGTACGCGGCCCTGCTGCTCGGTCACCGGCACGCGCTGCACGCGATGCACGCCGCTTTCGTATTTCAGTTTGCTGAACACTTTGTTGCCGCTGACCAGCGCGATGACTTCCTTGAGGCCGCCCACGCTGGATTCGCTGCTGGAAATGATTTCCATCTTCCAGTTCTGCGTTTCGGCGTAGCGGCTGTACATGCGGAAAATCTCGCCCGCGAAGAGCGTGGCTTCGTCGCCGCCCGTGCCGGCGCGAATTTCCAGCACCACGTTTTTTTCGTCGAGGGGGTCCTTGGGCAGAAGCAGCACTTTGATCTGCTCTTCGAGCCGCGCCAGCTCCGGATCCAGGCGCGCCGCTTCTTCTTCCGCCATGGCGCGCAGCTCCGGGTCGTTTTCCTCGAGCATGCCGCGCGCCTGCGAAAGACCGCTTTCCACCTGCTTCCACTCGCGAAACTTGCCCACCACTTCGGACAGCTCGCTATGCTGCTTGGTGACCTTGCGGTACTGCTCCGCGTCGGAGATCACGGCCGGATCGGCCATCTGTTGGTTGAGCTCTTCGAAGCGCTTTTCGAGCTGCTCGAGCCTCTGAACGAATTGCATGTTTGAAGTTCGCCGGGCGTCAGGCGATGACCAGTTCGCCGCCCTGCGCTTTTTCCAGCGCCATGGCGCCTTCCAGCGCGCGAATGGCAACCGCCGCCTGGTCGTCCGAGGGCGGCTTGGTCGTAATGCGCTGCAGCCACATTCCGGGGGCCGTGAGCACGGTCATGAACGAACCCGGGCGGCGCGCCGCGAAGCGGATCATCTCGTAGCACACGCCCGCGATGACGGGCAGCAGCGCGATGCGGATCAGAAGCTTCGCCAGGAACCCGGTGACCGGGATGAACATGTAGACCGCCAGCGAAATCAGCATCAGCAGCATCAGAAAGCTGGTGCCGCAGCGCGGATGAAACGTGCGGAACTGCTGCGCATTGGCCACCGTCACCGGCTTGCCGGATTCGAAATTAAAAACCACCTTGTGCTCCGCGCCGTGATACTCGAAGACGCGGTGGATATCGCGCATCTGCGAAATCAGCGCCATGAACATCAGGAAAATGCCGATGCGGATGCAGCCATCGGTCAGATTCACGCCCCACACGGTGGACAGCGCCGGCACCACCGTTCCCAGCTTGGTGGCCAGGTAGAGCGGCAGGAACTTGTAGAGGAAGAGGAACGAACCCAGCATCGCCACCAGGTTTCCCACCATCACCCACTTGGGCAATTCCTTGGGCGGTTTCTGGCCTTCGGGCAGCAAATCTTCCATGGCCGCGCGCGCCGAAAACTGGAGCGATTTCACCCCCAGCTTCATGGCCTGGTAGAGCGTGCCGCAGCCGCGGAAAACCGGGTATTTGAAGATTTTGTACTGCTCGGAAATGCGCGCCAGGGGCATCTCCTCGGTGACCAGCTCCCCGCTCGGCTTGCGCACCGCGACGCAATAACTATGGGGGGCGCGCATCATGACGCCTTCCAGCACAGCCTGCCCTCCTACAAGAGTTTCCTCGCCGCTTTCTAGAATGGGCAGCAGCATGCTATGGGTAAACAAACGGAAGTAGGTACGCAGGGACACGGAACCTCTCAGTGATCCTTTTTATTATACTTCAGCGCGTCGGCCAGCGCCCCGGCGAGCTCCGGGAAGCGAAACGGGTAGCCGGCGTTTTCCGCCGCGCGCGGCGCCACGCGCTGGCTGGCCAGCAGGATTTCCGACATTTCGCCGAATAGAATCCGCAACGCCAGCGCGGGAACGGGAAAAATCGCCGGTCTGTGCAGAGCGCCCGCCAGGGCTTTGGTGAAGTCGCGGTTGCGCAGCGGCTGGGGCGCCACGCCGTTCATGGCGCCGCTTAACGGGTGGTCGAGCGCGAACGCCATCATGCCGGTCAGATCCTCGACGTGAATCCAGCTCATCCACTGCCGGCCATCCCCCAGCCTTCCGCCCAGACCCAGGCGAAACGGCGGCAGCATACGCGCCAGCGCGCCGCCGCGCCCATCCAGCACCAGGCCCGTCCGCACGCGCACCACGCGCACGCCCAGCGCTTCGGCCGCGCGCGCTTCGCGCTCCCATGCCACGCACACCTCGACCAGAAAATCGCTTCCGGGCGGCGAATCCTCGGTTAACGTTTCCTCGCCGCGCGAACCGTAGTAGCCCACGGCCGAACCGGCGATCAACACCGCCGGCCGCCGCGCCAGCTTCTCCATGGCCTGCACCAGGTGGCGCGTGCCGTTGACGCGGCTATCGCGAATGCGCCGGCGCGCGTCCGCCGTCCAGCGCTGCGCCACCGGCTCGCCTGCCAGGTGAATTACGGCATCGGCATCGCGCAGGCTCTCCTCCGGCGGGAGATTCGCAGCGGGATTCCACGGCCACACCTTCACGTCGCGCGGCATGTTGGTGCCCGCATGGCGGCTGAGCGCCTGCACGCTGTGGCCTTCCGCCGCCAGCGTCTTCAACAGACGCCGTCCGATCGTTCCCGAGGCCCCCGACACCGTGATTTTCATGCACCCTCCTCGCCGTTGTGGCGCAAACACTCCGGCCCGGCGCGCCGCCAGGAGTGGCGACGCGGCCCGCAGAAGTGCGTGCGCCACTTCGCGCCATAAACTGGCCTCGCACCCGTTCCTCCACCCTCATACGATGCGCGGGCTACCCCGGCGGCTACAATAAAGGAGCATGGGGGCACGGAACCGGGCAAAACTGCTGTGGGGCTACCTTGCGCGCCGGTCCTCCCTGGCGGCGCTGCCGGTGGAGTATATCGTCGAGACCACCGCCAAGTGCAATCTGTATTGCCCCATGTGCCCGCGCGAAACCCACCAGCAACCCAAAGCCGACATGACGGACGAAGTGTTCCAGAGCGTAGTGCGCCAATCCGCCGGCACGGCCGAGCACATGATGCTCATCGGCCTGGGCGAGCCGTTCATGGACCCCGCCATCTTCGAGCGCATCGAATTCTGCCACCAGCACAGCGTCTCCAGCCTGCTTTCCACCAACGGGACGTTTTTGGACGAGCGCACCGCCGCGCGCATTCTGGATTCGCCGCTGGAGCAGATCACGCTGAGCTTCGACGGCGCTAAAAAAGAGACCTTCGAGTTCTATCGCAAGGGCGCCAAATTCGAAAAGGTGCGCGACAATTTCGTGCGCTTCGCGCGCATGAAACACCAGCGCCGCTCGCGCCTTCAGGTGGTGGTGCAGATGGTGAAAATGGAAGGCAACGCGGGCGAGGTGGATGATTTCATCGCCTTCTGGAGCGCCGTCCCCGGCATCGACCAGATCCGCATCAAGGCCGACGAAACCAACCTCATGCGCCCCGATGCTGGCCACTCCGCCGCCGCGTGGAAACACCCCTGCCACTACCTGTGGCGCGGCCCCCTGTACGTGAAGCAGAATGGCGACGTCTATCCCTGCTGCCAGAGCTACATGCTGGATGGCGCGCCGCTGGGCAACATTTCCGCGCAGCCCTTAGAGACCATCTGGAACTCGGATGCCATGCGGGAGATGCGCGCCCTTCACGCCGCCGGCCGGGCGGGCGAAATCGATATCTGCGCGCGCTGCTGCACCACCATCCCGCACCCCGCGCTGGTCGCCGGCAGCCTGCTGCTGCACGGGCGCACGGTGCGCCGCCTGCTCCCCATGGTGGAGCGGCTGACGTATCTTTCCAAACTTCCGCGGCGATTGCTGCGGCCCAGCACGCGGCGGTGAGGCAGGCTGGCAGCCTGCGGCGGATTGGCAATCCGCCCCATGCGCCGATAGTGAAATGCGCCTACGATAGAAGTTCGGTCCCGCCATCATGAACGATGCTCTCTTCATCCATCGCATTCACTTCGGGTTCACGATCCTTTACCACTACCTTTTCCCCCAGCTCACCATGGGGCTCGCCCCGCTGATCGTCGCGCTCAAGACCCTCGGACTGCTGAAACGCCAACCGGTCTACGACGATGCGGCCCGCTTCTGGACGCGCATTTTCGGCATCAACTTCGTGGCCGGCGTGGTCACCGGCATCCCCATGGAGTTCCAGTTCGGCACCAACTGGGCGCGCTTTTCGCAACTGACCGGGGGCGTGATCGCGCAGCCCGTCGCCATGGAAGGCGTGTTTTCCTTCTTCCTGGAATCGGCCTTCCTGGGCCTGTTCCTGTTCGGGGAAGGCCGCCTCAGCCGCTTCGGGCACTGGTGCACCGCCGTGCTCGTCTTTCTCGGCTCCTGGCTTTCCGGCTTCTTCATCGTGGCCGCCAACGCCTGGATGCAGCATCCCGTCGCCTACGCGCGCGCGGCCGATGGGGTGTTCGCCGTGACCAGTTTTCTGGGCGTCCTCACGAACCCGTGGGCCCTGATCGAATACGCCCACACCATGAGCGCCGCCGTCATCACGGGCGCATTCGTGGTGGCCGCCGTGGGAGCGTTCTATCTGCTGGCGAACCGCGACCTGGAATACGGCCGCCTCTTCGTGAAGACCGGGGTGATCGCCGGAATCATCGCCAGCGTTCTCCAGATCTTCCCCACGGGCGACCTGCACGGCCGCTACATGGCTTTTCACCAGCCTGTCGCCACGGCGGGAATGGAAGGGCTGTTTCATTCCGAGCGCGACGCCCCGATCGTCATCATGGGCCAGCCCAACGTCGCGCAGGGCCGCATCGATAACCCTATCGCCGTAAACAAGGTGCTCAGCTTCCTCATCTACGGCACCAGCTCGGCGCAGGTCAAAGGGCTGGAGGCTTTTCCGCCGACCGAGTGGCCCACCAACATCCCGCTGCTCTTCTTTTCGTATCACGTGATGGCCGGGCTCGGCACCCTCTTCGCCGCCGCCATGGCGCTGGCCGCGCTGCTGCTCTGGCGCGGGAAACTCTTCGGCGCGCGATGGATGCTGTGGATTCTCATGCTGGCGTTCCCCTTCCCCTACATTGCCAATATGGCCGGCTGGATGACGGCCGAAGCGGGCCGCCAGCCCTGGCTGGTTTACGGCCTGCTGCGCACGGCCGACGGCTACTCGATCAACGTTTCCGCCGCCAACGGCCTCTTCACCCTGCTCGGATACATGGGCCTCTACGCGCTCCTCTCGCTTTTTCTGCTGTTCCTGTTGCGGCGCCAAATCGAACAGGGCCCCTCCCCGCGCGGCGGCGATGCCGCCTACGTGCCCGTGAATGTCTCGGGCGCGGGAAAGGAGGGGTGATGCCCACCGTCTGGTTCGTGCTGGTGGCTTTCATGCTGATCGCCTACGTTGTGCTGGATGGCTTCGATCTGGGCGCCGGCGCGCTGCACCTCATCGCCGCCCGCACCGACCAGGAGCGCCGCATGGTGCTGCAGGCGGTGGGCCCGGTTTGGGACGGCAACGAAGTCTGGCTGCTGGCTGCCGGCGGCACGCTCTTCTACGCTTTCCCGCTCCTTTATGCCTCGAGTTTCAGCGGCTTCTATCTGGCATTGAACATCGTGCTCTGGCTGTTGCTCGGCCGCGCCATTGGGATCGAGTTCCGCATGCACCTGGCGGACCCGTTGTGGAAAGCGTTTTTCGATGCCGCCTTTTCGCTTGCCAGCCTGCTTCTGACGGTCTTCTTCGGCGCCGCTTTGGGCAACGTCATCCGCGGCGTGCCGCTGGACGCGGACCACTACTTCTTCGCTCCTTTGTGGACCGACTTCCGCCCCGGCCCGCATCCCGGAATCCTGGATTGGTATACCGCCGGCTGCGCCGCCGCCGCGCTCGCCGCCATCGCCATGCACGGGGCGTTGTACTTGATCCTGAAGACCGACGGGCCGCTCAATGTGCGTCTCCGCGCCATGGTGCGCCGGCTCTGGCCCGCCGTCGCGGTGCTTTCCACGGGCGCGCTCGCCGCTACCCTTGCGATCCGCCCCGAGCTCCTCGACAACTATCGCGCGCAGCCGGCCGGATGGGCCATCCCCGTGCTGGCCGCCGCCGGGCTGGCGGGAATCGCCTGGTTCACGCGCGCCGGCCGCGAGCGCGATGCGTTCCTTTGCTCGTGCCTCTACATCGCCGCCACGCTCTCCGGCGCGGCGTTCGCGCTCTATCCCACGCTGCTGCCGTCATCCGCCGGACCCGCCGGCAGCATCACCATCTGGAACGCCGCCGCGCCGCCGCAATCGCTCTCGCTGGGACTCATCTGGTGGAGCATCGGGATGGCCGTTGCGGCCGGCTACTTCGGAATCGTGTACACCATGTTCAAGGGCAAAGTGCGGTTGCGCGAAAGCGGCCACTGAGAGCGCGCGCGTTGTAGGGGTCGCGGTAGGGACAGCGGTTGCCCACTGCCCCCCGCACAGACCCGTGCTGGCGCTCCTAACGCACACGGTTCCTACCTCGGATATGGGGATGGTTAGCGTCAAAGCGCGCGTC
>Ga0181521_10007059_pt1 | contig 11918 bp, 9 predicted proteins | sample PEATcosm2014_Bin_32_FD_119764 | JGI IMG/M metagenome (GOLD analysis project Ga0181521, IMG submission 119764) | Peatland microbial communities from MTU Mesocosm Facility, Houghton, MI, USA - PEATcosm2014_Bin02_60_metaG | ecosystem: Environmental > Terrestrial > Soil > Wetlands > Peat | place... | reverse complement strand
CTCGACCTCGACCTCGACCTCGACCTCGACCTCGACCTCGACCTCGACCTCGACCTCGACCTCGACCTCGACCTCGACCTGCGACTCGGCGAGGGGAGCGGCGCCCTGCTCGCTGTCCCGGCCGTGCCGGCGTCGGCCAAGATCCAGCGCGAGATGGCGACCTTCGACGCCGCGGGCGTCACCGACAAGGGCGAACCGCGCCCGTGACCGGGGCGCGCAAGCGTCGCCCGTCGCCGGCCACCCCGGCCGCGGTGATGGCCATCGGGCTCGTCCTCGTGTCGGGGTGCGCGTCGACGACCGCGTCGGCCCGCTCGGGGCCGTCGGTCCCGGCTTCGACCACGACGCCCGGACAACACGGCCCGCCCGGAGCGGTGGGGACCACCGTGCCCGGGTCGGTGGCCGACCCGCTCACGGCGCCGATCCGTCCGCTGGCGGCGTTGGCCCCGCCCGGGATCACCGCGCCCGTCGTCACGGCCCCGGGATCCACCTTCCTCACCCCGGCCCAGGCGGCCGCACTGCCACTGGCCGAGATCGGGAACTGGACGCTGATCGCCCGCACGGCGGACGACCGGTACCTTCTCGTCGGTGTCGGCTTCCACGGCTGCGCCCGGCCGGCCGCCCTCGACGTATCCACCACCGTCGCCGCGGTGACCATCACGGCGCGATTGAGGACGGCTGCGCCCGCCACGATCTGTCCCGCCATCGCCGCCATCGCCCACTACGTCGTGGATCTGGGGGCACCTCTCGGGGCGCGGTCGTTGCTGCATCCGCCCGCCTCCTGACGGGTCGGGCCGCCCGGCCCCCGGGTCCCGTCCCCGACGGATGCGACAATGGGCCATGACCGGGACCCGTTCGACGATCGAGCGACGCCTGCAGGCGGCCTTCGACAGGTTGGAGCCGGGCGCCGACCCCGTACTGCGGACCTCGGAGCACGCCGACTTCCAAGCCAACGGCGCCCTCGGGCTGGCCAAGCGCCTCGGTCGCACTCCCCGAGAGGTGGCCGAGGCGGTGGCGGCCGTCGCCGTGCTCGACGACCTCTGCCGCTCGGTCGAGGTGAGCGGCCCGGGGTTCATCAACCTCACCCTGGCCGAGGGGTTCCTTGCCGGCCAGGTGGCGGCCATGGCCGACGACGAGCGGCTCGGGGTCCCCTGGGCCTCGCTCCCCCGCACGGTGGTGGTCGATTACTCACACCCCAACGTGGCCAAGGAGATGCACGTCGGCCACCTGCGTTCGACGATCATCGGTGACGCGTTGGTGCGCATGTCGGAATTCGTCGGTCATCGGGTCGTGCGCGAGAACCACATCGGGGATTGGGGCACGCCCTTCGGCATGCTCATCGAGCATCTGCTCGACCTCGGTGAGGACCAGGCGATCGAGGAACTCTCGGTCGGCGACCTCAACACCTTTTACCGCCAGGCGCGCTCCTCGTTCGACGCCGATGAGTCGTTCCAGGACCGCAGTCGGCGGCGGGTGGTGCTCTTGCAGTCCGGCGACCGGGAGACACTCCGGTTGTGGCACGTGCTCGTGGCCCAAAGCCTCTCCTACTTCGACGAGGTGTACGCCAAGCTCGGCGTGCTGCTCACCGACGACGATGTCGTCGGTGAGAGCTTCTACAACCCGATGCTCGACGAGATCGTGCGCGATCTCGATACCGAGGGCCTGCTTGTCGAGAGCGACGGGGCGCAGTGCGTGTTCCCGCCGGGCTTCACCAACCGCGACGGTGACCCGCTGCCGCTCATCGTGCGGAAGTCCGACGAGGGCTATGGCTATGCGGCCACCGACCTGGCCGCCATCCGCGACCGGATGGGGCGTCTGGGCGCCGGGCAGATCCTCTACGTGGTCGGTGCCCCTCAGGCCCAGCACCTCGCCATGTGCTTCGCCGTCGCCGCCATGGCCGGGTGGCTTCCCGAGCCCACGGTGGCCGTGCACGTGGCCTTCGGCAGCGTGCTCGGCGCCGACCGCAAGATGCTGCGCACCCGTGGTGGTGACACGGTGAAGCTGACCGATTTGCTCGACGAGGCGGTGACGCGCGCCGACGCCGCCCTCGCCGAACGCGCCCCGGACCTGAGCGAAGCCGAGCGCGCCCCGGTGGCACAGATGGTGGGCATCGGCGCGGTGAAGTTCGCCGACCTGTCCACCGACCGCGTGAAGGACTACGTGTTCGACTGGGACCGGATGCTCGCTTTCGAGGGCAGTACCGGCCCATACCTGCAGTACGCGCACGCGCGGGTCCGTTCCATCTTCCGCCGGGCCGTCTCCGGCGACGAGGAGCTCGGCGGGGCCGAGATCGTCCTGGCCGAGCCGGCCGAGCGGGGCCTGGCCCTGGTCCTGGTCGGCTTCGCCGACGCGCTGGAGGCGACGCTCGAGGCGTGGGCGCCCAACCGGTTGTGCGCGTATCTCTACGACGTGTCCTCCGCCTTCTCGACGTTCTACGAGAGCTGCCCGGTCTTGAAGGCGCCGACCGAGGATCTGCGTCGGAGTCGCCTGCGCCTCGCCGACCTCACCGCCCGCGTCCTTGCTCAGGGCCTGGCCCTCCTCGGCATCGCCGCCCCCGAGCAGATGTAGCCAGCAGAATGGCGCGATGACCCTCGGCGGCGCCATGTACGGACCCCACGCCACTTTCCTCGGCGTGCTGAGCGCCGACCTCGGGGACCCGACGACGTTCGACGAGGCGGTGGTTGTCGTCATCGACGCCCCCTTCGACGGCGGTACGTCGTACCGGCCCGGGTGCCGGTTCGGGCCCAGGGCGATCCGCACGACCGACTACCTGCCTCACGACGGACGACGTCCGCACCTGGCCCTCGACGTCGAGCCCCTCGGGGAGCTCGGCGTGGTCGACGTGGGGGATGTGGAGATGCCGCCGGGGGACACCGAGCTGGGCCTCGGGCGTCTCGAGTCGGCGGTGGAGCGCGTCGCTCGCTCGGGAGCGGTGCCGGTGGTGCTCGGCGGTGACCACACCATCGCGCTGCCCGACGTCACCGGGGTGGCGCGCGTCGCCGGGTGGGGACGTGTTTCGGTCCTGCACTTCGATGCCCATGCGGATACCGGCGACACCCAGTTCGGTTCCCTTTACGGGCACGGCACGCCCATGCGCCGGCTCATCGAGTCGGGAGCGACCCGGGGCGACCGGTTCATCCAGATCGGATTGCGCGGCTATTGGCCCGAGGAGGAGACCCTGGCCTGGATGGCCGAGCAGGGCATGCGCAGCTACGAGATGACCGAGCTCACCGAGCGCGGCCTCGATGCGTGCCTGACCGAGGCGTTCGCCATCGCCACCGACGATTGCGACGCGGTGTTCTTGTCCGTCGACATCGACGTGGTCGACCCGGGACTCGCCCCGGGGACGGGCACGCCCGAGCCCGGGGGGCTGAGCACCCGCCAGCTCCTCGATGCCGTGCGTCGCATCGCCATGGAGCTGCCCGTGGCCGGTGTCGACGTGGTCGAGGTCTCGCCCCCCTACGACCATGCGGAGGTCACCGCTTACCTGGCCAATCGGGTGGTGCTCGAGGCGCTGTCGGGCATGGCCTGGCGTCGGCGCTCGGCGTCCGAGGACGGGGGCCCGAGTCGACGCCCGGGCGACCCCTTGCTCGAGGGTCGGCGCCCGGCAAGCTGAGGGGCTCAGGCCATGGAGTCGAGGATCTCGCCCACCATGTCGAGGGTCGTGTCGGGATGGAGGAACGCCAGGCGGGCGATTGCTTCGTCCTCCCACGTGGTGGGCGTGACGAACGCCGTCTGATCGGCGAGCAGGCGCTCGGACCACCGTTCGTAGTCCGCGCGTCGCCACCCCGGGCGCCGCACCAAGACGATCGAGAGCTCCGGGTCGCGCACGAGCTCGACATGGGGGGTTCGGCGCACGAGCTCGGCGGCGCCGTGGGCCGTCTCCAAGACGGCGTCGACCGCGTCGCGATAGGCGTCGGTGCCGTTGACGGCGAGCGAGAACCACAGGGGAAGTCCGCGTGCCCGCCGGGTGAGGTGCACGGCGTAGTCACTCGGGTTCCACGCCTCGTGGGCGGCGTCGTGGATCACGTCCAGATACGACGCGTCCTGGGTGTGCACTGCCTTGGCCAATCTCGGCTCGCGATAGATGAGCGCCGCGCAGTCGAAGGGGGCAAAGAGCCACTTGTGGGGATCGACGACGAAGGAGTCGGCCCGTTCCACCCCGGCGAACAACGGACGGGTGCGTGGTGAGAAGAGCCCCGCGCCGCCGTAGGCGCCGTCGACGTGGAACCACATGGCCCGTCGTTCGCACACCTCGGCCACCCCGGCGAGGTCGTCGACGAGCCCGCCGTTGGTGGTGCCGGCCGTGGCCACCACGGCGACCACGGAGTCGGGGTCCGGGTGCGACGACAACGCCCGTTCCAGTGCGGCTCCGGTGAGGCGGTGGTCGTCGGCCGGGACCAAGAACGGGTCGACACCGATGATGGCGAAGGCCCGGGCCACCGACGAGTGCGCCTCCTCGGTCACGGCCATGCGCACACGCCCCGAAGGGGTCGCGCCCTGGCGCAAGTGCGCGGTGTCGCGCGCCACGACGAGCGCGGAGAGGTTGCCCAGGGTGCCGCCACCGACGAAGCACCCGCCGGCGGTCGCGGGAAGCCCGGCCAGATCGGCCAAGACGCCCAGCGCTTGGTTCTCCGCGGCCACGGCACCGGCCGCTTCGAGCCAGGACGTGGCCTGCAGCGACGAGCACGACACGACCATGTCGAAGAGCAAGGCCGCTTTGGTCGGGGCGGCCGGGATGAACGACAAGAACCGCGGGCTGTCGCACGACACGATGGCCGGGGCGAGGTGGTCGGTGAAGACGCGCAGGACGGTGTCGGGGTCGTGCCCTCCGGCGGTGATCAGGCCGTCGAGGGCGTGCTCGAGCGTCGCCTCGATGCCCCCGAAGTCCAGGGGCACCGGGTCGAGGGCCAACCGGTCGTGGCAGTACTCGAAGATCAGTCTCTCCATGTGCTCGTCGAGCTGGAACATCGGGTTGCGCATGCCGGCCATTGTGGGCCGACCAGGACTCCTCGCGCACCTTCGTCCGGCGGTTCGGGGGCGGCTTGAGGACCGAGCAGCACGGTGATGTGCTCCCAGCGGGTCTTGGTCGTCCGGCCCGTGTGGTCGGACCTTGCGGTCCGCTTTCGCCGGTCGGGCCCCCCTCGGGCGCCTGGCGACGGCCGGTCGCTCGAATCCGCGCCCCGGCCCACCACGATCTTGGCCCGGTGTGTCAACAGCTATTGACGTCAGCCCGATCTTGGGGCATTCTGACCGAGGCAACACACGGTGCGTCCTTGCGTCTTCGTAGCCGCCCCAGCGCTTCGGGGTCAAGGACGCCGGAGCTTGGCGAGACTCCCACGACCCCCCCCTAGAGTCGTGGGATGTTTCGCGCGACGTCACCGGTCCTACGAAATTTCGGACGAGTGCGGCATGTCGGACAAGCGCGACCAGCTGGTGCGCTAGCTGTAGCTCCACCCGCTCGAGGAGTTCGAGCCCGCCGGGAGCCGGCGTGCGATCGCCTGCGTGATCAGGGGCGAAGCCGCGGCGACGGTGGTGGCGGCTCGCGGCGTGTCGAGCAAGAGCCCGCGCTCGAAGGTCGGGCCTACCCGAGGTGGAGATTGGCGGCCGCCTGTGGACCGAGGCTCGACTCGAGCGCATCGCGGTGGTGGGCGAGGTACAGGTGGGTCTCGTCGCCCGGCATGGGTCGCGCGTAGAGATAGCCCTGAACATGGGTACACCCCAGGGCCAGGAGTGCGTCGCCTTGCGCGGGTTCCTCCACGCCTTCAGCCGTGGTCTCCAGGTGCAACGTGTTGGCCAGTTGCATGATGGCGTTGACGAACCCTCGACCCTGATCGTCGAACACGAGGTTGTCGACGAAGCGCTTGTCGATCTTGAGAATGTCGACCGGCAGTTCGGCCAGGGCGGCGAAGGACGAATACCCGGTGCCGAAGTCGTCGATCGCCACTCGAACCCCTGTTCGGCGTAGCTCGTCGAGGGTGGTGATGATGTGCCTCGACTCAGAAGCCAGGATGGATTCGGTCACCTCGATGATGAGTGAGGACGGCTCGAGATGCGCACGCTCCAGTGCGTTGGTGACGTATTGGGTGAAGGCGGGATGGGCGAGCTGAAGCCGCGAGGCGTTGACCGAGATGCTCGGGCGCAGTTCAGGGAAGGCGTCGTGCCATTCATGGGCTTGTCGGCAGGCCTCGCGCAGCACGCTGTAGCCGAGATCGACGATCAGCCCTGACTCCTCGGCGAGCGAGATGAATATGCTCGGGGGGACGAAACCCCTTGTCGGATGCTGCCACCTGGCCAGCGCTTCGAAGGAAGTGACGCGGCCGCTGCGGGAATCGATGATCGGTTGGTAGTAGACGGTGAGCACACCGTCTCTGATCGCCACTCGGAGGTCTTGTTCGAGGCTCATGCGTTCGACCGCAGCCGTGTGCATAGCCGCCTCGAAGACTCGATAGCAGCCCTTGCCTTCTCTCTTCGCTTGGTACATTGCCGCATCCGCATCAGCGAGAATTCGGTCGGCCCTGGTGTCGGATTGGTCAGTCAGCGCGACGCCGACGCTGGCGCCAATGGCGACCTCCTGGTCAGGCAGCGGCAGCGGATCTTCGAGTGCGTCGAGTACCCGTTGCGCCACGATGCCGGCCTGGTCCGCGGTGTCGAGATCGTCGACCAGAATGGCGAACTCGTCACCGCCGAGACGTGCGATCGTGTCAAAGCCGCGAAGACTGGTCGTGAACCGATTCGCGACCGCGATCAACAAGGAGTCACCGGCGAGGTGGCCAAGGCTGTCGTTGACATTCTTGAATCCGTCGAGGTCGACGATCATCACGGCAACGTATCCCGTCATTCGCGTCCGCCGCCTCATTGCATGTTCGAGCCGGTCATTGAACAGCGCGCGATTCGGCAGGCCCGTGAGCGGGTCGTGCATGGCTTGGTGGCGGATGGCGTCTTCAGCGCGAAAACGCACGGTCGCCGACAGCACGATGCCCGAGACGCCTTCGATGAACTGTTCGTCGTCGGACGTCATGGGACCTGCTGGGGAGATCTCGATGGACGCCAGAGGCTGTTGGGGGCTGCCCACAGGGATGCGCAGGACGCTGTCGGCCGCCCTCCGACCGTCGTGATCGGCTTTCACCGCCGTCGACCCACCCGCCTCGCGTCCGTGGCGGTTCGTGCTCCCGGAGGCGCTCACGATCCGGCAATGACGTGGGGAAACGATGCGGTTGATCGCTTCGGTGGCCGACGCCATCACCGCTTCGAGGGTGGTCTCCCGCAACGCCGCTCGGCCCAGGTCGGAGATCGCCGACTGGCGTTCCATGCGTGCTCGGCGCTCGGTGACGTCGCGGGCGTTGATCACCATGCCGGTCACGGCTGGGTCGTCCAGGAGATTCGTGGCCAGGCCTTCGATCCAGCGCCACGTTCCGTCTCGGTGACGGACGCGGATGGCGAACTCGACCGACTCCCCGGGGCTCCCGGCCGTCTGCCGGAGGGTGGCACCCAGGTCCCCGATGTCGTCTTCATGGACGAGAATGCCCTTCTCGGAGCCCAGCATCGCTTCGGGCTCGTACCCGAGCACCTCCGTGCACGACGGGCTGGCGTAGGTGACGGCGCCGTCCCGATCGACGGCGAACACCAGGTCGGACGAGCTCTGCACCAACGCCCGGAACCGACGCTCGCGGCTTTCGGTCAGCGCCGATGCCTCCTCCTTCTCGACCAGCGCCGTACCCAACGACCGATACGAGAAGGTGAGCCCGATGGCCATCAAGATGGCCAGTCCGTGCACCTGGGGCACGGGCACCAGCGACGGGACCCAACCGAGTGCAATCAGCCCCTCGCCGGCCGCCAAACACGTGAGGGTCCATCCCATCACGGCGCGTTGGGACGACGACCCGGTCACCGCCAACGATTCTTGGCCGACAAGGACCAGCCCGATCGCCAGGGCGGGGCCCCAGCCGGTGGCGTAGATGGTGGCCGTCACCAGGATCGCCTGCGACGCGATGCGTACGTGCAGGCGGAGGCGGTTCTTGGATCGGTCCCACCAGAGACCGGTGGCGGTCGTGATCAGCTGCCCGCCGACCAGGATGAGGGGGATCAGCCAGATCGGCGTCGGGGCGACGAGATCCAGCTCCCGCAATCCCAAGATGGCGATCGCCGCCAGCGGTCCCATGTAGAGGGCCTCGGTGAAATGCGCCCCCTTCGCCTCGCCCGAGACGATCTGGCGCAGCCGTGCGAACGCCATAGCGGGGGATCGACCAGGTCAAGCGTTTTCTTGAGCCGGCGCGACCGACCGCAACGAACGCGAATGTCGACCGTGGCGGGGCATCGGTCTTCGTCCGGCGTAAGCGTTGATCCGGCAGGCAAACACCCGCCCGCTCCACGGTGGCCGAGGACGGTCAACGGGCCGGGGAACCGGTCGGGCCCGGTGCGCCATGATGGAGGCCCCGACGCTCCGAGGATCAGACGATGGGCTACCTGACCATGTCACGCGCGCTCACCGCCCACGAGCGGGCGATCAACCGATTCTCCACCCTCTTGCGGTCGTCCTCCGACGGCACGCTCCCGGTCCCTCACCTGACGTGGACTGTTGGCGAGACGGGCGCCCACGTCCTCGGGGGGTTGCGGCTCTATCCGGACCTGCTCGCTGATCGGTCCACCGGGTGAGAACACCTGCTCGACGGTGCCGCCGAGAACGCCCGGCTCCTCGCCGAGGTCCCCGAGCGCGAACCGCGACAGATCGCCGCCGCCATCGATGTCGCGGCGCCGGATTGCCGAGACGCCTTTCAGGCCTACTCCGGGGAGCTCGCCTCGTGGCATGCCGGGCTCCAGGTGCCGCCCGCTGCGCTCATGGGTCTGTTGGTCGGCGACACCCTCGTGCACGGCTGGGATATCGCCACGGCGCTCGGGTGCACCTGGGTTATCGATCCGGCCGATGCGTGCCTCGCATTCTCGGCGATCGTCCCCGTCATGTCCGCGTTCGTCGACGAGAAGGCGGCGCGGGGTTTCTCGGCCACCTATGGCGTGCAGCTGCGCGGCGGCCCGGCTTTCACGCTCGCCTTCGCCGACGGGCGCCTGTCCGCGATCGAGGGTCGCCCGCCGCGTGCGGATTGTCGGATGTCGGCCGAGCCGGTGGCCAATCTGCTCACCGCATACGGCAGGGTCCCCGTTTGGCGTCCGGCGATCCGCGGTCGCTTGCTGTCGTACGGGCGACGGCCATGGCTCGGACTCAAACTGCCCTCGCTCCTGGTCAGTGCGTAACGCCAGGCTCGGATCGAAGAGCCCGGGTTTCGCCGACCGGGCGAGATCCCAGCGCGCACGCCAGCGGTGTCAGATGCCGATCGTTTGTAACCTGGCCCGGGAACACGATCGCATCCGGTGGCTGACCGACGGTCTTCCTCGTCCTTTCGGGACCGTGAGCATCGGAGGGGCGGTGAAGGGCCGATGAAGATCCACACCATGCTCACCGGGCTCGGGGATGCCGGCGAACATGCCCGACGTCTCGAGGCGCTCGGGGTGGAGGGGGCGTTCACCTTCGAGGGCCCACGGGATGTCTTCTTGCCCCTGATCCTCTCGGCAGTGACCACGTCGAAACTCGAACTGATGACCAACGTCGCCATCGCCTTCCCTCGAAACCCGATCCAACTCGCCCACCAGGCCAACGACCTCCAGCAATTGTCGCAGGGGCGCTTCACCCTCGGGCTCGGGGTTCAGGTCCGGGCGCAGATCGAGAAGCGCTACGGGGTGCCGTTCGACCGTCCCATCGCCCGCATGCGGGAGCTGATCGCCGCGCTCCGGGCCATCTTCGCCACCTGGGAGCGCGACGAACGTCTCGACTTCCACGGCGAGTTCTACCGGCACACGCTGATGCCACCGATGTTCAACCCCGGCCCGAACCCCTACGGGGTCCCGCCGATCTACCTGGGGGCGCTCGGCCCCCAGATGACCCGACTTGCCGCGGAGGTCGCCGACGGCCTGCTGGTCATGCCGTTCAACACGCGACGCCACTTCCAGGAGCGGACCCTGCCGATGGTCGACGAGGGGCTGGCCCGGGCCGGTCGCGTCTCGGCGGACCTCGATCTCGTCGGCGAGGTCATCGTGTGCTGCGGCCGTACCGAACAGGAGCTGGCCGCCGCCGACGAGGCCACTCGTTGGTTGCTCAGCTTCTACGCGTCGACCCCGGCCTACCGGCCCGTCCTGGACCTCGAGGGTTGGGGCGATCTGCAATCGGAGCTCCATGCCCTCTCCAGGGAAGGCCGCTGGGACGAGATGCCGCGACGCATCGAACCAGCCATGCTTGCCACGCTCGCGGCCCGCGGGACGCCCGAGGAGGTGGCCACGGACATCGCAGCACGATTCGGTGACCGTGTGCGGCGGGTCGGCTTCTACACGCCCTATGCCATCGACGATGAGCGCCTCGGTGCGCTGATCGACGCCCTACGGACACGATCCGTGACCTGAACGTTCGGGTTCGAGCCGGCCCCCAGATGCTCAGCGCCGGTCGCCATCTCCCGGTCCTAACCGCTCGATGAGCACCTGGCTGTGGGCCAGCAGCAGATCGTGCTCGGTGGGACCATCGGGTTGCCCGCCGACACGGGCCACATTGCGATGCTGGCGATCGGCGATGGCCGCTGCCCGAAAGATGGCGAAGATCTCGTACCAGCCGAGGTCGTCCAACCGGCGCCCGAGCCGCGCTTCATAGAACCGCACGGTGCTCGACCGGTCGAGAAATCCCGGGACGGTCTTCTCCACGATGATCGCGCTCATCTCGTCCATTGCCAGATACCAGGCGATGTCCATTTCGGCGGGGCCGATCGATGCCAACTCCCAGTCGAGCGCGCCGACGACGTCGCCCTCGTCATCGAAGAGGACGTTGCCCACACGGGCGTCTCCCCAGCACAGCGAGAGGGGTGGAGTCGACCGCGGAACGTGTTCCCCGCACCAATGCGCCAGGTCCACGAGCCCGGGCGTGGGCCGCCCGTCGGCAGCCCAGTAGACGTAGTCGATCCACCGATCAAGCGCAGATGCCATCCCTCCGATCGATCCTCGGAGCAACCGATCGAGCGCCGGTGCCCGCCAATCGATCCGGTTGACCCGCGCCAGCAAGGACAAGAACCCCGTATGGATCCGTCGTTGCGTCGCTTCGCCGAGGCCACCGAGCCACGGGTCGAAGGCAGGAACGTCGCCCACGGGCCTGCCGCGCACCCTGGTCATGACGAAGAACGGGGTACCGAGCCACTGCTCGTCGTGCTCCACGGCAATGGGTTTCGGTGCCGGCAGCCCGGCCGCCGACAGCGCGGCCTGCACAGCCGACTGCGCGACCAGGTCGTAATCGGGGAACGAGGGGACGACGGTGGGCATTCGGACGACGACGGGTGTACTCCCACCGGACCACACGATGGTGGTCAGTACCGTCTCGTTCGATCGGCCCGCCGATGGTCGCTCCAGCTCGCCCACCGCGACGTCGGCGATCTCCGGATGACGCTCAGCCCACCAGGCGGCCAGCCCCGATCGCAGCTGCCCATCGTTTCTCCGACCACGCGCCATAGGTGGGCACCGAGGCTACCGCCAGAGATCCGGTCTTTGCGGCGACGTTCCCGTATCGGCGCTCGTCGACTCGGTGGTCAGCCGGTGGCTCACGAGATCACGCCGAGGCCGTGTCCGCCCTTCGTCGCCGTCTCGAAGCCCAGCGTGTCGTATGCCTCGAATGCGCGGTCCCCACCATCGTCAAGGAGTGACCCGTGTCCGAGTCGTCTTGACTCGCGCCACTGGTTCCAGCCGTCAGGCGCTCGACGTGAAATACCTTGCCAATCCACCGAGACGATCGATGACGGCCGAATCGCCGCCGAGCGCGCCGGAAAGCGAACCGCGCCCGCAGAGGGCATCGATGATCGCCGCTGGATCACCGGTCAGCACCTCGGCCGTACCAGCGG
>Ga0181521_10007058_pt1 | contig 11918 bp, 16 predicted proteins | sample PEATcosm2014_Bin_32_FD_119764 | JGI IMG/M metagenome (GOLD analysis project Ga0181521, IMG submission 119764) | Peatland microbial communities from MTU Mesocosm Facility, Houghton, MI, USA - PEATcosm2014_Bin02_60_metaG | ecosystem: Environmental > Terrestrial > Soil > Wetlands > Peat | place... | reverse complement strand
TCCAGCCGGTCGACATCGTCCACGGTTTCCACCAGGTAGCTGCGGTCCGGCACTTCGCCCAGCGTGCCGATCACCTCATCGTGGTCCTTGTGCCCGATGAGCACAATACTGTAGCCGTCGCGCGCGAACCGCACCGCTTCCAGGTGCACCTTGGTGACCAGCGGGCAGGTGGCGTCGATGATATCCAGCCGCCGCTCCTTGGCCTGTCTTCGCACCGACGGCGCCACGCCGTGCGCGCTGAAAATCGCCCTAGCCCCTTCGGGCACTTCGTCCAGTTCCTCGACGAAGATGGCGCCGGCCTCGCGCAATTCATCCACAACGTGCTTGTTGTGCACGATTTCCTTGCGAACGTAGACCGGCGGCCCGTACAGATCCAAAGCGATCTTCACCACGTCGATAGCCCTCACGACGCCCGCACAGAAGCCCCGCGGCTTGAGCAGAAAGATCTTCTTATCGGCGCCGTGATTGGGCGCGAAAGGCTTAAGAGGCATAAGGACGAATGGATACAATTATAACAATGCTCGAATGGACTGAGGCCAAAGTGGTAGACAGCGTGGACTTGCGGCTGGTTGCCAGCGCCACGGGTATTCGCGCCATTGAATTCGATCCGCGGCCCGTCTCGGAATGCCAACGAAACGACCGGAATCCCCTGTTGATGGAGGCCGCGCGCCAGTTGCGGGCCTACTTCGCCGGCCAGTTACGTGAGTTTCAACTGCCGCTGGATGTGCAGGGCACGGAATTCCAAGAGCGCGTGTGGGGCCAGGTGGCCGCCATCCCCTACGGCGAAACACGCAGCTATTTGCAGATTTCGACGGCCATCGGATCGCCGCGGGCCGTGCGCGCCGTGGGCGCCGCCAATGGGGCCAACCCGGTGCCCATCGTGGTGCCGTGCCATCGCGTGATCGGCGCTAAGGGAAAGCTGGTTGGGTACGGCGGCGGGCTGGCGCTGAAGAAGCGGCTGCTGGAGATGGAGGGCTGTACTTCGATGTCGTTTCCGATTACCGAGCCTCGCGCAATCAAGTGACAGCCCCTGCAACGATTTCGTGGGGCGGGCCCCCTGGCCCCCGCATAGGCGTTAAAGCAGCTCCCCCGACAGGCATTTTCGCAGGCTCCTGATTGGAGCGTAGATTCCCAGATCGGGCTCGCGTCGGCTCACTGCAACGACTTGGGCGTTTTTCCGTCAAGTTGAAGGGACGGGGACTTCATGTGGGCGTTCCGCGCGCCTGCATGCAGATTCGAGGTCTATCAGGCGCAGCCGCTGCCTTCATTGCGAGTCAGGACGCGGTAAGAGCTGGCTGCGGACCATTGCATCGAAATCATCGTATCCTTGGCGGAGCGCGGCCTTCTCATTCTCGCTGATAAGGCGAAACCCATTTCCGTCGATTACAGCGAGTTCCAATCCGCCAATCATAAGTGAGTCAAATCGACTCGCTGCCAGGACGGTATACGCGGCGAGGTGCTTAAGAGAGGAGACCGGAGTGCCTGGTCGATAATAATCAGCGAAGAACCTGCAGAGGTTCCCCAGACCACCATTGACGCGGCACCCTGTAATCTGAACGACCGCCGGCGCGTCCTGAATACATACGCTCCACAACTGCCTTCCGGGGAGTCGATCTCCGTAGAACACAATTAGTAGCGCCCGGGGGAGATGTTGGTCGAATGCGATCCGGCGTCCCTCTTCGGCGGAATAGTCCTGCTCTGCTTTGGTCCGTATCTTTCTGATTGTGTCGCGGGTGATGTGCTCCAAGGACCGCTTGACATTCTTGAAGTCAAAGCAGCTCTGGTCCAATGCTGATAGAAACTCCTGCTCGACTTGCCGTGTGGCGTGATCTCCGACTCCGGCGAATGCCACATGATGCTGGGCGGAATGCTGAATCTTCTGAATAAGGACTCTGTCATCGTACTCAGCGGCGTGCGGGGCCTGCCGAACCATAAGCTCGTCTGCCGCAAATACGATGCCGTCGGAACCAACCATGCCAACGAGAATGGTCATCCACCGTTTATTCTATACGGCTGCTCGCGCCGGGGCACCAGCAGGGGCAGCATAAGCCGGTCAGAGTGAAGCGCTTCGGCCCCGTCCCCAGACATCGGCAGCACTCCCGCGCGCCGTCGCCCGCACCCCCATTGACGGTTTGTCCCGTATTTGTGCCGGCTCGGGGCCCCCAGCCTGCGTTCGGGGCGTTCACGCCCGCGCAGGCGCTGTCCGGCGCGTTGATCTCTGGTTTACTGACAGGGCCGCCGAAATCCCCATCTCAGCGGCCGCCGGGGATCTGTTATTGCACCAGGCGGACAGAAGGATGCCGGCCCCTGCCGGCCCGGAAGAGCCGGCGGTCGGCGGTGAGGACCGGACAATCGTGTTCCAGGGCGAGCGCGAGATAAACGCAATCCCATAAGGACAATTGGTATTGCAGAGAGAGTTCCAGCGCGCGGAAAAGCCGCGGGCGCATGTCGAATAGCCGAGGCGCACATTTCACCATCAAGGAGAAGGCCTCATGAGCCTGCTCCACCGAAATCTGTTTTCGGCGGTGACGCTTCGCTACCAAGCTGGCGAATTCCGCCAAGAGCGTATCGGGAGCGATCAGCAGAACCTCTCCCGAGGCGTACTGATCGAACAACTCAAGAGCCGGCGCCCGGTCCGGTTCGGGCAACACCCATTTCGCCGCGATACTGCAGTCCAGAACAAACGTGTCGGGCATGCGCTATCGCTCCCGATCTCGGCGAATCAGGGGCGCACTAGCGTCGAGTGGCGGCAGGGAGGCTGCAAACCGGTCCAGTTCCTTCCGCAGATGAATCAATTGCCGCCGCCGCTCCGCTTCGGCGGACTCCGTTTCCAGCGCATGTATGATCTCGGCGTTCAGACTCCGCCTCTTCCTTTTCGCCTCCCACTTCATCACCCGATAGATCGAATCCGGAATGTTCTTGACGGTGATGTTCATGGAACCATTTTGGAACCATTTACCCTCTCTCCGCAACCGCAAGCCGGACCGTCCCAACTCCAAACTGTTCGCCGCCCACAGCCGCACCGAACGGCGGCGTGTTGGCCCAAGCGGCGTTGTGAGAAAGCGCCCGCCCCCCTACACGCTCACCGGCGAGGCCGCCCGCATCATCCCCAGCAGCTTGTCGTCGAACTCGAACCCGGCGGTGCGCGGCTTGTGGTTGCGCGTGTACCAACGGTAGGTCTCCTTCAGCCCGATCTCAAACGGCGTCAGGGTCGTCTTCAGAAGGCGCCTCACCTTGCCCATGTATTCGGTGATGGGCGGCACGTCGTAGTATTCGCCGAAATACAGGGGCTCCGCCATGGCGTTGCCGCCGGCTTGCGCGATGATGTCGCGCGGCATGCGCACCAGCGCCGGTTCCACGTTGGCCACCTTGGCGAGCTTCTCCACGAACTCCACCTGGGTCAGCGGCCTGGAATCCCCGATGTTGAACGCCTCACCCTCCGCCCGCGGTTCCGTCATGGCGCGAATCAGAGCCTCCACCAGGTCGTTCACATAGACGAACTGCATGAGGCGATAACCGTCGCCGGGAATAATGATGGGCCGCCCCGCGCGCAGGCGGTCCCAAAAGAACTGTTCGCGGTAGAACGGATTGCCCGGTCCATAGATGAACGGCGGACGAAACGTCACCAGTGGCAGACCGGTCTGCCGGCGCATCCGGAACAGCATGCGTTCGGTAGTGGCCTTGTGGCTTACGTAGGGCGCGGCGTGAGAGTCGGGCGCCAGCGGGTCGCTCTCCTTGTGGTTCAGACCGTCGCCGTAGGCGGCCACGCTGGACATGAAAATGTAGCGGCTGAGCCGGTCGCCGCAGGCCCGCACCGTGGCTTCCACCTGCGCCGCCGTGGTGCCGCGCTCCCAATCGTAGACGTTGTCGAAAACCACGTCGAAGCGGCGCGTGGAGAGGGCCTCGCGCACGGAATCCGCGTCGTTGCGGTCCGCCATGATGTTCTCGACGCGCCTTCCCCAATCGTGTTTCGGCTGGCGGTGCAACACCGCGACTTCGTGGCCGTCCTTCAGCAGCTCCTCCACCAGGAGGCGGCCTATGAAGAGAGTTCCGCCGATGACCAGTACCCTCATATGCTCCCGAAAACCGAAATGTTATAATACCAACTCCAACTCCCATGCGCGATTCCGCGGCCGCCACACTCACGACAATTGTCGTGGACGACGAACAACTGGCCTGCGACGAGCTCTCCTACTTGCTCAAGGATTTCCCTGAAGTGGAAGTAATCGCAACGGGTTCCAACGGGTTGGATGCCATCGAGCTGATCCGCAAGCTGGAGCCGGAAGTGGTCTTTCTGGACGTCCATATGCCCGGCCTCGACGGCCTCGGCGTGGTCCGCCGGCTGCGCGAAAAAGGCATCGGCCTGCCGCACTTCATCTTCGTCACCGCCTACGATCAATACGCCGTCGAGGCCTTCCGCCTGGAGGCCATGGACTACCTCCTCAAGCCCGTGGATAAGGGCCGGCTGGCGGAGACCATCGAGCGCGCCAGGCGCGCCATCCAAGACAAGCACGCCCCCGCCGCGCCGGCCGCCCCCGCCGCCACGCCCAAGAGCGCCCCGGCGGCCCCGCGCACCAAGTTGCTGGTGCGCGCCAACAACCGCAACTTCATCGTGGACGCCAACGACGTCATTTACGCCACCATCGACGACGGCACCATCACGCTGGTGACCACGACGATCGAGGGGCATTCCAACTACCGCACCGTTGAGGATCTTCAGGCCAACCTCGACCGCGACTTGTTCTGGCGCGTGCACCGCTCCTACCTGGTGAACATCAACCGGATCAAGGAAGTGGTGCCGTGGTTCAAATCCAGCTACCAGCTCCGCATGGACGACCGCAAGCATACCGAGATTCCCGTCAGCCGTGTGCAGACGCGGCGGCTGCGCGAGCTGTTCAAACTCTGATCTCAGTAGAAATCCAGATCGTGGGCCGAGACTACCACCGAGAGCGTGACTTGTCGCCGGGAATCGGGTGCTGCTGTCAAATCTACGGTTTGGGCGCGCCCCCCGGTTTTTCTCCGCGTGCCAGATCGTAGTGAAGCCGTGGATTCGTAAAGATCTCCTTGCCCAGATGAAAACATCGCGCAAGAATGACCTTATGAACGGCGAGCAGGTCCTGGCTACGCTGCGCGCTCATGAACCGACGCTAAAAGCTGTCGGCGTTGTGCACCTGTCGCTGTTCGGCTCCACGGCGCGCGGCGATCGCCGCCCGGATTCCGACGTTGACTTGCTGGCCGCTTTCGATCGAACCCGCCGCATATCGCTTCTGGATGTGGCGGGCATCGAGATTCAACTCTCGGAGTTGCTCGGGCAACCGGTGGATCTGATCGAGGAGGGAACGCTCAAGCCGCGTGTTCGGAGCGCCGTAGAGGCCGAGGCCGTGCGCGCCTTCTAAAGACCCCACTCAGCGATTCGAAGACATCTTGGAAAACATCGTCCTGATCGAACAATTCACGGCGGGCATGGATTTGACGGCCTTTAGAGAGGACCTCAAGACCAGCAATGCGGTAGAGCGCTGTCTGGAACGGATCAGCGAGGCGGCCAGGAAACTCGCTGGCGCGGCTGAGGAGTTGTGCCCCGCTATTCCCTGGCCCCAATTGCGCGCCAGCGGTCACAGTCGCTTGCCCCTGGCGGACTGCCCGGCTATCAGAAAGGTGTTTGGAAACTTACCCGTGCCACACAGCTTAAAGGTTCCAAAATCCTTGTACCAGTCCCCATCCGGCACGTCCGGATCTTGCGCCTTCCACTCAGCGAGTTCGAATAGGTCGTCCTCGGAAACCCTCCGCTCCCTCGCGCGGTCTCGCAGGTGGGCCCACTTCTCCCTGGGAAGCCGTTCCCATTGGATTTTCGGCATTCTTCAACGGCCCAGGATCAAAGTGCGGAACTCATCCACCATTCGGTCCTGTTCCTTCGGATCGTCCTTGGCAAGGTTCTCCTTCAGCTTTCTGAAGAACTCCCGCTTTCGATTCGACTGGTTTTCGAGGCCAAGGCGCACGAGCGCGGCAATCGCCTTGCTCATGCTAGAGTCAACCGTCTCGGCGTACCGCTCCACCTCAGTGGCGATTGTGGCTGGAAGGCCGACGCTATACCGCGGTCCGGGCTTACCGCGACGGTTCGGTCTGGCTTTGCGCGGACCGGTTCTTGGGCCGCTCCTCAGCTTGCCTGCTTCTGAGTGAGGCATATAGACTCAGTATGCCTCAGCATGCGTCATGTCTGCAACTTCCGGGAATTCTCCCCGCCGTGAGATGGGATCCCCCACCGGCCGGATTGCCCACGTTTGGTGCAGCTACCGGAATCGGACCGCGAGGACGTGGAGGTGTTTCCAGACCGCATTCGGCAACTCCTTCCCGTGCTCGGCTTCGACCATCAGGGTCACCATCATAATGATGTCGGCCACCACGCCGGGCACGACGTAGTTGCGGCTGTACAGGTCGGGATTGAACCACGCGCGGCTGCGCGCCGTCACCTGGCGCCGGCAAGTTTACCGCCGAGCCGGGGCTCCGCGTCAGCAAGGGCGCTTGCTGAGAACCTACCGGTACGTCTCGCCGGACCGGAGGAGTATACGGAGGACGGTGACGGTTCCGTGGTCGCGCTGGCGCTGAAGAGGAGGCGGTAGTCGCCGATCCGCCGGCGGAACACGCCCCGCCATTCCTTGCCCTGGAGCGCTTTCACGTTGCCCTGGAATGGGTCGGTGGCCATCTGCATCATGACGCGCGCAACGCGTTCTTGGTCAACTCACAGACCCAGCTCATGTTTGACCTGAGACCAGGGTACAGTTTTCCCTTTGCGGACCTGTTTGAGGGCGTAGCGCACTTTCCTCGCCTCGGCGGGTGTCAGGGTGTCGTCGGAGTCGGGGATGAGAGGTGGCTTCGGCAGGATGGTGACCATGCCACCGGAGACCTTGAACTCGACCTTGTCGCCGGGTTTGAAGCCGGCCCTGCGCCGCACCTGATCCGGCACGGTGAGGGGAGTTTTGTTTCTGACGGTGACGGTCATGGCATCTAGCGCTTTTGGGATTCGACTTCGCTTTCAGTGTAGGCGGTGCTGGGCCGCCCGTCAATGCGGGCAAGGGGTGGCCGACCCCCCGGTTGAAACTCGCAGGAAGCCTTCTCGAACGCGAAGGCTGATTTCGCGAGGAGACCAAGCGGTCGGCGGGCAAGCAAAGCCCAAACAAAGAACAGAACAGTTAACCCGGCGGACGATAGTTGACACCAACAGCCCCTATCACCACCGGCCGGGCTCAGAGTCCACAAACGGCCGATGAGAAGTGTGCGGATGCCATCCCTCAATCGAACCCTATTGAGACTGGTTCCCCTAATCCAGCGTCTTATGAAACCTTAGCGCGCTCAGCGTCAGCATCGTCACGCCATACACCACCAGACACGCCATTTGCGGCCATAGCACCGATATCCCCACGCCCTTCAAAAAGATCCCTCTTACGATCTCGGTGAAGTAGCGCAGCGGGTTCAAGTACGTGAAATACTGCACCACCAGCGGCATGTTGCGAATGGGAAATGCGAACCCGCTGAGCATGAACGCCGGGATCGAGCAGAAAAGCGACGCCATCATGGCCTGCTGCTGCGTGTGCGAAATCGTCGAAAGCAACAGCCCCGCCCCCAACGATGTCATCAGGAACAGCAGCGCGCACAATAGCATCAACAGGAAACTGCCGCGGAAGGGAACGTGGAACACCACCAGCGCCGCCGCCGTGATGAGGGCCATGTCCACTAATCCCACCACCGCGAACGGCAGCGTCTTACCTAGCATCAACTCGATGGGGCGCAGCGGCGTCACCATCAACTGCTCCATGGTGCCGATCTCTTTTTCCCGCACAATCGCCAGCGAGGTCAGCATCAGGGTCACCATCATAATAATGTTGGCCACCACGCCCGGCACGAAGTAGTTGCGGCTGTAAAGGTCGGGATTGAACCACACGCGGCTGCGCGCCGTTACCTGAGGCACCGATGCGTTCACCGCCGAACCCGGACTCCGCGTCAGCACCTGCCGGTTCTGCTGGCGCCCCATCGCGGCGGTCGAATATGCGGCGATGATCTGGCCTCCGTAACTCACAATCAGCGACGCCGTATTGGAATTGGTGCCGTCCACCAGCACCTGCACGGCGGCGCTGCGGCCGCGCGCCAGGTCGCGCGCGAAACCCGGCAGCACGCGCACCACGGCCTGGGCCTGGCTGCTATCGAGCACGCGCTGCACCCCTTCTTCATTCACCGGCATGGCCACCACGTCGAAGCGTCCCGAGCTTTCGAACTGCTCCCGCAGGTCGCGGCTCTCGGGCGTGCGGTCCATGTCCATCCAGGCGATATGCGCGTGGTCCACATCCAGGTTCACCGCGTACCCGAATATGATGCACTGCAAGATCGGAGGCAGGAACAGCAGCAGCCGCATGCGCGGCTCGCGCAGCGCCTGAATGAATTCCTTCCGCAGCATGACTCGAATCCGTTCCCACATAGTTCACGCCAGCTTCTGTCTGAGTTTGCGCGTCGCCAGTAGAAAGACGATGGCGGCGTAGAGCGCCAGGAATCCCAGCTCGCCCCACAGCAGCTTGAAACCCGCGCCCTTGAGGAATACGCCCTTCAGAATCGTCACGAAATAGCGGGCCGGGATGGCGCGGGTGATCGGCTGGATGACCTTCGGCATGTTCTCGATCGACCACACAAACCCGGAAAGCATGAAAGCCGGCAGGAACGAGGTCACTATGCTGATCTGATAAGCCTTCTGTTGCGTTCTGGCCGCCGCCGAAACGAAGATGCCCCAGAACAGCGCGCCGAACAGGAACACACAGGTCGAGACCACCAGCATCGGCACGCTGCCGCGGAACGGCACCTGGAACACGAACACGCCCACCAGGACGGCGATGGCGGCGTCCGCCAGTCCCACCACGAAATACGCCAGCATCTTGCCCAGCACTATCTCCGCGGGCCGCAGCGGCGTCGAAAGCAACTGCTCCATGGTTCCCATTTCCCACTCGCGCGCGATGGTGAGCGAGGTGAGCAAGGCCGCGATAATCATGAGAATCACCGCGATCAGCCCCGGCACCACGTAGTTCTTGGATTCGAGCGAGCTGTTATACCAGACCCGTAGCCGCGCGTCCACCGGCGGCGGGGTATGCTCGCCGCCGCGCCGGTTCATCATGTCCGTGCGCAGATCGAGCGAGTAGTCCTGCACCACGGTCTCCGCGTACCCCAGCGCGATGGAAGCCGTGTTCGAATCGCTCCCGTCCAGCAGGATCTGCACCGGCGCCTCGCGCGCCTCGCCCACGTCTTGCGAGTACCGGCGCGGAATCACCACGGCCATCAGGACGGTGCTGCGGTCGATGGCGCGCTCGATCGGGGCGTAGCTCGCCACAAAGCCGCGGATGTCGAAGAAGCGCGACGCCTGGAACTGCTTGATCAGGTCGCGGCTGGCTTGGGTTTGGTCCTGGTCGTAGATCAGCGTGGGGATGCGGTCCACATCCAGGCTCAGCGCGTACCCGAACAGCAGCAGCATCATCACCGGCATCGCCAGCGCCAGCGCCAGGCTGCGCGCGTCGCGGGTGATGTGGTGCAGCTCCTTGACGAAAATGGCCCGCAAGCGCCGGAAGCTCATGCCGCCTTCCGCTCCTCGGTCTCGATCATGGCCACGAACACGTCTTCCATCGATGGCTCGATGCGCTCCAGCCGCTTCACTTCGATTCCATTCGCCGCCAGCGCCTCCCGCATACGCGCGATGGTGGCCGCGATGTCGTCCACCGTCACGTGCAGGCCGCCGCCGAACACGGCCACGTCGAGCACCCCTTTCACGCTTTCGAGCGCGCGCATGGTCTCCAGCGGCTCCGACGAATCCAGGTGCAGCAGGCTGTGCGAGGTGAGGCCGCGCTTCAACTCGGCCGGCGACCCCAGCGCGATCACCTTGCCGCGGTACATCAGCGCCAGGCGGCCGCAGTATTCGGCTTCGTCCATGTAATGCGTGCTCACGAAAATGGTGTGGTCCGTTTCGGCCAGGTCGTGGATCAGCGCCCAGAACGCTCCGCGCGCAATCGGGTCCACTCCCGAAGTCGGCTCGTCCAGGAACAGGACCGGTGGATCGTGCAGAATGGCGCAGCCCAGCGCCAGCCGCTGTTTCCAGCCCCCCGCCAGCGTGCGCGTCATGGCCCGCCGCCGCTCGGTAAGGTTGGCCATTTCCAGCACGTAGTCCTTGCGCGCCGCGCGCCGCGCGCGGGGCACGTTGTACATCCCGGTGAAGAAGTCGATGTTCTCTTCCACCGTCAGATCGTCATAAAGCGAGAACCGCTGCGACATGTACCCGATGCTCCGGCGGATCTCCTCGGGCTGGGTCCCCACGTCGAATCCGTTGACGTGCGCCCGCCCCGAGGTGGGCGTCAGCAAGCCGCAGAGCATCCGTATGGTGGTCGATTTCCCCGCCCCGTTCGGCCCCAGGAACCCCAGGATCTCGCCCTTCCGCACCTGCATCGAGACATGGTCCACGGCGACGAACGAGCCGAAGGTCTTCACTAGGTCCTCCATCTCCACCGCCCAGCCGTTGCCGTTCATGCCAGCGCCTCCACTTCGTGGATGCTCTGGATGAACGCCCCCTCCATGCTCGCCGTTCCGGTGTCGCGCTTCATGGCCTCCGGCGAGTCGCAGCGGATCAGCTTGCCCTTGTGCATCAGCCCCACGCGGTTGCACCGCTCGGCCTCGTCCAGGTACGCGGTGGTCATGAAGATGGTGATCCCGTCCTTCAGAAGCTGATACAGAATGGCCCAGAAATCGCGCCGCGAAACCGGGTCGACCCCGTTGGTCGGCTCGTCCAGAAAGAGAATTCGCGGGTGATGCAGCAGCGTGCACATGAGAGCCAGCTTCTGCTTCATGCCGCCCGAAAGCTGTCCGCCTTGCCGGTTTCGGAACGGCTCCATGCGGGTCATGCGCAACAGTCGCGCGGTCAGCGAATCGCGCTCGGCTCCCGTGACGCCGAACAGGTCCGCGTAGAAATTCATGTTCTCCTGCACGGTCAGGTCGCCGTACAATCCGAAGCGCTGCGCCATGTATCCGATCTGGTCCTTGACCGCGCGCGATTCGCGCTGGACGTCGTGGCCCGCCACACGCGCGCTGCCCTCGGTCGGGTCGATCAGCCCGCAGAGCATGCGCAGCGTGGTGGTCTTACCCGCTCCGTCCGGCCCCACGAGGCCAAAGATCTCGCCCTCCGCCACCGTGAGGTTGAGGTGGTCCACGGCCGTCAGCGCGCCGAAGCGCCGGGTGAGATCGCGCGTCTCGATGATCGGCTCCATCCCTCAGTCCAGAACGATCTCCGCGTCCGCCGGCATGTTCTCCTTCAGCTCGCGCCGCGGATTGTCCAGCTCGATCTTGATGCGGTAGACCAGCTTCACGCGCTCCTGCTCGGTCTGGATCTGCTTGGGCGTGAACTCCGCCTCCGAGGAGATAAACGTCACGCGCCCCTGGTAGACTTTCCCCGGATACGAATCCGTGGTCACCTTGGCCTTGGCGCCCAGCTTGACCTTCCCCAGGTCGGTCTCATTGACGTACCCGCGCAGCCACGGATGGTCGATATCCCCCACCGTCACCACCGTGGTTCCCGGCGCCAGCACCTCGCCCACATCCGCCGCCTTCACCAGCACCACGCCATCCACGGGCGAGGCAACGATGGTATCGGCAAGCTGCGAATCGATCAGCGCGACGCTGGCCGTGGAGCGCGCAATCTCCGCCCGCCGCGTGGCCAGGTCCTGTTCGCGCCGCTTCATTTCGAGCGCGTTCGCTTCCGCCACCTTCACCGCGGCGCGCGCCCGCTCCACCTGCCCTTCCTGCGCCCGGATCACCTCCGCGCGCGGCCCGGCCAGCACCAGCGCGTCGCGCTCGGTCATTGATTTCAACGCGGCTTGCGCGCTCTCCCAGCGGTTGCGGTATTG
>Ga0181521_10007057_pt1 | contig 11922 bp, 11 predicted proteins | sample PEATcosm2014_Bin_32_FD_119764 | JGI IMG/M metagenome (GOLD analysis project Ga0181521, IMG submission 119764) | Peatland microbial communities from MTU Mesocosm Facility, Houghton, MI, USA - PEATcosm2014_Bin02_60_metaG | ecosystem: Environmental > Terrestrial > Soil > Wetlands > Peat | place... | reverse complement strand
CGCGGACTTGGAAAAGGAAACGAGAAGGCAAAATCACAACATTCACCGCGATCGACCGCGGCCCGTGCCCGGAAATCAACGCTGGTCCAGAATCTCCCGCGCAATGACCATGCGTTGAATCTCGCTGGTGCCTTCACCGATCGTGCACAGCTTGACGTCCCGGTAAAACTTTTCCACCGGATAGTCCTTGATGAAGCCATAGCCGCCGTGAATTTGCACCGCCTGGTCCGCGATGCGCACGGCCGCTTCGGAGGCGAACAGCTTCGCCATGGCGGATTCCTTCGTGACGCGCTGGCCCCGATCCATCATCGCGGCGGCGCGGTAATTCAGCAGGCGCGCGGCGTCGATAGCCGTGGCCATATCCACCAGCTTGTACTGTATGGCTTGGAACTCGGAGATCGGACGGCTGAACTGCCGCCGCAGCTTGGAGTAGCGCAGCGCGGCATCGTAGGCCCCCTGCGCCATGCCAATGGCCAGCGCTGCGATCGAAATGCGGCCGCCGTCGAGCACCTTCAGGCTGTCCACGAAGCCCTCGCCGCGCTTGCCCAGCAACTGCGTGCGCGGGATGCGGCAGTTCTCGAAGATCACTTCGCCGGTGGCGCTGGCGCGCAGGCCCAGCTTGTTCTCCTTCTTGCCGGGACGAAAGCCGGGTGTCCCCTGTTCGATGATGAATGCCGAGATGCCGTGCTGCGCAGCGGCGCGGTCCGTCACCGCCATGGCCACGCACACGTTGGCGAAATGCGCATTGGTGGTGAAAGTCTTGGCGCCTTCGAGCACCCAGCAGCCGTTTTCGAGATTGGCCGTGGTGCGTGTGCCCGCTGCGTCCGAGCCGGCCTCGGGTTCGGTGAGCGACCAGCAGCCCAGCCACTCGCCCGTTGCCAGGCGAGGAATGTAGCGGCGTCGCTGCTCGTCGCTGCCCATCTTATATATATGGTTGCTGCAGAGAGAAGTGTGCGCCGCGACGATGATTCCCACCGAGCCATCCACGCGCGATAGTTCTTCGATGATGATGCTGTACTCGATGTAGCCGAGTCCGCCGCCGCCCAGGTCTTCCGGGAAGATAGCGCCCATGTAGCCGAGCTCGCCTAGCTTGCGGACGACTTCCATGGGGAAGGTCTGGGCTTCATCCCACTCCATAACGTAGGGCGCGATTTCGGCCTCGGCGAATTCGCGTACGGCTTTGCGTAAGTGGATCTGTTCTGAGGTGTATTCGAAATCCATGGGCAGATGCTAAACGATCTCCTCTTTGGCGGGATCCCAGTGCGTGGGGCGCTGCTGCCGGTAGCTCTCCACGGCCATGCGGCAGGCGATAGAAACGCGGTAACCCAGCTCGAACGGGCAATTGGGCTCCTGGCCCGAGCGGATCGAGTCCAGGAAATTCTGCATGTGCGCATTGGGCGCGGTGCGCGTCGAACCCAGCATCTCCGCGCCGTCCGGCCGGTTGACCTTTTGCGGCAGATAGCGGATCTGCTGGCTCTTCGAGATGGTGCCATCGGTGCCCAGCACGTCTTCCGTACTGCCTAGCTGGTTGTTGCCGAACCCGGAATCCCACGAAAACAGGATCTCTTCGGAATGTTCCAGGGCCACATTCATGGTGTCCGGCACCTCGCGCCCGTCCTTCCACAGATAGATGCCTCCCACCATGTTGGCCGTGTGGGGAACCTTCAGCCCCAGCACTTTGTACCAGAAGGCCAGTTGATGGCACATATTCTCGTAGACGTTGCCGCCGGAATAATCCCAGAAGAAGCGCCAGTTGACGTAACGGTTGGCATCGAAATCATGCGGCGGCGCATCGCCCAGGAACGCCTTCCAGATGATGTTTTCCGGCGTCATATCCGGAAACACCGGGCGCTCCCACTGGGGCTTGCCGTGCGGCGTGTTGCGATACATGTGGGCATGCACGGCGGTGATCTTGCCGAGATTGCCGGTCTTCAGGAAGTTGACGGCGTCGGTGATCTGGCCCGACGAGCAACCCTGATGCCCGATCTGCACGGTGCGCCGGCCGGCGCGTTGATACGCCGCGCGCATCCGCCGGGCATGCTCCACGCTGAACGCCATGGTTTTTTCCTGGTGGACGTGTTTGCCGGCGTCTAGCGCGGCCACGAAGTGTTCGCAATGCAGATGCTGCGGTGTGGCGATCAGGACCGCGTCGACGCTCTTATCGTCCAGCAGGTGGCGATAATCCAGGTATGTTTTGGCGCCAGGCGCGATGGCGCGTGCGTCCTCCAGGCGCTTGGTGTAGATATCGGCGATGCCGGCGAATTCGGTGTTCGGGCAGGCCAGCGCTTCGCGCATGAGCTGCGTCCCACGATCGCCGGCGCCTATGATACCCAGGCGAATGCGGTCGTTGGCCGCCAGCATTTTTGGCGCGATAGCGCCGGCGAGACCGGTGGCAACTTTGCCGATGAAGATTCGCCGAGACTGCATGGAGACTCCTTCGAGAGCACACGTCACGCGCGGGCAGACGGGCTGATGAAGCTACTCATCAGGATAACACTGGCAGCCGTTCTGTAGGATCGAAAGCTCGAGGGATTAAACGCTACAATAGCTTGTGACAAGCTGGCGGCAAGCCGCTAAGTTTTTGGTGTCGTCCTACGCGGCCCTTGTCGCGTTCATTGTGCTGAACGTATGGCTTGGGAGAGCCCATCCCCAAACATGTATGGATTGCCCGGCGCGCCGCGGTTTTCCGTTCGCTTATTATGAGCTCGGTGGGTTTAGTGGAGGCACCAGGCTCCTTTGGTTTGGGATGGCGGCCGATCTGGCCGTAGCGCTTGGTGTAGCATTTGGCGCCGTACTGGTGTTGGAGCGCTATGCTCGTATCAGCAAGCGGCCATAGCTGTATCCTCCATGGCCAACGTTCTCATACCAACGCTTCGCGGCGAGATGGCTGCCTACCTGGCGGCTCCGCCCTCCACCGGCTGCGTACCCGGTGTTGTCGTTCTTCACGACGCCGCAGGCATGACCCCGGACCTGCACACCCAGGCGGATTGGCTCGCCGCCGAGGGCTTCCTTGCCGTCGCGCCCAAGCTCTTCCGCCGCGGCGGACCCATCCTCTGTATACGCAGCGTCATTCGCGACGCCATGGCGCGCAGCGGACCCACCTTCGACGACATCGAAGCCGCGCGCTCCTGGCTCTCGCTCCAAGCCGGTTGCAACGGACGCGTCGGCGTCATCGGCTTCTGCATGGGTGGAGGATTCGCACTGCTGCTGGCTTCTGGCCGCGGCTTCTCCGCCTCCAGCGTCAACTATGGAGGACCGCTCCCCGCCGACGCCGAAACCTTCCTCGCCGCAGCTTGCCCCATCGTCGCCAGCTATGGCGCCAAGGACCGATGGACCAAGGGCGTCGCGATCAAGCTTGAGCGCTTGCTCGAACGCGCCCTCGTCGCGCACGATGTGAAGGAATATCCAGACGCCGGCCATTCGTTCATGAACAACCACGATAGCCTCGTGTTCAAGGCGCTGTGCTTCGCCGGCATCGCCTACGACGAGCAGGCCACGCTCGATGCCCGCCGCCGCATCGCCGGGTTCTTTCATACCCACCTTCAGCCTTAGCGCGCCCGACGGTTCGGCCCGCAGCGATATAATTGGCATCCGGATGCCGTGGAACCTGACCGCTCTTGCGATCGTGGCCGGGCTGGCCGCGGTGGTCCTGGGGTTGCCCTTCGGGATGTACGCGTTGCTGACCAGGGAGCAACGGCGGACCACGCGTGCGATCCGGGCGGCGGCAGAGGAGCGCGGCTGGCGGTATCGGCGGCGCCGCTGGCAGGGGAATCCCACGGCGTTTCGTATCGACGGCCAGACCCGCGGTGCGTTGACGTGGATCCTGACATCCGGGAGTACGAGCGGCTACGATCGGGGCTGGAGTGTACGGCTCAATCTCCGGTTCCCGACACTGGGGGGTGAAGCGGACGTGGCGTTTCAGCCGCGCGACAATGACGGCCACGGCTCCGCGCAGACCGCCGTAGAGATCCCCACCGGCTGCCCCGCTTTCGACGCGGCTTATCGGGTTTTGGCATTGCCAGGCCAGATGCACCAACTACCCATCGACGCAGCGCTGGCGGAACGCATTCTGCACTGGCCCGCCGCGGCGATCACTCCGCATTCGGTGGTGGCTTGGCGCGACTCTTTCGGCCTGCAGCTCCAGGCTCGTTTGCCCGGTCCGCCGAACTGGGAAACGGTGTCCTACTTTCTTGCCCTGGCCGAAGACTTCACCGCACGAGTTCCCCCACCGGTGATGTCGTCGGCGTCACGTGGACTCGTGGACCGTGTCGTCGCGCGCCTTCTGCGATCCTAGGCCCTGCGAGCGTTCGCATCGCACATTGTGGGACAGGCGCTTTCGCCTGTCAACCTGTGCTGTGTTCGCATCGCACATTGTCGATCAGCCGCGTACGGCCCAACCACGCCGCCACAGCCACCAGCACCGGGCCGGTGATGCGTTCTACGGGCTGCATCCCGTCCTCGTCCGCGACCTCCAGGTACTCAACCCGAATGCGGGATTCCGCCGCGAGAAGCTCGATAGCGGCGCGTTTGACCACCTCTGCGCAAATCTCGCCTGCCGCGATACAATGCTGGGCCGCGCGCAGCGCCTGGTAGAGCCGGGGCGCGATTTCCCGCTCCGCGGCAGTCAGGTGTTGATTCCGCGAGCTGAGCGCCAGGCCGTCCGGCTCGCGCACGGTCGGCACCCCTACGATCTCTACCGGCAGGTTCAAATCCTTCACCATGCGGCGCACCACGGCCAATTGCTGCGCGTCCTTCTCGCCGAAATAGGCGCGCTCCGGTTGCACGATCTGGAGCAGCTTCAGCACTGCGGTGGCCACACCGCGAAAATGTCCCGGCCGGAAGCGGCCCTCCATATAGTCCGTCACCCGGCCGACTTCCACAAAGGTGAGCTGGGGCTGCGGATACATTTCCTCCACGGGCGGCTGGAATACCAAGTCCACGCCGCGCGCGTCGCAGAATGCTAAATCATTCTCAGCCGTCCGCGGATAGCGCCGATAATCTTCGTCCTGATTGAACTGGATGGGGTTGACGAAGATGCTCACAGCCACCGAAGCCCCGTGCTGGCGGGCGCAGTCGATGAGCCGGCCGTGCCCCGCATGCAGCGCTCCCATAGTCGGCACGAGCGCCACCGAACCGCGCGTCTGAGTGCGCCAGCCGCGCATCTCCGCGATGGAGGTGAGGGCCCGCAAGCTTACTTTGCCTCGACCAAGAGGGGCTCGGCGGCACGCCGGTTCGGCGCTGGAAAATGGCCTGCGCGCACGTCGTCGGCATATGCTGTGGCGGCGGCCACGATCTCTTCACCTAGATCCGCGTAACGCCTCACGAACGGCGGCACGGAATCTTGGGAGAGACCCAGCATGTCGAAGCTGACCAGCACTTGACCGTCGCAATACGGCCCGGCGCCGATGCCGATCGTAGGAATGCGTAATTCCGCCGTGACCGCACGCGCCACTTCTGCCGGAATGGATTCCAGCACCACGGCAAACGCGCCCGCCTCTTGCAGCGCGAGCGCATCGGCCCGCAACTGCCCGGCATCTTTCTCCGCTGTAGCCTGCTGCCGGAATCCGCCGAGCTGATGCACGGATTGCGGCAGCAGCCCCAGGTGGCCCATCACCGGGATGCCCACCTCCACCAACTTGGCGGCGACCTCCGCCATCGCACCACCGCCCTCGATCTTCACCGCCGCGGCGCCGCCCTCTTGAAGCAGGCGCCCGGCATTGCGCACGGTTTCCGGCAGGCTGACCTGATAAGTCAGGAACGGCATATCGGCCACCACCAAGGCCCGGTGCGCGCCCCGGCTCACGGCACGCGTGTGGTGCACAATGGCGTCCAGCGTTACCGGCAGCGTGGTTTCGTAACCGAGCACCACCATGCCGAGCGAGTCGCCCACCAGCAGGATGTCGATACGCGCACGGTCCAGCAGCCGCGCCATGGTGTAGTCGTAAGCCGTCAGCATGGCGATTTTCTCGCCGCGCTGTTTCTTCGCCTGCAGATCGGGCAGGCGAATTCGCTTCACTTCATGCATGCGTTTCTCCTTTCCGCAAGAGTTTCTCGATCGCGCGCGCCCTGGCTTCGGGGAGATCCCGCCGGCGGGCGAGTTCCAGGGTAGCGAGTCCGGCGATGCGATACAGGCTCTCCACCGGCTCGGGACCGCCTTCGAGTGCGGCCAGGTGCGCGCGCACTGTAGCGGCATCGCCGCGTGCGATCGGCCCGGTTAGCGCCGCAGCCGGTCCAAGATCCGCTGCGTTTTCGACGCTGGTGCGCGCCAGGGGCGCCAGCGCCCGCAGCGCCAGCGATTCCTCCACACCGGCCTCCTTCATCAGGATAACAGCCGCGGATATCAGAGTTACGACATAGTTGCTCGCCATCACCGCCGCGGCGTGGTACAACGGCCGCGCCTCGGCTGAAATGCGCAGCGCCAGCCCTCCCAGCAACGCCACAAGATGTTCGGCCCAGACGCCTGCCTCTCCGTCGCCATCGATTGCAAAAGCAACTCCCGGCAGCGCGCGCACGCCTTCCTCCGGATTCGCTACCGTCTGCAAAGGATGCAGGGCGCCGCAGGCGACTCCCATCGCGGCCAGCGGCGCCAGCGCTTCCGGACCCCGTGCGCCGCAGGTGTGCAGCGCCGTTCCGCGATGCATGCCCGCTTCGGCCAGTACGCGCGCCACATCTGCGATGGCCTCGTCGGGCACCGCGATCAGGATACGCGCGGCGTACTGCGGCAACTCGCGATAACCGAATGCCTTCGCCCCGCCGCCCACGAAGGCGGCCGCCTCCGCGGCGCGCTCCGGAGTCCGGCTGGCCACCGCCGCGATCGGTTCACCGCGCTCGCGCAGCAAGCGCCCCAGAGCCTGGCCCATTCTGCCCGCACCCGCGATTCCGACCGGCTCCCGCACCGGCTTTCAGTGTAGCGTGGGGCAGGCGCTTCCGCCTGCCAACCATCTTTTCGTTTTCCGCGATTCCGCCACAGGCTCAATACAACGCACGTATGGGTGTGTCGCCGGATCTATCGAGCGGATCCAGATAGTGCTTCACGCCCGCAGCCATAAAGCCCAGATCGGTAGGCCCCTGGAAGAGTAGGAAGCCTTGCTCCATATACTCCTTGACGCGTTCCGGCGCAGGCGCGGGCCGCCCCAGAAACTTGCCGTGCCGCTTGCCCGCATCCACGACCCGCGCGATGGCTTCCTGCAGCTTGGGATCTTCCTGATTGCCGCGCAGCCCGAGCGAAAACGAAAGGTCGCTGGTGCCAATAAACAGAACATCCACGCCCGGCGTAGCGGCGATTTCATCGATGCGCTCGACGGCGCGGGCCTCTTCGATGATGATGATCACCATCACATTCCGATCGGCCGAATCGTGATAGGCGGCCTCGCCCGCCGGCCACGTCGTACGCGCGAGAACGGGGCCCGACCCGCGCCGTCCATGCGGCGGATAACGGCAGGCTGCCGCAGCCTGGGCGGCCAACTCCGGCGTGCTCGTGAATGGAAAGATCACGCCACTCACGCCGGCGTCCAACACGCGCTTGGCGGTCCAGATCTCGTTCACCGGAACGCGCGCGAAAGTGAGCGCGGGTAACCCGCGCGTGGCCAGCACCATGTTGCGCAGCGTTTCGAGCGTGATCGGCGAATGCTCCATCTCGACCCACAGGAAATCGAAGCCTAGATTGGCGGCTTGCGCGGCCACGTCCAGGTTGGCCACGGTGATGGTCGCGGCCACTACGGGCAGCCCTCCTTGCAGGCGTTTCTTGACGGGATTTTCCCAGGATGTAGTCATTTCTTCATCAACCAGACTTCCGCAACTTCACAGCCGCGGCCGTTGCCTCCCAGGCCCGGCTCCCGATACCACGAAAGGTCCAGTTCGCCGTTGGCGGTGGCCGCGCGCGGAATGTCGAATTCGATGGGACGCACCGGTTGCGGCTTGAGCATCAGCGGGTGGATTTCCACGCCGCCTCCGGCCACCAAACGGATTTTGCGGCCCGGACTGTCGCCCGCGTAGACCACGCGAATGCGATACTGCGCCGCGGGGTCCAGGCCCGTGTAGCGCATCTGGAGCGGATCGTCGAAAAGCGACTCCGCGTAAGTCCACCACGATTTGCGCCACTGCGAATGGTATTCCAGGCTGATGCCGCCGCGCAAAAGGTGCGGCTGGCGATCGAGGTCGCCAAGGTCGTCATAGAAGCCGCCGGGACCGGGGTCCGTCCAATTCAGGATGCTATCGATTTCCGCGGGATCGCCGCGCGCCTCGGCGAACCGGCGCTCCAGCCAAATGCGGTTGTTGAGCGGCACGTCGAGCGTATCCAGATTTGCGCCACGATCCACCGCGATGGCTTTGTAGCGCGGCACGCTCAACTGCATGCCGATGCTCTGGAAGAGCGCTTCGGCCAGTTCGAAAATCCGCGCGTGCCAGGCCGGCGCGATGGGCTGCTCCACGGCGCGGTTCAAGATCGTCGCGGCCGCCACCGTGTCCCGCGTCTCGCGCAGTTTCTGCATGGCTTCGTCTTCGAGCATTGTTTCATACAGTAGCCGCTTGCGTGTGTAAGCGTCGTAGTAAGCGCGATAGAGGGCCTGCTGGAAGCGCCAGTTGCGCAGAACGGTCGGTGGCGCGGCGCGCTCCATGGCCTGGAATTTTTCAAGCGCCGAATCCACGCCCGCATTGGCCGCCAGCGGACCGTGCCAGTTGCGCTCCAGCGCGAGCAAGCCTTGCGCAAAGCTCTCGCTGAACGCGTCGGAGATGAAGTAGCGGCTGTACTGGCGCAGAATTTCGCCCACGTCCATCTCCGGATTCCAGCCGAGCGCGCTCCAGACGAACTTGTTCACATCGTCGTTGGAGCCTTCCGAATAGCTGATGAAACCGATGGTGTACGGCTGGAAAAGCCGGAAGATGCGGGCCTCTTCGAGGGGCCGCGGATTGATGCTTTCCCTGCCTTCGGTGAGCGCGTAGGCGGCGTCCCACTCCGGCACCGGATACTGGCATTGAATGTTGTGCGTGATGTCCGGATAGTAGCGTATGGGGTAACGCGCAGGCACGGCGGCGCGCAACTCCGGCAGGCCGATGCGCGTCTGCGGACCGAAGACGACGCCGGCGAGCCAGGCGGGCTGCTCGTTTCGCAGGATCCCGAGAAACTCATCGAGCCACTCCTGGTTAAAGCTTTGCGGCGAGACCCACATCTGCGCCTTAGGGTGATAGCGATGCAGGACCTCGGTTTCCTTCGCGAGCAGCGATATCAGGTCTTTGGGGCGCGTGTGGCCGGGATCGCCGCCGGGCACGAAGACGGCATCGATGCGCGGCAACTGGCGGAACACTTCGCCCCATTCGTCGAGCGCCGATTCTACGGTCGCGGCATCGGAGTAATCGCGATCCATCGCCGGATACCAGATCGACACGTCCAAGCCATATTCCTGCAGTAGCCGCGAAACCTCGATCATCATGCGCATCGGCGCCAGCGTGAAATGTGGGCTATCGGCGGCATCGTCGGAGCGCGGCGGAATCAGCTCCACGGCATTGCTGCCAAAGACCGCCAGATCGCGTATGTACTGTTCGAAGTCGCGAACAGACCATGCGTCGTAAGTATTGGTTTTCGGGCGATAACCCAACTGGTGGCCGCGCAACGGGTAGTGCGGGGCGCTGGTCTCCGCGAAGCCGTCGGAAATCTGTATGGAGCCGCGCGCCATGCGCAACTCGCGCAGCAGGCGGCCGATGCCGAACAAAACGCCGCGCGCGTCATTGCCCGATATCGTGACGGTGACGCCGGCCGTGCGGATGCTGTAGCCTTCCGCGGGACCGTTGCCGCGCTCGATGCGGATGGTAGCCGAGGCCTGGGTGGCGTCGGTTTGCCATCGGATTCCGGAGCGCTTCTCAACCTCGTCAAGCAGGAGGGCGACGGCCTTTGTTTCGGGCGTGGAAAGCCCCGCGGGAGAGACCACCGCAGCCTTCGTTAGATCCAGCGCGAAAAGCGCCGCCGGCGCCAGGACGGCCGCCAGCAGAAGCGAAACCGAAAGTCGGGCCACGAATCAACTTGATAGCACACGTGCGCTCTTCATGGAAGCCCGCCCGCCGTTCAGTGTTAGATTGAAAAGAGTATGCAAGCTTGCGGCTGTCGATCATTGCTGTTGGCGGGCGCGCTGGCGATGTGCGCATCCGCACAGGAAAAAGGGATCGAACCGGCTTGGGATATCCGCCCGGTGCTGAAGGAAATCGCCGCCCACGCCCAACGTCTGATCCCGGTGCTTGAGAAAATCGACGCCAAGGCCATGTTGCAAAACGGCGCGCCGGACACCTACGCCGCCCAGATCGAGTCGAGCAAGGCACAGGCTAAGGCACTGGCAGACGCGGCCCTGGTGCTGTCCAATTCGCCCGAAAAGCTCTCCGCGGATCTCGAAGCGTTCTTCCGCCTGCTGTCCCTGGAAAGGACCGTGCCATCGATCGAGCAGGGCCTTCGCAAATACTGGAATCCTGCGCTGGCGGACCTGCTGAGCAATGAGATGGCCCGCAACGGTGCCAATCGCGAGCGCTTCCAGCAATATATCGTCGACCTGGCGGCTGAACGCGAACAGGAGTACGCCATCATGGATCACGAAGCGCAGCGCTGCCGCGGCATGCTCGCCAAGCAGCCGAAATCGGAGAAAAAATAGCATGCCGTTCGCTTGTACGATTTGTGAAGAGGAATCCACGCGGATCTGCGTATGGTGCACCAAGGACACTTGCGGCAACCACCTGTGCGAGAAATGCGGGCGGTGCAGCGACTGCTGCGAGTGCGATGTGCCGCTGACCGAACCTTCGCACGACTCGCAGATGCATGGTGGGGCAGGCATTCAGCCTGCCATCTCCCTGCTCGCCGAGCCGGAACTGAAGTCGCCAGCCGAGCCGGAACTGGACCGCTCTCCCGCACCAGGGTCAGACGTGCTCGCCGAGCTTGGTGGGGCAGGCATTCAGCCTGCCAACTCCTTGCTCACCGAGCCGGAACTGGAGGCACTAGCCGCCCCGGAACTGGACCGCCCTCCAGCGCCAGGGTCAGACGTGCTGGCCGAGCTTGGTGGGGCAGGCATTCAACCTGCCAACTCCTTGCTCACCGAGCCGGAACTAGAGGCACCAGCCGCGGACGCACTAGCCGCCCCTGAGCCAGCAGCGCCAGCCGCTCCGGAGCCGCACCCCCTTCCCACACCGTCGCCCGAAAACACCGAGCAGGAGCCCGAGTATTGATGCCCGGCTGGCGCCTCGCGCTCTTCGCATGGCTGCCCGTCTGTTTCGCACAAAGCGGTCCCGGGATATTCAATGTCAAAGATTACGGCGCCAGCGGGCGAAAAACGGACGACGCCCGCCCCGCGATTCAGAAGGCTATCGACCTTTGTGGCGCAGCCGGCGGCGGCACGGTTTATCTGCCTCCCGGCGCCTACACCTCCGGCACCCTGCATCTGCGCAGCCACGTGCGCCTGCTGATCGATTCCGGCGCCACCCTGTTCGCCTCGCTCGACGGCAAGGCTTTCGATAAAGCCGCGCTGCTCTACGGCGAGGACCTGGACAACATCACCATCGAGGGGCGCGGCACCCTGGACGGCCAAGCGTCTTACTTCTGGGCGCCGAACGGCAACTTCGACGACGCCTTAATCCGTGAGAACATGGTGCTGGCCAAAGCCCTCGGCAAACCGATGATGCGCTCCTTTCCGGCCGGCTTTCCGACCGAGCAGATGTACCCGCATCTGATCGTCCTGCTGCGTTGCAAAGACGTGCGCATCGCCGGCCTCTCGTTCCTGCGCTCCCGAAGCTGGACCATCAATCCCTACGCCTGCGAGCGCCTGACGATCGACGGCGTGTACATACAGTCCAGCCTGAAGGAAGCCGTGTGGGCCGATGGCATCGATCCCGACGGTTGCAAAGACGTACGCATCTCCAACAGCACCATCGAGACCGGCGACGACGCCATCG
>Ga0181521_10007050_pt1 | contig 11930 bp, 9 predicted proteins | sample PEATcosm2014_Bin_32_FD_119764 | JGI IMG/M metagenome (GOLD analysis project Ga0181521, IMG submission 119764) | Peatland microbial communities from MTU Mesocosm Facility, Houghton, MI, USA - PEATcosm2014_Bin02_60_metaG | ecosystem: Environmental > Terrestrial > Soil > Wetlands > Peat | place... | reverse complement strand
TGGGCACGCACAGGATGTTTTCTTCCTGAAGGAGTCGAACGAACTGGATGTCGTCGGGAAGCGGGCTTTTGGGGAAAAGATAAAAAGCCCCCCGCGGGACCGTCAGTTCATAGCCAAACTCCGTGAGAGCGGTAACGAGCCGGTCTCTTTTGGCCTTGTAGATATCGACGTCCACACAGACTCCCTGGAGTTCCACTACGAGCCGCTGCATGAGAGCGGGTGCGTTCACGAAGCCCAGAATCCGGTTCGCCAGTGTGAGAGCATCGATGATTTTAGTCCCATCCACGGCGGAGGGACTCAGTGCTACGAAGCCGATGCGCTCGCCAGGCAGAGAAAGGTCCTTGGAGTACGAGCTTGTGATCAGCGAATCAGGGTAGTGCACAAAAACGCACGGGACGCAACAGTTGTCGTAAACGATCTTCCGGTACGGCTCATCGGAAACCAGGTAAATTACATGGCCGAACTGGCTGCTTTTTGCACGAAGAATCTGCCCCAGCCGCGCGATGGACTCCTCCGGATACACTTGGCCGGTCGGGTTGTTGGGAGAATTAATGAGCACGATTTTAGTGCGCGGACCGATCTCTTCTTGCATGCGGTCCAGGTCAAGATTGAAGTCCGGATCTAGTGTTGGCGCGGTTTTGAGCACCCCGCCGTGATTGTCGGCATAAAACCCGTATTCCACGAAATATGGGGCCGGGCAGAGCACTTCGTCACCGGGGTCGAGCAGCGCCTTGAAAATCACGTTGAGGCCGCCCGCAGCCCCGCATGTCACCACTACCTGCTCGTGTGCCAGGGAGATGCAGAACTCCCCGCAAAAATAGGCGGACATGGCCGAACGGGTGGCAAAAAGGCCCGCGTTTGGCATATATGCATGCATGCCAGGCCCTTCGGCTTTGGCCAACTCGATCAGTTTTTCGCGGACTATGTCCGGAGGCGGAACGTTAGGGTTTCCCAGGCTGAAATCGAAGACCCTGTCCTGCCCATGGATCTTTTTCAGGCGCGCCCCCTCCTCGAACATCTTGCGAATCCACGAGGATTTTTCCATAAACTGGCTCATTTTTGCGGCAACCGCCATATCGTGGTCGAGACCTCCCCGCAAATCGATTTAAGACCCGCTTTCAGCTTTCTGTTACAAAGTAATCTCTCCGGCACTATAAGAGAGAATTGAGTTCTTATGCAAGCATTCTATCGGTTTGAGATGAGCTTTTTCAACTCGTTGGTATCGAGGATTTTGGAGGCCGTTTGGGAAATGGACCAGGCGCATCTGCCGTCCTGCATATTTTCCCTTGCCTTAAGTATCGGGTTGTTTTCAACCAGTGCTCGTCGGCGGAGGGTGAGCGGTTTGTCAGCCAGGTTAGCGCCTTCCACGGCAGTATCCGCGAAATGGGATCCCCTGGTTCGGCGAAACGATTCTCGCTCCCGAAGCTGAAGGACAGGCTCGCAACCGCCTGGATCGCTCTTGCCGGCGAGAAGCTGCGCTGGGTGGTGGGTAAGTTCAAGGACGCTGTTCCCTTGACATTAATGCCTGAACAACACTCATAAGTTTACCACGGGGATTCACCTTTGAGACAACGGTCGATATCCGCCGCTGCGCGCTTGCCCGCTCCCATTGCGCTGATGACCGTTGCAGCGCCCGTTACGACGTCGCCGCCTGCCCATACACCCTTCATGGTGGTGCGTCCGGTCTCCTTCTCGGTAACCACCGTCCCACGTCTGGAGCGTTCAAGGCCGTCGGCGTTTATGAAAGCCAGCGGGTTCGGGCTGGTTCCCAGGGCCATGATTACCTGATCGACTTCCATTTCGAACTCGGACCCCTCGATTGGAATAGGACTGCGGCGGCCGGACTGGTCAGGTTCCCCCAATTCCATTCGGATACAACGCATCGCACGTACTGCGCCTTTGTCGTCCCCGATGATTGCAACCGGGTTGGTCAAGAAATCGAAAATGACCCCTTCTTCCTCGGCATGATGGACTTCTTCAAGTCTTGCAGGGACCTCAGCGGGTGAGCGGCGATAGACGATATGGACCTCATTGGCCGATTGGCCGTCCTTTGCCTTGCTGCGCATAGACTGCAGGCGAAGAGCACAGCGCGCCGAATCCATCGCGACGTTCCCCGCGCCTAGCACGGCCACTTTCCTGCCTACCTTGACGGGGGTATCAACCTCGGGGAACTGATACCCTTTCATGAGATTTACACGAGTGAGGAATTCATTAGCAGACATGACGCCATTGAGATTGATTCCCGGAATGCGCATAAACGTGGGAAGGCCCGCGCCGGTACCCAGGAAAATTGCATCGTATTGGGCCGCCAATTCGGCAATGGTAAGAGTCCGTCCTATGACGTGATTGGCGAGTATCTGAATACCAAGGGCCTTTGCCGCTGTTTCGATTTCAGCCCGGAGTACCGCCTTTGGAAGCCGAAATTCAGGAAGGCCGTAGACGAGCACGCCACCCGGAGTATGCAGGGATTCATAGATTGTTACATCATGTCCCATGCGGGCGAGGTCGACAGCGCAGGTGAGGCTGGCGGGCCCGGAGCCGACTATGGCTACTTTCTTGCCGGTCGAAGGTCCCCTGGTAACCTCGAAAGTGTTGTTTGCAAGCTCAAAATCGCCCACAAAACGCTCGATGCGTCCGATGGCAACCGGTTGCCCCTTCTTGCCCAGGATGCAGCGCGCTTCGCACTGCACTTCCTGAGGACACACCCTGCCGCAAATCGCCGGCAGGTTGTTTTTGTCTTTCATGATTCGAACGGCTTTGTCCATATCGCCTTCGCGTACTGCCTCGACAAACTCGGGGATCGTAACTCCGACCGGACAGCCTTCCATACATTTGGGTTCCTTGCACTGCAAACAGCGCTCGGCCTCTCGTTGGGCAAGTTCCAGCGTAAAGCCCAGAGCCACTTCGTTAAAGTTTTGAACCCGGTCTTCTGCCCCCTGCACCGGCATATCCTGGCGGAGAATCTTCATCCGTTCCTTTTTCGTCAATTCAGCCATCTATTTAACTCCCCCTGCGACCGCACCTTCCAGATTGCACTCGTGGCTCTTCCGCAAGCCCTCAACCGCCTGTTGCTCCTCGGAACGGTAAAATGCCATCCGCGACAGCAGACTGCTCCAGTCAACCCTGTGAGCATCGAACTCGGGGCCATCCACACACACAAACCTGGCGCCATCGTCCGTCAGCACTCGACAGCCGCCGCACATCCCCGTACCGTCTACCATGATGGTATTTAGACTGACGACGGTCGGCACATTGAACGGTTTGGTTGTGGCTGCAACGAACTTCATCATAATGGCCGGCCCGATGGCCCATATCTTGGCAATCTGTCCGGGTTGGGCGTCAAGGATTTCCTTGAGGGGCACCGTAACCAGGTCCTTCCGCCCGTAAGATCCATCATCGGTGGTGACTATGAGCTCATCCGAGACGGCACGCATTTTGTCCTCCCAAAGCAGGAGCCCTTTCGTTCTGGCGCCGATAATGGAGATAACGTAGTTCCCGGCCCCCTTGAGTTCCCGTGCGATCGGATAGACAGGCGCAATCCCCACCCCACCGCCTACACAGATCACCTTGCCGAAATTCTCGATCTCCGTCGGGTGGCCGAGCGGGCCGGCAATGGCTTTGAACGAATCCCCCACTTTCAGTGTTCCCATTTCCATTGTAGATTTACCAACTTCCTGAAAGATCATGGTAATGGTGCCGGCCTGTCTGTCATAGTCAGCGATGGTGAGCGGAATGCGTTCGCCTTCATCGCGTATGAGCACGATAACGAATTGGCCTGCCCCGGCCTTCCGGGCGATTTGTGGCGCTTCCACCACCATCAGCTTTGTAAGGTCATTCAGATCTTGTTTTTCAAGGATTTTGTACATGCCCGCTTTCCTTATTGAAATATGATAAATTTATAACCCGGCGCTTCGCAATTCGGAGCTTAAGCCACTCAATGAGAGTCTGCGTGCGTTGCCTTTCCAATTATATCAATACGCTGCTCTATAGTCTATCGGTTTGGTGGGAAATGGACCAGGCGCATCTGCCGTCCCGCATATTTTCCCTTGCCTTCAGTATCGGTTTCATGTGAAAATTATCATTCGCATGCAGTACTGATCCCCAAACCCGAGTGCTCTTCGTGGAGTTTTTCTTGACGAATCCTCCTGTTAGGGTTATGAATCAGTGCCTTTTTGGTTAATCGTTCAGGCCGTCTGGAAGTTATTTAGATTCTAAACGGGTCCCGCAAATCCGATTTGCAGCCTCCATCAATTTCTGTCAGGAGGAAGTATGACAGGCAAAGTGTCTGACAAGGGTACGGTCGGTTCGGTCCTGGTTGTAGGCGCCGGCATAGCCGGCATGCAGGCCGCACTGGACTTGGCCAATTCAGGATATTTCGTCCACCTGCTCGAAAAGGGTCCGGCGATCGGCGGAGGCATGTCCCAACTGGACAAGACCTTCCCGACAAACGAATGCGCAATGTGAATTATTTCTCCCAAGCTGGTCGAGGTCGGCCGGCACCTAAACATCGATCTTTTGCCCCTATCGGAAATTCAGCAGGTTAGCGGTGAGCCGGGAAATTTCACGGTAGAGATCCTTCAAAAACCCCGGTATGTCGACATTTCAAAGTGCACCGGCTGCGGTGAATGCGCTCGTGTGTGCCCAGTCGTACGCAAGAATGAGTACGACATGGGTATGAGCGAGCGCCGGGCGGCATTCCGCAGATATGCCCAGGCGGTGCCCGGAGCATTTTCCATTGAAAAGCGCGGCACCTCCCCGTGCAAGGCAACCTGCCCGGCGCACATTTCGGTCCAGGGGTATGTGGCCTTGACTGCTCAGGGCAAATATCAGGAGGCCCTAAAGCTTATCAAGGAAGAAAACCCCCTGCCTGCCATCTGCGGCCGAGTCTGCCATCATCCCTGCGAGACCGCCTGCATGCGGGGCGAGCTTGACGAGCCGGTGGCCATCGATTCGATCAAGCGCTTTCTGGCCGATCTGGATTTGAGTTCCGAAACCAGGTTCGTCCCACAGATAAATGAGAAACGCAACGAGAAGGTCGCAATCATCGGTTCGGGTCCGGCAGGCCTGTCGTGCGCCTATTACCTGGCAATCGAAGGTTACCAGGTAACGGTTTTTGAAAAACTGCCGGTGCTGGGAGGAATGCTGACCGTTGGTATTCCTTCTTACAGGCTCCCCAAAAACGTAATCGAAGCCGAAATCCAGGTCATACGGGATATGGGCGTGGAGTTCAAAACGGGGGTGGCGATCGGCACGGACTTTACCATCTCTCAACTGAGAGACCAGGGATACAAGGCATTCTTCATGGGCATAGGCGCCCAGGAATGCAAGGCGCTGGGCATTCCGGGCGAAGAGTTCGAAGGGGTGGTCCCGGGTGTTCAATACTTAAGAGACATAAGTCTGGGCAAAAAAGTGCTCCTGGGCGATCGCGTCGCGGTAATAGGCGGTGGAAACGTTGCGATGGATACAGTGCGAACGGCCCTTCGCAACGGCTCGAGCAAACCTTTTATTGTTTACCGCAGAAGCGAGAAGGAGATGCCCGCCAGCGAGGAAGAGGTCCACGAGTGCCGCGAAGAAGGCATCGAGATCATGACCCTGACCAACCCTACGCGCGTTATCGGGGAAAACGGGCGGGTAAAGGCTGTTGAATGCGTGAGGATGGAGCTCGGAGAGCCGGATGCAAGCGGACGAAGGCGGCCGGTGGCCGTTGTGGGGTCAGAGTTCATCATGGAAGTGGACGCCGTCGTTCCGGCCATCGGCCAGGAATCCGACTGGGCGTGTCTTACCGAAGAGTGCGCCTGCCGGCTTACCGATTGGGGCACGATGACAATTGACCCGTTAACTCTGCAGACCCACGATCCTGACATTTTTGCGGGCGGGGATGCGGTGACCGGCCCCAGGACGGTAATTGAAGCAATTGCCGCGGGTAAACAGGCGGCAATTTCGATTGGCCGATACATTTGCGGGGAAGATCTGAGCGCCGGGCGTGAAAAGGAATGGCAAGCGGTCCAGCAAGTTTCGACCGAAGGCTATGACAGAATGCCGCGGGCGCGTATGCCTGTTGTTTCTCCGGAGATCCGCACCGGCAATTTTGAAGAAGTGCAGCTCGGGTTCACCGAAGAGCAGGTGAGGGCCGAAGCGGCGCGTTGTCTAAGCTGCGGCGTGTGTTCCGAATGCTACCAGTGTGTCGAAGCCTGTCTTGCAAAGGCTATCGATCACGAGGAGCAGCCCAAAGAGCTGGAGATAAACGTTGGCGCAATCATCGCCGCGCCGGGTTTTAAGCCTTTCGACCCCTCCAAATTCGACACGTATGCCTACGCTAAGCTGCCGAATGTGATGACGTCGATGGAGTTCGAGCGCATGCTTTCGGCTTCAGGTTGTACTATGGGACACCTCGTGCGGCCCTCAGACCACCGGGAGCCTAAAAAGATTGCCTGGCTCCAGTGCGTCGGGTCCCGCGACACGCATCACTGCGACAACGGCTACTGCTCCAGTGTATGTTGCATGTACGCGATAAAAGAGGCCGTGATAGCCAAGGAACACGCCAAGGGCGACCTCGATGCGGCAATCTTTTTCATGGATATGCGGACCTACGGTAAGGAATTCGAGCAATATTACACGCGTGCCAAAAACATTGGTGTGCGGTTCGTCCGCTCTCGAATACACATGCTGGACCCCGTGCCCGGGTCGGACACCATCCATCTCAGCTATTTTACCGAATCCGGTGAGATGGTAGACGAGGAATTCGACATAGTCGTCCTTTCGGTGGGCCTGGAATCCTCCTCCGATGCCAAGGAGCTGGCCGGGAAAATCGGTTTCGATCTGGACCACTACCGTTTCGCCAAGACGTCGAGCTTTACTCCGGTGGCAACCACCAAGCCCGGAATTTACGTGTGCGGCGTTATGCAGGGCCCCAAGGACATCCCTCTTTCCGTTATGGAAGCTTCGGCTGCCGCAGGGGCTGCCGCGAGCATTCTTTCCGGGTCGCGAAACACGCTGGTCCGGGAAAAAACTTTCCCACAGGAGCGCGACGTAAGCTCCGAGCCCCCGAAGATCGGCGTATTCGTCTGCAATTGCGGCATAAACATAGGGAGTGTGGTCAGTGTCCCGGAAGTCGTCGAATACGCAAAGACGCTTCCAAATGTCGTCTACGTCCAGGAAAACCTCTTCTCCTGTTCCCAGGACGCCCAGGATAGGCTGGTTAAAGTCATAAAGGAGCAGAACCTCAACCGGGTGGTCGTTGCCGCCTGCTCGCCGCGCACGCACGAGCCGCTCTTTCAGGAGACGGTGCGAAACTCCGGCCTCAATAAGTACCTCTTTGAGCAGGCCAATATCCGAGACCAGTGTTCATGGGTGCACGCAACCGAACCCGATGAGGCAACCGAAAAGGCCAAGGACCTGGTTCGGATGGGAGTCTCCCGTGCGCAACTCATCGAACCGCTTGCCATGCCCTCGGTCCCTGTTACCCCTACGGCGCTGGTGGTCGGCGGCGGAGTGGCCGGGATGGTGAGCGCCCTCACGCTGGCGAATCAGGGCTTCGAGGCGTACATCGTCGAGGCGAAGGACAAACTTGGCGGGCAGGCCCTGAATCTGCGCAACACGTGGAAGGGTGAGGACGTCCCCAAGTATGTCCAAAATCTGGTCAGCGAAGTCGACGGGAACCAGAATATCAAGGTTTTTCTCAACTCTACTATCAGGGCGACCTCGGGCTACATCGGCAATTTCAGGACCACGGTGGGGTCGAATGGCCAGGAGAGCGAGATCGCTCATGGCGTAACCATCCTTGCAACGGGCGCGCAGTCGATAAAACCTGACGAGTACCTTTACGGAAAGAGCAGCCGCGTTTTCCAGTGGCATGAACTCGATGAAGCCTGGGATACCGATACGGTGAAGAACGCCCGGAGCGCCGTGTTCATCCAGTGCGTCGGCTCTCGCGAGGAGGGCCGGCCGCATTGCAGCAAGATATGCTGCACATTCTCGGTTCAGAAGGCCATAGAGCTGAAAAAACGCAACCCGGAAATGGACGTATACATCATTTACCGGGACATTCGCACATACGGGGAGCGCGAAGATTTATACAAGGAAGCGCGCAGACTCGGGGTCGCTTTTATCCGTTACGAGCCGGAAAATAAGCCAGCAGTGACCGAGACGCCCGACGGCCGGCTGGAGGTGAGTATAGGCGATCTGCTGCTTCGCCGGGACATAATCCTGGAGGCCGATTTCATTACGCTGGCGAGCGCCATTCAAACAGAGGGCGCCGAAGAGCTTGGGCGGCTGTTCAAAGTCCCGATCAGCCAGGACAAGTTCTTCCTCGAAGTACACATGAAGCTGCGCCCGGTGGATTTTGCAACCGACGGCATCTTTATGTGCGGGCTTGCGCACTACCCGAAGCCGATCGATGAGAGCATCGCCCAGGCACAGGCCGCAGCGGCCCGCGCCGCAACCGTTCTCTCGCGCAAGAGCATCGAGGTCGAAGGGGTGGTGTCGAGCGTGAACGAGTTGCTTTGCCGAGGGTGCGGCAAATGCGTTGATGTCTGTCCTTATGGCGCCCCGCAGTTGATAGAAAAAGCGGAGGGCGTAAAGATTTCCACCATCCAGGAGGCGCTCTGCAAAGGGTGCGGGGCCTGCGCGGTGGCATGCCCGACAGGGGCGGCCTCCATCAGGCATTTCGATGACGCAGAAGTCCTCACCATGGTCTATGCGGCGCTGGCGCAATAGATAAACACAAGGCATCCCGCGACCGCCCAACGCGCACGACTTCCGCCTAAAGGCGGTAATAGGAATGACCAGATTATGACCAGATTATTATCGCGCAGGGTTGTTTATAAGTCTATCATACGAGGAAGATGAAATGAGTGCGGATTACAAGCCGAAAATAATCGCTTTTGCCTGCAACTGGTGTGCTTACGCAGGCGCGGATCTTGCCGGGGTAAGCCGTATGCAGTACCCGTCCAATATTCGGATCATCCGGGTGATGTGTTCAGGGCGGATCTCCCCCGACTTCATTCTGAAGGCTTTCCAGAAGGGAGCGGACGGCGTCCTTGTGAGCGGCTGACACATCGGCGACTGCCATTACCTGGACGGTAATGAAAAGGCTTCCCGGATAATTGAAATGACCCGCGAGCTGCTCGATCTGCTTGGGATCGACCGCAGACGGCTCGAGCTGCAATGGCTCTCTTCAGCCGAGGGCGCCCGCTTTGCTGAAATAGTGACCACGTTCACCAACTGCATAACAGAGCTCGGAAAATCGTCTCTTGGAGTGGCTGCATGAATATAGCCGAATCCGTAAAGCTGCACAGGACTTATTACTGCCTCGACTGCGGCGTCTGCACCGGGAGCTGCCCGGTATCGCGGGTGTTGCCGGCCTTTTCTCCGCGCCTCATCGTGGAAAAGGCCCTCCTTGAGATGGGAGATGAAATCCTCCAGGACAAGGATCTCTGGTCTTGCCTCACCTGCGGGCGTTGTTTCGAACGATGCCCAACCAGCATCGATTTCCCGGAATTTATGCGAAATCTCAGGGAAGAGGCGGTCAAACGGGGCCTGGCGCCCACGCTTGCTCACCACGGGATGCTCCAGACGGTCATGGAACTCCAGGCCTGGGGAGTGAAGCAGAAAAAGACCGGCTGGGCGAGGGAAGCGGGCAAAATCGCCGATACGGGCGATCTGTTTTTCTTCGTGGGTTGCATGCCCTATTTTAGCGTCATTTTTCGCGATTTGGGCGTTGACAGCCTGTCGATCGGAAAGAACGTGATAAAAATACTAAACGCTGCGGGGATCGTTCCGGTTGTATCCGACGATGAAACCTGCTGCGGACACGATATGCTCTGGAACGGCAAACCCGAAATCTTCATGAAGCTCGGGGCCAGGAACCTCGAGCTTATCCGGAGCAGCGGCGCAAAGAAGGTTGTAGTCAGTTGTCCGGAAGGCTATTACACTTTCAAGCATCACTACCCGCAATACTTTGGAGACCTCGGCTTTGAAGTGGTCCATTTCTACGACTACCTGGAGAAGATGATCGCCGATGGCGCCCTGAAGCTGGCAAACGGGGCTAAAACGTATACCTACCACGACCCCTGCCGTCTCGGACGCATGGCCAAGGTCTATGACGGCCCGCGCTCGATCCTGAAAAGCCTTGCGGGCGGCGAATTCAAAGAGATGGAACGAAACCGGGAAAACGCGGTCTGCTGCGGTACGACCGGTTGGGCAAACTGCTCGAGCTGCTCCAAGCAAATCCAGGTCGAGCGTCTAAAGGAAGTCAAGGCCACCGGTTCGCAAACCCTGGTTACCGCCTGCCCGAAGTGCCAGATTCACCTGAGCTGCGCGCTTGCAACTATGGATATGAAGCTGGAGATAAAGGACCTGACCACCCTGATTACGGAAAGCATGGCCACGCCACAGGCGTAGCCTGCGTCTCAATTCCCCCCCTTTCTAAAGGGGGGCTGGGGGGATTTTTTAGTTTAAACGAGGTGAATCGTGAATAAAGACGTATTGGTTATCGGCGGGGGGATCGCCGGAATTCAGGCATCCCTGGACCTGGCAGAAATGGGAATCCAGGTGCATATGGTGGAAAGGCTTCCGAGCATTGGCGGAAAAATGGCCCAGCTCGACAAGACATTCCCAACCAATGACTGCGCCATCTGAATTCTGTCGCCGAAGCTGCTGGATGTCGGTCGGCATCCCAAAATAAATCTTCTTGCCTACAGCGAAATCGAGGGAATCATCGGTGAAGTGGGCAATTTCAAAATCAACGTGAAGAGGAAAGCCCGCTACGTGAACGAAGATCTGTGCACCGGCTGCGGGTCGTGCGCCGAAAAATGCCCGACCATGGCCGTTGACGTGTTCAACGCTGGAATCGGACAGCGCAAGGCCATATATAAATATTTCGCTCAGGGCATCCCCTCGGTTTTCACTATTGACGCGCCCAACTGCCGCCAGCTCGGGCAGGGTAAGAAGTGCGGCGTATGCGCAAAGACTTGCCAGGCCAAGGCGATCGATTTCGAGCAGAAGGACGCAACAGTCGAAGTCGAAGCCGGGGCAATCGTAATAGCTTCAGGCTATGACGTTTTCGACCCGTCGGTCATTCCCGAATACGGTTACGGGCGCATTGACAATGTGGTCACGGCCCTTGAATTCGAACGGCTTCTGAGCGCCTCCGGCCCCACATCGGGTCATCTGGATCGGCCGTCCGAGCTTGCCCTGGAAAAAGAAATAGAGGAGAGCGAAAAAGAAGTCAGGAAGCTTTCCGGGCGGGTAAAACAGCTCGAGGAAAAACAGGGCAAAAATTCAGCTCAGGTAATCGAAGAAGTAAAGGCGGGCGCCTCCGATCCGGCGCTCCTGGAATGGGCCAAGCAGGCCGAATCGCTGGCGGGGATTGAAACCCGGCTTGAGGCCATGCATCACAAAAAAGCCGCCGCGACAACCGCCAGGAAGCTGGCTTTCATTCAATGCGTGGGCTCGCGGGATTTCAGATTCAATAAATTCTGCTCTTCCTACTGCTGCATGCACTCGGTAAAAGAGGCGATGATCGCCAACGAGCACGACCGGGAAGTACATTCTTCGATCTTCTGCATGGACCTTCGCGCGGTTGGCCGCGGTTTCGAAGAATATAAGCTTCGAGGCGGGCTGCAGGCCAATATCGAATATGTTCGCGGTCGCGTGGCCGAAATTACCGAAGGCGAAGCGAAAAACCCGATCGTCTGGTATGAGTGCACCACCGACCGGCAAGTGAAAAGCCAGGTCTTCGACATGGTCGTGCTTGCGTCGGCTTGCGTGCCGAGCGCCGGGACGGCGAAGCTCGCGCAGCTTGCCGGAGTGGAGTTGGACGCAAACGGGTTCATCAAAACAGACTCGCTGATGCCGCTTGCGGCAAGCAGGCCGGGAATTTTTGTGTGCGGGTGCGCGCAGGGGCCGATGGACATTCCCGAATCGGTCGC
>Ga0181521_10007048_pt1 | contig 11934 bp, 7 predicted proteins | sample PEATcosm2014_Bin_32_FD_119764 | JGI IMG/M metagenome (GOLD analysis project Ga0181521, IMG submission 119764) | Peatland microbial communities from MTU Mesocosm Facility, Houghton, MI, USA - PEATcosm2014_Bin02_60_metaG | ecosystem: Environmental > Terrestrial > Soil > Wetlands > Peat | place... | reverse complement strand
GATCGCGCGGCGCTCTCTTCCCACGGCGCACTGAGCCACTCCTCAACGAAATCGCGCGGCGTGGGCGCGACCGGATCGATCTGCTTCACGGCGTCGCCATGCACTTCAAAATGGCGTACCGCTTTGTGAGGTGAGCCGTAACCAGTGCCTCCGCGTGCGAACTCGATCAGCACATCGTCCGGTTTGACGCTTCCTTCGACCGGCGGCTCGCTCTCATCGTTCATGAGATCCGTTCCGTCCAGAAGGAGCTTCGAAGTCTCGCGGTTCGCGCTCACGCGCCAGACGCGGTAGTAGACGGGCTTGAACGCGGAAACGCAGCCGGTGCGCGAGCCGAGAGTCATGATCAGGCGGCTGCCATCGCTGTCCGCGGTGGAAATATGAATCGCATGCAGAAGCTGCGGAAGATATTTACCTTTTGTGTAGTCGTTCTGCTCATTCTCGAAGATCCGGCGCCACGCACTGCCACTCCATTCGTAAACATAGGCCGAATAGTCGTAGCCGCACCAGATGCCAACCCCCACCGCCGTCTGGACCACGAGGAAATTCCGCTCGCGATTGATCTGCACTTCGTCGAGAAACCCCATGGCGGTCGGCAGGCATTCCGAATCGTCGTCGCAGAACAGTTGCGCGTCGCGGAGTCCGGCGTGGATGTCGGCGGCGAGCGTCAGTTCATCGCCATCGGCGGGGAACCTCCCGATATGCGCCTCGATCCAGCCGCGGAGCTGATGTTTGGCGAGAGTTACCTCCGGGGTTGCCGTGGGAACGCCTTGCCGATCCTTGAACTGTTTCCGGAGCGAAAGTACTGTCGAGCGCAGCGCGGCGATTGGAGAATCCTGTGCGGCGAGCACGAGAGGAAACATCAGGAAAGCCAGTACGAAGCGCGTCACTGTGTCATCAGTTTAATGCATTGTGGGGCAGCCAATCCTGGCTGCAGCCGCCTTTTCAGAGGATGCGGAAAAAGTAAGCTGAGAGAGTGACCGAAGAACATTTCTGATCGTCATTGTTATATGCGCGGAGACGATCAGAATCAGAGTCCTGTGTTCAGTTATATTTCGCCGGAGGATCGAGTACCGGCAGATCATCCGTTGCGGGAGATCCGCAGGATGACCGACGAGGCCCTGCAGGAGCTGTCGCCGCGACTGGAAAAGCTATACGCGCGGCTGGGCCGTCGGTCGGTGGCGCCGGAGAAGCTGTTGCGGGCGCTGCTGCTGCAGGTGTTTTACTCGATACCGAGCGAGCGTCGGCTGATGGAGCAGATGGACTACAACCTGTTGTTCCGCTGGTTTGTGGGACTGAACATGGATGACGCGGTCTGGGATGTGACGGTGTTCACGAAGAATCGTCAGCGTCTGCTGGAGGGTGAGATCGCGCAGGCGTTTCTGGGGATGGTGGTGAATCAGGCGAAGAAGCGCGGGCTGGTTTGCAGCGATCACTTCACGGTGGACGGCACGCTTTTGGAAGCATGGGCGGGCATGAAGAGCTATCGGGAAAAGCCGGAACCGCCGGATCGGGGCAGCGGCACGCGGGGCCGGTTGCTGCGGCGGGATACGCATGAGTGCACAAGCGATGCGGAAGCGCATCTGTACCGCAAGAGCGATCGGGATCCTCACAAACTGAGCTACCTGGGCCACGTGCTGATGGAGAACCGGACCGGGCTGCCGGTGCAGGCGCGGGTGACTCTGGCGCATCCGCAGGGCGAGTGGGAAGCGGCGGCGGAAATGGCGGCGGCGGTGAACGGCGGCAAACGCCGCATCACGCTGGGAGCCGACAAAGCCTATGACGAAGCGCAGCTGATCGAACGGCTGCGCTCACTCAAGGTGACGCCGCACTGCGCGAAGCATGAAAATCACCGGCGAACCAGTAATCTGGACGGACGCACCACGCGGCATGCCGGTTATGAACGCAGTCTGAAGACGAGAAAAAGAATCGAGCACATCTTCGGCTGGCTGAAGACGGCTGCGAGTCTGCGCCGGGTTCGCCACCGCGGACGCGCTCTGGTGGAATGGATGTTCACGCTGGCGATGAGCGGTTACAATCTGCTTCGCATGAGCCGGATGAAGACTCAGGCAGCGTAAACCTGCACAAGCCGCTTTGCAGCCCGTCCCCGGACGATCCGGAGCGGCTCAGCGCCACTCGTCATCCCCCGTAAATACCGACGCCGTCCTTCAGGCAAACCGCTCGGCATCCTCAGAACTTACTTTTTCCGCATCCTCTTTTCAGGCGGCTACTGTGCGCCCCGGAAATGTGACGGTCACCGTGGCGCCAGCCTCCAGCGCCGAGTCGATTCGGAGACCGCCCCCGTGCAGCCGCACGATCAGGCTGGCAGTTGCGAGACCGAGTCCGGCGCCCGGATATTCCCGACCATTAAGACGGCGGAACGGCAGCAAAACTTCCTGGCAGTGTTTCGGATCGATTCCGATTCCGTTGTCGGCCACGGCGATGAGAATATCGCTTCCGCGACGGCTGGCGGAGACATGAATGCGCGGCGTTTCCGCCGGCCGCCGGAATCTGACAGCGTTCCCGATCAGAATCTCAAACAGCGCCGCAATCCTGTCGTTGTCGCCGTCGACCGGCGGAAGCGGGTCTGCCGTAATCGCTGCGCCGCTGGACTTCACGGCGGGATCGAGAACCGCGAGCGCTGCGGCGAGCGCCGCGTTCAGATCCACCCTCCGCACCTCCAGCGGCCTGCCGGCCATGTTCAGATATCTTCGGATGCCGGCGGCGACCGTATCCATTTTCACCGCGGCGTTGCTCAGGTGTTCCATCAGCACGTCCGCTTCGGAATCCAGCTGTCCCCGGTATCGCCTGACGAACAACGCGAGCAGCGAGGCCGCCTGGTTCAAAGGACCCAGCAGGTCGTGGCTCGCGCGGGAAGCGAACTCGGCCAACTCCTCTGCCAGAACGCGGCCATCGGCGGATTCGCCTGCTTCCTGATCCGCGTCACCCACGGAATGCTCTTTCCGGCGCTTCCGCCGCGGCGGATAGGATGGCGCCAACCGAGTCCGCCAGTGACGCGGCTGTAAACGGTTTTTGTATGTACTGGATGACTTCCGTATCGCCGAACCGCGCCGAGATTTCATTTTCGCCGTAACCGCCGAGGATCGCCACGGGAACCCATGGTGAAAGTTTGCGCAGGCTGGTCAGAGTCTCGCTCCCCGACATTCCCGGCAAACTCATATCCAGAATGATCAACCCGATCCGGCCCATGTTTTCACGGAACAGTTCCAGCGCCTCGGCGCCGCCAGCGGCAAACAGAACTTCATGACCGTCCTGTTCGAGCGCCGTTCGCGCCGTGGTGCGGACCACCTCTTCGTCGTCGACGACCAATATGACCGCGCTTCTGTCCCCGGCTTCGGATGAATTCGGCGATGCGGGTTCTGCATGAGGTTTCCGGGCCGGAAGCAGGACCCTGAACGTGCTGCCTTTACCCGGGGCGCTGCTGACCTCAATGGCGCCGCTCAATGAGCGCACGATGCCGTACACCGCGGCCAGCCCCAGTCCGCGGCCGGTAAATTTGGTCGTGAAAAACGGATCGAAAATCTGCGCCAGCGTCTGCTCGTCCATGCCGGCGCCGGAATCGCAGACTTCGATGAAAATGTAGTCTCCCGGCGCGATCGCATAACCAAGCACATTCGATGCTGCATCGCTCCTCTCCACGCTTTCGCTGCCGGTCCTTACCATGACAGTGCCGCCTTCTTCTCCGATCGCCTCCGTCGCGTTAATTACCAGGTTCATCACAATCTGCTGCATCTGCGCGGTGTTCGTTTCAATCACCGGCACGCCGGGATCTTTAACGTCGACGATCTGGATGGTCCTGGGCACCGAGGCGCGCACCAGTTCGCAGGTGTCGTGGACAATTCGCGGCATGCTGACCGGCTCCAGAAACGTCTTTCCCTTGCCCGCATAAGCGAGCAGCTGCTGTGTCAGATGGGCGGCTCTCTCGCTTGACCGGACGACAATCTCGAGCATCGGCCGGGCCGGATGGTTCGCTTCCAAAGTATCCAGTGCGAAGCTGGCACCACCCATGATGCCGACCAGAAGATTATTGAAATCGTGCGCGACGCCGCCCGCGAGGAGGCCGATGCTGTCGAGCTTCTGCCGCTGGCGCAGCGCTTCTTCAGATCGTTTCTGATCCTCCAGATCCGTGAACGTACCAAACCATTTGACGGTACCCTCTTCGGCGGCGCGGATGGGCACCGCCCGCAGCAGGTGCCAGCGGAAGGTTTCGTCGGAAGCCCGCCGCAGGCGTACCTCGCTCTCGAACGCGCGATGCCATCGAACGGCGTCGTTCCATTTGCCGAGAAATGCCGGATAGTCGTCGGCGTGAATCAGCAACGCCAGAGGCCACACGTCGTCGCTCCGGCGGCCGCTGTAGTCCTGGAGGCGCTGGTTTGCGAATTCGATCAGGCCGTCGGAATCGGCGGTCCAGACCAGTTGCGGAATCGCCTCCGTCAGAGTTCGGTAGCGCTCCTTCTCTTCGAATAACTCCGCACGAATGGCCTCGAGTTCGACGTTGCGGTGTCCCAGAGCAATGCGCTGCCGGGCCACCTGCTCCAGCAGCCGGAATCGCTGGACTGCGCTCGCCACGGTTCTGGGCAACGCCTCGGAATTGGCCGGGCCTTTGACGAGGTAATCCATCACGCCCAGCTTCATGGCCTCCACCGCGATCTGTTCGCTGCCGATCGCCGTCAGCATGACCACGGCGCAGGAAAGAAACTCCCGTCCTTCGCTCAGATGCCGGATCATTTCGAGTCCGTCGATATCCGGAAGATTGAAATCGAGAAGAACGCAGTCAGGCTGGAAGGACTGTAAGCGGGCCAGTCCCGCCTGGCCGGTTCCTTCTTCGGCGAAGACAAAAGCGCCAGGCTGACCGAGTTCCATATACAGCTTGAAGATCTCTCTGTCCGCGACATCGTCGTCGATGATCAGAATCTTCAGCGGCTCGGGAGCCGTGCTGCCCTCGGAGATGCTTTGTTGAGTCAAGGCCATTGCACCGCAGGTTTTATTCCACTTTCGACAGTATCCCTCTAAAACGGGATAAGGGGCTGACGTTGTTACCATGTAACTTTCCCCTTCATGTCCCTGCGCTTTTACAACACGCTGACCCAACAGGTGCAGCCTTTCGCGGCCATCGACTCCGGCGCCGTCAGGATGTATACCTGCGGCCCTACGGTGTACGATTTTGCACATATTGGCAATTTCCGGACGTTTATTTTTTACGATCTCCTCCGGCGCGTGCTGCGCCTGAACGGCTACAAGCTCGATCACGTGATGAACATCACGGATGTGGACGACAAAATCATCCGCAACGCGGTTGCCCGCGGCATGTCCCTCGGGGAATACACCGAGGTCTACACCAAAGCATTTCTCGACGACTGCGCCACGCTGCGCCTCGAACGTCCTGAGCGCATCGCCCGCGCTACCGAGCATATCTCCGGCATGGCTGCCGCGATTCACAAGCTCGAAGAGCAGGGCCACACCTATCGGAGCGACGGGTCGGTCTATTTCCGCATCTCGACTTTTCCCGGCTACGGCAAACTTTCGCATAACGACTTCAGCGGCATGGTGGCTGGCGCGCGTGTCGACGTCGACAGCTACGACAAAAACGACGCTCGCGATTTCGCGCTCTGGAAGGCGCCCAAGCCCGGTGAGCCGGCATGGGACACCGAGATCGGTACGGGACGTCCCGGCTGGCACATCGAGTGTTCGGTGATGGCCATCGAGTACCTCGGCGCAACGCTCGATATCCACGCAGGCGGCGTCGATCTGATTTTTCCGCATCATGAAAACGAGATCGCGCAGTCGGAAGCGCTCACTGGCAAGCCCTTCGCCCATTACTGGCTGCACTCGGAATTCCTGCTGGTCGACGGGCAGAAGATGTCGAAGTCGCTCGGCAATTTCTACACGCTGCGGGATATTTTCGAGCGCGGTTTCTCGCCCGAATCCGTACGCTATCTGCTGGCGTCGGTGCCTTACCGCAAGGGGCTTAATTTCACTTTCGACGGCCTGAAATCCGCGACGACGGCCATCGAGCGGCTCCGCAATTTCAGCCTGCGCCTCGATTCGGCGAAACTGCCGGAGGGTACCAGCGAAGCGATCGAAGGAATGTGTGCGCGCGCGCAAGGCACTTTCCGCTCTTCGCTCGACGACGATATCAACACGGCTGAAGCCCTCGGAGCCGTATTCGAATTCGTACGGGAGGCGAATGTCACACTCGACGCGGGCGAATTCCGCGCGGGCAACGCAGCCTCGGCGCGCGCGCTGCTGGATCAGTTCGATTCGTTTTTCGACGTGCTGAAGCCCTCCGCCGCGGCGGGCGGGCTGGCCGATGCCGAAGTCGAGAAACTGATCGCCGAGCGGACTGCGGCGAAGAAAGGGCGCGATTTCGACCGTGCCGACGGAATTCGCAACCAACTGTTCGAACAGGGCATCATCCTGGAAGACACAAAGGATGGCATCCGATGGAAAAGAAAGTGAGCGACAAGAAAATAAGCCTCAATACGCGCGCCGTCCATGCCGGCGACCGCAAACGCACCGGATCGTATATTCCGGTCACAACTCCGATTCACACGGCGGTCAGTTATTTTTACGACGATGTCGCCGACCTCGACCGCGTCTTCGAGAATACGATGCCGGGCCCGTCCTATGCGCGCTACGGTAATCCGACCAATGACGCGCTCGAGGAACTGGTGACATCGCTCGAATCCGGCGCGGGGTCGCTGGCATGCAGCTCGGGGATGGCCGCCCTCAACATGGCGATCACGGCCGCTTTGCTCGACCGCAGGCGCGTGGTGGTGGCCAACAAAGAACTCTACGGCGCCACCATCGGCCTGCTGACAAAAGTGCTCGATCTCTCCGGTATCGAAACCGTGTTCGTGGATTTCTGCGATGAAGCGGCGGTGGCGGGCGCTCTGGCCGAACATCGTCCCGGCGCGCTGCTGATGGAAACCATTACGAATCCTCTGCTGCGGGTCGCACCGCTGGATAAGATTGCCGCGATGGCACGGTCCGCCAATGCGCAGTTGATCGTCGACAATACGTTCGCGACGCCTTTGGTCGTCCAGCCGCTCGAATTGGGCGCCAGTTTCGTGGTGCACAGCCTGACGAAATACCTCTCCGGACACGGCGACGTGATGGGCGGAGTCGTTGTTACCGATGCAGTGAATCTGGATGCGCTGCGCACGCTGTCGAAGACGCTGGGTCCGGTTCTCGGCCCGTTTGAAGCCTATTTGTCCATGCGCGGTATCAAGAGTTTTCCCGTGCGCATGGAGCGGCAATGCGCCAACGCGTGCCGCATCGCAACATGGCTGGCAGCGCATCCGGCGGTCGATCGCATTTACTTCCCGGCCGATCCGAAGCATCCGGACGCGGTTCATATCAAGCGGCTGTTCGCGCCGAATCTGTACGGCGCGATGGTGAGCATCGAAGTGAAGGGCGCGGACCGGGAGCGCATATTCCGGCTGATGAACGCGCTGGAAATGATTGTGCCCGCAACGTCACTCGGCGATGTGCAGACGATGATGCTGTACCCGGCGATCTCGTCCCACCGCGACATCTCGCCCAAACATCGCGCCCGGCTGGGCATTCAGGACAATCTGGTGCGCCTTTCGGTTGGGATCGAGGCTGTGGACGACATAATCGCCGACCTCGACCGGGCATTGTCGGCGTAGGCTGGCCAACCGCTCCCTTACGGTCACGGCTCAGTAACATTTTCGTTTTAAACGAACATTCGCCGGTTTTACAGAGCCGTGACCGTAAGGGAGCGGTTGTACACTAGACCAAATGAGCATCGCGCTTCGCGCAGGCTTGGTATTGCTCACCGCAGCCGCGGCGGGGAGAACGGCCGATCCGGTCGTCCAGCAGCTTTTCGAGCAGGTGCGCGACAAGGTAATCGACAATGCCAGGCGTACGCCGCGCTATACCTGTGTTCAGAACATCACCCGCACACAGTACGCGCCTGTGGCCGCTAAAAAAGGCGCGAGTTGCGTCACGAGCAAGGTCCTCGGCGACGTCAGTTCACACGATCGCGTGCGCCTCGACGTGGCCATCGTCAATGGAAACGAAATGTTTTCCTGGGCGGGGGCCGGCAAGTTCGAAACGAAAAATGTCGACGACCTCATCGAAGGAGGCGCCTCCGGCAGCGGAGACTTTGCGGCATTCCTGCTGAGCGTTTTTGGCGGCGAAGCCGAAAAAATCCTTTATCAGGGTCTGCGGGAGATTCCGCAGGGCCGTTTCGCGCTGTTCAACTACATCGTGCCGCTGGAGAAAAGCCAGTATACGTACCACACCACCGGAGCTAACAAGACCATTGCCTACAGCGGAACTTTCCTTGTGGATCCGGATAACGCGGAACTGCAGCGCCTGACCGTCGAAACCAGCGAATTCCCGGCCGGCGAAAGCGCCTGCCGCGTGGAACACACGATGGATTACCACCGCGTGAAGATCGGCAGCGGCGAGTTCATGCTGCCCGAAGTGACGGTGATGGACGTTCAATTCCGTAACGGCGGCGCATCGCACAATGAGACGGTCTATTCGGCTTGCCGCGAATTCGCCGGTGAAACCACCATTCGGTTCGACGACGTCGATGCGAGTGCCGCAGCGGCTCCTGCGAAAGCGGCGCTGCCGCCTTTGCCCGCGCGAACCAGTCTGCGCGTCGCTCTCGCTCAGCCCATCGACACATCCAGCGCGGCCGCCGGCGATGAGGTTACCGGCGTACTTCTGCAGGACGTGAAAGACAAATCCGGAGTGCTTGCCCACCGGAACGATCGCGTGCGCGGACGCATTCTTCAACTGGAACAAGCCATGGGAACGACGCCCCGCTGGATTGTGGCGATTCGCTTCGATACCATCGAGCGCAACGGACAATCGCAGCCCGTTTCGCTCCGGCCGCTCGACGACGGTATGCGGTCGACGGACGGATCGTCCTCCGGCCAGGACCTCGGCGCCGGGCCGCGACGGAACTACGCGGGACAATCGCCCTGGGTACAGAACTTTCCGGTTACCCACCGTCCGCCGGGCGCCGGCGTGTTCATTTTTCCCGGGCGCGGGGACGTCGTGATCGACGCGAAGTTCCAGTCCCAGTGGGAGACGCGGTAAGCGACACGACCTCGCGCGCTTCGAGCGGCCGCCAGGTCCCGATCTTCAGATCGCCGATTTGGATCCCGCCGATCGCCGTGCGCACCAGCTTCAACACTTTGCTGCCGACCGCTTCGATCATGCGACGCACCTGCCGGTTGCGGCCTTCGGTGATGGTCAGTTCAAGGTGCGAATATCGCGCCGAAGCGCGCACCCGTTTGACGACGGCGGGACGTGTGGGCCCATCGCTCAGTTCCACGCCGCGCCGAAGTCGTTCGAGGGCATCGTCGGAAATAAGATCGGCGCACTTGACCAGATACGTCTTCGCGACTTTGTGATCGGGGTTCGTCAGCCGCTCAGCGAACTGCGTATCGTTGGTGAGGATCAGCAGGCCGCTGGTATCCAGATCGAGCCGGCCGACCGGCGAAACGAAAGTGTCGACATCCGTAATCAGATCGTAGACGGTCGGGCGTCCCTCGGGATCCTTGAAGGTCGTGATGTAACCGGTGGGCTTGTAGAGCAGGATATAGAGCGGCTCTTTGGCGCGCAATGGTTTGCCGTCGAAGAGAATCCGGTCGCGCTCGAAATCGATCCAGTGATCCGGATTCTCGACAATGCGGCCGTTGACCCGGACGCGCCCCGCGTGAATCCAGCTGCGCGCCTGTGTGCGCGAGCCAATGCCCGCCTTCGAAAGAACCCGTTCCAGCGTCTTAGGGCGTGACATGGAAAGACGTCCAACCGCTCCCTCACGGTCACGGCTCTGAAATTCCTTAGTCTTCAGTGCAGAATGACCTTGGCGAGTCCGGTGTTGCTGCCGCTGTCGGCCACGCGGATCACCAGCAGATGCTCGCCGGGCGGGACGGCGGCGATGTGCAGGCGGAACTGCTCGGCGGGCGAATCGAGAATTCCGTCCACGGGACTGACGGGCGTCCACGGTCCGGCGTCGAGAGACCACTCGGCACGGCGCAGGGCCGATGCGGCGTCCTGCGCGTCAAAGCTGATATCGGCGCCGTTACCCGTGCGAGCGGCGGACTGAATGCGGACTACGGGCGGTGTGTTGTCGATTAAAACGGGCGAACTGACGAGATCCGCTTCTTTGGCCGCGGCCGGCGGATTGGACTCGCGGTCCGACGCGGTCACTTTGAAAAAATAGCGGCCGTCGGCGAGAGCGTCACCGTCGATCGTGTAGCTGTTGTCGTGGAGATCCTTCTTCAGCGTTTTCCATTCGCGCTCGCCGTCGCCGCGGAACGCGAGTTCATAAACCAGCTTGTCGCCGTCCGGGTCGTCGGCCTGCCAGGAAATCATGAGCTGCTGGGAAGCCGCGCGCGACAGCGTTTGCGTGGGCGTGCCGGTGGAGCTCACCGGGGCCGCGTCGCCTGTGTCGGTCACGGTAACGGTGTAAGGAGCCGCTGCGGCGCTCGCTGTGCCGGAAGCCTTTGCGGACGACGTTGCCACGGGCGTCACCGTAGTGAGCAAAGTGATCGAGCGGACGGCGGGCGGGTTATTCTGCGGCAAAAAAGCCGCGCTGACGTTATCGATTGCGGCGCCCGTGCCGGTCAGTTTGGCTTCGAACTGGAGAAAGCGCGCATTGGGGCTGGCGATCTGAGCGCCCGCTGCGTCGCGCAGAGAATCGGACCAGTCGCTCCAGGTCGCATCGGGGCGAATGCTGTTGCCGGAACGGGTGCGCAGCGTCACGGAACCGGCGCCATTTTCGCCCTGCCAGCGGAGCCGTCCCCACTGCGCCGCACTGCCGGCGTCGAACACCGGAGATTCATACGTGCCGTTCGCGCCTGGCGCGCCAAGGCGATAAATCTTCCCCATATTGCCCGTCGCGGCAATCACCGAGCCTCGCCATTGCAGCAGCCGAGTCGCTTCGGATTCATTCGTCTGCGCAATCAGAGTGAGCTTACGGTCGCTGGTGAGACGGTAGATGCGCCCGTTGGAGTCGGTGCCGAAATAGAGCTGACCGTCGGGGCCGGGAAGAATGTCGTAGACATCCTCCTCCTTCGAGCTCCACAATGTGTCGACCGTGTTGTCTGCGTTGATGCGATAGATGGCGCTCTTCACCACCGTTCCGTCGGCGACCGCGACCGCAGCGGCCGTGATGGCGGGGGTAGCGGAGGCAGGGGCCGCTTGCTGTGATTTTGTCGAGTCCGGCGGAGCGGGTTTAATCTCGCCTCCGGCATCGGCCGTGACCGTAATCGAGGTTGTCATGGTCGGCGTTGCGTCGGGTTGGCCTGTCTGCGCGCCCTGCGCCGCCTGCGTCTTTTTGGCCAGCGACCCGCCCAGCGCGACGGCATATACGCTGCCATCGGGGTTCGGCGCCACTGCGCGGATCTCCGGCAAATCCGAGTCGTAAAGCGCGAATGCTTTGTTCTTCGCAGTGATGCGATAGAGAATCCCGTTGGGCTCGGTGCCCGCGAGCACGCGGCCCTGCGCATCCACCATCAGGCCGGTGACGTTGCTCTGGCCGGTGCCATAGTATTCTTCGCCGCGCCCCGCGCCGGTAATGCGGAATATGCGGCCGCCGTCGCCGGTGCCGGCGTAAAGCGCGCCATCGGGAGCGAGCGCGAGGGCCCAGATGTATTTTGCCTTCGGATCGAAGTACTCCGTCGCCTTGCCATTTTCGATACGATAGATTTTCCCGTCGGGAGAGCTGGCGGCGTAAACGATGCCGCGCGGATCGACGGCGATGGCGAAGACTTCGGGGCGATCGGCAGTCCAATAGAGCTTCGCAGTTCCATCCGGTTCGATGCGAAAGACGCGGCCGCGATTGCCGGTGGCGGCATAAAGCGCTCCATCCGGCGCGGCGGCGACGCTCCAGATGACAGGCTGCTCGGAGGTAAACAGGGTGTCGAG
>Ga0181521_10007047_pt1 | contig 11935 bp, 16 predicted proteins | sample PEATcosm2014_Bin_32_FD_119764 | JGI IMG/M metagenome (GOLD analysis project Ga0181521, IMG submission 119764) | Peatland microbial communities from MTU Mesocosm Facility, Houghton, MI, USA - PEATcosm2014_Bin02_60_metaG | ecosystem: Environmental > Terrestrial > Soil > Wetlands > Peat | place... | reverse complement strand
GCAGACTATTCATGGCCGGGCAACGTCCGGGAACTTCAAAACGTGGTGCAGCGCGCGGTGCTGATTTCGGACTCGGCTGTGCTGAGCCCGGATTGCATAATCCTGGACTCGGGGTTGGAAGACGGCGCTGCACAGCCTTCCGGGTTTTCCCTCATGCCGCTTTGCGAAGTGGAAAAGATGATGATCGAGAAGGCCCTTTCCACTGTTGAGGGCAATCGGACCCGGGCCGCCGAAATACTGGGCATCAGCGTCAGGACCCTCCGGAACAAGCTCGCGGAATACCGCCAAAGCGTTGGAATGTAGGTGTTCACATCTTTCGTCAATTCTTTGACCGGGTGAGCAGTGAGCAGCAAGCAGTGAGCAGCCTTGTCCGGGCCGAAAGTCATGGCTACACCAAGAGCATGAAGAAAAGACAATCAGGCAGCATAACAGTGAACGGGCAGCCACTCTCTTTTCCTGTTTACTGTTCACTGTTCACTGCTCACTGCGCGTCCTCACTAAAGATCGGACGCCGGACTTGAAGTGTCAAACGTAGGTTGGAAGGTTAAACGCGAATCCGAGCGAAGTGAGGGTCCACTGCCATCTTCCGGAATGGTACGAGATTTGCTCATCACTAGGGCCAAACAGAAGAGGAGTTTGCCTATGAGCGACGGTATTGTTTTCGACAAAACTGTAAAGATGATCGAGGACCGGCTGAGCCTGAATGCTTTCAACCAGAAACTGATTTCAGGCAATCTTGCCAACATCAACACTCCAGGTTACACGGCCAAGGGGGTCTCATTTGAAAACGCCCTGCGCCAATCGCTCGAAGAGGAGGTGCTTCACATGGTTCGCACCAGCAGCAGCCATCTGGCCCAAGATGATCCTCTGCAGGCGATGCAAACCCCGGAGGTAGTCGAGAGGGGCCCCGTGGACCTGGACACCGAAATGGTAAGCCTCCTCAAAAACAGCATTGAATATCAACACATGGTCGGCATGCTGAACAAGAAATTCACGATGCTCAAAGAAGCCATAACGGAAGGAAGTGTCTAATGGACCTTGAATCAGCGATACAAATAAGCGCATCGGGCCTGAAGGCGAATCGCGTTTGGATAAACGTGCTCTCCTCCAACCTGGCGAACATGAACACCACAAAGACTGCTGAGGGCGTGCCCTACACGCGAAAGACAGTCGTCTACGAAGCGATACCCGCCGACGGTTTTGCCGGCGAGTTGAACTCCGCGATGGGCGGGGGGGCGGAAAAAGTGGAGGTATCCGATATTGTCCCGGACCAGAGGGATTTCAAACAAGTCTATGACCCGGGCCATCCGGACGCTGACGAAAAAGGCCTGGTGCTCATGCCCAACATCAACCCGGTCGAGGAAATGGCTAACCTGGTAAACGCCAGCAGATCGTATGAAGCAAACCTCGCCGCCCTTCAGACCGCCAGGCAGTTGGCCACCAAGACAATGGAGATTGGCGCAAAATAATCAGGAGAGGTCCATGCGTATCGATCCGATCATAAAGAACCTGTGTGAAGGCGCGCCCGGGGTAACGATGCCCAAAGGTCCGGGCGGAGCGGAACCGGCCTCTTTTGCCGACGAGTTGAAATCGAAGATCGGCGAGGTAAACCAGCTACAGAACCAGTCGGATGCCAGAATGCAGCAAGGTGCGGTCAAAGGGGCTTCCGGTATCCATGAAACCATGATCCAAATGGAAGAGGCCAACATGGGGCTGCTCCTGTTGGCCAAAGTCCGCAACAAAGCGATAGATGCCTATCACGAAGTGCTGCACATGACTTTTTAGCGGAAACTTGGCGGAAAAGGACCTTTTCCGGGCGGAAACCATCTAACCCCTTGCTGACCAGGACGGACCTTTAAACATGAATTTTGCGCTGCAGTATCTCCGAAGACTTCACGAATATTCCAGGACCCTTACATTGGGGCAAAAGATTTCCTATGCCGGGGCCATCATTATTTTTGCCGGCGCTCTGGTTTTTGTGGTCTATCTAAACAACCGGACCGACTACGCCCCGCTTTATTCCGGCCTGTCTCAAGGCGACATGGGAGAAATCGCACAGGCCCTCAAAGCCAGGAAAGCTCCATATCGTATTTCGGAGGGCAGCATCGAAGTGCCCAGGGAGCAAATCTATGAAACCAGGCTTTCCCTTGCTTCTGACGGAATTCCCAAAGGAGCGGGCATGGGGTTCGAGATTTTCGACCAGCAGAAGTTGGGCAGCACGGAATTTGTCCAGAAAATCAACTATCAAAGAGCGCTCCAGGGAGAGCTGGCCAGGACCATAAATGGTATGAGCCCGGTGCTGGAGAGCAGGGTCCACCTGGTCCTGCCCCAGGACAGCCTCTTCAAGGAGGACCAAAAGCCGCCCAGCGCCGCCGTGGTGCTCAAGCTGCGTTCCGGGGCCGCAATAGATGAAAGGGAGCTGCAGGGCATAGTTCACCTGGTCGCTGCTACCGTAAGGGGTCTGGAAGAAGATCGAATTACCGTCATGAGCAACGACGGAAAGGTCATGTACAAGAAAAACCGGGACGAACAGTCCGGCCAGTTGAGCAACTCCCAAATCGAACGCAAGGAGCGCATGGAAGAAGACATGCGCCAGAAGATCCAGGGCATGCTCGAACGGGTGCTGGGCCCTAACCGGGTGCTCGCCAGGGTTGCGCTCGACGTGGATTTGAACCAGATTCAGATCGCCGAGGAGACATACAACCCGGACAGCTCGGTTATCAGGAGCCAGCAGAGGACCACGGAAAGCTCGGAAGGAAAGGACGCGGGAGGCGCAAGAGGCAACCCGGATACCCCCATCAACATCGAAGGAAAACTTCTGCAGAATTCTCCCCAGGCTGATGGCGCAAAACCTGCCAAGCAGTTTAACAGCCAGCGTGAAGTCGTAAACTACGAAATAAACAAAACCAGCAGACAAATCGTCCAGATGCCCGGCAATATCAAGAAACTTTCCGTAGCGGTAATCGTGGACGGGAAATATGAAACCAAACCGGGGACCGACGGGAAACCCAAACAGATATACTCGGCAAGGCCGGCCGATGAGATGAAATCACTGGAAGAGTTGGTCAAAAAAGCGGTTGGGTACAATGAGACGCGGGGGGACCAGATAACGGTTTCCAATATTCCGTTCGCCTCCGATATGGGCGGCTCCGAAATGGTCAAGGCCGAGAACAAGTATCTGCAGCTTTTCAAAAGCTGGCAAAGGTTGCTTTTCAATATCGGTCTGGTTGCACTGGTGCTTTTCTTCGTGGTAAGGCCGTTCATGCGAAAATTCCGCCAGGTGGCCGACGAAATCAAAAAGCTCCCGGCCCCGGCCGCCGGCCCCTCTATTGAAGAGCAAATATCGGCCCTGCTTCTGGATAAACCACTGAACCAAATCTCACCCCGAAAGAAGTCGACCGCCCTGGTAAAGCACGATCCCGATAAGGCAACGGAAATAATAAGACAATGGCTGAGGGACGAGGTTTAGGAACATGGCCAGGCCAAATAGCCCAAACAAAATGAACGGACCTCAAAAAGCTGCAATGGCGCTGCTCGCCATGGGCGAAGAGGCGTCGGCTGTCATCCTCAAAAAGCTTTCGACCGATGAGATCAAAGAACTAAGTCTTTACATGTCATGCATACAGGGGGTTAAAAAGGAAACCTCCGATGAACTGCTTCAGGAATTTAGCTCCCTTTTCAGAGTGGAAGGCGGGATCAATGTGGCCGGGGACCAGTTCATTCGCAATCTGCTGCCCTCCGTAATGAGGAGCGAGCAGGCAAATGAGGTCATTTCTAAAATAGATGAAGAAAAGCACAGAATTCCTTTCAAACACCTCAAAGACATCGATTCCAAACTGCTTGCCGGCTTCATCAAAGGAGAGCACCCGCAGACCATTGCCATCATCATTTCCCACCTGGGACATCAGAAGGCCAGCCAGGTGCTGGGATGTCTTCCCGAGCAGCTTCAGTTTGAAATCGTCACAAGAATCGCCAACCTGGAGACGGTACCCCCCGAGTTGATCCAGGAAGTGGACGAAGTGCTCGAAAAAGAGCTGACCTCAATCGGAACTCGGGGTCAGCAGATCGGGGGCGTCGCGGTGGTCGCTGAAATCCTCAACCACTGCGACCGTAGAACTGGAGACGGCATATTGCAGTTCCTCGAGGAAGCGGACACGGACCTGGCCGAGAAAGTCAGAAAGATGATGTTCGTTTTCGAAGACCTCCTGCATGTCAACGACGTTGGCATCCGCGAACTGCTCAAGGAAATCCGCAACGAAGAACTCACCCTGGCCCTCAAAACGGCTTCCGAAGACCTCAAGGCAAAGATATTCAAGAACCTGTCCCAGCGCGCTGCCCAGATGCTCGAGGAAGATATCTCGATGATGGGACCTGCTCGCCTGAGCGAAGTGGAGGGCGCACAACAGGCTATTCTCGCTGTGGCCCGCAAGCTCGAAAAAGATGGCAAACTCCTTCTGGCAGGCAAGGATGGCGGAGAATCATTTGTCTAATCTGCTGAAAAAAAACCTGGAACCCGTGATAGCCGCCTTTGGTTTTCCCCTTATCCAAAAGGATTACAGCGGGGGCGCAGCAATCTTGTCGCCCGATCGAGAGCAAGCACAAACCCCTGAACCACAGATGCATTCCGAAGACCTCTACCGCAGAAAGTTCCTCGAACTCGAACGCCACACCCAGCAGATTGAAAGAGACGCTTACAGCCTGGGATTCGCACAGGGAGAAAAGGACGGATTTGACTATGGGCAAAAATCCGTCCAGGTGGTCAAATCTCAGCTTGAGCGCATTGCGCAAAATCTGGAAGCCCTGCCGGCAAAGATACTTATGGATTATCGGGATTGGATGATCCAGGCCAGCATCAGGATAGCCAGGCAGATCGTGAACAGGGAAATCCGAACCTGCCCTGAAATAGTGGCCGATACCGTGAGGGCCCTTATCGAAGAAGCCGAAGAGCACGGCACTCTTAGCATATATCTGAACCCAAATGACCTGGAGATAGTGGAGAAAAGGGCCGAGCTGGCTCTGGGGGCTAACGGAAAACACTTCGTACTGAAAGCCGACAGGGACCTGGAACGCGGAGGCTGCCGGGTCGAAAGCGCGGTCCAGGTCCTCGACGCTTCTATTGCCACCCTGTTCGAAAACCTGGAAAAGAAACTTCTCGACGGCGCCACTTCGCAAAACGCAACGGCCGAAACAGGTGGAGAGCAGCTTGAGGCGCTCAATGAAATCGGATAGTTATGAAAGCGCACATAACACCGGCGACTATCTGAACCTGGGGGACGCCGGATTTGCCGATCTGAACAGTTGCGAGCTCTGGGAAAAATACGGCAAGATCGTTCAGCTTACCGGAAACCTGCTCGAAGCCGAAGGCATCAGCGCGGCTACAGGGGATATCTGCAGAATTGTCCATTCGGAATCCCCTCATCCCATCCTGGCCGAAGTGATCGGTTTTGAAACCAGCAGGATCAAACTGTGTCCCCTGACTCATATGAACGGCGTCCGTCCGGGGAGTCTGGTGCAGGTTCACAAAGCCTCCAGTAGTGCAATGGTCTCTGAGGCCATGCTGGGACGAGTGCTCGATGGTCTCGGACAGCCATTGGACAATGGCATGCCTATTTCATCCGGCATACCTTATCCGCTCGCCGGAAAGGTCTCCAATCCCCTGAAACGCCCTCTGATCGAACAACAACTCGACTTGGGGGTACGGTGCGTCAACGCGCTTCTTCCCATAGGCAAGGGACAGAGGATCGGCATTTTTGCAGGATCGGGGGTCGGTAAGAGCACCCTGCTGGGCATGATGGCCAGATACACGGCCGCCGATGTCAACGTGATCGCCCTGATTGGCGAGCGCGGCAGGGAAGTTAACGAATTTCTCCAAAACGACCTCGGCCCCGAAGGGATTAAGCGCTCGGTAGTCATAGTGGCCACTTCGGACCAACCTGCGACCGTTCGCATACGGGGTGCCCATCTTGCCTGCGCCGTATCCGAATTTTTCAGGGACCGGGGCAAAGACGTTCTGTTCATGATGGATTCGGCCACACGTCTCGCCATGGCTGTGCGCGAGATAGGGCTGGCGGCAGGTGAGCCCCCGACTACCAAGGGATACACTCCGAGCGTATTCAGCCTGCTTCCGAGGCTTTTCGAGAGGTCGGGCAGGTTCGACACAGCATCCATAACCGGCATTTATACTGTACTGGTCGAAGGCGACGATATGGAAGACCCTGTGGCCGACACCCTGCGCGCCATCCTCGACGGACACATTGTCCTGGACAGGGGTTTGGCCCAGCAAAGGCATTTCCCGGCAATCGAGGTGCTGAGAAGCGTCAGCCGTTTGACGGAGCGGCTCCTTTCCGACAGGCACAAGGAATTGGTTTCCAGGTTTATTCGAATACTTGCCGACTATAAGAGCAGCGAAGACATGATCCGTATAGGCGCCTACGTCAGCGGTTCTCACCAGGAAACCGATTACGCAATCAAAATGATTGAAAAGGCAAACGAATTTCTCATACAGCCGGTTATCGAAAGCTGTTCCATAGAAGGATCCCTCGCGGCCCTGGAGGAGCTTTTCGGTGAACAATGACCTGTAAACATATAAAATAACTCCTTTTGGTTCTATCGCCTCGCGACCGCTACGCGACCGCCTCGCGATCGCCTCGCGACTGCTTCGCGAAGGACGGGAAAGCATGCCGTTTAAATTTCGCCTCAAATCCTTGCTGAGACACCGGGACTTCATGCTTCGAGAAGCGCGGGCGGCGTTTGGGGCATCGGTCTCCATCAGAATGCGAATACAGTCCGGCATCGATCGGCTTAGTGAAATGATTCGCCTGGAATCCGACCGGCTCGAAAAAGAGCAGAAAAATGGAATCAGGGCGGCCAGGTATCTTCATTTCAAAGAACACCTGAGTATTCTGGAACGTGAATTGCTTTCGTCATACATTGAGCTGGAAAAGGCTTCAATAGAGGTCGAAAGACGCAAGCAGGCCATGATCGAATGCGATAAATCCGTCAAAACACTCGAAAGTATAGAAACAAGGGACAAGGAATTGTACAGACTGATTCAGTCTCGCAAGGAACAGAAGAAACTGGACGATGTGGCCGTCTTCAGCGTTTGCCGGGACCGGACCGGCAGAAAAGGAGAATCATGAAAGCGGGTAAAACGGGTTCCAGGGTTCTTTCAGTTACGCTTTGCGCCCTCGTGACGCTCCTGGTGATAAAGCTGGCCGTCACTGTTACAGGCGCGCTGGACTCCGGGCCGGAAAGGACCAGCGCGGTTACTGAAGCAATCGCAAAGGACGAAAAGCCCAAAGCTGAAGCCGAAAATGCGGCGCCGGTCGAGACAAAGGCCAAAAGCAGGCCCGGGATCTCGACAACCGAGTCCCTGAGCGCTTTTCAGCAAAAAGAGATCGAAATCCGCAAAAAGGAGGAACAGCTTAAAGAGAAAGAAGAGCGCCTGGATAAATTAGAGAAGGAAATCGAGCAGAAAGTCAAAGACCTGCTGGCGCTTCAAAGGGAAGTCCAATCCGTTCGAACTGAGAAGCAGGAAACCCAGAATACCAGAGTCCGGGGCCTTGCCAAAATTTACGGGACCATGAAGCCAAAAGAAGCCGCAAAGCTGATGGAAAACCTTGATGATAAACTCGTTATGGGTATAATCGCCACAATGACCTCCGATGAGGCTGCAGCGATTCTTGCTCTCATGGAGGTCAAGAAGGCGGCTAAAATATCCGAAGCCCTCTCAGGCCGGTAACCGGGCAGGCGTTCACCACGACCCGCTCAAATCCACCACAGAGGCGGGGCATAGTCCGGTCAAGGAGAGAATACCAAAATCCAACAAGATCAACAGAAACGTAGAAATATTTCACCTTATTCTCAGGACTTAGAAATAGCCATTCCTGTTAATCCTGTAGATCCTGCAAATCCCGTCTCACAAAGCTTTTCTCTCCTTGACAGGACTATGCCCCGTTCTCTTCCTGTCCGGACTATGCCCCGCCTCTGTGGTGAAGGGGTAACCCGAACGCGCTTGCAAACGGGGAGAACATGGCAATATACTTACCCGGCCTTTTGAAGAGGGGAAAAGGACATGAGGGGGAGAGCGCGTGAAGGAGTGAGGGGGAGATGTCACCACGTCACCGCGTCTTTCCCTGGCCTGTCTATGACCAGTCCCCGTGTCACCGCGTCTTTCCCTGGCCTGTCTATGACCAGTCTCCGAGTCACCGTGTCCCCGCGTCTCCGTGTCCCTGTGTCTCCGCATCCCAGCCTCTCCGCATCTCCGCGTCTCCGTGTCCCTGCGTCCTTCCCTGGCCTGTCTATAACCAGTCTCCGCGTCCCCGTGTCCCCGCGTCTCCGCGTCCCCGCGTCCCTCCCCGGCCTGTCTATGACCAGTCTCCCCGTCCCCGTGTCTCCGCATCTCCGCGTCCCCGCATCCCCGCATCTCCGCGTCACCCCGTCCCCATCTCTGCCAAAAGTTCTCTGCCGCCTGCTTTTTCTGCTTTTGCTTCCTGCAACTATTATATCAGGCTGCGAACGGGCGGTTGTGGCCCCGCCCTACCCGGCAACTCCCCCTCCTGCGGCATACTCTCCATCCGTGACCGAGCCTCCCAGACCCGACCAGGTGGTCGAAAAGAGCGTCGCCTATCTTGGCGGCCCCAGGACCATTCATCATGAGATAGGGCCGATGGAAACGGTCTGGCGGATCTCCCGGTTGTATGACGTCACGCCGGAATCCATCTATGCGGCAAACGGGCTCAGACCCAACGACCCTTTGTACATAGGGCGGCAGCTCATCATCCCCAATGCCGCAATGATACGCCATGTCATAAACCTGTACCGGAACCCGCAATGGAAGTATATCGTCATTCACCATACAGCCACTTGGAAAGGCAGCGCCAGAACGATAAACTGCTCACACGGCTATCGTGGTTTCTGGAACGGGCTCGGGTATCATTTCTTGATCGATAACGGAACTCTGGGGAAGGGCGACGGGCAAATCGAAATGTCCCCACGGTGGATCAGGCAGCAAAACGGCGCCCACTGCAAAGCCGGTGATATGAATAAAAAAGCGGTTGGAATCGCCCTGGTCGGAAACTTCAATTACGAGAAACCAACCCCTAACCAGTTGCAATCCCTTTCTTTTCTTCTTTCGGTCCTTGGCAGGTATTATGGCATACCCTCCGCAAACATCCTGCTGCACGGCCAGGTCCCGGGGGCCAGGACCGAATGTCCCGGCAAATTATTCCCGAGGGATTATCTCAGGCAGACGACCCTCAGGTAATTTTCTTGCCTCCGGAAGCTGGCGGTTGAGGTTTTGGCAATTATAGTCTTCGTATGATAGACTTATAAACGATCCTGTGCGATGTCCGCCGCGTAGCGCGAAGGCCGGCCGATGGATGGTCTATCATGCGCCTTGGGCGGGTGCGGGAGGCATTGAAGGCGGTTGAGGCATGTTTGAGGCCCAGGGCCATAACTTGAGGGGGAACATGTTCCCGCTCGTTTTTATCAGGCGGCGGTTGCACGCCGGAGGAGGACATTATGGGAGAAGTAGTCCACACGTCTCGAGTCAGGATTGTCAGAGAAAAAGGTCCCACCAGGAAAGCGATGATCGAAGGCTTCGGTGAGCCGATCTACTATGGCGTCCACGGCGGGATAAAGAACTTCTACAAGGTGGAACCTGAAAAGGAGCACGCGGCCACTCTCGACCATATCGTCGCCGCGACCGCCGGCTGAATGATGGGAACGCTGGCCGCGTCGCTGGCCGGGAAAAAAATCCGCACTTTCGAAGACCTCTACCGGGCCGATGTGGAAGGAGACATTGAAAACGTCGACGGCATTCTCAAGATCACTACGATCCGCGTAAAATACCATCTCAAAGTTACGGTGGATGAAAAGCAAGCCGCCCGGGAAGCCTTTGCGTCCTATCTGAGCAAATGCCCGGCGGCTCAAAGCGTCATCGGCTGCATCAAACTGCACGATGAACTCGAGTTGGAGGAAATATCGAGGCGATAAGCCCCCTGGCGCATCGCACGCTTCATCGGATGGGGCTGATTACTACCGCCCTGCCCTCTGTAAGCTATGCCGCTCTCTATTGACAAAACCGGGGCGCTCTGTTAAACAGAGCATCTCTTCGTTCCCCGGTAGCTCAATTGGCAGAGCGGGTGGCTGTTAACCACTAGGTTGGCGGTTCGAGTCCGTCCCGGGGAGCCATGACCATTAAAAGGGATTTGCGGGTTTTCCCGTAAATCCTTTTTTATATTACGGGGGTGTGTCACCTCGATTATATTCATAAACATAGCAGGGAACTTGGACTTATGATATAAGACAGACAATCATGCTGGAAGGAAGCAAAATGAAAAGGCGACTCACACTCATATATTGGAAGAGCGACAAATTCTGGCTTGGTAAGCTTTTGGAGTATCCTGAAATCATGACGCAGGGTGAAACGCTTGAAGAGCTCGAAGAGAATATTAAGGACGCCTACCTTCTCATGGCCATGGACGAGGTCCCGAATGGTTATCACTCCAAGGAAATAGCCATTTGAAGCGTGTCGAGTTCATCCGGGAACTGCTTGCTGGAGGGTGTATTCTGCATCGCCACGGTTCCAGGCACGACATTTATCGCAATCCAGTGACAGGGCAAAAACAGCCGGTTCCAAGGCATACTGAAATTGACGATAGGCTTGCGGAACATATTAGACGGTTTCTCGGCCTGAAATAATTGTTTTTTGAAGTCGTCACTCAAATTCTCTTCCATCTTTTTCGCTATCTCTCGGACGAGCCTATAGTGGTTATCAGTGTGACACGCTCTTCCCAGTGCCCAGTTTGGTCCGAACTGGGGAGCCAGAAAAATCGAAGGGTTAGACAAAATGGTCTAGCCCTTTTTCTCGCTTTGCAACGGTGACACATTAAGTTGCTTGACTCCCTTGGGCGCCAGGCTATCATAGTATGTAAGTGTTCAATGCTCATTGAGCAGACGCTAAACGGAGCGCTTCCAAATTAACCGATAGCAGCCAGGGGATGAGGATGCCTGCCACCAAGGAGCAAGTGATTGAACTTGTGAGGTCCATGCCGGATGATGTTACAGTGGACGACGTGATAGAAGAGCTTTATTTCAAGCTCCAGGTAGACCAGGGCCTTGCCGAATTGGACCGCGGCGAGGGCCTCCCTCATGAGGAAGTCGAAAGGCGACTGTCCAAATGGCTCTCCCGATAAGGTGGGCCCCTGGAGCCGCCCGACAGATGGAGGAACTCGTCGAATATATTGCCGGGGATTCGCCCCGCTATGCCGCTATCTTTGCCAAACGGATCATGCAGGTGGTTCGCGCTGTCCCGGCCAATCCCGAAATGGGCCGCATAGTTCCGGAGTACGGCGGCCGCAAGATCCGTGAAAAGGTCCTCCAGGGTTATCGCATTGTGTACCGCATCACTCCGCAGGCTGTCGAAATCGCCGCCATCTGCCATGGATCGAGGCTCATCCAAAATGCCCTGGACGAGCCATCCGAATAGAAGATTAGTATTGGCCTCCTAAGGAAACTTTTATCTAATGAGGTAGGCTGACTCGTTCTTCCCAGTGCCCGGTTTGGTCCGTCCCGGGGAGCCGGAAAATGGCAGGGCCAGGCTGAAGTGCTTGGCCTTTTTGCTTTTGGGGGGTGTGAGAATAGTGTGAACTCTCAGCCCGATACCTTGCTGCTCCAAGACAGGGGCAAATTAGAATGAAGCTCAAGCCTCCAAATCGGGTACGGTACAACTCACTAGCAGCTAATCTATTGCTGGCGCGGCCGATAATCCCTTGCCTCGTATGATAGACTTATATAGTACTCTACCGAGAAAAAATAACCACTCTGCGTCGTGCGAGCGCGTAGCGGGCAGGCCGACCGCCGCCATTCTCGACGCTCTCCATTCCTGACCTGTCTATGATCACTGTCCATGACCAGAGACGGGGCGTTCGCG
>Ga0181521_10007043_pt1 | contig 11939 bp, 8 predicted proteins | sample PEATcosm2014_Bin_32_FD_119764 | JGI IMG/M metagenome (GOLD analysis project Ga0181521, IMG submission 119764) | Peatland microbial communities from MTU Mesocosm Facility, Houghton, MI, USA - PEATcosm2014_Bin02_60_metaG | ecosystem: Environmental > Terrestrial > Soil > Wetlands > Peat | place... | reverse complement strand
GCTTGCAGAACGTGCGGGAAGAAGAAAGAAAGTCACTGGCGCGCGAGCTTCACGACCAATTAGGGCAAGCCTTGACCACGATGAAGCTAGGCCTGTACGCCCTGGTCCACGAAAATGACTCGGACCCTGTGCTCCAGAAAGGGGAGGCACTGTTGCAACTTGTGGACGAGTCGATCAAGCGCGTCCGTCAAATCGCAACCGAACTAAGGCCGGGGGTTTTAGACCACCTAGGTTTGCCGGCGGCGATTGAATGGGCGGCGGAGGATTTTCAAGCGCGAACCGGCATTAGGTGCAGTTTACAGTTGCCCCATCAGGATATCGCTATGGACCCGGACCGATCCACGGCGGTCTTTCGCATCCTGCAAGAGAGCCTAACGAATGTAGTGCGGCATGCGGCCGCCAGTGAAATCACCATACGCATGGAGAAGAGGAACAAAGATCTAATGCTCCTGGTCAAGGATAATGGCAAGGGAATGCGAATGGAGGATGCATTTCGCGACGAGTCACTGGGGATCCTGGGAATGCGCGAACGGGCTCAGATGTTTGGGGGAGAGGTCGATATTTGTAGCGCTCCGGGCTCAGGCACAACTGTGCGGGTGAACATTCCGCAGGTCTATGTCGCGTAAGGAGGGATCACAATGATCAAGGTTTTGATCGTCGATGATCATGCCGTCCTTCGAACTGGACTGACCGAGATCCTGAAGCGTGAATTCGTTAGCGTAACGTGTGGCGAAGCGGGCGACGCTGAAGAGGCCCGTGCCCAAGTCGAGAGGTACCAATGGCACCTCGTCATTCTCGACCTCAGCCTGCCGGGGCGCAGCGGCATCGATTTCCTCACCGACCTGAAGCGGACGAAACCACGCCTCCCGGTGCTTGTCTTGAGCACACATCCCGAGGATCAGTACGCTAGACGGGTGCTTAAAGCGGGAGCAGCCGGCTACCTTTGCAAGAGCGCCGCGCCCGAGGAATTAATTCGGGCGTTGCGCAAAGTGTTAGCGGGCGGGATGTATGTAAGCACGGACCTGGCAGAGAAGTGGGCTCTGGAATTGCACCACGACTCGAGTCAAGCTTTACACGACGCCCTTTCGAACCGCGAGTTTGAGGTTCTGCGGATGATTGCCTCTGGAATGACGACCTCCCAAATCGCCGACGAGCTTCACCTGAGCGTGACAACCATCAGCACTTTTCGGACCCGGGTTCTGGAGAAAATGAACATGACTACCACCGCAGCGCTGATAAGCTACGCAGTCCGCAATCACCTGGTGGAATGAAGCCAAAGCCCCCACAAAACTGGCCACTACGAACCACGTTTGTCCCAAAAACAAGGACAGCCGCTCCGCAAATATTCTACGCATAATTCGGATTTAGACTATTGCCGGAATGATCCGAATCTGAGAACCTCAGCGCGCAGACATTGTTAGAATGCTGATCGCTCAGAACGGTAGGCCATCATCTCTGAAGCAGTTAATCTTGTGAGTATAGGTCAAACGAGTGGGCCTGCAATTGGAAAACGTGGAATATCCAATACGCTTTACGCCTGTTGGGCGGTTGCGGGCTGCCCTTGAATCGTCTGAGGACGTACGAGGCAGTCGGATTTTCACTGGACATTACAAATACCTTGGCGCTGCACATCCCAGACTTGCTGACATGGAACATCTTCCCGCCCTCATAGAGTTCACCGGCTTTCCTTGCGCGGCACGGCCCCTCTTAGAGCACTTGCTCGTTCCCACCGTCGACGAGGGTTGTCGGATTGGGTTTCCGAAGGAGGCAACTCTCTGTAGTCAAGCGGAAGTCACTATACCTTTGCCGCACACCTTGGCGAGCCGGAAGGAGTACAAGACACAACCCTGCGCGTGTCTCGGGCCTCCCCACCAAGCTCGTTCTTAGCCGATGGTCAGTGAGGTAATTGTATGGCCACTCTAGCATCTACTCCGGCGGACGAGTCCCGGCAGATGCGTGCTCCTGCGGGTAGGCCCCACCTTAGCCATTTTCGCCATCGGAAGTTTCCGTTGACTGCTCGCGTCTGCGCCGTAGATTTCATCCGGCCAATGGCCGGCAGGTCGCAACCCTGGCTGCTACGATGTGACGATCGCTGCTACTATGTGGTCAAGTTCCGAAACAATCCCCAGCACACCCGCATTCTCGCCAACGAATTGCTATGTTCGCGTCTGGCGCAGCTCATCGGATTGCCGGTGGCGGTCCCAGCGGTGGTCCTCGTCCCGCCAGGTTTATTAGCCGGCAGCCGTCCGCCAGAGTTGACCGTGGGCGGCCGACGCGAACTTTGTACAGCCGGCCTTCAATTTGGCTCCCGCTATCCTGGACCGCCCGAACGGACTCTAGTGGTAGATTTCCTTCCGGATCGACTGCTCAGCCAAGTCCACAATCTTGTCGAAACTTTCGTGGGAGGCTTTGTTTTTGATAAGTGGACCTGCAACTGCGACGGTCGGCAGGCCGTCTTCTTCCGCTCGGTCGAGGACGCCGGGCGGCCTTACACCGCCCAACTCATCGACCACGGGTGCTGCTTTAATGGGGGTGAGTGGAGTTTCCCGGATAGCCCTATCCGCAGCTTATACCCGCGGAGGCTGGTGTACGATACGATCACCTCACTTGAATCGTTCGAACCTTCTCTCTCTAGCATCGAAAGACTTAAGCCCGGGCATTTTGCGGGATGCATTGCCGATTTACCGAGTGAGTGGTGTTCGCCCCATGCCGGGGAGCTTAAACCACTCGTGGCCAGGTTGTATGCACGCGCAAAGAAACTCAGGCAGTTGATTCTGGAGGCACGAGTTACTTCGCGCTGTTTCCGAAACTGGGTAACAACATAGCTGACTAACCAAAGGGAACATGAATGGACTCACGCCGCTCCTTTGATCTGCCAGGCGTTAATCCTTGCTCGTTTTCTTCGGCTGAGCCTTGGCCTGCTTTCGTCTGGTCGCGATCTTCGGTGCTGTCGCGGCTTGGGCCAATGCGGCCTTAAACTCGCTGCTAGCCTCTTTAGGATCGTCCACCCTGACGTCTTCTATTCTCATTCTTACGCGATACGCTTACCACGGCATTGGCGTTCAATTGAATAAATGCCTTTGCTTTCCATTTCTGACAGGCCGATTAGGTCCTCATACCTGAGCCTCCTGCCTACGATCCTGGACAGAGCGAGTTGAAATCCGCAAGCATCGCCATCTTCATTGTTACAGTTGTTGTAGCGGAAAGTTCGCTCGTCAAGATGACGGAAAAGCTGAGACGGTTCGACACTCACTGAGGTTCCGTCAATGCCGCGCTTGAAGAGCCTCCAGAAGTTCTCCAACCCATTCGTCGGGACCGTGCCGTCACGTAGGCCACACCAGAATTCATGACTTGATGGGCGTACTCTCGAGAAGTGCCCTCCTACGATTTCAGTTCATTACTGTAGAGTGCGGACCCGTCCTCGACGCTGTGTCCAGCCTACCTCACGAAGGTTTCAGCCAAGACTACACTGCATCACCCTACGATCCCGCACGACTCATTCAAGACGAGGGCCAGTCATTCCGGTTTGGCTGCCCCTTCGGGTCAACCGATACTTGAGTATTGTTCGGGCGATCGCCGGAGAGGTTCTTACACTGGTCCTCTCTACGCGGACAACTTCCCCCTCGCAGACAGCCTCGCCAGGGGCGCGATCCTACTTGCTGGACCAGGAATGCTCAAGCCGAGATCCACAGACATACCGGGTTTGAGAGGACGTTCAGATCCAAACAAAAGCCTAGACCGACTAAAAGTTCTAGTGCTGCTCATCTACCAGCCTAAGCTAGGGCGTACGCGATAGCGAACTGGTATGTGGATTCGAAAACGTTTGGCGCGAGGGAGGCCGCCTGTCCTTCTTTGAACATCAAGCTGCTCGTTATTGGACTGTCTGCAGTGTTCCCGTCATTTTTCATTCACATGGGCTGAGCCCTCCCGATCTCGGGAATCAACTGCTCGGCCCTCGCGAGAGTTCAGATACTGGAGATTCGCCGCTGATAACGGGCACCGCAGATGAGACTCATCAACATCTTGGCATCGGCGGAAAGTCCAAATTCCGGAAGTTATTGCCGCTCTTGAGCCTCTTCCGTGAAACCCGTGGCCGTCGTCGTCCGTCGCTTCCCTGGGCCTGCGGATTAAACCGGCTACGCCGCGGCCCCACTCGCGTAATGTCCTCCGCGGTGGACTTAGCTTTACGCGGGGAGTTTCGGCGCTCCTCAGCTTACTCTGGAATTCTTCCTGACGCGGAATGGCTCGGGCATGCTGCGTTGCGGGCCTTGCGGCAACTACAACTGACGTTTCCGGCATCCATGAGACAATTACGCGGGAAGCTCTGACCGAAACGATTGAGCGAATTCGTCGAACCGGGCCACCGCAACAAATAGGATGTTCCTGTCTCTCAGTATTCCCTGGGACACGCGCTCCTTATCCTCCGACGGGTCAGCGATGTCCTCGTGGGCCACGATGAGCCGTGCCGGATGATGGGCACGCACCACAGTGAATTTCGCTTTCAGTGTCTCTGCGAGTTCGTGGTCGCGCCCAAGGGACAGCGCGTGGATAAGTAGAATTTCAACAGAGCCGCCGGCCGCTGTGTACGCAAAGTCGAACGTGAAGCCATCGCCCGTGCTCGACCATTGGGCAACGGAAACATCACTGGCAAAGACTTTCTCGTTTACGAGCCCGTGGCGCTCTAGCGCGTCCCCCAGCCGCCGCTTGATACGCATCCTGGTATCGGGCTTGAGTAGCACGCCCCCACCAGGGCGGACGTAGTGCGCAAAGAGCTCGCTGAGGTTGGCCATCAAGTCATCCGCGTCCACCGGCTGAGGGTCTGATAACTGGATGAGATTGGAGTACGACCGTTGCATCCCTTGGAGGTACGCCGAGAGGTTCTTTTCGTTTTCGCCGATCTCGTGTTCGAAGTGCGGTTGCAGCTCGCGGAGAAATTCAGGATCTGCCCCGGGATGCAATTGCAGAACATCGCGAAAGTCGTCGGTGAACATGCAGTCCAAAAACTGAGCTTCCGGGCAGTACAGAAACACGCCGACGTTGGCGAAGTCGCCGGTCACCACGTTTGGTACGTATCGCACGATGTAGGTGTCACAGTGCCTCATTAGGCCCACTCCAGCTTTTCCAGCTTATTGGGTGCGAGGAACGATCATATCCGGGTTGGGAACTGGCCGGAATTGACTTTGGCGTCGCTGATTAACTCGTTAATCTCCTTCTGCCGGCAATAAAGCCTCCTCGCGAGCGACTCAGGCTTCCCAACATTTGGGAAGCGTCCCTCACTGGGATTATCGGCAAGACATTGTAAAATATCAGAGGCCGGGAGATCTCCTATTCTAGAAAGAGAAGGCTCGAAGGAATCAGACCTCAGTCACGGGCCTAAGTTACGGCTTGAAAAATGTTCAATTAGGTGCACACTGTGCCACCGAATTGGGACCTGGAAGTTTCCTCATTTTCGCAGGCTACAGTAGGTTCTCCCCGATGCGAGGGTGGCATAGGCCCGTTTCCTGAACCGCCTATGTCGCCCCAAATCACCACGTCAGATAATGCCCATCCCCCTCACGAAGAGATCTCTGCGGAGCGCTTCCGAGACTTACTGGAGAGCGTCGACGCGATCATTTTGGAGGCGGATCCCTCGACTCTGCACCTCACCTATGTGAGCGCGGGATCACGGCGAATTTTGGGCGTTTCGCCGGAACAGTGGCGGGAGAGAGAGAACTCTTGGGCAGATCATCTTCGTCCCGAGGATCGGGAGCGTGCTCTGGGTGGCGAGCGAGAGATTGTGGAACGGGGAAAGCCGGTATCGGTAGAATACCGCATGGTGGGGGGAAATGGCCAACTGCATTGGTTCCGGGATACCCTGCATCTGGTCAATGGCGCCAACGGAAAGCCCACAGTACTGCGCAGGATCATGGTCGATGTCACGGAGCGCAGAGAGGCTGAGAAAGCCCTGCGGCAGAGTGAGGAGAAGTACCGCTTCATCGTTTTCAACATCCCCGACGTTGTCTGGGTTATGGATGCACATGGGCGCATTCTATTTGTTAGCCCGAGCAGCGAATTTGCCTGGGGGTACGCTCCAGAGGACTTCTACGCTGGCGGGCTTGCTTACTTTCTCACCACAGTTCACCCCGACGATCTGCGCCGCCCAACAGAGTCCCTCCAGGCAGCATTCCTGCACGGTCGGCCGCGCGAGGTGGGCTTCCGATGGCGGCACAAGGACGGGAGGTGGAATTGGTACCGCGCCCGGACAGCGGGCGTTTTCGAAAAGGATGGCGTTCTGTATCTGCAAGGTCTCCTGACCGATATCACGGAACGCAAGAGAGCCGAGGAGGCACTGCAGGCCAGTGAAAATAAATATCGGACTCTCGTTTTGAATATTCCGGATGTGGCCTGGACGCTCAACTCCGAATTCCATTTTCCCTTTATCAGTCCGCGGATTGAGAGTTTCAGCGGCTTCACAACCGGAGAGATTTACCGGCGGGGCGCTGATATTCTCTTCGAGTGCATTCACCCTGAAGATCGTCTCAAAGTTAAGAATGCCATGGAGAGTCTCTTCGCCAGGGGCCAGCCGTACGATATCGAGTGCCGCGTCCGGCGAAAAACCGGCGGGTGGGTCTGGGTGCGCGACCGTGTGGTTGCCACTTATGAACGGGATGGCGCGCGCTATGCCGACGGACTGTTATCCCACATCACCGGGCGCACACAGGTCGAAGAGGCGCTGCGGGAAAGTGAAAAGCGCTATCGCAGCCTGGTGGACAATGCGACGGTGGGCATCTATCGTACGACTCCCGACGGCCGCATTCTGACGGCCAATCCCGCCCTCATAAAAAAGCCGGGCTACACCGACTTCCAAAGCCTAGCCGCTCGGAACCTCGAGGCGGAGGGGTTCGAGCCAAGTTATCCTCGGACGCCGGTTCGTGAGCGTATCGAACAGGAGCGTCAGGTAGTCGGCATGGAGGAAGCATGGACCCGGCGCGATGGATCCGTAATCTGGGTTCGCGAGAGTGCCCAAGCGATTCAGGATGAAGACGGTAAGACTTTGTGCTATGAGGGCATCGTGGAGGATATCACGGAACGCAAGCAGGCGCAGACGGCGTTAGCGGACCGATTACGTTTCGAGACTCTGCTGGCCGAGCTCTCGGGGCGTTTTGTGCACCTGCCGACTGAACAGATCGATGGCGAGATCGTCGACCCGCAGCGTCGTGTCTGTGAATGCTTGGCGCTGGATACGTGTTCACTCTGGCAGGTAAGGACTGAGGCGCCGGATTTCATCTCACTCGCCCACGTCTATCGGCGTCCGGGGAACGCGCCGATCCCCGAGCGGATTAACGCCGACCAGGATTTCCCCGGGTCCGCAAAGCAAATCGTGGCCGGGAAGGTCGCAGCTTTTTCCTCGCGGGAGGAATTGCCGACGGAGGCTGGACGGGATAGGCAGACCTTCCAGCTACTCGGCAACTGAAGCGTCTTGGCAGTGGGGCTTTTTGTGGGAGGAGGGCCGATCGTTGCCGCATTGGCTTTTGCCACGCGAACCGAGCGCACCTGGCCGGAAGAGATAGTGAAACGGCTGCAACTTGTGGCGCAGATGTACAGCAATGCATTCGCACGGCAGCGGGCTGACGCGGCCTTGCGCGAACGGGAGTCGATCCTACGGCTGTTCGTCGAGCACTCGCCGGCGGCCATCGCCATGCTAGACAGAAAGATGCGGTATCTGGCTGTAAGCCAGCGTTGGATGACCGGTTATCGCCTGGGCGGGCGGAACATCGAGGGCCTCAGCGATTACGAGGTCTTCCCGGAAATCCCGGAGCGTTGGAAGGCGGTCCATCGGCGATGTCAGCCGGGGGCGATCGAGAGATGCGAGGAAGACCCCTTCCCACGGCGTGACGGCACTATCGACTGCGTGGGCTGGGAAATCCGGCCGTGTCAGAGAACGGACTGGGACATCGGGGAGATTATCATCTTTAGTGAACCCGTTACCGACGCGGTTCGGACAAGACAGGAGTTGCAGCTTTCGCTCGACCAGTTGAGAGCCCTGGCCGCGCGCCTGCAAAATGTGGGAGAAGAGGAAAGCAAACGGCTGGCGCGCGAGATCCATGTCGTCCCCGGGCAGGCTTTGACCGCCATTAAGATTGACCTGCGAACCTTGATCCGCGAGATGGGGGGTGACCCGGAACACCCGACGAAGAGGGCCGCCTCCATTCTGAAAATGGTGGATGATACAATTGAGTCCATACGCCAAATCTCAACCGAACTGAGGCCGGGAATTCTCGACACGTTCGGTCTGGTGGCAGGTATTGAATGAGCGGGGGAGGATTTCGAGCGTCGCACGGGGGCTAACCGCCGGCTGGACCTGCCGCGGGCCGAGGTCACCGTGGATTCCGATAGGGCCACCGCGGTCTTCCGCATCCGGCAAGAGATATTGACCAATGTGTCGCGACACGCTGCCGCCAGTGAGGGGAGATAAAACTGGAAAGGACAGATAAGGATCTGGTCCTCTTCGTACATGATAATGGCAAGGGGATGCCGGAGAATGAGCTCTCCGGCCGTAAGTCGCTGGGTCTCTTGGGGATGCAAGAGCGCGCCATGGTGTTTGGAGAAGGGTTAACCATCTGCAGCGCTCCGGGAGTGGGCGCGACCGTGAAGGTCGCGGTTCCTGGGGCATAGCGCGGGAGAAGAAGTCGCGATGATCAAAGTGCTGATCGCCGATGACCATGCCGGAGTACGCCGCGGGACGATCGAAATTATGAAGGCGAGGTAAAGAACGTAGTCTGTGTTGAAGCTGAAAATGCTGACTAGGTTGTGGCCCAACTCCAAATCCATCGCTGGGATTTGATAATTCTGGATATCGCCATGCCGGGGCGAAGCGGCATCGACCTTCTCCGCGATCTGGAGAGGGCGCAACCAGGGATCGCCGTGCTTGTCCTGAGCACATATCCTGAAAACCAGTTCGGTAAACGCGTGCTCAAGGCCGGAGCGCGCGGCTATCTGAACAAAGCCAGCGCTCCTGAGGAACTGGTGAAGGCGATTCGCAAAATCCTGGCCGGAGGGCGGTCTATGAGCTCTGCGCATGCAGATAAGCTGGCGCCGGATTTGCAGCAAGGACCGGATTGAACCCTACACGAGAGCCTCTCCAATCGCGAGCGGGACGTGCTGCGCACGGTCGCCTCCGGGAAAACCGTATCCCAGATTGGCGGGCAACTTCATCTGGGTACAACCACTATAATCAGTTATCGCGCCCGGATCGTCGAGAAGATGAACAGGGCCAGCGAATCTGGGCTGATAAGCTATGCTGTGAGAAATTGCCTGGTGGAATGGGAACTGAGCGAAGGATGTGGCTGCTCGGCATCGCACCATCTGCGTTGAAAGGATCAGCCAGCGACAGATGTGGGAAGTGGAGAGCCTGAAGACAAACCCGGCTCTTAGAGCATCCGCTGACCGGCGGAAGTTAGCGGCCTGCGCCTCGCTGCCGGCGGCCATTAAGCATGCCATCAGCAAAGCTCGTGGGGAACTGGTGGAAGTCGAGGCCGCGCATACGACCGACCGATATTCGGATCGCGGTGCGCATTTTCAAGCGGCGGAAGCGCGGATGGGACGTTGCGAGCGCGGCCACGCAAAGGACCAGGGCTTAAATGCGGCAAGGAATGTTTTCGCGAGCCGAGCGGAAGCGGTGGTAGCGTGGGAAGTCCAGGCGCGGTCAGGCTGGACCCGTGATCGAAGTCACTCAACTGTAGTGGTTCGACATTAGATCGTGCTGGCATAAAACTGGAACGGATACGTCGGCAGCGAGGAGCCAATCACTGCGCAAGAGTTTCGGGTTCAGCGCTCGCCGTACCCGGATTGGAACATTATCACCTTTTCGTGGGAGTTTTGGGCGACCCATGGTCATTTTATGTCCGACCCTAACCAGGTTGGAACCAAATCCAGTCCGTCAGCGAGCGAGGTGACGAGGGTCAAATAATTCCTTGAGGCTTAGGCGGTGACTACATACAATGGGGCCCAGCAAAGACCCTGCAGAGAGAGGGGCCAGCACCTTCGGGAATCCTGAAAGCCCCTCAAACCGGCGGAGCACCTTTGCGAAGAGTTGAGGAAGAAGATTCTTCCCGAGGGTATGTATCTCCTTGGTTAAAGCAGTTCTTGATGAATCCTCCCGAAGTTGAACTGTGCTTGCTCTTGTCTCGCGCCCAGCTCTCACCGCAGGCGCGGGAACGCGTGCTGGGATTGCTCCACACTCCCTTGCGCTGGGAGTTTCTCTTCCAGCGCAGCGAGGGATTTGGCCTTTTCCCCCTCGTCTACACGGGACTTGACGCACTTGGTTTTCAGGGTGTTCCGGGCGACATCCGCGCGAAATGGACGAGCACCTTCCGCCTTCACGCCATTCGGATCGAGCTGATTGCCGGGGAACTGGCTCGGATTCTCCGCTTGCTCGGTGACGCGGGAATACCGGTGATGCCGCTGAAAGGCGTCGCGTTGGCGGAGTCGCTTTACGGCGATGCCGCACTTCGCGTCAGCGACGACATCGACGCCCTCGTCCCCACCGGCAACGCAACCGAGGCTTTTCACATACTCGTGTCCTCCGGCTACCAATCCGAATTCACGAGCCGGCCACGCCTCCTGGAGCTCAATGTACGTTACGGCAAGGATTGTGTCCTGACCCGACAGAACGGCATGTACATCGTCTCCCTCGAGCTCCACTCGGCCCTGGTGTGGGGCGGATCGCTTGACCGCACCCTGTTGGAACAGATCTGGGAAGAAGCCCAACACATCACCTTCCGCGGCGTCCCCACATTCGCTTTAAGTCCGGAATGGGAGCTCCTGTATCTGGCCCTCATGGCCGCGCGGCACGGCGGATCTTCCCTCAAATGGTGGGCGGACGTTGACAGGGTGTGTTCCCGACGGCCGGTCGATTGGAAGAAAGCTAATGAGAGAGCGAAACTGCTCGGCTGGGAAGCGGCAGTTCGATCCAGCCTCGAGGTTAGCAGTCGCTTGTTCGAAACGCCCGAGGATCCGGCCTTCGCATGCGCAGCGCCCCCGCGCCGGACTCGCGTTCCGCCTCCGTCCGACTTGCCCGCACCCTCATCAAACCTTTTCTTGTTTGGCCTGCTCGACACGCCTGCCCGAAAGGTGCTCTATCTTGCCATTCGCGTTTTCATTCCCACCTTGGCCGATTGCGAATTCCTGGCTTTGCCACAATCGCTCTTCTTCCTCTATTATCCCTTGCGGCCCTTGCGCGTGGCCGTCAAGCTGGCAGGATGGCTTTTTGCAGCAGGCATCACAAAACTCTCCCGCATGCTCCGCCTCCTCCTCCCACAGTGATCCCAAGGCCGAAAGGTGGCGGCAAGCGTCTCAGTTTGGCGTCTTTACGCTGCCACTGGAAGTCCAAGCGGAGACACTCGCGCGGTCCGCATCCGTTGCCGAAGAATCAAAACTTAAGTTAGTTGGATCTGCACCAACTGCGTCCAGGGCACTTCCGTTTCGCCTTATGCTTCGATTTGGCGCTATTTGGCGAGCATGTTGGCGGAGGGGATTCCGGTCCGGGGAGGGATTTCTCGCAGTCCAGGGAAGACGGACCGCGCATGTTGCCTTCCATATAGGCCAGTCCCGGGCAACGCGTGCAAGTACCGAGATGCGAGCACGTAGACCAGGCGGGACGATCGCGGCTATGGATGGAGCGTACGTCGTTCATCTGCTTCGAGTGACGCCAGATCTCCAGAAATTTCTGCGTGCGGACGTTTCCGGTGGGCCGCGGGAACTGCACGCACGGGTAGACATCCCCGTAGGGAGAGATGTAACAGAACGTGTGGCTGGCGCTGCACGGCAGTCCGTCCAGATCGCCGTCATCCACCGGCCGGGGAGGCGCGCAGAACTCCTCCACGTTCCCTACCAGGTCTCCATTCCGAAAGACCTGCTTTAACTCCTCGCCGCCGATTCCCAACCCGAGAATGGAGCGG
>Ga0181521_10007041_pt1 | contig 11941 bp, 7 predicted proteins | sample PEATcosm2014_Bin_32_FD_119764 | JGI IMG/M metagenome (GOLD analysis project Ga0181521, IMG submission 119764) | Peatland microbial communities from MTU Mesocosm Facility, Houghton, MI, USA - PEATcosm2014_Bin02_60_metaG | ecosystem: Environmental > Terrestrial > Soil > Wetlands > Peat | place... | reverse complement strand
GATCTCGCCGCGAGCGGCGCCTCCGTCACCGTTGCGGATGAACGCGCGACCCCGGATCCCGCGCTGGTCTGCGCGGCGAAACAGGCAAGCGTCGAGGTGCTGAGCGGTGCGAGAATTCTAAGTGCCGACGGCGGGCGGGTGCTCCGCGGCGCGCAGGTCTCGCGGACGGGTTCCGGCCGACCCGAGCGCGTCGACTGCGATCTCCTCTGTATGTCCGGGGGCTGGACGCCGACAGTGCACCTGACCGCGCACACCGGAATCGCGCCCAGGTACCGCGAGGACATCGGCGCATTCGTGCCAGGCGGCTTCGGCGGCGGGCATTTCGGCGCCGGCGCGGCAGTGGGGACGTTGTCGCCTGCGCGCGCGGCCGAGGAGGGACGGGAGGCGGGGCACCAGGCTGCCGCCCACGCCGGCTGCACTCGCGCCGTACGCGCCGCGCCGGCGCCTGCTCTGCCTGACCACCCGTATCGCGGCGAACCCCCGCGCCCCCTCCCCGCCGAGGTCCGCGGCAAGGCGTTCGTCGACTTCCAGACGGACGTCACGACCGCGGACCTCGCGATCGCTTACCAGGAAGGATTTGGTTCGATCGAGCACCTGAAGCGTTACACCGCCCTCGGCATGGGCACCGATCAGGGCAAGACCAGCAACGCGAACGCAATTCGATTGATGGCCAACCTGCGCGGTTCGACGGTTCCCGAGACCGGAACGACGACGTACCGGCCACCGTACGTGCCGGTTTCGATCGGTGCGCTCGCGGGACGTAATGTCGGGCATCACTTCCGCCCGGTCCGGCGCTCTCCGCTGCACGATTGGCACGTGGCGAACGGAGGCGTGCTGATCGAGGCGGGCCCGTGGCTGCGCGCCTGGTATTACCGCTGGGCGGGCCAGACGGCCGAGTCGGCCTACCTCGAGGAGATGCGGCACGTGCGCTCGGCGGTCGGGATCGCCGATGTGTCCACGCTCGGCAAGATCGATGTCCAGGGCCCCGACGCCGCGGAATTCCTGAACCGCGTCTATGTGAATGAATTTGCGAAGCTGACGGTCGGGAAGGCGCGCTACGGGGTCATGCTCAACGACGACGCGACGGTACTCGACGACGGCACGACTGCGCGCTTCGCCGAAACGCGCTATTTCATGACGACGACCACGGCGCAGGCGGCGGAGGTGATGTCGCGTCTCGAGTTCCTGCTGCAAAGCGCGTGGCCAGAGCTACGCGTTCACGTCACCTCCCTGACGGATGAATGGGCAGGAATGTCGATTGCCGGGCCCCGCGCACGCGAAGCGCTCGAACGTGCCCTCCCGGAGCACGATGTTTCCAGCGCCGGCCTGCCGCACATGGGCTGCCGGGAGCTTGAGGTAGAGGGCGTTCCGCTGCGACTGCTTCGGCTCAGCTTCTCCGGCGAGCTTGCCTTCGAGCTCTACGTTCCGGCCGACCATGCTATTGCCCTATGGGAGCACCTGCTCGCGACCGCCGCACCCGTCGGCCTCAGACCCTACGGCCTCGAGGCGCTGGCGTCTCTTCGCATCGAGAAGGGCCACGTCGCGGGTCTCGAACTCGATCACCGCACGACGCTCGACGACCTCGGCCTCGGCAAGATGGCGGCGAGCGATAAGGCGTTCGTCGGTCGCGAGCTGCGCCAGCGACCCGATCTTCGCGCGCCGGAGCGATGGAGCCTGGTCGGCCTTGTCTGCCTTGAGCCGAACGCACGGTTGCGCGGCGGGTCGATTCTTTTCGCAGCAGGCGAGCAGATCGCCGGACATGGCCGCGGCTATATCACGTCCGTGACCTGGTCGACAGAGCTCCGTGCGTTCATCGCGCTCGGTCTGTATCAGGGCGGCCTGCAACACGCGGGCGAGGAGATCGTCTGCGCATACCCGCTCAAGGGGGAACGGGTCCGCGCCCGAATCGTGTCGCCAGTATTCATCGACCCGACCGGGGCACGGCTTCGTGTTTGACCGGACCTCACCGCTGGAACGGCAGCTCACGGCCGGCGGCCGCGACGGTTGCGTCGGCTCGCGGGCGGTGGAGGTCAAGGAGCTGCGCGGCTGGTATCTGACGCAGCTTGCCGCGTTCCGCGGCCGCGAGCCCGACATGGCGCAGGGTCTTGCGAAACTTCTCGGCATCGCGGCGGCGCCCGCGCCCGGCGTCGCGTCCGTTACCGGCCGCAACACGCTGCTGCGGACGGCGCCAGGGCAGTACTGGCTCGTGACGACCGATATCACCCTCGATCGCGCGTTGCGGGCGGCCGTGCCCGCCTTGGATGGCAGTGTCACGCCATTGTCGCACAGCCGCGTGCGCCTTGCTGTCTCCGGTCCAGGCGCACGGGTGCTTCTCGCGAAAGGAATCTCAGTCGATCTGCGGCCCGAGCGATTGCGGGTCGGCGACTTCGTCGAGACCGGCTTGCACCATACCGGGATCCTCCTCCACCGCGCCGGTGAAGATCGCTACGAGCTGTATCTTTTGAAGACCTACGCCGTATCGCAGTGGGAGTGGCTCATCGACGCAGCGCTACCGCTCGGCTTTGATGTCGGGATCGAGGACTTACGGACCGCGTAGCCGTCGCTCTCCGGCACTAACGGCCTCACGGTGCGCAGCAGAGTGTCCGGGGCGCCCGCTTCCGGGTGGTTGCCGCCGCGCATCAGCCAAGCAGGCCGGGCGACCGGCAGCACGCAACCAGCTGCAGGCGAATTAAGGGTTGAATTGCGATCTGAGGAGCAGGGACCAGCATGAAATCGCATTCCCGCGTGGCGGTGATCGGCGGCGGTGTTGTCGGCTGCAGCGTGCTTTACCACCTGACCAAGGCCGGCTGGAAGGACGTGGTTCTGATCGAGCGCGACCAGCTGACATCGGGGTCAACGTGGCTCGCGGCGGGCGGGTTCCATACGCTGAACGGCGATCCCAACGTCGCCAAGCTGCAGGGCTACACGATTGGTCTGTATGACGAACTGGAGCGGATTTCGGGCCAGCCCTGCGGATTGCATCGGTCCGGCGGTGTCCTGCTGGCCGACACCCGCGAGCGCATGGAGTGGCTGAAGATGGCGCACGCGCGGGCTCGCTACCTCGGCCTCGAGACGGAGCTCCTGACTCCGAAGGAAGCGAAGGAACTCCTTCCGCTGATCGAGGATCAGTATTTCGTAGGCGCGATGCTCGATGCCGCGGACGGCAATCTCGATCCCTACGGTACGACCCACGCGTATGCGAAATCGGCGCGGATTGGTGGGGCCGAGATCTACCTCCAGACGCGCGTCACGGCGCTCGCGAGACGCCGCGACGGCACCTGGGACGTGGTCACCGAAAAGGGCACGATCAATGCCGAGCACGTGGTCAACGCCGGCGGCCTTTGGGCGCGAGAGGTCGGCCGTATGGTTGGGCTCGAGCTGCCGGTGCTCGCAATGGAGCACATGTATCTCGTTACCGACGATATGCCCGAGGTCATTGACTTCAATACGGCGCGTGGCCACGAGTTACCGCACGCCATAGACTTCAAGGCCGAGATCTATCTGCGCCAGGAGCGCAACGGGATCCTGCTCGGCACGTACGAGAAGGCGTGCGTGCCGTGGCAGCCGCGCGAGATGCCGTGGACGTTGGCGTCGGAACCGCTGCCGCCCGACCTTGACCGGATCGCCCCGTCGCTCGAACTCGGATACAGGCACTTCCCGGCGTTGGCGAAGGCCGGCATCAAGCGGATCATCAACGGCGCCTTCACGTTCTCCCCGGATGGCAACCCGCTGGTCGGCCCGGTTCAGGGCGCCCCGAATTTCTGGTGCGCGTGCGCGGTCATGGCGGGCTTCAGCCAGGGCGGTGGCGTTGGGCTCGCGCTGTCACAGTGGATGGTCAATGGCGACCCCGGTTTCGACGTATGGGCCATGGACGTGGCGCGCTACGGCGGCTGGGCGACTCGCAGTTACACGAACGAAAAGGTCCGCGAGAACTATTCGCGTCGCTTCTCGATCCGCTTTCCAAACGAGGAGTTACCGGCCGCCCGCCCGCAGCAGACGACGCCGCTCTACGACGTCCTGCTGCGCGAGGGCGCCGTCATGGGCGACAGCTGGGGCCTCGAGACGCCCCTGTGGTTCGCGCCCGCGGGCGTCGAGCCACGGGATGTCGTCTCATTCCATCGCTCTAATGACTTTGTGCACGTGAAGAACGAGTGCCTAGGCGTACGCAACGGCGTTGGCATCACGGAGATCGCGAACTTCGCCAAGTACGAATTCTCAGGCCCGGGCGCGGAGGCCTTCCTTTCCCGGCTCATGACGAATCGGATGCCGCGGGCGGGGCGCCTCGTGCTGACGCCGATGCTCAACCACGCCGGTAAGCTGATCGGAGACTTCACGATCGCCAGGGCGGGCCCACAGCGATTCCTGGTGTGGGGGTCGTCGCAGGCGCAGATTCATCACATGCGCTGGTTCGAGTCCCAGCGGCCTGACGATGGAGCCGTCGTCGTGCGGCGCTACGACATGGGACTCGTGGGCCTGTCGGTCGCCGGGCCACGATCGCGCACGGTGCTCGAACGCCTGACTGACGAGGACCTGTCAAACGCTGCTTTCAGGTTCATGGAGCATCGATCCATGGACGTAGGCAACGTGCCGGCGATGGTCAACCGCGTCACCTACTCGGGCGATCTCGGCTACGAAATCTGGTTGGCACCCGAGTATCAGCGGCGTCTTTACCGGGCGATCATGGAGGCCGGACGCGGTCTTGGCATCGTGCACTTTGGCATGCGGGCGCTGCTCTCCCTGCGGCTCGAAAAGAACTTTCCGACCTGGTACCGCGAGCTCCGCCCGATCTACGGCCCGTTTGAAGCCGGGCTGCACCGGTTCGTCGACTTCGACAAGGGGGACTTCATCGGCCGGGAGGCCGCCCTCGCGGAACATTCAAATGGCGGGACCTTGCGGCGGGTGAGCTTCGTCGTCGATGCGACCGATGCTGACGTGCTGGGGGATGAGCCGATCTGGCACGCCGGGAATGTCATCGGTTGGGCCACGTCGGGCGGCTATGGCCACTACGTCGACCTGTCCTTAGCCCAGGGCTACGTGCCTCGGGAGCTGGCCGGCGACGCGTCCGAGGGCGCGTTCCAGATCGAGATCCTGGGCGAGCGTCGATTGGCGACAATTCTCCTGCAGCCTCCGTTCGACCCGGAAGGCACGCGGATGCGCATGTAGGCGCGCTCCACCCAACGGGCGAACGTTGCGCTTCGATCACTGGCGACGCCCGGTGCGGCCCCATGTGAGCGGCTGTTATTGGTACCGCACTATCGGCGATGAAGCAGGGCACCGGCATCGGACCACTCCCCTGCTTCCTCACTGACCGCCGGTCGGGGAATTAAGCGCCGGCCCGGCGCCGGTGCCCGCCGTCGAGTGGGCGGACCAGTCGTCCTTCATCCGCGACGGGCAGTCGCGGCCGGCTGCCTTCCGGTGTCCGTGTCGCGAATCGAGCGGACGATCCTGGGAAACGTATTTCGAATCGCGTTCCGCGAGGCGAACCTTGCCATTCTCGCGCGCCAGCGCGGGCGGGCGGACGGTCGAGTGTCCCGTGAGCCAGGCAACACCGGATTTCCAGTAGCCCTGTTCGCGGATGAACACCGAATTGATGCTGTCACCATGTGGCACGTGAAGCGCGCATGCACGCCGATCACGACCCTACGGCGTCAATCATGTGCTCCTCGCGCCTGATTGAGATCGCGCGCATGTGCTCCAAGCGCCCTGGGACTGGCCGCCACACTCTTGAACCGGACCGCAAATCGAAGGCGAACAAGCCAGAAAACCATCAGCACCAAGACCACAATCTCCGGTGCGAATAGCAATGGCGATCCGCGCACGGACGCAGGAAAGACCTGCTGCTGTCCGAGGAAGAACGAGGCCGAGGTAATGAATAGCGCAGCGCACATGCGCCAAAGGTGTCGCGCGATGCGCTGTGCACCGGAAACGCCGCGACGCAAAATCATGCGCAGATCGAGTGCGGCGGCAAGCGCCGCGACGCCCGCGAAGACAAAGTAAGCCAGCGGCGGGGCGTCGCTAGGCGAGCGCAAGCCCAGCGTCAAGCCGGCTATGGCGGTACTGAATGCGACGAAAAGCGCGCCACGTTCGAAGACGCCGACGCTGCCCTCTTTGCGCTTAACGGTTACCCACGACGTGGCCACCAGATAAAACGTCAGGACTCCGGCGACGACGGAGCCCAACTGCGGTCGCGGTAGAAAAGGAGCCACATACGCGCCGATCCCGGACATGGCCATAATGGAAACGAAAAACACGTTCCCGGCCATTCGATGCAGGCGCCCACCTTTGCGAGACAAAAGCGCTGCCGCGCCAGAGAGCAATCCGACGCCCGCTGCAGCTATGTGGACGCCTAGTACCAGTGCCGCCGCTGCGCGGACCAACCGCGAGCTTCCCGCGCTTACCTCAAGAATCATCTTGGCGGCATCGTGATCGCTACAGCGGGGTCAGACACTATACTCCGAGACCATAGTCACCAGTCTGTTCGCCGACGACGCCGCGTTCGTCGCAGCTGACGGGCGGCTGGTCGCAATCCGCCGGAATCGGCGGGGTCGTGGACCAGGACTCTAGCCCCGCGGCGTCTCGAATCGCTCACGGGCCGCACCCCTGCTGGTTCTGCAGCTCGGGAGAATTCCGAAAGGCGGGTGCCCGGGGCGCCGTTGCAAAACCCGTTGCTACTCCTCCGGCGGTGTTCATTCGCGAGCTTGACGCGCGTGGGACCGGATGACCACGGACGCAAAACGTGCCCCGTTTGCAAGGCCGGATCAGCGAGTCGCCGCAACGCTTCGGCCGCATCCCCGACCGTCTCGTCTCGGCAGCCAAAACTGGCCGGACGCACGGTCGGACCGCCTGCCCGGAGCTGTCGCTCGGCAGACGCTTAGCCCGGGGTACGCAACCCCGAGGCATCGGCTTAGCTGATAGCCCGCCCACCGGGTCATGGGAATTCCGGCACCCGCGGCGGTCGTCTAGCAGCGATGCTCGCTGATGGTCAACGGCTCAGAGAGCACCTCGTCCTAGACCCCGCAGCCACGGGACGGTAACGGCGGCGCAATCACAGCCGCGGCGGTGGCTGCAGCAAAGATCCTTTGCGCCGCGGCATGCAGCGGGCACTATCTGGTGAACAACCCGACCGTCTATCGCGTCACCGCGGATGTGCACCTGCATATGACTTTCAGATAGTCACCGGACTATCGGAAAGCGTGAGGATCGTCGCCGCGTCGCGGGTCGCGCGATCCGCTGCGCGCGTCGCACGGTTCTCTGCCGGATGAATCGTCTCGGGCCGCTGTCTGAAACCGGGTCGCAAAGGCCAGCATCCAAGGGTGCGGCGGACCGGGGCTCAAGATCCAGGTCCGGACCGGCCGTCATGCGCCCCCGCGAGACGCGTCTCGGCCGCCGCGACCATTGCCTTGAAACGGGGATCATCACGGAGGGGATCGAGGTCTGGATCGACTTTGACGTGGTTCAGCCATGCAATGGCCATCGTTTCGAAGACCGGACCGAGCAGCTCGATTGCGGCGTCCGGATCTTTTAAATAAGTTGTCAGGCTGCACGCAAAGTTGTAGCGCGCATTCATATTGTCCGGATCAATCAGCAGCGCGCGACTGATCCAATCCTTGGCGCGCTCGGCCTCCCCCATGGTCGCAAGAGCGATGGCGCCGTAGGCCATCGCCGTTCCGTTGTTCGGGTCTTGCGTTAGAGTCTTTTCGGTTCGGGCGAACGTGATTTGCGCGACCCTCAGAGCGGATCGGGAATTCCCGACGGCGGTATAACAGGTCAGCAGCATGGACCCGGAATTCAAATCCGTCTCCATGAGGGACATGGACTTTTCGTAATACCGAATAGCCTCATCCAGCCGGTGCTGTCTGAATCGCAGATACGCAGCTGCTCTATTGACCTCGTAGGACTCGGGATCCAGCCGTAGGGCGACGTCGATTTCGGCGGCCGCCTCGTCGTGACGATCGTACTGGGACAGGATTCTGGCCTTGACGGCGTGGGCTTCGGCAAGATTGGCATCCAGCGCAAGCGCCCGCTCAGCTGGCACCAAGCCGTCATCGCCTTTTATGCCGTTGACGAAACGCAAGTTCATCTGTCCGATGGCCATGAGCGCCCAGGCGCGCGCATATTTAGGGTCGATTTCGATGGCGCGGCTGCACAGGCGGATGATCACTTCCGTCCGCCGGGAATCGGCTTCATGGCTCGTGACGTACGACTGTCGCGCCATGAGAAAAAGATTGTAGGCTTCGACATTGTCCGTGCCGCGCTGCTCGATCGCCTTTTTCTCCTCGGGCACCAGCTTGAGTTTCAGGGCCTTGACAATGGCCTCGGAGATTTCCGCCTGCAGCGCGAAGATGTCGTTCAAGTCGCGATCGTAGCGCTCGGCCCAGACGTGATCGTTGCTCGAACCGTCAACCAACTGCGCGGTAATTCGTACGCGACCGCCCGCCTTGCGCACGCTTCCTTCCAGCACGTGGCCGACCTTGAGTTCGCGTGCGAGTTTCGGGACATCAACATGCTTACCCTTGTACATAAATGCGCTGTTGCGCGAGACGACCGCCAGTGCCGACACCTTGCTCAGATCGGTGATGATGTCCTCGGTGATGCCGTCGCTGAAGTACTCCTGTTCCTGATCGCCACTCATGTTGGCGAACGGCAGGACGCAGATCGCGACGCGCGGAGCGGCGACGGCGGATGCAGCTGGCGCCGAGCTGCCGGTCGGCCTGACTGATTGCCGTGCGCGTTGACGCTTGATCACGGCACCGAGCGAACGAAGGAGCTCCTGAAACGGTGCGCTGGTGGGGTCCTCCTCCCACTTGTCGAGGTCGGTCGTTTGAATCGCCCGCACATCGATCGGCAGGCGAGCATCTTCGAATCGCACCGGGACCAGGATGCCGCGCTCAGCCGCATCACGCGCCTCGCCGCGCACCCAGCGGGAAGCCACGGATGTTGGGGTCCAGACAACCAGCACGGCGCTGGCCGCCTGGAGCTCGGCGTCGATCTGGTCGTCGAACTGCTGGCCAGCCGCGATTGCCGGGTCCCACCAGACCGACCAGCCCTTCGCTTCGATCGCGGCCACGAGCGGGGCGACGCGCACCTTGTCGCTGCGGGAGTAGGAAACGAAGACGTCGGCCATGCCTGCTGGACCTCAACCGGGGTCGCCACTACAAGCTTACTGCGGCCCCGATAGCTTAACTCGGGCCGGGCGGAAGGCGGATAGGAATTACGAATCCCGTGGCAGGCGGGGCGCTGGACGATGGAACGCAGCAGGGGCAAGGTCGAACCGCTGAGTCATCGCGCGAGTGGCGGCGGTGCGCAGAGAATCGCTGGCTATCCCAGCGCTCGCGGGAACCCAGAACCGGGCTCGTCGCTTGCAGGATCGCATAGGCAAGGTCTTGAACATCTGCCCGGCGCAGGGGTCTGTGCAGCGTTCTTGACTCGCCCCTGCGCCCGCAATTCACTGGCATACTTCGACCGCGCGGCCCGGTCGGGCGGCGCCCGCGGGCCCTGAGCTTTTGCGGCGGCATCGCGTGGGCGCTGAAGCCCGCGCCGATCACCGGCGGGTCCTCGATGCCAGCGATGAGCTGGGCCCTTCCGACGCAAGGCAGCTCTCGACCGCGATCCCGGCGACGACCTTTGGTAAACCACGGCCGGTCGAGTGCCAGCGCCGACTACTGCGACTGAGAAGATGCAGACCTTGGGGATGCGGACACGTCGAGTTCGCAGCTCTCACTGGCTCACCCGACAGCAGACGATCGTGAACGGGGCCGCTTGGGCTCAACGACGGACGTTGCGGCACGCGGTCGCGACACGTCGCGCATAGCTGGCGGATTTCAAGCCACGGCTCGCGCATTCCTGGCCGGTCGGCGGCACCCTGAACCCTATGTCAATCAATGACTTGCATCGCTCCTCGACGCGTAGCCGACCTGCATAGGCAAGGTTACGGGCGGCCCTGCTTGTGTGTGGCACAGATGCGCGCGCCGCGGGTCATCCGTAATGAACGCACGAATCCAGGAACCGAAGTCCGGACTGCTGCGCTCCGCCCGCGGCGCTTGCTTTTGGTCGGCGTGTGCATCAGGGGCGGATCTCGACCGGTATCCGGTCGTGGACCAGCGCCCACACCTCGAGCAGATCTTCATTCGACAGTGCAATGCAACCGTTGGTCCAGTCCTGGGTCTGGTAGTACGAGAGCGGCTTTTGCATCACGTTCGGCAAGCCGTGGATCATGATGTCCCCGCCAGCAGACACGTGGCGTTCAGCGGCCTGCTTGCGGTCCTCTGTATTCGGATAGGACACGTGCAACGCTCGGAAGTAATGGCTGTTCGGGCGGCGGGCGTCGATGATGTAGCGTCCTTCTGGAGTGCGGAAGTCGTACTCCTGGCGCTTCGGCCCAACTGGGCTCAAGCCCAACGCGACCGTATAGCTGCGCAACGGCCGGCCGTCGCGTATGAGGTAAAGCCGGTGCTCGGATTTGATGATGAGTATTGAATCGGCGAGCGGGGATGAAAGCGGCTTCCCGTCTCCCGTTGAGGCGCCCAGCGCGTCTAGTACTGGTGACAGGAAAAGTAAAATGAATATCACGAGTGCTCGCGTGCACGCGGGGGTGCTGCGCTCGGACGTTGCCGCGCGGAGCGCCGACAGGATGCGGTGCAACGCACCGAATCGTCGAATAGTCGAATTGACGGTGGCAGCCATGGCAGTCAGATCCAGACAGGGCCGTTGCGCCTTTTATAGAGGCCGTTACGTCCAGCTACCCGGTACGTGCGCACAAAACGCTGCCCGAAACCTGGCCCGCGCCCCTGAACCGCCGGCGCTCGGTTGGATGGCTGCTTATGTTCGAGAGCCCCGTCACACAACGCGAGCGCTCGCAACCGGGATCCGCTGTTCCGGGTACTTCGCTCCCACGTACGATGTTTGCTGGTGGGCCACGGGCCCGTCGCGGCACCGATAGGACTGGCGGCGCGTGTCGGTGCTGACCGCCGCGACTCGACGTCGATCGGCCGGCGGAATCGTGCGCCGGTCCGGCATCGACCCTGCCGTGACGTTCGCAAGCGGCAGTTTGGGGGGGCCTGAAGGCCGACCGGGACCCCGCCGACATACCCGAGCCGCGGTCGGTGACCACGTAGCATCACCGCTGCGGCTGTTTCTCCAAGGCCAGCCGCCAGCCCGATCGGCTAGAATTAGCGACCGCGGGCCCACGGAGTAATAAATGAAGATGATTGCTCTGGGATGTCTAGGGGTCACCGTCACCGCAGGATCGTGGGCTCAATCAGTAGATGCACCAGCCGTGAAAGCTGGCGATACTTGGACGTATCGTGTGACGACGGAGCGCGGGACGTCGAGCTGGAATGAGACGCACGATGAAGTGACCGTGTCCCGCGTGACTCCCTCTTTGATCTATTACACATCCAAACACAGCGGTTCCACGCAGCCTGCGATCGAGTCGTTTGCTGGACTGGTTGGGCCCGCATCCGCGACGTCAACGGCCTGGAAACGGTCGTCAACAGGCCCTTGGCATTCCCTTTGAACGCCGGCAAAACGTGGGACGTGCGGTACACCGAACAGCACCCCAGCAAGACTCACAATTCCGAGCAGTGGACCTATAAGTTCACGGTCATGGGCTTTGAGACAGTCGAAGTGCCGGCGGGTAATTACAACGCACTGAGGGTGGAAGCCGAAGGCCACTGGACTGCCGAGCTTGAACCCGTGCAGACGGTCGTCCAAAGCGTTCAGTCCACCGGGGGCGCGACCTCGATGGTGACGCAGGCCCAAAAAGCACGGATCGAACCGGTGACAGGCAGAACCTATAAGGCGTTCTGGTACGTGCCCGAGGTGCGTATTCCGATGATGGTGACCGGTCGTTCCGGGGATCGTGACCGGTGTGGCGCGTGATGAGGTGCGCTCGGGTTAAGTGTAGCTCAGTCGGTCACGATGGGGAGTCCGCAGGGGTTTT
>Ga0181521_10007039_pt1 | contig 11941 bp, 12 predicted proteins | sample PEATcosm2014_Bin_32_FD_119764 | JGI IMG/M metagenome (GOLD analysis project Ga0181521, IMG submission 119764) | Peatland microbial communities from MTU Mesocosm Facility, Houghton, MI, USA - PEATcosm2014_Bin02_60_metaG | ecosystem: Environmental > Terrestrial > Soil > Wetlands > Peat | place... | reverse complement strand
TCAGCTCAGCTATCACGCTCGACACACGCTGCGACGGATGCGCCGCCGGCCCATGCTGGTCATGGCTTTCTGGCAGCAAGCCAACCTCTTTCCTCTGTAACTATATTATGCAAAACTCAATAAATGGAAAAGATGCTGCTTATGCAAGCAAGATTTATGCAAGTTAATTGCGGGACACTACACTAGCTTCGCTTGTCGCAGAATGATGCCCGACTGGAGGACAACGTCACCTATTGCGGCCTGCAAATTATAGGGACACCGATCCCGAGCTAAAACCCATTCAATATAGTCGTTCGGATCTTCCAGTTGTCTCTATATTTTGCAGGACTCAATAGCTCGAAGGTTTCGTAGTCAGCCACCGAGCTTTTTACCTAAATTTTCGAGATAACTTCTTCACGAAGACGACTGATCAGCTTCTCGTCGACTCCCATGAACGTTCCGAAGATGAACTGGGAGACGCCCCAGCGCTCGGCTCGTCGTTGTAATTCAACCACACATTGCTTCGGTGTGCCGATGAACGCGATCGGCGAAGCCGCCAATACCTCCGGACTTACGTTGAACATCTGGGCCACGGCGCCGAGAGTTTGACGAGCAGTCTCTTCGGTGTCGACGAGCGTGAACACCAGCATCAAGTTGCTGATTTTGATTGCATCAGAGTCGCGCCCGAGCCGTTTGGCTTCAGCGCGCACATAGTCGACCCGCGCTCGAAACGCCTCATCATTCATCCGCCGCAAGCTGTCGACCGAGATCTTTCCGAGGGTTCCGACCGGAGGAATGATATTCACGTAGTCGGCGTGCTTTGCCGCCAACCGCAGAAGTCCCTTGCCACCGCCGCCGAGGAGAATCGGCGGATGAGGCTGCTTATTTCGCGTCATTGGCCGGAACCCTTCTGGGTTGGTGCCATGCACAGCAGGGACAGAGTGACGAGGGTATCAGGATCATACGCGAGCACTTGCCTGAGTACAGAGCCGCACGTGGCCGACTAATGAGTAATTTGTTTCTTGGATTGCTGGAGGAAGCTCTCACTGTCGCACCAGATCAGCAAATCTTCAGTCCGTATTTACTTTGGCTACGTGGCGAGCTTCGCCTCAAGAATAACTCTGAACAAGATGCTGAAGAGGATCTTAAGGAAGCGATTGCCTGTGCACGCCTCACAGGGGGAAACTTTATGAACTGCGAGCAACTACCAGTCTGGCGCGGCTCTTCGCGACACAGGGCAAACGCGGTGAAGCGCGCACAATTCTCGCCGAGATATACAACTGGTTCACCGAGGGCTTCGACACCGCCGACCTGAAGGACGCCAAGGCGCTGCTGGACGAGTTGGCAGGATAGGCGGAGGCAACCGGAATCGCGTCATCACGCTCAAGACGCCTTTGCGGGTTGACCAGCTTTGTCTGCTCAAAACTGCGGGCCGCTTTTCACGGATTCGTTGATGCTCAACAACCCGTGACCGCACCGGAAGTAACCGGTCTGAACGCGCGGAGCGGACATACAACTCGCGCATACGATCCTTCGGCAGCAGGGCCGGAGGATAATCGAGGTTGGGGGGGGGGTTAGTGGATGTGCACCGAAGCTGAAGAAATTGCCCGAAGGGCCTGGCGCTGAAGTGCGCTGAGTAGCCTTGTTTCCTCGAGCTGCTCAGCGTATTTGCCGGTTTCTTCCAAACTGAACACGGCGCGAATCTCCCGTAGAAAATCTGGCAGTTCTTCCATAAACTCGGCGTATCGCTCAGCAACTTCGGCAAAGTTCAACAGTTTTTCGCCGATCAAATAATCCAACGCATCGGCAAGGCCAAAGTCTTCTTTGACGCGCCGCGCGGCTTCGCATTGAGCGATCCATTTCCGCTCAAATTGAATTCGTGACATTTGCCAGCGACCTCCGTTTAACCTGCAATTCCCATTTTAACTCTTCAATTCCCAATTCGCGTTGTAGACCAACCGGTCTTCCTCTGCAAGGTATCAGTCGGTCTTGGTCCACGGCCTCTCCAGCGGCGCCGGGACCCGCCGGTCTCGCGCCTGGCGGGCACTCCTCGTGTTTATTTCTTGGTCTTCAGTCTCGACTTATTGGCCTCAATAAACTCGCGCAGCTCATCAGCATGTGAGAGCAACGCGTCCCATTGCTCCAAGTAAAGCGTGACCGGAAATCGACCGAGACCGTACACCGAAACGGCCCCTTTCTCGGACACTTTGAAGCTCCGGCTACTGCCCTTGACCAGGCGACCTTCCAGCTCTGCGATTCGCGCCGCCATTTGCTCCGGAGTCAGGTTGCTGTTGATTTCGTTGGGTATCGTCGAATCCTCGCTTTTCTTTTGCAGTCGCCCCGCGCCGCCTCAAAAGGTGCAGAGGGCGAGCGTGCGAATCCTACAGCGTTCCGCGTGCCGCAAGGTAGTGACAGTAAGAATGCGAGGTGAATGAATCGAGAGGCATGATCGCGAGCATAGGGGCGACCTTCGTACTGCGACAGGCAGGACAGCGGTCCGGGAGGTTCATCGGCGAGAATTGCCGAGCTGAGGGGAAGACGCGGGTGATGATGGTTTCGCAAGGCCGCCCAGCGGAAGGAAGCAAGCGGCGGGTAACGAGTTTACCAGGCCGTTGCGGTCGCACATACTCAAAATGCAGCGCGCGATCAGCGAAGCGATATACAACAGTTGTCGGTCAATGGCGAATTGTGGTGGTCGGCACGGATCCAATCACGGACGCAATTCCTTCCGTGTCGATCGTATTCAATGCCTCGGCAAGCGCGATATTGTCGGTTGGGAAAGACTCGTTCCAAACTGTAGAATTCCCAAATTCATCGACTACCTCCAATAACCACCCGTTTTTTCCGTCGTCGTAGATCTGAATGTCGACCGTCGTTCCGTCGCGTGACAAGCGCTGACTTAATGGTGAATGAACCGGATAGCGATTATCTTCCGCTACAGCGTCTTCAGCTGCGCCATGGCAGCGCTTGTATTTCTTACCAGAGCCGCATGGACAAGAAACATTGCGTCCGACCTTCGGTGCACGGCGAATCGGTTCGGATTGGCCGATGACAGTTGGTATTTCGCCGCGCGCGATTTGCAGTCTCCGCTGCTCCAACCAATAGCGGTGGATATTACGCACCGAGCTCGCCAGCGAGTCAGCGAATGCCTGGTGCTGCTCGATGATATCCTGGCGCCGCTCCAGTTCATCCCAGCCGCCCTTGGTGCCGTATAGCATGATTGCTGTAAACCATTCGGGCTGCCGCGCCAGTAAAGGATTCCACGTGTCTCGATCAACAGCGATGCCTTTGTAATACCCACTACACCATGAATTTATGATCTGAATCGTTCTACCGTCCGCTTTACGCTCCAGAAGGAGAGGTTCGTACTCGGCAGGCGCGCGGTTCAGCGTTTCGTTGATGTCATTCCAATGCCGCATGATCAAAGTCGTGATGCTCGCCGCTTCTGCGGCGTTCGCGAACGTTGGCACGTCTTTGCCATGCTCCGAGTCCCAGATCCATCTCAACATCGAGCTCGGCATCATCAGATTTGGTCCTGACGCGAGTGCGGTGATGAAACCGTCCATCATTGAAAGATCCATCGCCTCCTCTGGAACTGAATCACTAATCAGGAAGTCGTCGAGCTGTGCGATTTCGGTTTCAGTCAGAGGATACGCGAGCAATGCGCTGCCTTTCATTTGCCTTCCAGCAAGCCGGCATTTCTTGGATGGATGCCCCATCTGGGCAAATCCGAAAGTATGATAGCTCAAGCGTCCCTGTCTTTGCATACGAAAAAGTTCCGGCCTCGATGTACCCGAGATGCGGTTCTCTGCTGCCGACGAGCCAGTTTTCGGGGGATTTTTCCTGACTTCGCAGACTCTGAAATCGGGCTTACCGTTGCTGTTGTAAAATGAGGCCCGCCAGTGGAGACGGCTGACGGCTGCCATCGTATGATGATGTATGGCCCTCAATAATTACGCCATACCCGCCCTGCTCCTGCGCTGGCTGTATGTCGATTTCAACAGCTATTTTGCGAGCGTTGAGCAGCAGCTACGACCCGAGCTGCGCGGCAAGCCGATAGCGGTTGTCGCGGTCGAAACAGATTCCACCTGCGCAATTGCCGCGAGCTATGAGGCCAAAGCCTTCGGGGTGAAAACCGGCACCATGATACATGAGGCCAAACGCTTATGCCCCGGCCTAATCTGCATGTTGGCTCGACATGAGTGCTATGTCGAGTTTCATAACCGCCTGATCGAAGAGGTTGAGCGGCATATCCCGGTTACAGCGGTTTGCTCCATCGACGAGATGGCCTGCCGTCTGATGGATAATGAAATCTCGGTCGAGCGTTCGAGTGAAATCGCACAGTCGATCAAAAGTGGAATCGCAAAAAACATCGGCCCCTATCTGCGCTGCTCAATCGGCATCGCGCCGAACCGCTACCTCGCCAAAGTCGGCACCGAGCTGCAAAAGCCGGATGGGCTGGTGGTGCTGCGCGCGGAGGATTTGCCACAGAAGCTTTTCAGCCTGAAACTGCGCGATCTGCCGGGAGTCGGCGCCAATATCGAACACCGAATTCAGATGGCTGGCATTATGGACCTGCCGGGCCTGTTCGCGCTCAATCCTCATCAGATGCGCAAGGTCTGGGGCAGCGTCTGGGGCGAAAAGATGTGGTATCTGCTGCGCGGCATGGAATTGCCGGAAGAGACAACCGCCCGGCGCAGCGTCGGCCACAGCCATGTCATGGCGCCGGAACTGCGCGATCCGGACAAGGTCAAGGATGTTGCGCAGCGCCTGACGCTCAAGGCTGCCAGCCGTCTGCGACGAATGGAGTATTATGCGGGTGCCATGTCGTTTTCGGCCCGGCTGGAAAATGAGATGCGCGTCGATGCCGAGGAGCGCGTTTACCGGGCGCAGGACAATAAGACCTTCCTCGATCTCCTGAACCGGCTCTGGACGCAGGCGTTCAAACCAAACCGTGGTGTCAGGATCAAACAAGTCTCGGTCACACTTTCAGAACTGGTCGCGGCAAGCGATTTGCAGCCAGAGCTGTTCGCCAGGCTGCCGGACATCGAACTGTCGGCGCGCGGTAAATCGGAAAAATTGTCGCGCGCTATGGACCAGATCAATCACCGCTTCGGGCGCGACACCATTCTCATGGGGATGACGCCATCACAGGGCCGGTCTTTCTCCGGCAGCAAAATCGCCTTCACCCGCATCCCGGATGTTGATGAGTTTTCGGAATAGACTGATTTTAATCTGCTGGTGTGCTCGCACGGTCTCCGCGTTCAATACCAGTACCCGCGATTACCCACGTATTCCATCGACCGGCGCGTGCGTGTGTGGGACTGGCAACGCTCGCACGTAGAAGTGCGCAGCTCAATTGCTCGCGTGCCCCCGTGACTCGCGATCTGCAGGGACCCGCACCCACTACGACACAGAGCGCAGTTGGCCCGGTGGCCGGGCTGACGAGCATCCTGAACGGGCATCCTCTCCGCAGTTGTGCAACGGGGTCAATTTGCTCTATCCGTACGCTGAGCCCAAGTTCAAAAGTGATACTTTTGGCAATGATCGGACGTGCGGTCATCGCAGTGGCGGCGGCGGTCAGCCTATCCGGCTGCATGTTGCCGTTCATGATCGCCCTCACCGCGACCGAGTTGAAGTATGAGTCATCCCACTCGGGCAATGTCTGCGACGACCCATGTGTCCCAAGTGGCCCGGCGCTGCCGTTCTCGATGGGGCCGCAACAGACCGAGGCGATCTATCGGTTACGCGTGGCCGACGCTGAGGCTCGATGTGAGGTCAGCGGCGCGGGCGCAACGCCGGATTGCGTGGCGTATTTACTGCAATAGATGACGAGTCGCCGTCCCACACGATCAATTCCGGCGCAACGCTGACCGACGCGCCGCATCCGATGCAACGGTGGTCGACGCGCCACTCGTGACGTTCATCTGGCTCCGTCACAGCTATTCCCTTCCCGATCATGACTCTGATCAAGACTCGCTCAGGGCGGCAGCGCCTCGATGGGTCAACTCGATATCGTCAGTCCCGTACGTGGCGGATTAGCCATTGACCCCACCGATGATCAGCGCGACCTTGCCTATCGACTCGACCTGCCATGATGGGGCTCCTCGCAATCAAGTGTGAACCCAATCGAGCTTATGACGGCTTCCCCTAGATCATTCAACGGGATCATCGAACAGATTATGCGCGCGAGTCGGCTGGTTGGATGGTCAGGATCTTTTCCTGGACATCGACTCCGCTTACCGCACAGGCGATGGTCACTGATGGCGACGGTCTATCGGTGGGAGTCTCCGCTTTGATCAAGCGCTTCCACGAAACCGGTCGGCTGCAGAGCATCGATCAACAGCGCCGGAAGCTAAAGGTTCGCCGCATGATAGATGGCAGACGGCTCGAGGTTCTTCACCTGCCTGCCGACGCACTGGAGCTTTCCATCACTGGAAAACCCGGCCCAATCGGCCCATCGACCGGCGCGAAGAATGACGATAATGAGCAGGGTCAGCAGAGCTTGAAATTGAAATTCTGAGTTTGTCTGAGTTCTACTCTCCTCGCAGATACATCACACATCGTTGAAGCCGTCGCGGCTGAAGAGCAGGTGATCGTCGCCCAGCCGCGCGCGCATCGCAGCCAGCAGTTCACGCTCCGCGCCAGGTTTGAACCAATCGGCGTAGCCCAGCCGCTCGTACAACTCACCGATTCCGAGCGCGCGCGAGCGCCGCCCGTGGGCGCCGTCGCCGTCGAAGTAGATATCCACGATCACGCGATCGCTGGCCTCGGCCGCCAGGTCCGCGAAGCGTTGCGGATGGTTTGGGAGCATCGGCGCGATCGCTATTTGCGTGAAAATTCCCGCCGCCCGCAGCCGCCGCATGTCGTCAACCGCCTGCGACTGCAGGTGACGTCGGCGTAATTGAGCGCCGCAATCAGGCAGGCGAGGATTCCGTCCGTATTGCGCAATCTCAACTCTCTGCCCGTATTCGGCTCCAAACAAATGCGAAGGACAACTCCAACGCGTCGAACAAAACCGAGGAGCCGATCGAATTCAAGGAATTGCGCTGCTTGAGACTGAGGCGCATGCTAGTCGCGGCCCGGAATCGACTCCTTCCAGGCGCGCTGGTCGAGGTAATCGTCGATGACGTTGCGGTTCTTCGGACCCAACCGGCGGCAGAGAAAATCCTCGAACGCGCACGCCTGAATCATCTCGTAATGGTCCTCGCCAAGCAGTTCCGCCAACTCGTCTTCGTCGATCCCGGCCTTTGCACAGACCGGCTCAAGGTGTTCGTCGAATACTCGCTGGCATTCCTCTTTCCAGCGCCCCCGCGCCGCCCAGGCAGCGATGTGCTCGGATGCCTCTTCCGCTCGGATGCCTCTTCCGCTCCCGGAATCCTCATCGGTCCACCTCCAGAACCAGCCTGCATGCATTGGGGCTTTGCCGGAAGCGAAGCCGTTTGATGAGGATATTCCGTTCTAGCCAGAGATCCTCGGAAGAGACCTGATTTCGTTCCCCGCTGCGTCTTCTTGTCTTCTTAGAAGAAGATAAAGGCTCGGACCACGACGTTCTTGCGGCAGGGAGCGTCGTCGGGCGCGGTTGGATCGATGCAGGCACTGTGGAAAGACCAGCGCGAGACGGAACCATCGGTGACTGAGTCGTAGCACTTGAGCATCGAGACCTCGGTGGGCTTTTGCTGGGGAAACCAGTACCACTCGTGGTTTGAGCGATAGGTGAAGCGGGTGGTCTCGCCGACGCGGTCGTCGTAAACGCGGTAGTTGGTGATGTACGGCTGGTCGGCGAAAGAGGGCCAGGCGCATAGCACGAAGGGGTTCTGGCGCACGGTCTCCATCGGCTTGGCGAGGTTGATCGACACGAACCGCCGCGACATCTTGGCGTCGGCCTGCTCCTCGGTGTAGTGCTGCTCGCGCCCGAAGTTCCGCAGGTTCTTCGTGAGCAGCTCGCGGCAGCGCACGCGGCCGCTGTTGTCGTTCAGATCGTTGTGCACAATGTAGGCGTATTTGGCGTTCACACCCGGATTCTTGTGGGCCTGGTCCTCTGTGCGGTCGCCCTTGTAGTCCTTGTCAAACACGTCGTGGTTGTACACGAGCGCATCGGTTGCGCCCGGGAAAAACTCCAGGAGGAGCTTCTCCATCTCCGGGTAGAAGACCCGCTCGACCTCCGCCGCGTCGTAAAAGTTCTTGCACCTGGATTCGCAGTGCGCCAGGGCAACGCCAAGCTTGTCCATGCACTCGGGGCTGTTGGGCGACAGACCTGGGTGGTACTGCTCAATCCGCCGCGCGTCGCGCAAGACCTGCGGAAAGTAGAGGGATCGGCGACCGGTGTCCTGCTCTTCCTTGCGTAACGCTTTGGCCTCGGCCGCGCGCGCCGGGTCGTGCCAGAGGGCGTTGGACGGGACGATGGAGTAGGACGGCTGCTCGTAAACGGTGTAGCGCAGGGGAAGGGCTACACCGCCTTCAGGGGCTTCGAGGTGGTTCGCACGAATATATTCCAGGCACTCGGAGTAGCTGCGAAACCCGACGCCCCATTTGGTCTCGATCGGGCCGGGGGGAGTCTTGTCGATCATGTCGATAACCGCCTGGCCTTCGCCAGCGGCAATCTGGTGGAGCGCCGCCTCCGTGGCTAACGCAGTTCCCGCATCGCCGTCTCGATCGAACGACATGTAGGATAGACCACCGTTCGCGGCGATCGGCGGCGGCTGCCCTTCGGTGAGTTGGAGGGGAGGCACAAAGACCGACGAAACTCTCTGCGAAAGCCCCGCAACGTGGTTCTCGATATCCTTGAGCCGGTCCATAGCGTGCCCCTTGGTTAAAAATACCCAATCGTGGCAGACAGGGTTTGTAGTTTTTACGGATTATCACACACTAAACGACAGGGCGAGTGCTTCGTCCTGCCGACCCCTCACAATCGGGTCGAGAGCTCCGTCAGCCTCGAGCTCGCGTCAGGCCGTATGAAACGAACCTTCGGTAGGCCGTGTCTAATTCCAGACACCCAGCCCCGAATTAGACCGGCGCCTCTGCGACTCCTCTTAGCTGTCAGAGTCCTCCGGAGACTTCTGAAAACCTGCTTCTTTGGAACTTGTTGACGCTTTTGCATGGCTTACTGACCGTTTATGAAGTGGTCTGAAAGTTCAAATCCACTTTCCTCCGCCACCGAGTCCCGATCTCTGGCGATACTCCGTCCAAATCACCGAAAAGCCCGCCCCAGCGGCGTCATTTGCAAATGTGTGGTCGCGGAGAAAACCACTTTCAGGCAGGGGACTTTCAATTCGCGGGCAGAATCTCCGTTGGCAAATTCGGAGCGACCGTTTGGGCCGGGGGCGGAATGGAATTGAGGCGGACGAAGCGGTGAGAAAGCCTGGCAAGCGCTGATTAGCTGATTCCGACCGCATGTTCCTGCTCGCTCCAAAGGAGCGGCAGTTCGATCCGTTCAGTTAGAGCCTTCGCAGTAAGCTCCGGCGGCTGATGACCCGTGACGATCGCCTCGACAATCCTCGGCGACAGGAACGCCAGCCGAGTTATCCGGCGGACGTAGTTTGGCAGTGTCAGTAATCATGTGAAACTCCCCCAGTAATTGTCATTTGAAACTCCCCCACCTAAGCCAGGAGGAGGAGAACAATGAACGAGCGCTTGGAAGGAGTAGCTTTTCCGCCGACAGCCACAGAGGTGACGGCGGAGGGGCAGATGTTGCGCACAGAGCTGGTGCGGGAGATGGTGGCGCGGCGGGAACGCGGCGAAAGCACGCGACAGATCGCGCGGGAGCTGGCGGTGGATCGCAAGACGGTGCGCCGCTGGCTGCGGCTGGGCGGTTGGCAACCGCGCCAGCGCGGCGCGCGGCCCCGCGCGCTGGATGCGTACCTGCCGTTCATCGAGCGGCGCGGCCCGGAAGTAAGCTGGAATGGCGTGGTCCTGTATCGGGAGCTGGTGGGGTTGGGCTTCACCGGTGGCTATCAGCAGGTGCAGCGTCTGTTAAAGCCGCGGCGTGATCGACGGCGTTGGGAAGATGTCGCGACGGTGCGGTTCGAGACCGCGCCGGGCGAACAGGCGCAAGTCGATTATGGCCAGTTGCAGGTCTGGATCGGCGAGCAGCGGGAGACGGTGCACCTGTTCGTCTTTACGCTGGGCTATTCGCGGCGTCTGTTTACCCGCGGGTATCGCAACGAGCGGCTGGCCACGTTGCTCGACGGTCATGAGCGCGCGTTTCGCCATTTTGGCGGCGTGACGCTCAGTTGCCTGTACGATAATCCGCGCACGCTGGTGCTGGGCCGCAACGAGAGCAAGGTGCTGTGGCATCCGCTGTTCGAGGATTTTGCCCGCTACTACGGTTTCACGCCGCGCGCCTGCCAGCCCTATCGGGCGCGGACCAAGGGCAAGGTCGAGAGCGGCGTCAAGTACGTCAAACGCAACGCCCTGGCGGGCCGGCGTTTCACTTCGTGGGAGGAACTCAACGACTGGCTCGAACGCTGGAGCGCCGAAGTCGCCGACCGGCGGATTCATGGCACCACGCACGAGCGGCCGCGCGAGCGCTTTGCCGGCGAGCACTTGACGCCGCTGGGCGCCCGGCCGCCGTATCGCTACGAACGGGTGCGGCTGCGGTGCGTGGCCAACGACGCTCTGGTTGCCATCGGCGCGGCGCGCTACTCGGTGCCGGTCGAGTACGTCGGTCTGATCGTCAGTGTTCACGAGAGCTCCGGCCATTACGAGATCTTTCACCAGGAGCGGCTGGTCGCGCGTCATCCGAAGGCCCCGCGACACAGTGTACGGATGGAGCCGGCGCATTACGCCGGACTGTTGCGCATCGCGCAGCAGTCCGGACCACCGGCACCGCCGCGCTTTGATCCGAACTACGGTCCGCTGGGCGAAGTGATGGTACGCGACCTCGCGCTCTATGAGGCCGCCAGCCAGAGCGAAGGAGGTGGCGCACAATGAGCACCCCGCAACTCGAACGTCTGCGCGAACAGTGCCACCAGCTGCGGCTCTATCAGGTCGAGAACGAACTCACGGCACGCCTGGAGCAGGCGGCGAAGAAAGAAGTGTCCTACGCTGACTTCCTTGACGAACTACTGGCGCTGGAGGTCGGTTCGAAGGCCCAGAAACACCATCAGATGCGCATCGCGATGGCGCGCTTCCCGTTCCAGAAGACGCTGGAGAGTTTCGACTTCAAGTTCCAGCCTTCGATCGATGCCAAACAGATCCGCGAACTCGCCACCGGCCGCTACATGCAAAGCGGCGATAATGTGCTTTTGCTCGGGCCGCCCGGCGTCGGGAAAAGCCATTTAGCCATCGCGCTGGGCATGAAGGCCTGCGAGCAGGGCGTGCGAACGCTGTTCAGCAGTGCGACCGCGCTGATCGCCATGCTCGGCAAGGCGCTGGCCGAAGGCCGTCTGGATGAGCGGCTGAAGATCCTCAGCCAACCGCAGCTTTTAATTATCGACGAGATTGGCTATCTGCCGATCGACCGTCAGGGCGCCAATCTGTTCTTCCAGCTGGTCTCGCGCCGCTACGAGCGTGGCTCGATCATTATCACCAGCAACCAGAGTCTTGGCGCCTGGGGCGAAGTCTTCGGCGATACCGTGATCGCCAGCGCCATCCTCGACCGCCTGCTCCATCATTCGATCACGATCAATATCAAAGGCGAAAGCTTCCGGCTCAAGGAAAAACTTAAGGCCGGACTGCTCAAGTCCAAACTCGACGGTCCCATCGACGCATGAACGTCGCAGATTCTACACGGAGCGGCGAGGGGGCATCCCCCTCGCGCTCCCCCGACAGAACTAAACCGGCTGGGGGAGTTTCACATGATAAATGTGGGTGACTTTCACATGATTATTGACACGACATACTCGAGAACGTTTTTGCAGAACACGCGATCGAAGCTGGCGGTGGGAAACGGCAGCGGAGGAAAGGCACTGTGGGTGAACTCAATCGCAAGCTTGGCCTCGCGAGCGCGCTCCGTCGAGCG
>Ga0181521_10007033_pt1 | contig 11950 bp, 8 predicted proteins | sample PEATcosm2014_Bin_32_FD_119764 | JGI IMG/M metagenome (GOLD analysis project Ga0181521, IMG submission 119764) | Peatland microbial communities from MTU Mesocosm Facility, Houghton, MI, USA - PEATcosm2014_Bin02_60_metaG | ecosystem: Environmental > Terrestrial > Soil > Wetlands > Peat | place... | reverse complement strand
CATCCGCGCGATCTTGGTGGTTTCGGCGAGCTTTGCCCCCGCCACGACGGCACAGCACAAACGCGGTCGGTCACGCTGCGCCAGTCTCATCAATGGCGAGACGCGACAACATTAATTAAACGCTCGTTCCATTATTTACCATCTGGTCTCGGCCCCGGCGGGGTTTCCAGTAGACTTCTCACGAGCGCATAATGAATTATGGTTGAAATCACTCCACGCTGGGAGTGGCGTTCGTTCGGTCGACGCTTCGAGGAGGCGGAGAGTCGGTTGGCGGCGCTAACGCCGGGTGGGGTCCAGGAAAGCGACGAGATCTATCTGCTTTCGGGCGCAGGTGGCAATGTGAAGGTCCGCGATGCGCTAATGGACATCAAGGTGCTGAGGCAGGTCAATGCAGACGGCCTCGAGCAATGGACGCCGGTCATGAAGGCGGGGTTTCCGTTGCCGGCGACCGAAGCCGCAAAGGTGTTCGGGGCGCTCCGGCTCCCAGTGCCTTCACTGTCCCGCGCAAGCTACAAGCTCGACGATATCATCAAAGAGTTCGCCGCACTGGGTTGTGCGATTCGCGAGGTGAAGGTCCACAAGCGGCGGACCCGCTACGCAGTCGGCGGCTGCATGGCTGAGCTCTGCGACGTGGTTGCTAACGGCAAATCCACCCGCACGATCGCCATCGAGTCGGAGGATGCAGCCAGGGTCATCCGTGCGGTCAAAGAGCTCGGCTTGGGCGGCTACATCAACACTAGCTATCCGCGCGGCCTGACGGCCCTGATCGATGATGAACCGGCGCGCTACGCAGTGATTGACGTCGGTACCAATTCGGTCAAGCTCCTCATCGGCGAGCGTGACCTTGCCGGGAGGTGGCGCACCGTCGTCGACCGCGCGGAGCTGACCCGCCTCGGTGAAGGACTCGAGCAGCATCGCGTGATCGTCGACGCCGCGCTCGAGCGCACCGCCGCCGCGATCGCTGGCATGGCCGATGAAGCGAAGCGGCGTAGCGTTCTGGCAATCGCCGCGGTGGGTACCGCTGGCCTGCGAATTGCGTCCAACCGCAATGAGGTCATCGCCGCAATCGAGGCGCGCACCGGCTTGCACATCGAAGTGATTCCGGGCGAAGAGGAAGGTCGACTTGCCTACGTGGCGGCCAGGTCCGGGGTCGGGATAACCGGGGGCTCGCTCGTGGTGTTCGACACCGGCGGCGGCAGTACGCAGTTCACATTCGGGCACGACTCAAGCGTGGACGAGCGCTTCAGCGTCGACGTCGGCGCCGTTCGTTACACCGAGCGCTTCAAGCTCGACGGCGCCGTGTCACTCGAGGTGCTGCACGGGGCGATGGCGGCGATTTCGGCGGACCTGTCGCGCATCGAGGGACGTCCGGTTCCCGCCGCGCTGGTCGCGATGGGTGGCGCGGTGACCAACATCACCGCGGTCAAGCACGGGCTCGCCCACTATGATCCGACGGTCGTCCAAGGCACCGTGCTCGCCCGCGCCGAGGTCGAACGCCAGATCGAGCTCTACCGATCGCGGGATGCCGACGCCCGCCGCACCATCATCGGTCTCCAGCCGAAGCGTGCCGAGGTCATCCTCGCCGGCGCGTGCATCGTCCGAACGGTCATGCAGAAGCTGGGCAAGGAGACCCTTACGGTGAGCGATCGCGGCCTGCGCCATGGTGTGCTGGCCGAGCGGTTCGATGCTTGAGCTAAGCAGAGAGTTCTCGAAGGCAGCACCGAATGGCGAAATTGATCAGGCGTTCGCTTCGCTCGAGCGCCGCGTATGCCCAGAGAGATATCTTGCTATTTTGGATCAAGGGCGATCCGCTCCTCAAGAATCTTGAGGTGATCCCGATAGACAGTACGCTCCTGGGGCGTACTGTTTAAGGCCCGCGCAACCTGATTCAGGTTACGGCCGATCGCAAGCAATTGGAGATTCGACTGGACAAGAAGTTCAAGCTCGCGCTGCCCATATTGGCCTGTCCCCGTAAGTCTTGCACGAATGAGAGCGACGATCCACTTCGTTGCCGAAAACCCCTCCGCGGCAGCAAGCGCTTCGACATGTGCTATCTCCGAAGCCGTTAGCGCGATCTCTTTGCGTGCGGTCGGCTTTTGGGATTCGCCTATGACAATTGCCGCCAACGCCTGGTCCGTTACCGCATCCTTGCCTTTAGCCGCAACAAGACGCGCTACGACGCGTCGAAACGCGTCGCTCGGTGTGACGCCCTGCAACTTGCACCAATCAAGCCAGGGCTGCTTATAGCCAAGCAAATCCATCGTAATGCTGAAGGGACTTTGAAGGGACTCGTACTGTCATGCACAGTCCTGTACAGAGCAGAACAGCGGACGGATGAATCGGCAACAACGTTAGTAAAATCAATACGTTAGGCGAGACGACTTGGCTACGAACCAAGGGGTCGTGGGTTCGAATCCTGCCGGGCGCGCCAAATTTCGATATCAGTTCAATGGCTTGCGAGCGGGAGCTTGCAGGCCATTTTTTTATGTTGTCCCATTGGACTCACATTCGGCTGCGAATGGGACAATTTGCGAGCGTATCGACTTGGGGCAAAGGGATGCGATTCGGGCGCCCTGCATTGTGCCAGGTCAGCGTGACGTCGGCGCACCCGCACCCACGAGGAGCTCGCGCACCAGGTGGACGCGACACGCGAGATTGCCTCGCGCGCACTAAAGCGGATAGAACTCAGTGGCGCGGTCGTATGCCGCGTCTCGATAACAGACCCACATTCACCGAGCCGAAGCAGATTGTCGCGGACGGCGGGTTTCGGGCAGCCCAATCAGGTGTAGGGCGTCTTACCCGATGACTTCTGGTGATAGTCAGCGCGGAAGCGCTTTCCTTCAAGGAAAATCCAAAGTCACCAAGTCGTGGTCACGCGACCAGTCGATTTTCGGTAGACGTCGCGGTTCGATCCAGCGGTAGACCTGCGTGCGGCGCTTGCCGCGAGTCGCCTGCCTAGACCGGGACAAGAAACTTGAGCGGGCTCGAGACCGTGAGCTACGGCCGCTGTCCTGTCAGCAGCAGTCATACGTTGCCGAAGAGACCGGTCAGAGGGAAAGTTCACTGGCGGCTACTTCCGGTCATGCGCCGCGACACTCAAACTAGCTCGTAAGCGGACCTTCGACACCGCCCCTCATGTGCTCGATGCAATGATGGCTCGGTCTATCCAAGCGTCGGACGCCAATTCCCGCGTGTATCAGGTCACAGCCGGCCATGCGAGGCGTCAATTTTCCTGCGCAAATGCTGCACCTTTCAATCATTTCGGGGCGAGTTCTCCGTACCAGTAGGCTGCTGTGACTCCGCCGTCCATGAGGAAGTCGCTACCGGTGATGAATCCTCCGTCCGGGCCCATAAGGAGCGCACCGACCGATGCAACCTCGTCGGGAGTACCGCCGCGCCCAGCGGCGCACGCCTCTATCATTCGCCGGTACCCTTCGCCGCGAGGGCCAGACAATTCGTCCCTGGCAAGCGGGGTAAAGATGATGCCGGGGCTGATCGTATTGACCCGTGCGCCGCGCTTTCCCCAGCGCACTGCCTCGGCCATCACACGCAGCGAATTCGCGCGCTTGGATATCTGATAAGCCAGGAGGGGGTCTTGCACCTGCCCCGGCTGGAGCATGGGGAGAGCAAGCAACTCGTCGGCGGGTGTTTTCGCAAGAGCGTTGTTTTGCTCGGCGGTCAATGCTGGCAAGCGGTGCCCGGACTGCGAAGCGATGACAACGCCAGATCCACCGCGCGCGATTACGTTGCCGAACTTCTCAAGTACAAGCGCCGTTCCGTATAGATCAACCCTAAGGATCATCGCCGGCGATGCTTGTGAAGGTGAAACGCCGGCGGCGTGGATAACGCCGGTGACATCTCCGAGCGCCGTTGCCGCACGGACAAGCGCGTGAACCGACTCGCGTGAGGAAACATCCACGGGCGCGGTACTCACCTCGAATCCGGCATCGGCAAGTACCTTCGCCGCTGCATCGGCGTTTTCCTCACGGATGTCGGCGAGCAGTACGCGCTTTCCAGCGCTAACCCTTCGCGCGATCGCTTGGCCGATCGATCCGGTACCGATAACTACTGTAACGTTTGCCATGGTCTTTCCCTCATTCTCGATTCGTAAAATACTGCGTGACTGTCGCGGACTATCGTGGCGTCACCCGCACGAGGTCATCGCGAACGCGATCGGGCTCCTGCGTCAGCGGCATGTTCGCGGAGTCTCGGCACGCGTCGAGCGCGCCTGGCGCATCGGGTTCCAGCTTTGCGAACAGCGAGTCGAGTTCTAATGGCGCCGGGCCGCGCTCTGCCACGAGTTCGAATGTCTTACGGTTGGCGGCTTCGGAGGCCAGGCTGCGCACCAGGGCCTCGGCGATCTGGCGGCGTGCCACGACTCCGTCGCTCGGGTCTCCGGCATGGCGAGTATCGCCCTGCAGGAACACAAGCCGGTGCTGATCGGTATCGTTGTAATCGAACCAACCGGGCCGCACGATCATGTAAGGCCGTCCGCTGGCGCGGACCAATCGCTCGGAACGTCGCTTCCAGTCGTGTGCTTCCGTGGCTCGGTTGTAGGCACCCGTGCGGTTGGTGACCCCAATCGCAGTCATGAGTGCGATACGCGCTGGGTTAGAGCCGAGCGCAGCCAGCACGTTGCGCACGCCGGCGTAGTCGATATGCTCGGACCCCGACTTGCCGCCGCCTGTGGAGCCATGGGTGAACACGACGGCGTCGACGCCCGCGACGGCCGCGGCAAGCGTGTCCGGGCGCGTCAGGTCACCCACCACCCGTTCAGCCCGCGCCGGAAGGCCGCTAGCGCGGCCAAGGTCGCGCACCAGCGCGCGCACGGTGTAGCCTTCGCGAAGGGCTTCGGCAACAACCAGTTGGCCGACGCTACCGGTGGCACCGACCACAAGGACGCGCCTTGGGCGGGTCATGCGGCTTCGCCCGTGATCTGCCTAGTGTCCGTGGCGGCAGGCGTCACATCGTCGATCGCGCGCAATGCGTTGAGCGTGCGTGGGTAACCGATGAATGGCAGGAGCTGGGTCACTACCTCGATCAGGCGGGTGCGGTCATTGCCTACGTGCAGGTTCGCCGCCACGTGACCTCTGACCTGCGGATCACAGCCACCCAGAGCGACCAGGAAACAGAGCGTCAGCAGTTCGCGCGTTGGCACGTCGATGCCCGTGCGCGTGTAGTGATCGCCGAAGCAGTTGGCCGACAGCAGGCGCTGGATGTGCATTTGATCCTTCGGTGACGACGCGTAGAGTCGATCGACAACGTCGGCGCCGATGATTTGCTTTTGGATCGCCAGGCCCCTCTCCGCCCTATCCGCCGGTTGGGTGGTGGATTGGCCCGGTAGCGGCAATTCGACGCCGCGTGCCGTCAGGACGTCGTTGGTGGCGTGAATGAAGTCGTATGCCTTGCCCATTCCGACGTAGGGTACGGACTGGTAGACGATCTCCTTGGCCTCGATGGGCGTCACGCCGACGGTGAGGGCTGCTCCCAGCATTACACGGTACTCGCGCAGCGCCTGGCACGCGATCAGGGCTGCAAGCTGCGTCATCATCCGCAGTCGGATGCCCAGGCTGCCGTGTTGCAGCACCTCATCGAACGCGAAATTGTCGAAGAACTCGATCAACTCGGGATCGGTTTGCGCCAAAGTCGAGACGTGGTTGGGAAAGAGCGCGTCGTGGTTCGACCGCGCCTGCTCGTTGGGAGGCATACTTATTCCTAATTCATGATTTGAAAGATCTGCGCGTACCTTCTTTGCCAGTCAACGGCCGACACGTGCAGCGAGCTGGGCCGGGTAGCGGTCACCTTCGATGCGGATGTCGTCCAGCGCGGCCTGGATACGGCGCAGTTCCTCGGGTCCCAGTTCGATGGACGTCGCACCGAGGTTCTCTTCAAGCCGATGGAGCTTGGTTGTTCCTGGAATGGGTACGATCCATGGTTTGCGGCTCAGAAGCCAGGCAAGGGCGATCTGAGCCGGCGTCGCCTTTCGAGCGGTCGCGATGCGGGTCAGCGCGTCGACCAGTGCCTGATTGGTCTGGCGCGCCTGTTCGCTGAACCTGGGCACGATATTGCGGAAGTCGTCCTTGGCGAAAACGGTGTCCTTGTTGATGGCGCCAGTGAGAAATCCTTTGCCCAAAGGGCTGAACGCCACGAAGCCGATGCCCAGTTCTTCCAGCGTCGGCAGGATCTCCTTCTCGGGTTCTCGCCACCAAAGCGAATACTCGCTTTGCAAGGCCGTGACCGACTGGACGGCATGGGCCCGCCGGATCGAGTCCGTACCGGCCTCGGACAAGCCGAAATGCTTCACCTTGCCTTCCGCGATAAGTTCCTTGACAGTGGCGGCCACCTCTTCCATCGGCACGCTGGGATCCACCCGGTGCTGGTAGAACAGGTCAATCCGATCGGTCTTTAGTCGCTTTAGCGAGGCCTCGGCCACGGCGCGGATGCGCTCGGGGCGGCTGTCCATGCCCTTCGTCGGATCGCCATCCTTGAAGCCGAACTTGGTGGCGATCACAACTCGGTCGCGCACCGGAGCCAGCGCTTCGCCGACCACGCTTTCGTTGACGAACGGGCCGTAGGCCTCGGCCGTGTCGAAGAACGTGACGCCGCGGTCGACAGCGGCGCGGATGAGCTTGACAGCATCGGCAGTGTCGGTCGCGGGCCCATAGGCGTAGCTCAGGCCCATGCAGCCGAGTCCCAGCTCGGAAACGGTAAGGCCGCTGCGGCCCAATTGACGTGTTTTCATGGCGTTCAGTGCCTTTCGTGGTTCGATGAAAGACACTCTATGCGTCGCCGCATTAACTGACTAGACTGCTTTATCGACATGCAGTCATAAGCTGGGCTAATCAATGAACAATTTCGATGACCTCGCGGCCTTCGCCGCTGTCGTGCGTGCGCGCAGCTTCACACGTGCAGCGGCCCAATTGGGAGTCTCGCAGTCCGCGCTCAGCCAGACCGTCCAATCGCTGGAGCGCAGGCTCGATCTGAAGCTCCTGAACCGCACGACGCGTAGCGTGTCGCCCACGGAAGCGGGCGAGCGGCTGTACCAGACTGTGGGGCCTCGCCTCGCCGACATCGAGGCGGAAATAGCAGTGCTTGGCGAGCTACGCGGCAAGCCCGCCGGCACGGTCCGCATCACGGCGACCGAACACGCCGTACGCACGCTGATCTGGCCGAGGTTGGGACTGTGGCTTCCGAAGTACCCCGACATCAAGGTCGAGATCAGCGCCGATAATCGCTTCACCGACATCGTCGCCGAGCGCTTCGATATCGGCGTGCGCCTGGGCGCGGACGTGGCCAAGAACATGATCGCGGTACGAATAGCGCCCGACATGCGGCTGGCCGTGGTGGGCAATCCGGACTATTTCGCGCGCTGTCCTCCGCCTCGCGCGCCGCAAGACCTGACCGATCACGATTGCATTGGCATGCGCCTGCCGACCCATGGCGGATTGCTGACCTGGGAGTTCAAGCGCCGTGGAAAGAGCGTCAATGTCCACGTCAACGGCAGGCTTGTTTTCAACTCTACCGACTTGGTCCTTGCCGCGGCGCTCGCCGGACATGGCCTTGCCTGGGTGCCCGAAGATCTGGTCGGTGAGCACATCGCCGCTGGCCGGCTGCGTTCTACGCTCGACGATTGGGCAACGACCTTTCCCGGCTACCACCTGTACTACGCGAGCCGCCGAGCATCTCCGGCCTTGACGCTCGTGGTAGATGCGTTGCGTCAACGGTGACGGCGACGAATCAAGCGTCCAGATGGCGCGAATGCTTGGGACCGCGCCGGGTCCAGGTCGCTGGAAAACACGACGATTCCAACATGTCCGCTTCAGGCGTATCGCACTTGTCGCTTTGGGCCGACCTGAATTGTCGCAACGGGTCGGCCACTGCCTATGGAGCGGCCCAGCTCCATCGGTCAGCTTCCAGAGTGTTACCGGGCATTGGCGCCGCGAAAGGAGGGCATTGCCCAACCTTCCTGGGTTCTTGATGGCGCGAAAAGTTGTCCCATTGAAAGGCTTCGAAACTTGCTAAAACAAAGCATCACCGGGCGTAAATCCTCAAAACGTAGGACAACACATAGTATCTAACGTATTGATATAATTGGTTTTTCTTCGGAGCGTATCTCTGGCTACGAACCAAGGGGTCGTGGGTTCGAATCCTGCCGGGCGCGCCAAATTTCGATATCAGTTCAATGGCTTGCGAGCGGGAGCTTACAGGCCATTTTTTTTCGTTGTCCCATTGGACTCACATTCGGCTGCGAATGGGACGATTTGCGAGCGTATCGACTTGGGGCAAAGGGATGCGATTCGGGCGCATTCGTCGCCGTGAGTGAACGCGTCGTCGTACCGTTCATCAAACACGTCGGTCCGACGCAGACCTGTCGTCGCGGGCCATTGCCATGCCCATGGGGTCTGCACGCGATGAGTCACAGCTTCTGAATGGCGGTATGGCCATCGGCGCAGAGCCCGCACTTTTGGCAGTTCTCGCGAAGTCCGCCTCAGGGAGGCAGCAGAATCTTTTCGAGCTGCTGCAGCAGCTCGCCATAGCGGACGAAGTTGCCGGAGGCGTATTCCCGCTTCATATCGCGAAACACTGCACGGGCACGCTCAAGCCGCTCGAGATCGGTTGCAGCGGATGCTATCCCGGCGGGTTGTTTCGCGCGGATCCCGACCAGCAGGGCCTCCGCTTCGCTGAGGGTGCTCGCCCACTCGATCTTGCGGTCGTCGGGTAGCAGTTGTCCGAACACGACGCGTGCGAGCGTCGGGATTTTAGTTTGCTCCGCTTCAATATAGATGGGCTCTATCGCGACCAGTTGATTGTCGTTGAGCGGCAGGATGAGCAGGTTGCCGTGGATCACGCGAGAACCGTGCTGATCCCACAAGGTCAGGTCTCCCGAGAAACGGCTGTCGGAATTTATTCGTGATTCGATTTGCGCCGGACCATCGACAAACCGCCCTTTGGGAAAGCGGAACGCGACAAGCTTGCCGTAGTTGTCGCCATCCGACCTGCCGGCGAGCCATCCGGCCATCTGGTTTTTGCCCGCCACCGACAGCGGCAGCATCAGCATAAATTCCGGATTTTCGGCATAGAGCACCCGGGCAATCACGTAATAGGGCAGGACCTCAATTTCGCGGTCGTGGTAGAGCTCGCGCGGCACCTCCCATCGATCCTCCCGGTTGTAGAACGTGGTCGGGTTGGTCATGTGATAGGTGCCGTACATTTCCGCCTGAACGGTAAACAGATCCTCGGGGTAGCGGATGTGGCGGCGGAGATTGTCGGGCATCTCGTTGCGGTCTCGGAATAGACTCGGCAACATTTTCCGGTAGGCCTTAATGATCGGATCGTCGGGACTGAAGATGTAAAACGTGACCGAGCCGTTATAAGCATCGACGACAGCCTTCACCGAATTGCGTAAGTAGTTGCGGTCGTGGAAATCTGCCAGCGAACCGTTGTAGGCTTCGCTGTATGGATAGTTTTCCGAACTTGTATAACCGTCGATGATGTAAGAGTAATGATCACCGTCAGCCACGATGTACGGATCGTGATCAAAGGTGAAGAACGGCGCCAGCCGTTGGACCCGGTCGACGATGTTGCGGCGGATCATGACGCGGCTCCGAGGGGTGAAATACCCGGAAATAAACAGCCGTAAGCCGTCGAATTCATGGGCGATGACGAGCTTGCGCCATAAACTCGACAGAGGAATGCCGCCCTCGCCGCCATAAACGGTCTCGGCGTTCGCGTCGCCCTGCGGGAAGTCGAATTCCTTTTCGGTGGTGTGAACGTAAACCCGGTCCCGCGTCAGGATGCCGTAGTAGATTTCGCCGTGCGTCACCGCGAGCTCGCCTTTGGCCTGGATCGGAATGTCGTGCGCCCAAAGTATCGGGTTCCCGCGACTATCTATCTCGTTGACCGGAACCGCTACCGCGCCGTAGCCATGAGTGTATTTGAGCGCGAGGTTCACCCACACCTGGGCCGGCGCCGGTAGCTTCTGGACATCGAGTTCGCGTGCCGTAATCATCACCTGACGTTCGACACCGTCGATCTGGTAGCGGTCGATATCGACACTGCCAAAGATGTAGTAGGGGCGCAGGCCCTGGGTCTGTTGCAGCTGGGGTTCGAGCGCACGCCAATCCCAGATGCGCGCATCCCGCAGAGTTGCGGCGTTCTTGTCAAGATCATCGCGGCTGAGCGGAGTCGCCGAAACCGCGAATTCCTGTTCTTCGACATCAGGTCCGTCGAGCCCGTATGCCCGCCGCGTGCCGGCGATGCTGCGGACGAGATAAGGCTGTTCGAGGGTGATCTGGTTGGGCCCGACATACAGATGTTCGACTGCAGTCGGGATGATCATCGCTCCCAGGTAGATGGTAGCGAAAAGGCCGCATGGTGCCGCCCAGCGCGACGGTGCGGCGAAGAGCCAGCGACGCAACCCCGGTATGCAGGCGGCCGCCGCAAAGCCTACGGCGACTGCGACCCAGTCGGCGATGATCACGGCATAGGCCGGCAGCCAGAAATGGATGTCGACGAAGGACGCGCCGGCAACGACGGACGAATGCCCGCGGATGATAAGGTGATACCGGCCAATAAAGCGGGCGAGTCCGAGACTGAGGCAGAACAGCACGCCCAGCACCATCGCCTGGCGCAACCAGCCTTCCCAGGCGATCCCGCGGCCGGCGAAGAAATGCGCGTCACCTGTTTCTTTCCCGCTGGGTGAGCGGTGCTCGACCAGGGCGGGGTATTGGCTGTGGTACCACCAGGGCCGTCCAGGGCGCGGATAGAAGAGGAAGCCGATACCGGCCCAGGCTGCGATCGTGACGACAAGGATCGTGATGACGAGATAAATGACCCCCTCGTAAAGCGGCAAGGCGAGAAGGTAGAAGGACAGGTCCTTGCCGAAGATCGGGTCGGTCACACCCGACGGCGCCGCCCCGAGGAAGATCATTAGCGGCGTCCAAAGACTGGTGGCGCCGAATGCGACCACCGCCGATAGGATGAAGCCGACAACCCACGGTGCGCTCGACGGCATGATCGCCATTGTTCGGCACACCACCCTCAGATTGAATGCAATAAACAATCCACCAAAAACAAAGACCGTGGCAAAAATCGCTACTCGCAGTCCTAGCGCAAACCAGTACCGGTATTGCTGGCCGAGCTCGCCGAACCAGTAGTTCTGCAATGCGATCCTGAATATCGTCTCGAGCACGATGATCGCGACGACGGCAACCGCGATATAGGCAAGATCTCGGTAAACGCGGTGGATAAAGGCGAGCGAACGCGGGTTGCCCCGCTCTCGCAAAATAGTCATCGTGAGCGGCAGCGCGGCGATGAGGACGAGGATCAGGTAGCTGAGTGCAAACATCAGACGTCTTTTTCCGGATACCGCCGATCATGGACATTTCATTATTAATCACGCCGCTCTCGTCACCATTGACATTGCGCAACCGTAGATCTCGATAAATGTCTCACTGCCGAAAAATGACCCTTCTCGACGAAGCGGCCGTAGGAGATTGACACTTTTATCGGGATTTTCTGGAGAGCGGGTCAAAGTGGGGGCAAACCACGGCATGCCCGCACGCCCCCTTTTGTTGGTCGACTCGAGCGTATTTCCGTAGGGCCGGTGCTGCCGCGCCAATAACATGCTTCGCGTTTTTTGCAATTTTTTTGTCTTCGCTCCAAAGAAAATTCGAAAGATTTGACATCGATTTTTTTACGATCACCGCGTCGCAATAGAGGCACGAGGCCCGCCCATGGATGTCGTCCGTCTTCCTGCAATCGGCCCGTTCCTCACCCGGAAGGTTGGCCCCGCATCCGGCCATGGCTGGCCGGGCGGTAAGAAGAGGCCCATGCGTAGCACCATCGCTGATCTGCTTTTGCCCAAAGACATCCTGCTCGACATCATTGTTGCAAGCAAGAGCGAGCTTATTGACGAAATCGGCCAGCATATGGAATGGGTGCATGGCAT
>Ga0181521_10007031_pt1 | contig 11951 bp, 11 predicted proteins | sample PEATcosm2014_Bin_32_FD_119764 | JGI IMG/M metagenome (GOLD analysis project Ga0181521, IMG submission 119764) | Peatland microbial communities from MTU Mesocosm Facility, Houghton, MI, USA - PEATcosm2014_Bin02_60_metaG | ecosystem: Environmental > Terrestrial > Soil > Wetlands > Peat | place... | reverse complement strand
TAGCCGGCAACTCGCGCAGCACCTACTGGGATGAAAGCGCCCGCCTGTCGCAGATCAATTTCGACGCCCGGACCCCCACCCCGTGGGGTGAGGCGCGGGCCTACATCGAGATGGACTTCGCGGCGTCGAGCGCCAGCAACGATACGCTGTACAGCAACCTGACCGGCGTCTCGAACGGCTGGATCCCGCGCATGCGCAAGGCCTTCGCTACCTTGGGCGGCTTACAGGTCGGCCAGGACAACGGCGCGTTTCGCGATGTCTCGTCCGAGGGCGAATTCGTGTCGTCGGGCGACGAAGGCTATGCCGGCCGCGCCCGCGTTCCCGATGCGCGCTACACCTGGACGGCTCCTGGCGGCTTCACCTTTAAGATCGCTGCGGCCGAGCCGGTCAGCGAAGGCAACACCCCGAACGGCGCGATCTACGAAGACACGACGCCGATCCCGACCGCCGGGCAATGCGGCATCACCACGGTCGTACCGACCGCGGCGACGACCACTGCGTCGGTCGTGTCGTCCGCGACCAACGTCGCCTGCCTGGGCGCCGGCGCGGAAGCCGATCCGTTCCAGAACAACTTCCCAGACATAATCATGACCCAGCGCTGGGACCAACCGTGGGGCCATCTGCAACTTGGCGAAGCGATGCGTGAGATCACGCTGAACGACGGCAAGTACCTTAACCAAAACATCGTCGGCTACGGTGCTTACCTGTCCGGCGATCTCCGGCCGTTCTACGCCGCGCAAGGCTCGTGGGCGAAGGACGACCTTGGGTGGGGCATCGGCGCCGGCGACGGTGTCGGCAGCTTGATCTCCGACTGCTACGCCGTGACCACCAATTTCGGCGCCAACTCGACCGTCGCGTCGTCGAATTTCACGGCCAACCGTCTGCTCTACGATTCGGGCGTCCGCACAAAAGCGACCCCGTGCTGGGGCGCTCATGTCGACGCGCTGCATTGGTGGACCGATCAGTTGCGCAGCAATCTGACCTTTGGCGTCACCCATCAGGATGTCCAGGGCGGTCTGGTGCTAGGCACTAACTGCATCTCGACCGGTGGTGCGCTCGGCAGCGCCAACAACAATTGCGGCGCGGCCGGTGCGGCCTTGAACAAGGAGCTGGATCTGGCGAACATCAACCTGATCTGGAGCCCGGTGAGCTTTGTCGATCTCGGCGTCGAGTACAGCTGGGGTCACCGCGTAACGCTGGTCAACCTGCGGGGCGACTCGTACGTGCTCAGCGGCATGCTGAAGGTGAAGTTCTAACCGACCACGCATCTTTCACTTCAAGGCCCGCCAGCGCCGCTGGCGGGCCTTTTTATTGCTCGCTACCACCCCCGTCGCCGAGGTCTGGAACAGGCGCGGCGGACGGTGTACACAAACCCGCCTTCGGCGATCTCGGCTGGTCGACATGCGCTCTGTGTTTCTTTGGCGATTGCCACTTTTCGGGCTGGTCCTGTTGACGCTGGCCGCCTGCACCGAATCACAGGCGAGCCGCATCGACGAGCGCACCTATCGGATCGAAAGCCCGCGGATTCCAGGCGGCGCGGCCGCTCCGAACCGGCGACTGGCCGAGCAATTCTGCCCGCGCGGTTACCGCGTGCTCGACCAGAGCCGCGACACCGACCCCACCGAGGGGGGCGTCGCAATCGTCTGGACGATTCGCTGCTTGTGATGATCGGCGGGGCGGCACGCGGCCGCCGGCGCCGCCGAGGCTGACCTCGCCTACTGCGCCGGTTCGAGTGCCGGCGCCGCCTCGCTTTTCGCCGCCTCGATCTCGGCGACCTTGCGCTCCACCAGCTCGACCAAATGGTCGACAATGCTGGCGTCCTTCAGCCGGTGGTCGGTGAGGCCGCTCAGATAGACCTGATGGGTATTGTTGCCGCCGCCGGTCAGGCCGATATCGGTCTCGCGCGCCTCGCCCGGCCCGTTGACCACGCAGCCGATGACCGAAACCGTTAGCGGCGTCGTAATATGGGCGAGCCGCTCTTCGAGCAGTTCTACCGTCTTGATCACCTGGAATTGTTGCCGGGCACAGGACGGGCAGGAAATCACCGTGACCCCGCGCCGGCGCAGGTTCAGCGATTTCAGCATATCGAAACCGACCTTGACCTCCTCTACCGGATCGGCCGACAGCGAAACGCGGATCGTGTCGCCGATACCGGCCCACAGCAGCATGCCCATGCCGATCGACGATTTGACCGTGCCGCTCCTCAGCCCGCCCGCCTCGGTGATGCCGAGATGGAGCGGGTAGTCGCAGGCTTCGGCGAGCTGCTGATAGGCGGCCACAGCCAGGAACACGTCAGACGCTTTGCACGAGATCTTGAACTCGAAGAAATCGTTGTCCTCGAGGATCTTGGCATGGTTGAGCGCGCTCTCGACCATCGCCTCCGGGCACGGCTCGCCGTATTTCTCCAACAAGTCCCGCTCGAGCGAGCCGGCATTAACCCCGATCCGCATCGAGCAGTTGTAATCCTTCGCCGCCTTGACCACGTCGCGCACCCGCTCCATCGAGCCGATATTGCCGGGATTGATGCGCAGGCACGCGGCGCCGCTTTCGGCGGCTTCGATCGCGCGCTTGTAGTGAAAATGGATGTCGGCGACGATCGGCACCTCTACCTGCCGCACGATGTGCTTCAGCGCCAGCGCCGATTCCTGATCCGGGCAGGAGATGCGCACGATGTCGGCGCCGGCGCGCTCCAGCGCCTGCACCTGCTCGACCGTCGCCTTGACGTCATGGGTGACCGTGTTGGTCATCGACTGCACGGTGATCGGCGCATCGCCGCCGACCGGAACCTTGCCGACATAAATCTTGCGGCAGGCGCGGCGGTGGATATCGCGGTACGGGCGAATGCTCATCTCTGCCTCGCGGGATTTCTCTGTCTTCGTTATAGAACGCCTGAGTGACGGAAAAAAGGCGCAGCTCTACCCGTGAACAGCTGTTCCGCCCGCCAACTCCGTCGGATCGAGTGCAACATCACGGCGCAGCATGCCGATCGCGCCGATCGATGGCACCGGCTTGCCGTCGATGGCGATCTCCAACGCGCCGGCATTGCCGGTCCGCATCGATAGGCCTTGCCGCGACGGCACAACGTAGACCTCGCCGGATTTCAGGATGCGCGAGAACACGATCGACTGGTCGGACGTACGGATTTGGATCCAGCAATCGACGAGCGCGCGGATTGTTATCTTGCTGGCGGCGGTCGGGGCCGCGCTGGTCGCCGGTGGCGCCGGCGCGGCCGCCGCTGGCTGTGCCTGGATCGGGGTCGCGGGTTGCGCCAGTGACGTCGGCGCCGGCCTTGCCGGCACGGGCGTGGACGCGGGTGGTGCGAGAGCCGCCACGGGCTGCGGTGCTGTCGCTGGCGGAGAACTTACCGCAGGCGGCGGAGCCGCCAACGCACCCGCGCCAGCGCTTGGACTCGCGGGGGCGGTGATGCCGGGCGGCGCAACCGCGGCCGGCACGGGGTTTGGCGCGGGAACTGCCGGCGCAGCCCCCTCGACCGGCACTGCGGCGATCGGCGGGGCGACCAGCACCGGCGCGGCAGGCGGCTGCCGCAGCGCGGTCGGCACCGCCGCGACCCGCTCGGGCCGGTTTCGGTCCTCGGTCGACAGGTAGTACCAGATGCCGTAGCCGCACAGCGCGAGGATAAAGGCAACGAGGACAACCGCCCTGCCCGGCAGGCTGCGCTCGCCGAGCGGTACCGGCAGCGTCAGGTCGGGGCGTGTCGTGACGCCCAACGCCTCGGCCTTGAACCGCGCGAGAACCTGCTCGGTGTTGAGTCCGAGAAAGTCGGCATAAGCGCGGATGAAGCCGATCGCATACGCCGGCCCGGGAAGGTCGTCGGAGCGATCCTGTTCGAGCGCTGCCAGATAAGCGGGCTTGATGCGCAGCATCGCCCCGATCTCGTCGAGACCAAGACCAAGGTCCTCGCGCCGTTCCAGCAGGACGTCGCCGACCCGCCGCGTGCGCGGCTGCGTCCGCGCCTCTTCGGCTGCCACGGTTTCGGCAAACGGCGACTTGATCCGCTGAAAAAAGGTCACCCCGGACACCCGCTTTCGCGATTCTCTATACAAGCGCCCGCCGGGGCTGTCCAAATAAACCGCCGGCTCACACCGCGACCGCATGGTCGCGCGCAAAGGCGGCAAGCCTGCGGCGCAGCGAATGATCCGGCCGGTCGCCGATATCGTCGAGGTATCGCGCGAGCTCGCCGGAATCGAGGCTGCGGATCATCGTCTTGACCGGCCCGAGCGCGGTCGCGGTCAACGACAGGGTGCGGAGCCCGAGCCCGACCAACATCATCGCCTCGATCGGATTGCCCGCCATTTCGCCGCACATGCTGAGCGGCACCCCGGCCTCGGCGCATTTCGCGATGACATCGCGGAACAGCGCCACCATCGGCGCCGACAAGAGATCGTAGCGATCGGCGAGGCGCGGATTGCCGCGGTCGCAGGCGAAGAGGAATTGCGCCAGATCGTTGGTGCCGATCGACAGGAAATCAACCCGCTTGAGCAGCGCCGGCAACTGCCAAAGCAATGACGGCACTTCCAGCATCACGCCAATCTTGATCGAGCGCGGCTCCTCGTAACCTTCCGCGACGGCGCGCTGGCGTTCGCGCTCAAGCAATGCCCGCGCCCGCTCCAGCTCGGCGACCTCGGCAATCATCGGAAACTTGACCCACAGATCGCGGCCGGCGGCGGCGCGCAACAGCGCCCGTAATTGCTGGCGCAGCATCGCCGGTCGGTCGAGCCCGATGCGGATCGCGCGCCAACCCATCGCCGGGTTGTCCTCGGTGGTATGGCTCAGATACGGCAGCACCTTGTCGCCGCCGATATCGAGCGTGCGGAAGACAATCGGCCGGCCACTCACCTGCTCGTAGGCGCGGCGATAGAACCCGGTCTGGTCGGCGACATCGGGAAACGCGTCGCGGGTCAGGAGCGGGATTTCGGTGCGGAACAGCCCGACCCCGTCGGCGCCGGTCGCCGCCAGTTGCACCAGATCGATCAGCAGGCCGGCATTCAACATCAGACGGATCGGCACGTCATCGCGCGTCACCGCCGGGTGGTCGCGCAATGTCTCGTAATAGGCTCGGCGCCGGCCGCGTTCGGCCATCGCATCGCCAATCGTCTGCTGGATGTCCTCGCCCGGACGGATCAGCACCTGGCCGTGATCGCCGTCGACAATCACGGTATCGCCCGGCTCGATGCGGTTCGTCGCGTCCTCGACCCGCCCCACGACCGGAATGTCGAAGGCGCGCGCGACAATCGCGACATGCGCGGTCGGCGAGCCTTCCTCCAGCACCAGGCCGCGCACCCGGCGATGCGCATAGTCGAGCAGCTCGGCCGGACCCATCGAATGCGCGATGAGGATGAACTCCGGCGGCAGCTCGCCCAGCTCGCGTCCGGCTGCCCCATCCGACAGGTAGCTTTGCAGCCGGTTGGCCAGGTCTTCGAGATCGAGCAGGCGTTCGCGCAGGTACGGATCGGCGATCTGCAGCATGCGTGTGCGGGTTTCCTCGCGGATTTTCTGCACCGCGGCCTCGGCGGTGAGTCCGCTCCGCACCGCATCGGTGATCCGGCCGACCCAGCCACGATCGGCGGCGAACATGCGATAGGTTTCGATGATATCGCGATGCTCGCCGGCGCCGAGACCACGGCTCCTGGCGACCAGCTCATCGATTTGACTCTGCATCGCCACTACTGCGCGATGCAACCGGTCGAGCTCAGCGTCGACATCCTCGGCGACAACTTGGCGGATCACTAGCCTTGGCACATGCAGCACCGCCGGCCCGATCGCGAGACCGTCATTGAGGCGGATGCCGTCGAGCCGAAGCGGCAACAGCGCGCCGCTGTCGCTTTGCGCCATCTCCAGCGGGTTGACGAGCTCGCCGCTGGCGACCAGCTCGGCGACGATCATCGCGATCGTCTGGGCGATCTCGATCTCGTCCTCGGTGTAATGGCGCAGCGTGCGGTTCTGCACGACCAGCACGCCGAGCACACGGCCGCCGCGCAGCACGGGCACGCCCATCAGCGAGTGATAGACCTCCTCGCCGGTCTCGGGACGGTAGGCGAAGTCAGGATGTGCCTGGGCGTCCGCGAGCGCAAGCGGCCGCGCCGTCGCGGCGATGACCCCGACCAGGCCCTCGCCAACCCGCAGGCGAGTGCGATGCACCGCCTCGGGCCGCAAGCCCTCGGTGGCGAAAAGCTCCAGCACCTCGCCGGCGCGGATCACATAGGCCGAGCAGACTTCCGCGACCATCTCGGCGGCAACGATGCGGACAATGCGGTCGAGCCGCTCCTGCGCGGTGCCCGAGGCCGCCATCACATCGCGCAGGCGGCGAAGCAGCCGGCGTGTTCCGGTCGCATGCCCCGCGTTCGCGCTTGGAGACGGACCAGCTGCCGGGCTGACCGGCGTTGCCGCGAATTTGGGTGGCGGAGCGCTCGCAGCGGTGTCGTTCATCCGCCTCGGCCCCGGCGCGCCTCGATCACCATCAGCGCCTGCCCCACGAGCTCTTCGAGGATCTCGGCCATGCTCTGCTCGCGGGTGACGAGGCCGACACTCTGCCCGGCCATCAGCGAGCCATTTTCGACATCGCCGTCAATCACCGCGCGGCGCAGCGCTCCCGCCCAGAAATGCTCGATCTCGAGCTGCGCGTCCTTTTGCGAAAGTTCGCCACGTGAGAAGCGCTCGATGACGGCACGCTGGGTCGTTGCGAACCGCTCGGTCGCCGGGTTGGCGAGCGCCCGCACCGGGATCACCGGAAAGCGCGTGTCGAGCTGCGGCGACGGCATCGCGTCGCGCGCCGAGGCACGGATAAAGGCGCGCTTGAAATTTGGGTGGGCAATCGACTCGTACGCGCAGACAAAGCGCGTGCCGAGCTGCACTCCCGACGCGCCCATTTCGAGATTGGAGAGGATCGCCTCGCCGCGGCCGATGCCGCCGGCGACAAAGACCGGCACCTCGGTGATGTGCGGCAACACTTCCTGCGCCAGCACCGCGGTCGAGACCGGGCCGATATGGCCGCCCGCTTCGCTGCCCTCGATGACGATCGCCTCGGCGCCGCTGCGTACCAGCTTTCGCGCGATGACCAGCGCCGGCGCGAAGCACACGGCGCGAGCGCCGCCGTCGCGGATCCGGGCGATCGCCGCGCCGGGCGGGATGCCGCCGGCGAGCACGACATGGCCGACCGAGCGGGCGAGGCACACGTCGATCAGCCCGAAAAGTTGCGGGTGCATCGTGATCAAATTCACGCCGAACGGCCGATCGGTCAGCGCGGCCGTCGCGACGATTTCGGCATCCAGCAGATCAGGCGACATTGATCCCGAGGCGATGACCCCAAAACCGCCGGCGTTGGAGATCGCGGCGACCAGGTTGCGCTCCGACACCCAGGTCATCGCGCCGCCCATGATCGCAAGCTCGCTGCCGAGAAACGCGCGGCCGCGCGCCCATAAGCGGTCGAGCTCCGTGCGCGCGGCGTCCCGCGAGACGGCCGCGCGCGGCCGCACCTCGTGGCGATGGGTGGCGATAAATTCGGCGGTCATCCGGCGGCGTCGAGCCCGTAGGCGGTGTGCAGCGCGCGCAGCGCGAGCTCGGTGTAATCGGCCGCGATCAGCACGCTGACCTTGATCTCCGAGGTCGAGATCACCTGGATGTTGATGCCGCGATCGGCGAGCGTTTTAAACATCTGCTGGGCAACGCCGAAATGGCTGCGCATGCCGACGCCGATGACCGAGATCTTGACGACGTTGGAGTCCGGCTTCAGCGCCTTGAAGCCCAACGCCTTGCGGCGCTCCTCGAGGACGCTGATCGCCCGCTCGAGGTCGCTTTTGCCAACCGTGAAGGTTAGATCGGTCGTATTGCCGTCCGCCGATACGTTCTGCACGATCATGTCGACATTGATCGCGTTGTCGGCGAGCGGGCCGAAAATCGCCGCGGCGACGCCGGGCCTGTCGGCGACGCGCTCGACCGTAATCTTTGCCTCGTCGCGGCTGTAAGCGATGCCGCTGACCACCCGGTTTTCCACAATCTCATCCTCGTCGACAACGAGCGTGCCCGGCGTGTCGGTAAAGCTCGACAGCACCTGCAGGCGAACCCGATTGTTCATGGCCATGGCCACCGAGCGCGTTTCCAGCACACGCGCGCCCTGCGAGGCCATCTCAAGCATTTCCTCGAACGCGATTCTATCGAGCTTCCTCGCTTTCGCAACGATGCGCGGGTCGGTCGTGTAGATCCCATCGACATCGGTGAAGATGTCGCAACGGTCTGCCTTCAGCTCCGCGGCCAGCGCCACCGCCGACGTGTCCGACCCGCCGCGGCCCAGAGTCGTGATGCGCTCACCGGGCCCCACGCCTTGAAACCCGGCGACGACGGCAACCTCATCCTCGCCGAGCCGGCGCACGATCCCGTCGGTCTCGATCGCTTCGATCCGCGCCTTGCCGTGGACCCCATCGGTGCGGATCGGAACCTGCCAGCCGAGCCACGAGCGCGCGTCGATCCCCAAATCCTGCAAGGCCAGTGCCATGAGACCGGCGGTGACCTGCTCGCCGCTGGCGACAACGGCGTCGTATTCGCGGGTGTCAGGGAGGCTGCCCATCGCCCGCGTCCAATCAACGAGCTGGTTGGTCGTGCCCGCCATCGCCGAGACGACGACAACGACCTGATTGCCGGCATCGACCTCGCGCTTGACCTTCAGCGCGGCGTTTTTGATCCGCGCGATATCGGCCACCGAGGTGCCGCCGAATTTTTGAACGATGCGCGCCATCGTGCTGCGTTAATCCTCCGCACCTGGTTCTACGCCGCTATTGTCGGCCCCATATCCCCTTCGCATACTCTTTTGCAGCGCTCGCGGCCATATCGGCGAGGTAAAAGGCGCCATGAGAGCAACTCGCAACACGATCGACCCCGCGGAAGTCGCGCGGTTTTCCGCGCAGGCGGCGGGCTGGTGGGACCCCGCGGGAAGCTTTCGTCCGCTGCATCGACTGAATCCGGCGCGGCTGCAATTCATCCGCGACGAGTTGATCCGGCATTTCGCTCGCGATTCGCGCTCGCTGCACCCGTTCGACGGGCTCGCCCTCGCCGATATCGGATGCGGCGGCGGGCTCATCGCCGAGCCGATGGCGCGGCTCGGCTTCGCGGTGGTCGCGGTCGACGCCGACGCGCAAGCCGTCGCCGTCGCCAAGTCGCACAGCGCGGCCGGCGGCCTCGGGATCGATTACCGCGTGGCGACGGCCGAGGCGCTCGTTCGGCGCCGCCAGCGCTTCGACGTCGTGCTGGCGCTAGAGATCATCGAGCACGTCGCCGACCCTCAGGCGTTTCTTGCTGCCTGCGGCGCCCTCTTGAAGCCCGGCGGCGCGTTTATCGGCGCAACGATCAACCGGACGCCGCAATCCTATGCGCTGGCGATCGTCGGCGCCGAGTACCTGTTCGGCTGGCTGCCGCGCGGCACGCATGAGTGGCGGCGCTTTCTGCGCCCATCGGAATTCGTGCTTGGCCTGCGCCGTACCGGGATGAACGCAACCCGCCTATCCGGGCTGCGCTATCGCCTGAGCAGCGGCGATTGGGCGCCGACCGACGAGCTGTCGGTCAACTACATGGTGATGGCGGTGAAGCGGTGATCCGCCTAGGCGTCGGGTGTCCCGACCCAAGGGATGCGGCCGAACTTGATGCCTTCCTCGGCCAATTCGCGCGACTCGTCGGCGGTCGCCTCACCGTAGATGCCGCGCGGATCGCTCTCGCCATAATGGATGCGCCGCGCTTCCTCGGCAAACTGCTGGCCGACATAGTCGCAGTGGCTTTCAACCTGGCGCCGCAGCTCGACAAGCGCGGAGCGCAGCTGAGCCGGCGAGATCGGCGCCGCTTCCCGCGAGCGGCCGATGCTCGGCGCCATCAGCGCCTTTTCGACATGGGTGTCGCCGCATTCCGGACAGGCGATCTCGCCCGCCGTTTGCTGCGCCTCGTATCCCTCGCCGTTGCGGAACCACGCCTCGAACTCGTGCCCCGAAGCGCAGCGGAGCGCAAACCGGATCATCAACCCGACCTCCTCGGCCCGCAATCTACACCGCGGCGCGGACCCTTAGCAATCGTGGCTCGGTAGTGCTAACGAAAGGTGAAGAGCCCTGTTCCGCCTGGGTCTTACGGTTCCTGCCGCTGATCCGGCCGGATGGCCTGGTGCTCGACCTCGCTGCCGGCGGCGGCCGGCATACCGGGCTGTTGCTCGACCGCGGTTGCCGGGTGCGCGCCGTCGATCGCGACATCCGCGCGCTGACGCCGCTGGCCGGCCCGCGCTGCGCGGTCGAGGCGATCGATCTCGAGACCGGCGCACGATGGCCGCTCGGCGGCGGTCATGACGGGATCATCGTCACCAACTACCTGCATCGTCCGCTCTTTCCGGCGATCGCGACATCGCTCGCCGCCGGCGGCGTGTTGATCTACGAGACCTTTATGCTCGGCAACGAGCGATTGCGCCGGCCGCGCAATCCCGAATTTCTGCTGCGGCCCGGCGAGCTGCTAGAAGCCTTTGCGGCACTGACCATCGTCGCTTTCGAACAGGGCGAGGTGATGCCACCCTACCCCGCCGTCATCCAGCGCATCGCCGCGGTTAACGGCCCGCTGGGAGGGCTTCCGTAGCGCTACTCGGCAGCGAGCGGACGCGCCACTTCGGGCAGGGTGAAGTCGCGGTCGTGCCGCAGCGACGGTAGGCTGGAGCGCACCTTGGTGACGCGCGCCGGATCGATCGTCGCGGTGATGATGCCGACCCCCTCGCCGCCTTCGGCCAAGACTTCGCCCCACGGATCGACGATCAGCGAGTGGCCGTAGCTCTTGCGCCCGCCGGTATGCTCGCCGGTCTGCGCCGGGGCGAAGACAAACGCGCCGTTCTCGATCGCCCGCGAGCGCAGCAGCACCTCCCAATGCGCCTTGCCGGTCGGCACGGTGAAGACCGACGGCACCGACAGGAAATCGGCACCGGCCTGCGCCAGCATCCGGTAGAGCTGCGGAAAGCGCACGTCGTAGCACACCGTCATGCCGAGCCGGCCCCACGGCGTCTCGGCGATCACGGTGCGATGGCCCGGGCGGTAGGCGTTGCTTTCGCGGATGCTTTCGCCATTCGGCAGATCGATGTCGAACAGGTGGATCTTGTCGTATTTGGCGACGACGCCGCCCCGCGCATCGATCAGGAACGAGCGGTTGGCGAGCCGGCTTTCACCCTCGGCCGCGCTGGGCTCGCCCGAGGGATCGATGACCAGCGATCCGACCAGGATCCACGCCCCGGTCTCACGCGCCAGGTCACGCATCGCGGCGAGGAACGGATCGTCGGCCTCGCGCCGCGCCTTGTCGCGCCGCTTCTGGCCGCTCTCGATAAAGTTGCTCGCCTCGGGGGTGGTGATGAAATCGGCGCCGGCGTCGCGTGCCCGGCGGATCAGGTCGGAAACGGTCGCGATATTGGGCTCGGGGTCGGGCCCGGCGGTGAACTGGACGCAGGCGACGGTGAACGGCGCGCCCGGCACTTAAGCGATCCCGAGCTTGGGATCGAGCTTGCCGGCCCGCTCCAGCGCCATCATGTCGTCGCAGCCGCCGATATGCTCGCCGTCAATAAAGATCTGCGGCACGGTGCGACCGCCATGCGCGCGCTCGACCATTTCCGCGCGGCGTCGCGGCTCCTCGTCGAGGCTGATCTCGTGATAGGCGATGCCCTTCCGCTCGAGCAGCGATTTCGCCCGCGCGCAATAGGGACACCACATCGTCGTGTAGATATCGACCTCGGCCATCGCTCCTGCTTCTCACGCGCTAACCGTCGGCTCACATATGGCGCGAAATCGGCGGTTCTGCAAACCTCGCGAAAGGCCTAGTACCTCTGCACAGAGGATTTGACGAGTTGCCCGTGGCGGGCGCGGAGGGGCGGTAGCGCTTCGGGCTCGACCAGCACCTCGATGCTGCGAGCGATGCCGGGTTGGCGTCGGATCAGC
>Ga0181521_10007030_pt1 | contig 11954 bp, 10 predicted proteins | sample PEATcosm2014_Bin_32_FD_119764 | JGI IMG/M metagenome (GOLD analysis project Ga0181521, IMG submission 119764) | Peatland microbial communities from MTU Mesocosm Facility, Houghton, MI, USA - PEATcosm2014_Bin02_60_metaG | ecosystem: Environmental > Terrestrial > Soil > Wetlands > Peat | place... | reverse complement strand
GAATCTGTTCTTCCGTGTGTCCTTTTTTCGGCATCTTCAGTCCATCCTCTCTCGTTTCGAGCGGGACTGCTTTCAGCCGAAATTTCTAATCTCCCCTGGTTGAGTTTTCGGGGTTTTGGTCAGCCCTCCACTGGCCGATATAAATAGTGGCTGCAAGTCCGCTAACAACCTGAGCCCAAAACAAGACAACGGCAGTGGCTTGCGAATTAGGCATAATTCATTGTCTCCTCGAATTGAGGCGACTGAAACGACTGATTGAACATCACCTTGGCCGTAGAAGCCGGGAACCCACCAAATAACCGGCCTGTCACGCCGACTACGAGTATCGTGGCCAGCGCCAAGAGAATGCTGCCCAAAAAAGGCAGTTTCTGCCCATAAACTCGATTGGACTGGCTCATTTTTGGGCAAAGCCCACTTGCCCAGTCCAATTTGGCATGCTACATTGGATGGGCAATGGAGATCCGGCCTAATCTCGACGCTCAATCCGAGACCGCCCTGTACCGCCAGCTTGGCTCATACCTGCAGGATCTGATCCGGAGCGGCGAACTAGCGGCAGGCGACCGGCTCCCTCCAACTCGTGAATTGGCTGGCCAACTTGGACTGAACCGCACCACCGTTTCGGCCGCCTACGACCTTCTCGAATCCGAAGGCTTGATCAAAGGCGAAGTCGGGCGCGGTAGTTACGTTTGTGGTTCGCCCGAGCCGCGCGCCGAAAAGATGAACTGGTCGCGCACGCTCACTGCGTCCCCGTCGACTCCGGCGGGAACCGCCGCCAGCGGCACGATCAACTTCTCGAGTTCGCGTCCCTCGGAAGCCATGTTTCCGCTGGAAGAATTCCGCGAGTGCTGCCGCGAAGTTCTCGAAAACGCGAACCTCAGAACGCTCATGCAACTCGGCTCGCCGGGCGGCTACGAACCATTGCGGCGCTACCTGCTCGCGCGCGCGGCCGAACAGGGCATCGCCCGCGACTCCGACGATATTCTGATCACCAACGGCTGCCAGCAGGCGCTCGATCTGCTGCGGCGCGCCCTGATTCGCACCGGCGATAAGGTCGCTCTCGAAGAACCCGTCTATCCCGGCCTGAAAAATCTTCTGCTCGAAGCGGGTGCGGAACTGATCGGCGTTCCCGTTGGCGCCGACGGCGTGGACCTCCCTGCGCTGCAACGCGCGCTGGATGCGGGCGCGAAGGTCGTCATTCTGACGCCGTCCTTTCAGAATCCGACGGGCGCATCGATTTCCGCGGCACACCGCGCGACGATTTGCGGCATGATCCGCACGGCGGGCGCGGCGCTCATCGAGAACGACATCTACAGCGACCTGGCTTATGCAAACGGCGATGTGCCGCCGCGCCTCAAGCAGCTCGACGCGAACGTGATCCTGATGGGCAGTTTCTCCAAGATCGCTTTTCCCGGGATGCGCGTGGGCTGGATTCTGGCGCCGCGTCCCGTGATCGCCCGCGCCACCGAACTCAAGCAGCTCGCCGATCTGCATACAGACCATCTGTCGCAGGCCTTCCTGCTGCGCTTCGCCGAGTCGGGCAAGCTGGCGGCGCACCAGGCAAAGGTCGTGGCCGCTGGAAAAGAAAAGCTGCGCGCAGTCGACGAAGCCTGCCGCCGTTATCTGGGGGACTGCTCCTGGCGCTTGCCGGCCGGCGGCATGAATCTCTGGGTTGAACTGCCCGCCGGCGTCGATGCCGTTTCTCTTCGCGGGCTGGCCCAGCAGGCAGGCATCGATTACCTGCCCGGACGTTATTTTTCGATTTCGCGGTCCCTCGATTCCGGACTGCGACTCAGTTTCGCGGGTCTCGATCCGGATGAGATTCGCAGGGGAATCGAAATCCTCGGCGCTCTGGTTCGCCAGACAGCCGAGTCGCGCAACAGCCGGGCCGCGCAGCCCGCCCTCGCGCTGGTTTAAATTTTCTCGAAATCAGGAGACGGACATGGTTCTAAAAGACGAGCAGTTCCGGCTGAAAGTCGGGTTGGCGGAGATGATGAAGGGCGGCGTCATTATGGACGTCGTGAACGCGGAGCAGGCGTTGATCGCCGAAAAGGCGGGCGCGGCCGCAGTGATGGCGCTGGAGCGCGTTCCCTCCGATATCCGCAAGGAAGGCGGCGTGGCGCGCATGTCGCCGGTGAGCAAGATCCGCGAGATCATGGCGGCGGTTTCCATTCCCGTCATGGCGAAGGCGCGCATCGGCCACTTCACGGAGGCGCGCATTCTCGAAGTTCTGGGCGTCGATTACGTGGACGAAAGCGAAGTGCTGACGCCCGCCGACGAAGAGCACCACATCAACAAGCGCGATTTCAAAGTGCCGTTCGTCTGCGGCGCGCGCAATCTCGGCGAAGCGCTGCGGCGTATTGCGGAAGGCGCGGCCATGATCCGCACCAAGGGCGAGGCCGGCTCCGGCAATATCGTCGAAGCCGTGCGCCACATTCGCACCATCGTGAAAGAGATGAAGCAGCTCACGGTGCTGGGTAAGGAAGAGCTGGTGCATGAGGCCAAGAACCTGCAGGCGCCGCTCGAACTGGTCGAGTGGGTGGCGGAGCACGGACGCCTTCCGGTGCCGAATTTCTCGGCGGGCGGCATTGCGACGCCGGCCGATGCGGCTCTCGTCATGCAGCTGGGCGCGGAAGCTGTGTTCGTCGGATCGGGCATCTTCAAGAGCGAAGATCCGGAAGCGCGCGCCAAGGCGATCGTGATGGCGACGACTTATTACAAGGATCCGCAGAAGCTGCTCGAAGCCAGCTGGGATCTCGGCATCGCCATGCCCGGTCTCGATATCTCGAAGCTGCCTGAGGGCGAGTTGATGCAGACGCGAGGCTGGTGATGGCGGCCGCGAAGAAAAAGCGCGTCGGTGTCCTCGCGCTGCAGGGCGATTTCGAAGCGCATGCTAAGGCGCTCGACCGCGCGGGCGCCGAAGCGGTGGAAGTGCGAGGCGCCGATGACCTGAAGGACATCGGCGGCCTCGTGATTCCCGGCGGCGAGAGCACCACCATGCTCAAGCTGCTGAACTTCATGAACCTCATGGAGCCGCTGCGCGAATTCGTGCGCGAGAAGCCTGTGTTCGGCACTTGCGCAGGCGCGATTCTGCTGGCAAAGGATGTACTGAATCCAGCGCAGGAGAGTTTCGGCGTGATCGATCTCACCGTCGAGCGCAACGCGTACGGACGCCAGATCGACAGCCGCGTGGCGCAGATCAAACCGGAGGCCGAGTTCCAGGAGCGCGCGGGTGGCGGCGATGTGGAGGCCGTGTTCATCCGCGCCCCGATCATTCGGCGGACGGGTCCGGGCGTCCGCGTTCTGGCAGAATATGAAGGTGACCCGGTGCTGGTCGAACAAGGCCGGCACCTGGTTGCAACATTTCATCCGGAACTTACACTGGATTCCAGGGTACATCGGCTATTTCTGAACAAAATCTGAAACGGGTTCTCTTCGTGTGCATTGGCAACACCTGCCGCAGCCCGATGGCGGAGGGTTTCGCCAATCACTATGGCAGCGACGTGCTGCGTGCCTCAAGCGCGGGGCTCTCGCCGGTGCTCAGCATCATCCCCGAGACGATCGCGGCCATGATGGATCGGAATGTCGATGTGTCACAGCACGTGCCGCGGCCGTACGATCCGCGTGAGACACGGTTCGCCGACATTGTCGTTAACATGGCGGGCTTCAGGCTGCCTGGGCCTGCGCCGAAAGAGCTCATCGAGTGGGAGGTGAACGACCCCTATGGCTCTTCGATGGATGTTTTCTTTGCCGTGCGGGACGATCTTGAACAGCGCGTCATGAACCTGATCCTCGATCTGCGCCGCCGCGCGAAACGGTAACTTGTCACGTCCTGGCGAGCCCGCCGGCCTTTCGGTACGCTCGGGTCAACCGGGCCAGCGCCGCGGCGATATCCTGTTCCCTTTCCAACTCGAACAACTTCCACTTCTCACCTTCTTTGCTTTGCGCCGCCGACGGCATTTTGTATGCGATCGCCCAGGGATTTTCAAGAGCGCGTTTATCCGGAAGCATGGCGAACACCTCGGTTCCCCGGTAGAACGCACGCATGCCAAACATCGGGTGCTGGCTGACATCGGGCCATCCTTCCAGTTCCTGAGCAAGCACGGTACAGAGACGCCTCATTTCCTCTGAGACAGGCATGAGTTTTGGCCGCTTTCCGTTCGCCCCGGACTTTGTCATTCGATCGATTCCCGGTGGGGACAGTATACGCGGTTTTCCCGGGCCGGTTAGTCTGCCTCGCCCGTTCCGGGCGATTGTTCCGGTGATCAGGATGGCTGCCGGGTTCGCGCCTTATGCCCTGTTGGACTATGTTCTCGACCGCTGGCGACGGCGAATAGATCAACCCCGAAATTAACGAGTCGCCGCGGCCACGCGCAGACGTCCGTCCGTGGTGCGATCGATGAAATAGCGCTGCACGCGATCGCCCTCGACTAATGCGATCCCGAAATCCGTTGCGGCCAGGATTTTTTCTCCCACGCGAATCAACCTAAGACTAATATCCGGGAACCCGAACCGCCGCACCGCACCGGATTGCCGGTCGTACCGGAGCAGACCTCCGCTCGATCCGCCATATTCGCCATTCTGCACCAGCGCCATCCATATGGCATCCGGTCCCACATCCATAGCCGATACAGACCAATCCGCAATCTCAGGCGGCGCGAACATATGCAGCCTGTGCTCATTCATGTCGAAATAGCCAAACCCTCCCACACCGGTGCTGCCTTCGCCGTCATAGAAGTTCTTTGCAAACCAGATTCGTCCCTCTTCCTGCTGCCATGGCCCAATGGAATCCTGAATCTCACTGTTTGGTCCGTAGCCGTCTTTCACACGGCGGGGACGGGCGGCGGCGAACTGCTCATAGGTCGTGCGCGGAAGTGCGGGAAGAGCCTCCGGAGGCGGCGTTTTTTCGTTTTCGATGTAGAGGACGCGGTGTGCGTCCAGGCCTTCGGTGCCCTCAATCACCGGCACTCGCGCGATCCATGGCGGCGCCTCCGCCTCGCTGAGGATACGGAACGGAGGCTCCCGGTCCGGCTTGTACTCGACCACGGCCAGACGCTGCGAATCGCTGCCCACAAAAACCGCGCCGCCACCGCTCGGGAACGCGCGGCGCATTGTGAACGGTTGATACGATAACTGTCCGACGAGCCCCTTCGCGCGCACATCGCAGACCCATTTTTGATTGGCGTAGCGCTCGGATTTCTCGCCCTGGCATGAGATCACCACATCGGTCGCAGTGACGCGTTCAATCCGCGCCGCGCAGTCCTGAAACCCGGACTTGGCGCCGAGTGAGTAGACGCGACCCGGGCGAATTTTCTCCTGAAGGAACAAGCCGATCTTCTGCTGTTCGCCCCACCAGGCCCATGCGGTTTGTTCGGCCGGAAGCGCGTCCGGGCTCCCGATCGCGATTACCAAATCGAGTTGCTCCGTAACGGCCGTCCTCTGCAGCACGGCAACATGTGGCAGGCTGGCGTCCGCCTGTTTGAATGCCAGCTGGACCGCCGAATCGGCCGGAGTCGCCGCGTGCACAAGCGCGGCACAGAGCGACAGCAAAACGAGAACAACGAATGCCATGCTGCTCACACCTCGATGCCGTCACGATACCATCTCGGGCTTCCGGCGTGTCATCTGGCCAGGCACTTGCTGTGTTCTCGCTTATGCGGGTTGTCATCGCCATCCTTGTGGTTGCCGGCACCGGCTGGGCGCAGTTCAAAAGCACCGTTCCACTGGTGCTCGCGCCCACTACCGTCACCGATTCCAAAGGGCACTACGTGGACGGCCTGACAACCGACGACCTGATTCTCTACGACAACAATGTGCCGCAGACGATACAGATGGATTGGACGACGTACCCCATCGACCTGGTTGTCGCAGTGCAGACGAGTGCAAATTCCGGAGCTGTGATCGATAAGCTCGGTGGCAGCGGCATTCTGTTTGCGCATTTGCTGGCGGCGGAATCCGGAGAAACGGCGGTCATCTCGTTCAGCGACGAGGTGAAGGTCCATCAGGACTTCACCGGCAATCCGGATCTCGCGATTCATGCATTGCAGATGCTTCGAAAGGACGGCGACGACGCGCATATGCTGGATGGACTGCGTCGGGCGCTAGCCATGCTTGAGTCGCGGCCTCCCGGAAGACGACACATCATCTTTATGATTGCGGAGAAGCGCGATCGGCACAGTCAGGCCAAGCTGGCCGAAGTCATGCAGCAAGTGCAGTTGTCGAATGCCGCGGTTTATTGGGCGACTTATTCGCCATTCCTGCAGCCATTCACAGTGAAGCCAAAGACCGCGGAAGATCTGAAACCCGAAGCCGAGCGGGTCAAAATCAAGCAGTGCGATCTCTGCGCCGCGCCGGATGACACCGGGGTTCCGTTCGATCCGGGACCGGGCGGAAACCTCTATGCGCTCGGTGAGTTGATGCGGCTGTCCCAGCCGGATCTTTCCAGCTTGTTTACTAAAGTCACCGGGGGGAGGACCCTGAATTTTCTGAAGAAGAATGCTTTGGAGCAGGCTATTCAACTGGTGGGCGAAGAGGTCCATCGCCAGTACATTCTCAGCTTCCAGCCTTCCGGAGGCGAAGCGGGAATTTTTCATTCGATTCGGGTCGCGGTGAAGGGCAGACCGGAGCTGCACGTGAAAACACGCGCGGGGTACTGGGCGCTGCAATGATGTTTTATGGCGTTTCAGCATTTCGGGATGCTGGCGTGATTTCAGACATCCCCCTTGACTCCGGCCGACGAACGGTGACGCATCGGCAAGCATCCCTATTGGAGGGAGATCACCACGCCGGACTGTGTATGAAAGTCGCCGAACGTCAAAATGATTGACGCCACGAGCGACAGGTCGCCGGTCCCGAGGCCCACCGGGATTGTCACGTTGAGTTGATAGACACCAGCCGAACTCAATCCGGCGAATGATGGGGTCACGGTTCTGCCACTGATCGCAACCTGCACCGGATTGGTGGTCGGCGCTGCACCGGAGAACGACTGGCCAGCCGGAACGGCGGGAGTTGTCGGCCCGAACCCGACGCTGAAAAGCTCAACCACGTCGCCTGCCTTCGCGGCCACCGTGGGATAGCCAAGAGAACTCCCGGTCGGACCAAGGATATCGTAGGTTCCTCCACCGTAAGCTCCCGAACCGTTCGACCTGGGAATGATTCCCGCCACGTGCTTTGTGTCAAGCAGGAGGAACGACGGCGCAAACTGACTCAGAGTCACGGTCGAGATTGCGTAGCCCCCAGCAGTGGTAACCAATACTGGTATCCCGCCAGTCGCCGTATCGTCTGGTACCTGCAAATTGATCTGTCCGGGGCTGACAAAGGAGAGATACGCTACCTGGCCATTGATCATCACGCTTGTGCCGCCCAGCGAAGTAGGAAAGTTGCCGTTCCAGACGGTGGTGCCGCTGGCGAGATTGCTGCCATAAATCGATACCCATTCGCCTTGCTGAATGGTGTTTACCGTGCCGAAAAGAGGAACGATACCGCCGGGCGTGATCGACGGCTCAGGTGGGGCTGTGGAATTAAGATCCAAGCTGAAGATGGTGCCGTCGTTGTTTGCTCCACCCGTTGAAGTCGTCCCGTAAAATTTGCCATCAGAACTCAGCGTGAGAGCGGCCTCGGGGTACGCGCCGTCAGGGCCACCGCTAAACGTGTAGAGAGTAGTCAGCGCGCCGCTCGGCGTGATCTTAAAGATTGTGCCGGCACCAGGTGCACATGCCGGACTGAAGCCAGCGTAACAGCTCGATTGAAAGTTTGGTCCACCCCATGCAGTTGTCCCGTAAAAATTTCCGTCTGGTCCCAGCGTGAGCGCGGCCACAGGATTCGCACCATCAGCGCCGCTGAACGTGTGGAGAGTGGTCAGCACGCCGGTCGGCGTGATCTTAAAGATCGTGCCGTCGGGGCTTATGATTGCGCCGCTGCTGGAGTTTTCTCCGCCCGCTGCTGTTGACCCGTAAAAGTTTCCTTCGGTCCAGAGCGTGAGCGCGCCCCTCGGGTACGTGCCAGTTCCGCCGCTGAAACTGTTGAGATATGTCAGCACGCCGGTCGGTGTGATCTTAAAGAAGTTGACCCCAGCCATCCCGTAAAAGTTTCCGTCCGTTCCGAGGGTGAGCCCTTCGAAGCCCCCAGCAACAGACGTGAAAACGTAGGGTGGCGTGAGCGTGGTCAGCACGCCGGTCGGCGTGATCTTAAAGACTGTGGAGCTGACAGACATGAAGTCGCCAAACTGCGTAGTCCCGTAAAAGTTGCCATCTGTGCCGAGGACGAGGCTGCTGAGAAAGCTGGAAACACAGCCGCAATTACCGAAACTGTAGAGAGTGGTCAGGACGCCGCTCGGCGTGATCCTAAAAATTGTCGCGTTGCCTGGAGGGCCGTTCACTCCGCCCGACGCTGTTGTCCCGTAGAAGTTGCCGTCTGGTCCCAGCGTGAGTGCGGCTCGGGGAAACACACCATCAGCGCCGCTCAAGCTGTGAAGAGTGGTCAGCGCACCGCTCGGAGTGATCTTAAAGACTGTGCCGTCGTCGTTTGCTCCGCCATATGCCGTTGTCCCATAAAAGTTTCCGTCGGGTCCCAGCGTGAGTCCGTTAGGACCCTGACCATTCGCTCCATTGAAGCTGAAAAGAGTGGTGAACGTTTGGGCGTTGGTTGGGCAAAAAACTGCGAGCAGCGCTGCAACGATGCGCACCCCGGCGGGGGCAAGCGTATACGCCGCCCGAGCGTTCCGGCTGCGGATAGTGTCATAGACCACTTCGTCGCCGTGCGAGTGTTGTCTCAAGACTGGATACACCGTCTGATATTTTTTTATGCTGCGCGCTGCAGCACCGGCCGAAGATCGCGGATGTTCTTCACGGATTCAAGATTGAGAACACGGTCGATGAGTTTGGCGGCGGTCGATGCGCCGAGAATGGAGGTGGTCAGATCGCGGCATTTGTTGGCCACTTCCTCTCGCGTCATCGGATTCTCGGCAGTGCCGCGCACGGCCTCGACGCGCTCGGCAAGCTTTTCGCCGCCATTCAAAGTGACTTCCAAGACAGTAATACGGCGCGGGTAAAGGCGTTCGAGCTCTTCATCCGGGATCAGTTGAACTTTGGCACGCTCGCGGAGTACCGCCGCGTCCCGCATGCGCGGTTTGTCGTGCGCGGCATCGAACGAAGCCGTCTTGTCGAGCAGCATGACCGCGACCATGTGCTGCAGGCAGATATCCGGCATCTCGCGGTTATTCACTGTGTTGGCTTCGCTGGTGGCCACGCGCACAATCACCTTCTGCACTTCGGCCGCATCGAACGGACGGCGCTTCCGCAGGTTCTCGATCGCATCGAGCGGCGCCTGAATGGGCGATCCCACAGTCCATTTCTTGATATTCGTCCGGGTCACTTCATAGCGCTCGCCGAGTTGTTCCACGAGCTTCGACGGGTCGGCCTTCGGGTTGAATGCCATGAGGAAGTTGTCGGGCCCGGAGAGGATATCTTCGACACCGCTGCCTCCGAGCTGAATGAGCAACGCGGCAGTAACACCGTTGCGCGCGGGCATGCCGGCGAAGACGAGCGACTTCTCGACGTGTTCCGTATCGCGCTCCCAAGCGGCGATGCCGGCGGCCTGCTGCGCCGCATAATCGAGCAGCCAGCGCACTTGCTGCGTGTTCAGACTGGCGGCGCAACCGGCCGCGGCAGCGGCCCCGAAATCCTCCGCAATGCTGTGCGAACTGCGGTGCGTCTCCATCTGATACGGCAATCCACCGAGCGTCAGCGTCACGCGCGGACCAACGTCGTATCCAAGCGCCACCGCGCGCAGGAAATGCGTGCCATCGATGCCGAATTGCTCGCCTGTCGCCAGAGCCGCGGGCACGACAGCGCAGCCGGGATGCGAATGCGAGGGCGCGTGCGAGTCGTCCGTTTCGTCGGAATGGGCCAGCATCCCGTTGGCCATGGCGGCCTCGATAGGTCCGCAGAGTACATTCGTGGCCGCAACCGTCGCCACCTTTTCGCCGGTATGTGCGCGCGCAAACTGAATCGCCACGCGTCCCGGGGGCAGCCCCGATCCGGAGATCATGGCGGCGAATGTGTCGAGAATATGATGCTTCGTTTTCTCAATCACTTCATCGGGAAGCGCGCGGCCCTGGGCTTCGCTCATCCACGTGCTCAGCCTGACCATGACTGGGCTGATGGAAGTTTCAGCCGCCAGCCCGAAACGTACCGGAAGCGCCGAGGCGGCTACGAGGCCGCCGGCGCGCGTCAGCATTTCACGGCGAGTCATGCCTTGAATTCTACTGGACTTTATCCGACTGAACTCGGCAGGCGAAATTCGCCGCCTCATCGGTGCTCCCGCTGCCTTTGTAAACAGCCACCTGAGGATACGGGCACAACGGACGCGTGCGTTCGACCTTGCCGTTGGTGACGCGCGAGGCGATAATCTGCTCGGGCGCTTTGCCCTTTTCAACCCAGTCTTCGATCACGCTCTCGAGGTCGAAGTTGTCGGTGCCTTCCCCGCCCCGGCAGTGCAGCATCCCCGGCACCATATAGAGGCGCATAGACTCCTTCGTTTTCGCCGCGCCCAGCTTCTCGGTGACCTTCTTGTAATAGTTCACTGCGTCGCCGGGCGCGATCAGCGGATCGCTCCAGCCGTGATAGTGGATCAGCTTGCCGCCGCGCGCGAAAAATTCCTTCAGGTCGGGATCGACCGCATTGGCCGTGCCGTTGTCGAGTTTGTCGGCCAGCGCAACATCGCGATCGAATTCGACCGGATGCATTTTGTAATCCCAGGCCGGATCTTTGAAGACCAGGTATTTGAAAGTCTCGCGCAGATACAGCGGAGGCTCGTCGCCGTCGGCAAGCCCGGCCCAGCCCAGTTCGCTGCCGGGTTCGAGACCGGGGAACAGTTCCGCTTTCGTGCGCGGATTCGTCAGAGGCGAATAGATTTTGCGGGCGGCTTCAACCTGTCCCGCTGTGAGACAAGTTGAAGTATCCTGCCCCGGTTTGCACTCGATCACTTTGGGGTCGAACTTACAGCGTGTCGGATCCTCCATGACACCGTCTTTGACTCCATCGCGCGCATCGCATGCCTCAACGGCGGCTTTGTGGATAAGCGGATACTTGGCGGGCGGGATGTAACTGGCCTCGTCCTTATGTGTCGCTTCATAAACCCACAGGGACCAGCTTTGGAGGTGCGTCCAGTAATTGGCGGCAGCGCCAACGACGATGCCGTCGTAATCCATCGGGTAGCGCTGGGCTTCCATGAGGCCCTGCCTGCCACCGGCCGCGCACCCATTCCAATAAGCATGGCTGACGGGATTACCATAGAACGCCGCAACGATAGCCCTGGCCTTCACGGTCATTTCGTGCGTGGCGCGGTATCCCCAGGCGGCAACCTTCTCGGGGTGATCGAGCGCGAAGGCGAGGGTGCCGCCCTCGTGTCCGCCATCGGTGCTCGCTGTCGCGTAGCCGGCGCGAAGACTCGCAGCCAGCGCGGCGATATTGATCGCGCCCTGGATGGCCGCGCCCGCGCCTCCGCCTCCGGTTGCAACGCCCTGGAACTTCCCGTTCCATCCCGACGCGGGCAACCAGACCTCGGCCTTGATGTCGGAATCGCTGGTCGGTTTGAGCGTGGCCTGGACGCGGCAGAAAGCGGGGAGATCCTTGAAGTTCGGTCCACCGCCTCTGCCTCCGCGGCCGGCGGGCGGAGTGAACTCTCCGGCAGCGACGGTCTGCGCGGACGTGATGGTGGCTTCCGGCAGTGACAGCGATGCGAGGCTCTCGCAGGTGGCCGCAACGGCACGGGGCAAATCGAACGAAACCAGCGCCAGCGCGCCTGTCAGTAACGCGGTACCGCGGCTCATGAATCGGGACATGCCATCCATATTACTCCAGACTTCACATGTGGGGCAGGCGGTTCCGCCAGCCGACGCAATCCGACCACCGTGATAACCTGGACTTTCCCCCCCGTTTTATGCCGTTAAACAAATT
>Ga0181521_10007028_pt1 | contig 11958 bp, 10 predicted proteins | sample PEATcosm2014_Bin_32_FD_119764 | JGI IMG/M metagenome (GOLD analysis project Ga0181521, IMG submission 119764) | Peatland microbial communities from MTU Mesocosm Facility, Houghton, MI, USA - PEATcosm2014_Bin02_60_metaG | ecosystem: Environmental > Terrestrial > Soil > Wetlands > Peat | place... | reverse complement strand
GGGTGATTTCTTGCGCCTCTTGGGCAATGGAAAGGATTTTGGTCTCAAGCATATCAACTACACCTACCAGGAAGGCGAAGGCGGGATTGCTGACGCGCTCCGCTTGGCGGAGTATTTTGCGGATGGCGACAAGATCTGCGTAGTTCTCGGCGACAACATCATAGAGACGAATATTATCGCGGCTTGCGCTCAATTCAAGAAACAAGAACGGGGCGCCCATATAATCCTGAAGGAAGTTGCTGACCCGGAGCGCTTTGGTGTCCCGGCTTTTGAAAGCAGTCGAATCGTTCGCATCGAGGAAAAACCCAAGGAACCAAAGTCGCGCTACGCCGTGATTGGCATTTACATGTATGATGCAACGGTATTCGACCGCATCCGTAAGCTGAAACCTTCAGGCAGGGGAGAATTCGAAATCACGGACGTAAACAACCAGTACTTGGCCGATGGTACTCTCACTTACAGTATTCTGGAAGGCTGGTGGACGGACGCAGGGACATTCGATTCTCTCTTGCGGGCTACCAACCTGGTCGCGCAGGGGGGAGCGAATAAAGTCCCTTAGCTTTGGAGTGTGAGACTTGAAAATTCTCGTCACGGGCGGCGCCGGGTTCATCGGCTCCAATTTCATTCGTTACTTCCTCAGGACCTATCCTGAAAGCACGGTAGTAAATCTTGACAAGTTAACCTATGCGGGAAATCTGGACAATCTCTCGGACGTGCAATCTCACCCTGGCTACCAATTTATCCGAGGAGACATCTGTGAAGCTGACTGTGTAAGGGATATCCTGGATCAGCAAATAGACTCAGTGGTGCATTTTGCCGCGGAAAGTCATGTGGACCGGAGCATCGCCGACGCGCGCGAGTTTATCCGTACCAATGTCCAGGGCACTTGCACGCTGTTGGAGGCATCTCGGCGCTCCAGGATCCCTCGCTTCTTGCACATCTCCACCGATGAGGTTTACGGAACTCTGCAACCGGGAGAATATGCCGATGAACAGTCCCCACTACGGCCCAACAGCCCCTATGCCGCGAGTAAGGCTGCTTCGGATCTGTTGGTGAGAAGCTTCTGGCAGACCTACCGTTTCCCGGCCCTCCTGACGCGATCCTCGAACAACTACGGCCCTTACCAATTCCCGGAAAAGCTCATCCCCCTGATGATTACTAATGCTCTTGAAGGCAAGCCGCTCCCCGTTTACGGTGACGGCCTGAACGAGCGCGATTGGATTTTTGTGGAAGACCACTGCCGCGCGCTCGACCGAGTCCTGAACTCGGGGTGCCCTGGCGAAACCTATAACATCGGATTCGGGCAACCGGTGACCAACTTGAATGTTGTGCGCGGGCTGTTGCGAATCCTGCATAAGTCCGAGGATCAGATCAAGTTTGTGGAAGACCGGCCAGGGCACGATCGTCGGTATGCGCTCGACTGCAGCAAGATCCGCAGGGAGTTGGGTTGGGAACCCACTGTGACGTTTGAGGAAGGGATGCTGCGAACAGTCGAGTGGTACCGCAGCCAGGCCGATTGGGTGCAGAAAACCAAGAGCGGAGAGTACCGGGATTACTACCAGAGATTCTACGAGAACCGTCGTAACTCCCTGGCCCAACTGTAGAACGCCGTGCGAATCTTGATTACAGGAAGCAGCGGGATGCTAGGTCGAGACCTAACGGCCCATCTCGGGGCGCGCCATCAGGTCGTTCCTGCGGAGCTGCCCGAAGTCGACATCACCGACCTCGACCTTGTGCAGCGAACCTTCGACAGCACCAAGCCCGAGGTCGTGATCCACACCGCTGCCTTTACCTCTGTGGACGACTGCGAGCACTGGCCCGATCTTGCCTTCCAGGTGAACGCGGAGGGCACTCGTAATGTGGCTGTCGCTTGCCGGCAGGCCTCCCTCCCCATGCTTTACGTCAGCACGGACTACGTCTTCGACGGTCAGAAGCCAACCCCTTACGGGGAGGACGATCGGCCCAACCCCCTCAACGTGTACGGCCAGAGCAAGCTGCAAGGCGAAAGACACGTCACGGAATTGGTCGAGGCTGCCTGGATTGTTAGGACATCGTGGCTTTTCGGCCCTTTGGGCAAGAATTTCGTTCGCACCATTTTGCAGCGAGCCCAACGGGGGGAGTCGCTCCGCGTGGTGGACGATCAGGTTGGGGCACCCACCTACACTATGGACCTGGCCGAGAAGTTGGAACAGATTGTGGTGAGGGGAAGCCCTGGCATCTATCACGTGACGAACCGCGGCTATTGCTCCTGGTTTGAGTTTGCCCAAGAGATCCTTCGGCAGGCAGCGCTGAGCCACGTTCGAGTTTTTGCCATTCCCACCTCGGCCTCAGACCGGCCAGCTCTGCGGCCACGAAATTCACGACTTGCCCACACGCGGTTGGAAAGCGAAGGGCTTGGCCTCCTCCCAGCGTGGCAGGATGCGCTAACCCGCTATCTCCTTCGGGAAGGTCAGGCGAAGGCTTGAGGCCTAACCCAGTGAGCAGGAACGCTGACGGAGGGGATGCTGGGAATGCCTAGATTCGTCCTGCTTGACCGCGACGGAGTCATCAATCAGCGCATCGTCGGCGGCTATGTTACCTGCTGGGACAAATTTATTTTCCTGCCCGGCGCCCTTGAGGGGCTGCGCCTTCTGACTGAAAAAAACTACCATGTGACCGTCGTCTCCAATCAGGCGGGAGTTGGGAAGGGCCTCATGACCGCCGCCGACTTGCAGGAAATCACCCGTAAGTTCGTAGAAGAGGTTGACGCGCAAGGGGGACGAATACGCAGTGTTTACTATTGCACCCACCGGGCAGAGGATGACTGCCCGTGCAGAAAACCGAAGCCGGGTCTGCTGCTCGAGGCCCAGGCCGAGCATCACTTTGCTTTTGAGGACACCTTCCTCATTGGCGACTCGGAAAGCGATTTGCTGGCGGCGCAGGCAGTGGGTTGCCCCGCGATAATGGTTTCGAATGCATCCCCGGCCAGCTTCGAAAAACTTCCCCATGCACCTCAGGTGACCGTCCCCGGCTTGCTTGCCGCGGCAGCATATCTGGTCAGCTTCCAAACACATGCTCGCTTTCAGGCGCGTGACTTGGGATAGCAGATTCCCCTCCTCAGCCGAGGAGGGGGTTGGGGGGTGGTGCTGATCGCCGAGCTCATCTCGTGATCTTGCCGATTGTAGCCTCAATTATGAACGGGACCACGAGAGCAGCCGGCGGCTGCAAGACGGAGGAGTTGCCGCGTGGAAAGCAAAAAGGGATGTTATAATTCCTCAAAGCGTGGGGGGAGCTGGGCATGATTCGTGAATACCTGTTAAATTACTGCACAGGGTTGAGCAAGGCCCTGGGGGGCGTGTCTCCTGAGCGATTCGAAGAGTTCGTGCATCTTCTTGAGAACGCGTATCAGGAAGGACGTCAGGTCTTTCTCATGGGAAACGGAGGCAGCGGGTCATCAGCCTCCCACTTCGCTTGCGATCTCAACAAAGGAGTGTCCTGTGGCCGGCAGAAGCGTTTTCGAGCCATTTGTCTGAATGATAACCTCCCTACTTTGACGGCTTATGCCAACGATGTCTCCTACGAGGATGTCTTCGTCGAGCAGTTGGGAAATTTCCTCCGTGCTGGCGATGTCGTGGTTGGAATCTCCGGAAGCGGAAACTCACCCAACGTCCTCAAGGCCATCGATTACGCGAATAGCCTTGGTGCTCACACGGTCGGCCTGTGCGGCTTCAATGGTGGAAAACTGGCTGGCAGGGTGCGAACCCCCATACTGGCCCCGGTGCACGACATGCAAAAGGCCGAAGACGTCCACATGATTCTTTTGCATGTTGTCATGCAAGTCTTGTGCGCGCGCCTTCAGGGTTGAAGGCCAGCAGCGGATCGTCAGTGGTTTGCGGCAAGAAGGTATTGGCATGGCGCTCGGTCTGAATAGTGAATAGCAAATTCTGAATTGTGAATTGAGGAAGTGCAGCAGTCAGATGCCTTGGGCGCGGCGCGCGAAGCCAGTTCCGCGTTCCCAATTCACCATTCACTATTCGTAATTCTGCTCGTCACTCGCCCCGCCGCGGCGGGTCAGCCTTCAGCCTTCACCCTTCCTAAGTCTCAAATCCCTTGGTTCCCCCGCCCACTGCCTTCTGCCTCTGAAGAGCCGCAGGCCCGGAGGGCCCGCCATTCTTATTAGCGGGCACTACGCTTGCTGGGCCTGGGGCTATTCTGAAATTTCAAATCTTGAATTGCTTTGTTCTTTCGGCCCACTGCCTTGTCACTCCTGCCCTCTGCTCGCCCCTGACACCTGTCCCCCGCAACCTGCTCTTTCACTTCCTGAATCCTGAATCCTGTTCTTCCCCTGGCAATTTGGCCTAAGACGTGCTACAAGATTAATAGTGCCTGCCCGCAAGAAGGGGTAGGGTCGTCCGCCTGTAAGTGGGGTAAGAAAATATCCGACTCCCTCGCCTGAAGAAGACCTGGGGTACTCTTATGCCGTTAAACGGATGCAAGAGAACTCGGCGTGCCTTTCTAGAGAAGAGCGTCACCCTCGGCGGCGCGCTGTTGGCAAGTGGGGCTTACAGTAGGCTTGGTTCCCAAGCCGGGTTTGGCGCCACGCCTTCCCAATCGCGTCTCGTAATCTCCCGGGACTCCAACCTCAGGTCCACTCCCACCAGCTTGGATTCCTCCCGGCTCCTCAATTGCTTGGACCGTGCCATGCAGGCCTTGCACGACTGCGATTCATCCCTGGAGGCCTGGAGGAAGGTCGCGCGGCCCGGCGAAGTGGTCGGGCTCAAGGTGAATTGTCTTGCCGGCAGAGGCAATTCCACGCGCCCGGAGTTGGTGGACGCCATTTGCGAACGTCTCAAGCAGGCAGGCATCAAGGAAATCGTCATTTGGGACCGGCTGAATTCCGACCTCGAAAGCGCGCGCTTCAAGATCGTCGAGCGCGGCTCCGGAATTCGCTGTTTCGGAAACGATACGTTGGGATTCGAAGATGAACTGGCTACTTTCGGAAGTGTTGGAAGTCTGGTTTCGCGAACTCTCACCCAGGTTTGCGACGCCGTCATCAATCTGCCTGTGCTCAAGGACCACGGCATCGCCGGCGTGACCATTGCGCTCAAGAGTATGTTTGGCGCCATCCACAACCCGAACAAATACCACATGAACGTCGGCAATCCCTACGTGGCCGACGTTTTCATGCTGCCCCCCATTCGTCACAAGGTCCGCCTCCACATCTGCGACGCCACCACAGCACAATACGAGGGCGGGCCCTCTTTCATGCCTCACTGGACCTGGCCGTACAATGGCTTGATCGTCGGGCACGACCCTGTGGCGCTCGATCACACGGGCTGGCAAATCATCGAAAAGAAGCGTGCCGAAGTGGGCATGAAGTCGTTGAGGGACATGAAGCGCGAGCCTGTTTACATCGCGACGGCTGCCGACCCGCAACACGGTCTGGGGACCAACGATCCCCAAAACATTAAGGTGGTGGAAGTCTGATGGCAATGAAATATGATTTGCAACTCCTCGAGGCCTCTTCTCGGACGCCGCGAGTTAGCCCCGAAGAAACCGGCAGCCTTGGCTTCGACCGGCGAGCTTTTCTGAAGGCTGCTTCCCTTCCCTGCCTCGCCGCCTGCGCCGGGGCAGTTATCGGGCGGCAGGATGCTGTCCCCATCTTCGCTGCTTCGCTCGCGGAGGACGACTCGCAATTCATCAAGGAAGCCAGGTTCTACGATAAACAGGCCTACAGGAAGATCAAATGCAAGCTCTGCCCACGCGAATGCGTCATCGACGACCGGGAGCGCGGCTATTGCGGGGTGCGTGAAAACCGCGGCGGCACCTATTACACCCTGGTTCACTCCCGCGTGGTGACGGCTCACGTTGATCCCATCGAGAAGAAGCCCTTCTTCCATTTTCTCCCTGGCACCGTCGCGTTCTCCATTGCCACCGCGGGCTGCAATGTGAACTGCAAGATGTGCCAGAACTGGGATATTTCCCAGGTCCGCCCCGAGCAGGTCCGGAGCAGCTACGCGCCCCCCCAGAGGGTGGCGGAGTTGGCCGGGCAGTACAAGTGCCCAACCATCGCCTACACTTACAGCGAGCCTGTGATATTTTACGAATACATGGCCGATTGCGCCGAAGCTAGTCACGCCCTGGGCGTCAAGAGCGTGGTGGTCACCGGCGGTTACATCCAACAAGAGCCTCTGCAGAAATTGTGCCGGCAAGTGGACGCCATCAAGGTGGACCTGAAAGCTTATTCAGAAAAGTTCTACAAGGAAGTGGTCAATGGCGAACTGAAACCGGTGCTCGATGGCCTCGTTACCATCCGCAAGCACGGGGTATGGAATGAGATCGTTTATCTTGTGATCCCCACTTTGAACGACAGCGACGCGGAGTTCAAAGGCCTCGCCAAATGGGTCAAGTCCGAATTGGGACCGGACGTTCCGCTCCACTTCTCGCGCTTCCATCCCGAATACCTTCTGAAGAACCTTCCTCCCACGCCGGTGGAAACGCTCGAGCGCGCCAAGGCCGTCGCCGACGCCGAGGGTCTTCACTACGTGTACATCGGCAATGTGCCCGGCCACCCCGCCGAGAATACTTATTGCCCCAAATGCCGCAAGATTGTTGTGGAACGTACAGGGTACACGGTCAGCACGGTGCACATCCACAACGGCAAATGCCAATACTGCCAGCAAGCCATCCCCGGCGTGTGGCGAGCGTAAGCGGGTTGAAGCTGCTCGCTTCCTCCTTCCTGTAACCCTCCAAAGGGAGGCGGTCTGCTGTGAAATCCCTGATTTCCAGGAGCCCAAAACGGCAATCCTGGCACAGAATTCCCATGCGCATCGCTGCACGCGCAAGTGTTACTAGTCCATCGCCGGCAGCGCGTGCTGGAGGCGATCACCGGGATGAACGGAGGACGCGGAATTCCAGAGACCCTTGCACAGAAGCGCCTGTTCTTTGGAGGGCTTCCGGCAATGGCAGGAGAGAACAAAAGCCTGGCAAAAATCAGTTGACAACACGTTTCATTGCAGCTATCTTTCTGTCGATGAATAATGACTGACTGTTCAGTCAATACAGGGAGAGACCGATGATAGCAGAGCGTTCAGCGCGACTGAGTGCCGCGAAACCATCCCCTCGACAGCGAAAACAGAAGCTAGAGCGCGAGGAGCAGATCCTCTCGGCCGCTCTCGAGGAGTTTGGAGCCAACGGATATGCGGCTACCCGCCTCGAGGATGTGGCGAATCGGGCGGGCATCGCCAAGGGAACGATCTATCTCTACTTCCGGGATAAGGAACGGCTCTTTCGGGCGGTGGTCCGCACTTTGATTCAAAAGCGCATTGACGCCCTGACGGGGATGTTCAGCGGGTCGGCGGAAGAATTGCTTCGCGAGCTGCTTTCGCAGATGTACCAGGTGGTGAGAAACGCCAAGGCGCGGTCTATCGTTCGCATCCTCATTGCCGAGAGCGGCAGATTTCCTCAGCTTGCCGACATTTACCATCGGGAGGTTATTGGGCGCGGTTTGAATCGGGTCCGCCGGGTGCTCAAGAAGGGTGTGGCTACGGGTGAGTTCCGGCAGACGAAGGCCGCGCAATTTCCGCAGATTCTGGTCGCGCCCGGCGTTCTGGCCATCATGTGGCAACTGCTTCACGGGGAGCGGCACCGGCTCGACCTTGGCGCCTACAGCAAGGCGCACCTGGAGTTCGTATTGAACAGCCTGCGGAAGCACCCGCTTTGAAAGCCTCGGGGTGATCGAGACGGCGCGGCAAAGGAGAAGGTCCATGCGGTCGAGAGCAAGGTGGGTCACATTGTTCGTGGCGTTGTCGTTTGCGGGCGGAGCGCCCGTGCATGCGCAACAGACCGCTCCGCGGCGTTTGACGCTGAGGGAAGCGATTAGCTTGGCGCTGAAGCAGAACCTCAGCGTGCGCGTGGCGAGTGCGCAAGTGGAGGAATTGGAAGGCACGCGCGAGCGGCGGGGGGCTTCCTTGCTGCCGCACGTCAACGGAAACTCGTTGGCCAACCGCGAGAATATCGATTTGCGCGCCATGGGAATTTCCTTTCCCACGATTCCTCCCATCATGGGAATTACCTTTCCCACGATTCCTGCCGTCGTCGGTCCGTTCGCGCATTATGATTTCCGCCTCTCGGCCAGCCAATCCTTGATTGACCGCCACTCCTACCACAACTGGAAGGCCAGCGAAAAACAAGAGGAGGCCGCCAAGCTCGACTATCAAGACGCGCGCGATTTGGTGATCCGCCAGGGCGCAGGGCTTTATCTTGACGCCCAGGCTTCCGCCGCGGAAGCAGCCGCGGCGGAAAGTCGCGTGACGACTTCGGAAACCCTGGAGAAATTGGCGCGCGATCAACACGCCCAGGGACTGGCAACCGCTGTGGACGTGGTTCGCGCGCAGGTGCAACTGGCGCGGGACCAGCAGAACCTGCTGGTAGCGCGCAACACTTATCAGACTTCTCTACTCGTCCTTGCCCATTTCCTCGGACTGAGCCCCGGCGCCCCGCTGGACTTGGCCGAGCCCTTGAAATTCCATCACGTGGAATCAACCGATGCAGACCAGGCGCTGCACTCCGCCCTCGAGGCGCGATCCGACTACGCCGCGCTTTTCAAGCAGCGAGATTCAATTGTCGAGCAGCTCAAGGCCTCGCGGGCGCGCTATCTCCCCACCCTGTCGGTTAACGGCGATTATGGAGCCATCGGGCGCACTTTCGCCTCCATGGCGGGAACCGGCGAGATTCAGGGAACGCTCACCGTCACCTTGTTTGACCGGGACCGCGCGGGAGAGAAAACGGAACTCCAAAGCCAGTTGAAACGACTGAACGCGCAGATTGACGACCTCAACCGCGAGATCGAGCAGGAGCTGCGCAAGGCGGTGCTGGACCTGGAATCCACCGAGAATCAGGTGACCGTCACCGAAGCAGCCCTCCATCTGGCAGAACGCGAGCTGAGCCTGGCGCAAGACCGTTTCCGTAACGGGATGACGGATAACATCGAGGTGGTGACCGCGCAGGCCAGCTTGGCCAGCGCGCAGGATGACCGCATCATGGCCTTGGCGCGGCACGCCGACGCCGTCATGGCCCTCGTGCGCTCGCTGGGGGGAACCGAAAAGATTTACCAAACATACCTCGCCGAGCCCTGAGCCGGCCGCGGGGTGAAGTTTATTAGGAAGAGGTAAAAAAGCTATGAAACGCGTGATTCCGCTCCTGCTGTTATTGGCGATTGGCGGCGCCGTGGTTTACTTCTATCCCCAGTGGTTCCGCAAGCCCGCCGTGGCAAACGTGCTCAAGCTCTCCGGCAACATTGAGGCGCACGAAAGCTTGGTCAGCTTCAAGGTGCCCGGCCGCATCATCGCTCTGCCGGTGGAGGAAGGCATGGCGCTGAAATCCGGCGACTTGCTGGCGCGGCTCGATAACGATGACTACCGGCAACAAGTGGCGGAGGACGAATCTTTTATTCGCGTGCGGGACCGGCAACTCGCCCTCGGCCTGGCGGGCAGCCGGACGCAAGACATCGAGGCCGCCAAGCTCGCGGTGCTCGACGCTCAGGCGGACCTCGAGCAGAAGAAGAAAGATTACGCGCGTTACCAGGCGCTTTACGAAAAGGACGAAATCCCGGGACAGACGCGCGACTTGGCCGCCACCAACGTCACCCGCGCCCAGGCTACTTATGAGCGTGTGCAGCAAATCTACAACGAACTCGTGGAAGGAACGCGCAAGGAAGAACTTGCCGTCGAGCACTCCAATGTTCACCAAGCAGACCAGAACCTGCGAATGTCCCGCATCCGGCTGACGTACACGGTGCTGCGCGCGCCCTTCAACGGAGTGGTGCTGGTGCGGCAGGCGGAGTTGGGAGAGGTCGTCTCACCCGGTACGCCGGTCGTGACCCTCGCCGACCTGGACCATCTGTGGGTCCGGGTATATGTGCCCGAGACGGATCTCGGCAAAGTGCACTGGGGGCAGGTGGTTGATGTGCGGACCGATACTTATCCTGACAAGATTTATCACGGCCGGATTTCATTCGTCTCTTCGGAGGCGGAATTCACTCCCAAGAGCGTGCAGACGGAGAAAGAGCGTGTCACGCTGGTTTACCGGGTCAAAGTGGATGTGGAGAATCCCAACCGGGAGCTGAAGCCCGGAATGCCGGCAGACGCCATTATCAAACTGAAGTAGTGAGTGCGCCATGAGCACCCCTCCTGCCATCATCGTTTCCTCGCTGACCAAGCAATTCGGTGAAGTGCGCGCCGTCGACGGGCTCAGTTTTGAAGTGTACGCAGGAGAAATCTTCGGATTGGTGGGGCCGGACGGCGCCGGTAAAACCACCGCGCTGCGGATGTTGGCGGGGGTGATGAGCGCGGATTCGGGCTCGGCGAAGGTCGCCGGCTGCGACGTGGTGCGCGACCCGGAAGGCGCCAAGTCGCTCCTGAGCTACATGTCGCAGCGATTTGGCCTCTACGAAGATCTCACGGCGGACGAAAACCTCCGGTTTTACGCGGATTTATTTGGAGTCGGTCGCAAGCAGCGCGAGCGGCGCTCCCAGGAATTGCTGGCAGCCGCGGGCCTGAGCGATTTCCGAAGCCGCTTGGCGGGGAACCTTTCCGGCGGGATGAAGCAAAAGCTTGGCTTGGTCTGTGCGCTGATTCATACGCCGAAGGTGATCCTCCTCGACGAGCCGACCAACGGAGTCGATCCCGTATCAAGGCGGGATTTCTGGCGCATTCTCTATTCATTGGTGGCCGAGGGCGTAGCCATTCTCACTTCCACGTCGTACCTTGACGAAGCGGAGCGCTGCCATCGCGTGGGGCTCCTCTATCGCGGACGGATGCTTTTCTGTGATCGGCCGGAGGAGCTGAAGAAGAGATTTCCCGGCGAGATTCTGGCGGTGCACGCGGCGCAGCCGGGGCAGGTGCGCGCGGCGTTGGCGGGCGCCCCCGGCGTGCGCAGTGCGTTGCTGGTGGGCGACCGCGTCCACCTGTTTGTGGACCAAGCCGCTCGCCGGCTGCCGGATTTGCGCGCGCGGCTGGAATCCGCCGGCGTCATTTACGATTCCATCCAGCCCGTAGCGGCGACCATTGAGGACTTGTTTGTATCGGCCGTCGAGAGCGCGCCAGAAGCTGCCGGGGGAACGAAACCTTTATGAATGGAAGCGAGCCATCCGTGGTGGTCGAAGACCTGACCAAGCGCTTCGGAACCTTTGTGGCGGTGGACCGAATCAGCTTCCAGGCGCACCGTGGGGAGATCTTCGGCTTCCTGGGCCCCAACGGCGCGGGCAAATCCACAACCATCCGTATTCTCTGCGGCCTGCTCCTGCCCACTTCCGGGCGCGCGCGGGTGGCGGGGGTTGACGTCGCCCAGGAGCCTGAAGCGGTGCGCCAGCAGATTGGCTACATGTCGCAGAAATTTTCCCTCTACAACGATTTGAAAGTTATTGAGAATCTGCGCTTTTTTGCCGGGTTGTACAGTGTTCCCACCAAGGTTCTCCCGGAGCGTTTGGCCTGGGCGCTGCGCATGGCAGGACTCGAAGGCCGCGAGCAAACTCCCACGCGCGCCCTGGCCGTCGGCTGGAAACAGCGGTTGGCGCTGGGGTGCGCGGTGCTGCATCGTCCCCCCATCGTCTTTCTTGACGAGCCGACTTCGGGCGTCGATCCCGTCTCGCGCCGACAATTTTGGGAATTGATCCAACAGATGGTGGGCGAGGGCATCACGGTGTTCGTCACCACACACTACATGGACGAGGCCGAATACTGCAATCGCCTGGTGTTGATCGATCGCGGGCGCATTGTGGCCATGGGCACGCCCACAGAACTGAAGACTCGATCCATGAAAGGCCAGCTCCTGCTGGTGGAATGCGAACCGCTGGGGCCGGGACTCGAAGCGCTGAGCCAAGCGCCGGGCGTGCTTGACGCGGCGGTCTTTGGAAGCAGTCTGCATGCCGTCGTCGCCGACGCCCAGGCTGCCATGCCCGGAATCCGGGCGGCCCTGGAG
>Ga0181521_10007024_pt1 | contig 11969 bp, 9 predicted proteins | sample PEATcosm2014_Bin_32_FD_119764 | JGI IMG/M metagenome (GOLD analysis project Ga0181521, IMG submission 119764) | Peatland microbial communities from MTU Mesocosm Facility, Houghton, MI, USA - PEATcosm2014_Bin02_60_metaG | ecosystem: Environmental > Terrestrial > Soil > Wetlands > Peat | place... | reverse complement strand
TCGTCGAGTGCAAGCGCTTTCTGGAAGTTCCGGGGCGCGACAAGTGGACTTTCCCCCCGCCGCCGCATATTCCGCACGTGCGCTCGATCGTGTTCGATCGCAGCAATCCCGGAACCATGTACGTCGGCGTGGAAGAAGGCGGAGTTATCCGCTCGCGCGACCGCGGCGAGAGCTTCGAGGTGCTCAACCGCGGGCTGTACTGCGACGTTCATACGATCGCGATCGACCCGGCCGACTCGCGCCGCCTCTATGCGACCACCGGCGGCGGCTTTTATCTGTCCGAGGATTCCGGCGGATCGTGGCGGCGTGTCACGCAGGGATTCAACCGCAGCTACACGATCCCGATTCTGGTCGATAGCGAGCAGACCGAAGTCGTCTATACCGCCGCAGCCGCGGGGCCGCCTCCGATGTGGATGGCGGGTGGGGGCGCCGATGCGCTGATCTTTCGAAGCAGCGATCGCGGCAATACTTTCGAGCCGATCTCCGATCAGGCCGGGCCGGCGCGCGGCATGATGATGCGCTTTGCGCGCGATCCGGGCGACGCCGGCCGCTTCTTCGGCGTGATGAGCGACGGCACGGTCTTCGCCGCCCGCGATCACGGCGGGACCGTAAGTCAGATCGCGGAGAAACTGCCGCCCGCATACGATATGGTCGCGCTCGCTTAGGAGACCTCACCCCCGGCCCCTCTCCGACACGGAGAGGGGAGTCAGAGCCCGTTTGCCTGCGACGATGGTTCCCCTTCCCGTGTCGGGAAGGGGCCAGGGGTTAGGTTCTTTGCCCCCTCCGCCTTGCGCTGAGTCTGCGCCGGCCGCATCCTTGCCGACATGAGGACTAGTCGCCGATCGATTCTGAAACTGGGCGTGGTGGACTTCGGCGTCGAAACCACCACGCTCCCCAACGATGTCACCGTCGATCTCCCGGTCGTGCGTCATCCGGGCGCCGCCGCGATCGTGGCGCTTTACCCCGACGGCACGGTTGCGACGTTGCGCCAGTATCGCCACGCGATCGGCGATTACCTGCGCGAAATCCCGGCCGGATGCCGCAACTCCGGGGAGACGCCACGCCAATGCGCCGAGCGTGAACTGGCGGAGGAGGCCGGGCTCGCGGCGCTGCGATGGGACCATCTGGGCTCGATAGTCACGATCCCGGGCTTCTGCGACGAGCGAATCGAGTTATTTCTGGCGCGCGAGCTATCCGAGGTCCCGCGCAATCTCGATCATGACGAGGTGATCGGCGAGACCGAACGCGTAAAGCTCTCCGACGCGCTCGCGATGATCCGCCGCGGCGAGATCATCGACGCCAAGACGATCTGCGCGCTGCATCATGCCGCCGCTTTCCTGCATGGCGCGCCCGCAGGATCATGACGCTCGGCGCGCACGCAGGCACGACCCCGCGTGCGCGACATTTGTGAGTTGGGATTCGCGGGCCGGTCAGGCCACGACCACTTCATCGGGGAACAGAAAAGTGGTGGCACCATCGCTGAATTGCACCAGATACATCCGGCGGCCGAGGTTTTCGATCTCGCGGACGATGCGTGGCTCTTCGTTAAACCGGCTGCGCCCTTCATGGTCGCGGACCGGCTTAAGCAAGCGGCATCGCCTGCCCGCTAATTGCTCAGTTTGCGCGTCCATCGCACGTCTTCTTTCATCAATTTGACTGACCATCTTTTCACCCCCACCCCACAACAGCAATCAGTGTGCAATCGCCGTACCTGATACTTGCATACCTACACTGTTTTGACGATCCACCAGCCAGCTCAATTCGTACCCGAAAGAACCGAACTACTTCAGACTAGCACATTAGATGTTACCGGAGCTTGAATTCGTTCACCGGCCGTTCGCAAAACAGATCGCGCGTCATGCACCTTTCGCGCTAATGATACCCCGGATCGTATAAACCGAAATCCCTGTATGGCCGATTCCCCGGATGGCGGATTGCGCCCCGTCTGCTAACATCTGCTCCGATTCCGGGATGCCGATGCCGACGCTGTATCCGCTGCTGATGGGCCGTCAGGTGATGCTCGCGACCGAGCATTACCTGTCCGCTTCCGCAGGCGCGCGAATCTTCGCGCACCGCGGCAACGCGATCGACGCCGCAGTGGCGGCGATTTTCGTCGAAGGCGTCGTCAATCCGCATATGCATACGATCGGCGGCGAGGCGCCGATGCTGATCCATTCGGCGGCTGAGCGCCGCGTGGTTGCGATCAACGGCAACATGAAAGCCCCGGCGCGCGCGACTATCGCACATTATAAGTCGCTCGGCCTCGAGTTGGTTCCCGGCGAGGGTCTGCTCGCCGCGGGAGTACCGGCCGCTTTCGGTGCGCTGGTTTGCGCGCTCTCGAAATTCGGCACTCGCAGCCTGGCCGACGTAATCGAACCTGCGCTGGCGCTCGCCGAAGACGGATTCCCGGTTCATGCCGGGCTGGCCGGCGACGCGGCCGCAATCGCCGGCACGCCCGCGATGGCTCGTGGCGCGTCGATTCTGTCGAACGCGCAGAAGTTCCGCGATTCGTGGCCCTCCAGCGCGCGAGTCTATCTGCCCGGCGGAGAACCGCCCACGCCCGGCGACGTAATCAGGAATCCCGCGCTGGCGCGATTCTTCCGCCGCCTGCTCGAGGCGGAAGCTTCGGCGCGGAATCGCGGACGCGAGGCTGGACTGGAAGCCGCCCGCGAGCGCTTCTATTGCGGCGACATCGCGCGCGAGATCGTCGCATGGTCGGAGGCCAATGGCGGGTTGCTGGCGCTGGAGGATCTCGCCGGCTTCGCGACGAAAGTCGAGCAGCCGGTCCACACCGAGTATCGCGGTCTGGAAGTGTTCAAATGTCCGCCCTGGTCGCAGGGTCCGGTCTTTCTCCAGCAACTGCGAATGCTCGAGGGCGCCGATCTGCGCGCGATGGGCCACAACTCGGCGGACTATATCCATTTCGTCACCGAAGCCGCCAAGCTCGCCTTCGCCGATCGCGAAGCCTGGTACGCCGATCCGGATTTCGCCGCGGTACCGATCGACGCGCTGCTGTCGCCGCGCTACGCCGCGATCCGCCGCGAGCTGATCGATCCGCAGCGCGCCTCGATGGAGCATCGGCCCGGCGATCCGGTCAACATGCGGGCGCTCGCCCCCATCGGTGCCGAGCCGCGGGCATGGGGTCCGGGCACGATTCACGTCGCCGCCGCCGATCGCTCCGGCAACCTGATCGCGATCACGGCGAGCGGCGGATGGATTCCGAGCTCGCCCGTGATCGACGCGCTGGGCTTTCCGCTCGGAACCCGGATGCAGACCTTCTATTTCGCCCCGCGCCATCCCAACGCGCTGATGCCCGGCAAGCGCCCGCGCACTACGCTCTCCCCGTCGCTTGCGACGCGCGCCGGAGAGCCCTACCTGGCTTTCGGCACCGAGGGCGGCGACCAGCAGGATCAATGGACGCTCCAGTTCTTCCTCAACGTGGTCGAGTTCGGAATGAACCTGCAGGAGGCGATCGAGGCGCCCAAGTTTTCGAGCGCACATTTTCCCTCCACGTTTTTTCCGCACGCCGCGCACCCGGGAGTGTTGAGGATCGAAAGCCGAATCGACGAAAGCGTGCGCGCCGCGCTTTCAGCCCGCGGCCACCAGGTCAAGCTGCGGCCGGCCTGGAGCGAGGGACGCGTGCTGGCGGTGGAAATCGATCGCGGCCGCGATATCGTGCTCGGCGGCGCCGATCCGCGCGGCCAGCTCTCGACCGTGCTCGCTGCGCAGGCGATCGGATGGTAAGCCGCCGAGGCTCGAGAGCTCGGGGAAATCGATACGCCGAAAATCATCGACCTGACCTATGCTTTTGACTCGACGACCATCTACTGGCCGGACGAGCAGCCGTTCGTGCGAGAACCCGAGCACCACGGGATGGAACCCGGCGGATACTTCTATGCCTCGGCCAGGTTCGCGGCGCACGAACATGGCGGCACGCACATGGACGCGCCGATCCATTTCAACCAGCACGGCGCGACCGTCGCGGAGGTCCCGCTGGGCGAATGTATCGGGCCGGCGGCGGTGATCGATTTCTCGGCGCGCGCGGCCATCGATCGCGATGCGACGCTGAGCGTCGATGATATCGGCCGCTACGAAGCCGCGTACGGGAAAGTTCCCGACGCTGCGATCGTGGTTGCGCGATCGGGATGGGGCAAATTCTGGCCCGACAAGAAACGCTATCTCGGCACCGACCAGCCCGGCGATGTCGCGGGACTGCACTTCCCCGGATTCTCGCCCGCAGCGATCGAGTTTCTGCTCAAGAACCGCCGCGTTGCGGCGATCGCAATCGATACGCCGAGTATCGATCCCGGCGTGTCGAAGGATTTCCCGGTCCATCGGCTCTGGCTGGGCGCCAACAAGCCGGGTTTCGAGAATCTCGCCCACGCCGAAAAGCTGCCGCCGCGCGGCGCGACGCTGTATTGCATCCCGATGAAAATCGGCGACGGGACTGGCGCTCCCACGCGCATCTTCGCGGTGCTGCGGTAGCTCTGGGCCCCCGTGATCTGAGAGGAAAGCAGACACCCTCACCGCTCGCGCTGCTCGCCGCCTCTCCCGCAACAGAGCGGGCGAGGCACTGACGGGACCGGCGAGACGCCGGTCCTACTTCAGAAGGGAACCGGCGCCCTCCGAGCAGCCTCAGGGCAGGCTCTCGGCCGGGGCTGCAAAAGTCGCGAGGCGATCTCTATGCCTCTCCCGCGCCTGCGGATTGTCCGCAGGCGCAAGCCGGGAGAGGCCGCCGAGCGACTTGCGTTCGCAAGTCGCTCGGCGGGTGAGGGCGTTTCGATCCGCCACGCCTGCAACTATCTTGCGATGCGATCTTCGAGATACAAGGGTAGACTGCGTCTGAGCGTCAGGAGGATACGACGATGGCCTACGAAACCCTGCTCTACGAAGTCGCCGGCGATGTCGCGACGATCACCCTCAATCGTCCAGCCAAACTCAACGCCTACACCGGCACGATGGGCGCCGAGCTGTTCGAAGCCTTCCGCGCGGCCGACGCCGACCCCGCCGCGCGCGTGATCATTCTCACCGGCGCGGGACGCGCGTTCTGCGCGGGCGCTGACCTCGGCGGGTTCGCCTCCGCAATCGAGTCGCGCGAAGCAGGCGGATCGACGCCGCCGCCGCGGCCCAACATGGGCTACCCGTTCTCCATCCTGATGCGCGGCCTATCCAAGCCCGCGATCGCCGCGATTAACGGCTATGCGCTGGGCGTAGGCTGCACGATGACCTTGCTGTGCGACGTTCGAATCGCCGCCGAGGAAGCCAAGCTGGGCCTGATTTTTCCGCGCGTCGGCGTAGTTACGGAGCTCGGCTCGACCTATCTGCTGCCGCGGCTCATCGGCGCGTCGCGGGCGGCCGAGATGATGCTCACCGGGCGCCACTTCACCGCCCGTGAATGTCTCGAGATGGGCTTGCTGAGCCACGTCACTCCCGCCGATCGCCTGATGGCGAAGGCGCGCGAGATCGCCGGCGAGATGCTCCAATGCTCGCCGACCGCGCTCGACTACACGCGCCGCGCGCTCTATCAGGGCCTCGACGGCACGATGGAAACCGCGATGCAGTTCGAGGCCTTCGCAATCGGGCGATGCTACGAGAGCCCCGAGCACAAGGAATACGTGACCGCGTTCACCGAGAAGCGCAAGCCCGACTTCCGGCGCATCAGGGGCTGAGAGTTCGCGCCTCGGGCCAGCTTCCGCCGAACGCGGCTCTTGATCGCATCGCCGAGCCGGAATAGATGTACATGAGTTAGTTAGTCTGCTTTGTCACGTTGTGCGGGCAACGATCCTGATCACGCGCTCCGCACCCGCTGGCGGCGCGAGGAAGAAAACGCACAGGAGAGAACGAAAATGGCTCTTCATCTGGGAAGCGTGGCTCCCGATTTCACGCAGGAATCAACCGAGGGACCGATCAAGTTCCACGAATGGATCGGCAACAAATGGGCGGTCTTGTTTTCTCATCCCAAAGACTTCACGCCGGTCTGCACGACCGAGCTGGGCGTAGTCGCCAAGCTGAAGCCTGAATTCGAGAAGCGCAACGCCAAGGTGATCGCGCTCAGCGTCGACGACGCGAACTCGCACAAGGGCTGGACCAAAGATATCGAGGAAACCCAGCACACCAAGCTGAACTTCCCGATTATCGCGGACTCGGACCGCAAAGTCTCGAAGCTCTACGACATGATCCATCCCGAGGCCAACGACACCCTGACCGTGCGCTCGGTTTTCATCATCGATCCGAACAAGAAGATCCGCTTGACGCTCACTTACCCGGCGAGCGCCGGCCGCAACTTCCAGGAGTTGCTGCGGGTTCTCGACTCGCTCCAACTGACGGATCACCATTCGGTCGCGACCCCGGCCGACTGGAAGCATGGCGACGATGTCGTGATCGTGCCGTCGCTCACCGATCCGAAGATCATGAAAGAAAAGTTCCCCAAGGGCTGGAAGGAACTCAAGCCGTATCTCAGGATGACGCCTGATCCGACTCGTTAGGCGTCGCGTTCCGTTTCTCCGTGATGGGGATGCCCGGTCGCCGCAAGCCGGCCGGGCATTTCCTTTTTCGCGCGCAAAGGCTCCAGACTCTACGCGCAGAGTCCGCATGGACACGATTTCCAGAAAAGCGCGATCCGCTCTGATGGGGCGTATTCGGAGCAAGAACACGGCGCCGGAAAGAGCGGTCAGATCGATCCTCCACCGTCTCGGGTTCCGATTTCGCCTTCACAGAAAAGATCTGCCCGGCAAGCCCGATATTGTGCTGCCGCGGCATCGGAAGATCGTCCTTGTCCAAGGATGTTTCTGGCACGGCCATTCGTGCGCGCTGGCATCAAAGCCGCGCTCCAATCAGCGGTACTGGAGGCAGAAAATCGAGGGAAACCGCTCGCGGGACCGCCGAGTTAAGCGAGAACTCGTTCAGAGCGGCTGGCTCGTGCTCGAGCTGTGGGAGTGCAAAATTCGCCGCGGCACCGGCCTGATGGAACGCGTCAGAAAGTTCATGCGTCGCGAATCTGGGCGGCCCACTCGCCAAAGGCGTTCGGATCGTATCGAGCGGCTTCGAGAAGGCTAGCGGTGGCTGAAACCATCTCCTTGTAAAGCTCTTCGTCGTCGCGAAGTATCGCATCCGCGTCTTTGCGCTTCGCGATCCGTTTCAGCGCCTTAACGGAAAGCTCACATTCATCCGGAAGCACCTGAGCTTGATTCGCCAACCCAAGGTCGTCGACCCCGGGCGCGAATGTTGGATTAAATCTCAGCGCCAGAGATATCAGATCTTCGTGGGCCGCTTCGCGCTCTACGCGATAGCCGATAACGCTCCTCACCTCAAATTCGGATGGAGGTTGTTGGCCGACGGCTAGACCGAGCATCCATTTGCAGAGTCCGATCAAGAACACTGATAGGAGCCCGTCGGGCGTTCTAGCCGACGTTTGCAGGGTGGGCTCGTCTTCGATGCCGAGCAAGCCCTTGGAGACATCTCTAAACGGGGCGCAATTGGCCAGATTCTGAGCGTACTTCTGCAGGAGCTTCCGCAGAACTTCCGCGTGCGTGTGCCGTCTCCCGGCCCGAGTGGTCAGTAGTAGCAACCAAGGATTTCTGTTGCGAGACTGAAGCGTCAGCAGTTTGTTAATCGCGTTGTAGAGGGTGTCATCCAGCGCCCCGGGAGGGTCCGCACAGAAGCCGTCGCACAGATCAAGATTGACGACGTCGTACGGACCGAAGTCTAGAGCCTTCTTCCAGGCGATCGAATTTTCATTGGCGATGCGGGAGAAATCATCCCAGACGATGTCGGAGCAAGGGTCTATTTTCGAAAGCTTGCGAACCTCATCCAAGGAAATGTTGGCCTCCGTTTGCAATCCGCTCTTCGGGTCGGCGCCGACGTTAAATCCAAGAAAGCGAAGGTGCATGCCGTTGGGCTCGCAGACTGTGCTGTGAAAGTAGCGAAGATCAAGCAAGTCAGCCCCTGGCAAGCCAAGATACCTGAGTGTGTTGCCCTCGGGTTGCATGTCTCGGAGCAGAGCCCGAATCTGCTGGCACCATTGGTAGTGACGCACAAACTGTTTTCTGGGGCGATGCCATGGCTGAAAATTCCTCTTTGCTGGCCGCGTGGCTTGATATTGTTCGGCTTCGATTAGGTCGGCAGCGTGTCCCTGTTCTTCGGGTGGCTGATCCGGCATCACTCCTCCCCTTCCTCGAGAACCTCGTAAATTGCCCTGAGCAATTTTTCTTGCTTGCGCTTGGGCAGTGAATCTAGGAGCCCGAAGGAAGCTAAGATCTGAGCAATTGCCTTCAGTTTTTCTTCCAGGATCGGTGCGCGAGTACCGGCTTTGGTGGTTCCCGCGTCAGGGCGCTTCGGCGCAATGGCGGAACGCGCGAAAACGTACGCCTCTCCTTTGCTACTTGTTTTGAGGCCGGTGTCTGATATTTCTACGGCCGGCGGCCTGGAAGCTGGGTCACCGGTTTCTTGCCTCCAGGCATCCCTTGCGACACGCCGGATCCTGGACGTTGTCAGGTTCTGGCTCTCGTCGCGAACTTCGGCCCTGACCTCGCCAGCCAGTTTCTTCTGTGCGGTTGCAAGTTGTCTCAGTGCTTCGTGGAGCCACCTAGTGATGTAAACCGAATGAGGGTGCGCAGTATTGAAGGATTCTCTGTCGATATTCAGAGCACTGTCGAGCCCTTCGCTTACGAAGATTTCGCAGGTTATTTGCCGCAGCCTGGTTTGTTCGGACACCTGGTATCTCATGAATGTCGGATCGAACAAGGTGCCGCTTGACCCGTGAATGCGAATGAGCGATCCCTGATGTTCCGTTGGCGCAACCTTCGGGGTCCAGAATAGATAGGCTTCGAAGTCCAAAGGTCCCCCACTTAGCTCTGGTGGTGCATTGCGGAACTCCTCGCGGCACTTTCCGATGAAGACAAGAGGCTTCTTGAGCGCGTGGCCGGTGGTAGGCAACCCCCGGAACTTGATGGGCCGCAGCAGTTTCAGCCCGTCGAAATAGACGTGAAAGGTGCCCACTCGGTCAACTGGATCCGAAAGCTTCAATTCCCTTCTGATCGTCAGGGTCCGTTTCGACGGTAGTCCTCGGGCAGATCCGCTGGGTCTGTTTGAGAGGTCGTAGACTGCCCCCCACTCGGATATCGACGTGTCGAACAGGTGCCCACTTACGTATGGCAGTGGTATAGCGAGGCTCAGCTGCCAGACCATTCTGAGATAGTAGTCGAAAATTCGGTCAAGCTGTGGGTTGGGGTTTGATCGCTCGACCTCGTCCCAGACACTCCTCGGCAGTTCCCTTAAGCTTGGCGAGCATCGGGATCGGCGGCGTCATCATTGCGATCGATGGTGGACCATATCTCTCTACTGCGAAGCGTATCTCTGGCTTGCCGCCTTATGTTCGTCAGGACGACCGAAGTTCCGTGAGCGGGTACATCGGCGGCCCTTTCCCGCCAGATGTTTACCTTCCCAGACTCAAACTTCCCCTTGCTGCCTCCAGCAGAAGCCGCCTCTTGGTCCTCATAGTGCTTTAGCGCAACCGTTGCGATCGTCCGGTAGCGATCGCCCTTTACCTTAGTGATGATTTGGAAGGACTGCGTGAGCTGGGCAACGGAGAATAGCCCGATGCCGATTTTGCCGATGAGCCGGCGGCCGCCAGGGCTTAGGAGCGGATTAGAGTCTGCTGTGATGCCGAGAGCACGGCCCTCGTAGCTCCGCTTGGCGCTGCCCCCTATGTGAAGCAGGAGGTGAGCGAGGGCTTCCGGGGTCATACCAATCCCGTCGTCTTCGATTGAAATCCTCTGAAAGCGTGGAGCGTCGGTTGTGACGACAACGCGAGTCGCATCGGCGTCGTACGCGTTCGAGATTAGCTCCCGCAGGGCAGATCCCGGCTGCCGATAGATCCCGTCCGTGATCCTGGCTATCACCCGCTCATCGGTCCTGAGCGTCGTCGTTATGACGTGGTCGCTATCGTTGCTGCCTCGAATCTGTTGGACGAGTTCGGACTCGTCCGTCACAGCGGCGGGGGCAGAATGGGTGGACACGACTACTCGCCCGTGAGAGCGCGCCTAACGGCGGCAGCGATCTTGCGTGCTAGCGGAGGAGGCACCGCGTTCGACACCTGTTCAACCTGTTCGGATAGGTTGCCTTCGAGAACAAAGGACCGAGGGAACCCTTGTAGGAGCATCGCTTCGTAGATGCTCAGCCTGCGCGTGCCGGACGGGTGGACGTGTATCTCGCGATGCCCGAAAGCGACCGTGGGACTTGGTTCCTGCCATGAAAGCCGCTTGAAGCTCCTGCCGTCGGTTCGTTTGGCCCTACCATACCGGAATCTCGGCGATTTGGGCCTCATCGTCCAGTGATTTGGGTGAACTGGAAAGTCGGATGGGGCCAGGCCGAGCCCAAAAAAAACAGGCGCCGCCAACCCTCCTATAGCCGCTCGTACCGTTGCGGGCCCTCGACGCTTCCGCAATCTGAAGCTGCCGTAGCCTTGCCTCACGCGCAAGGCGGAGAGAACTATCCGTCGCCGCTTCTGCGGAACCCCAAAGTCAAGCGCGCAGAGTTCCTTTTCTGTAACCGAAAGATCAAGAGAGTTCAGCCCATTGATGAGGGCGTCGAATGTCGGCGCATGCTTCTTGTCTCGGATTCCAAGCACGTTTTCGAAGACCACAAATTCCACAGTGTAGTGCTGCTTGAGACGACGTATTATGTCGAGGTACAGCAAGGGCAGCTCATTTCGCGGGTCGTCGGAATGCGCGCTTGTGTTGGCGCGCGAGAAGCCTTGGCATGGCGGACCGCCAATCACCCCGATGGGAACGCCCTCGGGAATCTGTTCTCGGGCTAAGGCTAGGACGCCCTCAGGACCAAGCTGCGTCAGATCGCCAACAACTCCTGAGGCGGCCTTGAAGTTTCTGTTATATGTGCGGACCGCTGCGGTCGACGCATCGATCGCGAGCGGAATGCGGAAACCCTCACGATGAAACCCGGAGTCAAGCCCCCCGGCGCCTGAGAATAAGCTGACGACCTTCGGCAATTCCGCAGATGCTAGCTTGCTGTCTGGCGCCACGGCCGACACTAATCTTCCGGATGAAGTAGAGATGCGATACCTCGCCTCACATAGCGTAGCCCTTTTATGGGCGTTCTGGAACGCCTCCCGGGTCCCCGCGTGCGCTCTTTCTGGCGGAAGACTCAGCGCGCGCGCGGCCCAGATGGCCTGTCGGCCGGCGGCGCCGCGTTCGTATCCGTGAAGAGGTCTCCGGTGATCAGGCGCGCGCCGCGCTGATTGGTGAAGTACGCCCACGCCCATTCGCACATCACGATGAAGCGGTTGCGAAATCCGATCAGAAAAAAGATATGCACGCCGAGCCACAGTATCCAGGCGGCAAAGCCTGAGACTTTGATCCAGCCGAGATCGGCGACCGCCGACGCGCGCCCGATCGTCGCGAGGTTGCCCTTGTCGCGATAGCGGAAATTTTCGTACGGCTTGCCCTCGCATGCGCGCGCGATGTTGCTCGCCGCATGGCGCCCCATCTGCATCGCGGCCGGCGCCAGCCCGGGGATCGCTTTGCCGCGGTCGTCCTTGAGCGCGGCCAGATCGCCGATCACGAAAATCTCCGGATGGCCCGGCACGGTGAGATCGGGATTCACGATCACCCGGCCGCCGCGATCGAGCGGCACGCCAAGCGATTTGGCGATCGGCGATGCGGTCACGCCGGCGGCCCAGATGATGGTCTGCGATTCGATTAGATCCACGCCGGCCGCGACCGACCCCGCCTCGACCGCGGTGACCGGCGCGCCGGTGCGGACTTCGACCTGGCGAGCTCTTAGCGCCCTCTCGGCCTTGGCCGCAAGCTGCGCGGGGAAGGTCGGCAGAATCCGCGGGCCGGCCTCGAGCAGGACGATCCGCGCCTTGCTTGGATCGATCGCGCGGAAGTCGCGGGCGATCACCTGGCGGGAGATTTCCGCGATCGCGCCGGCCAGCTCGACGCCGGTCGGGC
>Ga0181521_10007019_pt1 | contig 11973 bp, 9 predicted proteins | sample PEATcosm2014_Bin_32_FD_119764 | JGI IMG/M metagenome (GOLD analysis project Ga0181521, IMG submission 119764) | Peatland microbial communities from MTU Mesocosm Facility, Houghton, MI, USA - PEATcosm2014_Bin02_60_metaG | ecosystem: Environmental > Terrestrial > Soil > Wetlands > Peat | place... | reverse complement strand
CCAGCGAGGTCGCGTGCCTCGTCGTAGAGCGGGTCCTGGGCGAGGGCAACCCGCTCTTTAGTGCAACGGACTTCACACTCGCGTGCGCGATTCGTGCGCGAAGCAGTCTGTGCCAAGCGGTCTCCAGCGGACACGGACAGTCGGCTGTCTTCACCACTCGACCTGTCCTATCGCCAGGAGCACCCGGTTGTAAGTCAGCCGATCTGCATTCGCAACCTGGAAGTCGACGTTCTCGTCCGGTCACCTACACCACTCTTTGGATGCCCAGTTCAGGGCATAGATGCTCAGAGTTTCCGGCCGTGTTAGTGACGTCTTCCCGCGACCATCCCGCGGGCACTCCGAAGGGTGGAAGTCGGCTGACCCTTCCCCCAATTATCCACTCGGACGACCCGACCTGACCCATTCCGCGAGCAGCGGGTCTACGACAAGCCAGCGACCGCCGCGTCGCGTTATTACGCCACGGCCTTCGAGACTCTCCAACGCCCGAGCGACGGCAGCCCCTTGAGAGTGTCCCTCCGAGCGCTGATACGGAGGGCTGCCCAAGGACACCGCCACGAGCGTCCTTCGTTGCGATGAACTCAGCTCGACCCACGCCGTCTTCAGCTCGTCCTCGACGGCCGCTATGAGAGAACTCCGGGCGGTTTCCCACTGATCGAGATCGGCAGTCCGGTCAGCGGCGTCCCAGAGGGCATGGGCGGCCGCCATCGCACGTTGGGGGTGTCCTCCCACGAGATCGAGCAGGGCGCCGAGGGCCGCCTCCGTTATCTCCTTGTGCGAGCGTTCAAAACGGCTCGCCAGGTACTCGGCCAGCGGCTCGGCTTCAAGCGGCTGTAGGAACACGCGCTCAGTCTGGCCGTAGAACGCACGTTTGCGATCCGAGAAGATCATCTCCATCATCCTCAGCTGCGAACCGGCGAATACATAGCTAGCCATATCGCCGTGGTGCTGAATCTCGCTGCGGACCACCGCATCTGCTTGTCCGCCGACCGCGTCGAGCTCCTGAAACTCGTCAAAAACGACGTGGACTCTTTGTCCCGTCTTCTCGAAGACCCTCGTGGGAAGAGCGAGTCGGGCCACGAGCGCCTCTCTACGTCCGGCGCCGAGGTCGAGTGACGCCGATACTGGCACGGGGCCTCCGCCGATGGTCAGCGCCGGACGCAGGGACCGGCGAAGCCCTGCAAACCATTTTCCGATCGTGCCGGTGAGGGCATCGGAGTACGCCCGTTCCACGCGCTGCGCGAAGTCTTCGAGGGTGACGATCCCAAGCAGGTCGACGTAGACGGTCACCCAGCCGGCCCTATCGAGGCGGTCCTGCACTCGCCGCAAGAGTGAGGTCTTGCCATAACGCCGAGGAGCCACGAGCCTGGCGTTGTTCGCCTCTTCAGCTAGTGAAACGAGGCGCGCTGTCTCGTCCTCTCTGTCGATCACTTCGGCTGGAGCGACGGGCTTGGTGACTTGAAAGGGATTAGTCACGCGAGCAACGCTAGCGCTGCCACACATTGTGTGAGTCATTTGACACCGAAATCGGTGTCGCGCAAATCGCCGCTGCGGTAGGCGTCAAGTTCAACGCACGAATACTCCAGGTTCGCGCGACGAACTTCATTCCGCTGTCATCCCGCGACCACCGCTGTTCGCGGCCGTTCGCCAGCATGTGGATAACGCCGTGACCTGGCCTTGTCGCCCGTTCTCGTTCGGCAAAGTACGGCGGACCCACCTTCGCAACGTGGAAGTCACCGTTCGAGTCCGCTCACCTCCGCCACCACCAAACTCCGCGCCAGGAGGAGAGACCCCTGCTCGACGCATCGAACGGCACGCCGAGCTCCCAGGTGGGTCGGTTTCCTGGTGGGGCGCGGCGCGAGTAGAGGCGGGCCGATTCCGCGTGCAGCTCTGGTCGGTGGCCACCCATTTCAGGCGTCCACGTTCGCCCACATGGCGGCGTAGGGGCTGGGTGGTAGTCGTTTGGCGGCGGTCAGGGTACGGCGCACCGGCGTCCGGATCAGAAGGGAACAGTGGGTACCACGTCTCTGGACAGTCATAACTCCCGTTGTGCCGAACCTGCTCCCCCAGATAGACTTCGTTCCGAGTTCTCAGGGGAGGTGCTCCGTTCGGTTAGGACGGAGTGGGGGTGCGTCTGGCGGGCTTGGCGCCCTTGGTGCCGCAGAGGTGAGTCGTGTCCGCAGACGAAGAGACTGTAGTGGTGGCGTTGGTGGGTACCTATCCCCCGACCGTCTGCGGACTCGCCACCTTCACGAGCAACCTGTTGGCGGCGATAGCCGCTCCCGAGTCTGGTTGGCGCGCCGTCGTCGTCCGATTGGTCGACCACGCCGAAGCCGACCCACGCGGGGAGGTTGTCGCCCAGTGGATCGCCAACGACCGCGCGTCCTTTTCTCGGGCGGTCGAGGCCGTCGAGTCGGCGGATGCGGTGGTGCTCCAGCACGAGTACGGACTGTTCGGTGGACCTGACGGTCGGGACGTGCTCGACTTGATCGAGGCCCTGCAAGTGCCCCTCGTCGCGGTATTGCACACGGTGCTACTTGATCCGACCCCTCGTCAGCGGCACATCCTGGATCGGGTGATAGCGGCAGCGTCGTTGACCGTCGTCCAGAGCGAGGCCGCCCGTCGTCGTCTGATAGCGGTCCACGGCGCGGACGCCGAAGAGGTCGTGGTCGTACCGCACGGCGCAGCCGCGAACCTTGCAGGACCAGTTCTAACCGATATCGAACGACCGGCTGTCCTGACCTGGGGCCTCGTAGGCCCGGGCAAAGGGATCGAGCACGGCATCTCAGCGGTCGCGCTCCTGCAGCAGCGTTCGCCGGCACCGGTGTACATCGTCGCCGGGCAGACTCACCCCAAAGTGCTCGCCGCACAGGGCGAGCACTACCGCCACCAGTTGCAAGACCAGAGCCGTGCGCTCGGCATAGGCGACCAGGTGCGCTTTGACGGGAGCTACCGGGACTGGGAGTCCCTGCGCGCTTTGGTTCGCAGCGTCGACGTCGTGCTGTTGCCCTACGACTCGCGCGACCAGGTCAGCTCAGGTGTTCTCGTGGAAGCCCTCGCGTCGGGTAAGCCGGTTGTCGCGACGCGATTCCCGCATGCCGAGGAGCTACTTTCCCGAGGTGCCGGCCTGACTGTGCCCCAAGGTGACTTCCGGGCCATGGGAGCCGCTCTCGACCGCGTGCTGTACGAACCCGGCTTGGCGGTGAGAATGGCCACCGCCTCACGGCGAGAGGCGCAGACGCTACTTTGGCCGACGGTCGGCGCTGCCTACCGTTCGCTCATCGCGGAGGTCTTGCCAAGGAGCGCAGTGGCGTGATCGAGACGGTGGCGCCGTTGCCGAGTCTTCGGCACCTGACGCGATTGTCCGACGCGCTTGGGATCTTCGAACACGCGAAGTTGGAGCGTCCGCGGCCGGAATGCGGCTACTGCACCGACGACGCCGGACGACTGCTCGCCATCGCTTCCCGGCTAGACCGGGACCCCGATTCTCTGCTCCTGGCCCACGTCGCCCTCGGCTTCCTCGAGCGGGCTCATCTCGGCCGGGGGCGCTTCCATTTACGGCAGAGTGTGGATGGCAATTGGACGGAAGATCGACCGAGCGACGACTCGGCTGGCCGCGCCTTGTCAGGTCTCGGGACGGCGGTGGCACGGGCACCGTGGCGGGACGTGCGCGATCGAGCTCTTGTGCTCTTCGGTGAGGCCGCGAACTTCCGTTCTGAACACCCTCGCGCCGTCGCCTATGCCGCCCTCGGCGCCGTCGAGCTGTTGCAGGCCGTACCCGACCATGCCGGTGCGCGCCGCTTGGTCAGTGATGCCGCAGACAGCCTGCCCAGTCCCGCCGCCGACGACGAGTGGCCGTGGCCGGAGCCCCGACTTCGCTATGCCAACGCGCTCCTTCCGGACGCCAGCCTGTCGGTAGCGACCGTTATGGGTAACCAGCGCGCCGCCGACGACGCGGTTCACCTGTTGGAATGGCTCGTCAACCAGGAGATGCTCGACGGTCACTTCAGCTTCACGCCGGTCGCTGGTCGCGACCGGAATGGGCCGCAACCAGCGTTCGACCAGCAACCGATCGAGGCGGGGACGATGACAGAAGCATGCGCGAGAGCCTTCGCCTACACGGGAGACCGCCGGTGGGCACAAGCAGCGCGCCGCTCCGGTGCGTGGTTCCTGGGAGACAACGACGTGAGCGTGACAGTCTTCGATCCTGCTAGCGGCGGCGGCTTCGATGGTCTGGAGCCAGAGGGTGTGAACCGCAACCAGGGGGCAGAGTCGACCTTGGCGTTCGTGGGCACGATGCTCCAGTTACAAGAGCTGCCCTCTGCGGATGCGGTCGCGGCCGGTCATTTCCGGCGGTCCCCGCGAGTTGCCACGTCTCAGGCGGCCGCGCGCAGGGCGTCGAGCAGGCGACCGACGTGAGCGGTGGCGACGCCTACGCAGCGATCGGCAGCACCGTAGGTGAGGTACACCTCGTCACCGTCGCGGTGTGCTCCCTGAACGAACAGGACGTTATCCACATCGCCCCGGCGTTCCCAGTCGAGCTCCGGCTCGAGCACCGGTTGGGGGAGGCGGCTCTGCAGTCGACCGGTGACCTGGTCCAATAGCGCCAGGTTGATCGTGTACGAGTCGTCGGCGCGCCGTTCGTGAAAGAAGAGCAGGAACCCCTCCTCGGTCGGTACGGGCGGCGCCCCCGCACCGACGCCGAGCGCCCCTGGTGCTGGCCGGATCAGCGTGTGCTCGTCGAGGTCGGCCATGTAGGCGTCCCAGTAGTCGGGGCCGGCATGCCACAGGTGCTCGAGGTCGTCGAACACGGCAAGTTGCATGTCGGGGTGGATGCGGTGGATGAGCGCGACGCGGTTATCGGAGAGGGTGAAGACGACCGCATCCTTGTCGGCCACGCCGGGTGGCCCGAGCAGCTGGCCGGTTGCCTCTTCAAGCTCGAACCTCTGGCCGTCCCAGTGCAGGCGGTGAGCCCCGATGCGCCACGGTCCCTTTCCCGGTGGGGGCACGTGCGTGTAGGTCATCACCAGCCGCCGGCTGCCGCAGTCCTCTACCCACTGCACCCGCGGATCCTCAAAGTTCAGCGCGCCACCGGGACCCGCGCTGGCAAGGACGTAGCCGTACTCGTAGTGGTACCCGTCGGTGGAGGTGAAAACCAGGATGTCGGAGACGTAATCGACGAAACGCGGACCGGCGCTGTCACCAGCGTGGTAGCGATCCCGCACGGCTCGAACGAAAAGGTGGTAGGAGCCTGCGTGATGCAGGACACCGGCGTTGAACAGCGGCCCGTAGCCGAGCACCGCGCCGGCCTCGACAATGGGCCGGTCGCGCAACCGCTTGACCAACCGCGGCGTGACTGAGATCGTCGAGTCGTGGTGCAAGCCGCCTCCTGCTCCCTACGCGGGTCGATAGGGTAATGACACGCGTGTTATCGACACGATCACAGCACGCCTTAAACAGCTAGGTGGTGGATACCAATGAGCCACAGCGCCGACCCACGTGAGCTGTTCCGGCGCTTCGAAGGCAATCCGATCCTGCGCCCGCACGACTTCCCAAAGCTGGTGAACGCCGCGTTCAACCCGGGCGCCGCAGTCGTCGATGGCCAAACACTGCTGCTGTTGCGCGTCGAGTACCGCACCGGCCTCTCCGCTCTTGTCGCGGCGACCAGCGAAGACGGGCTGACCGGATGGGAGATCGACCTAATTCGGGGATTGCAGCCAGAGTCGGACCGTTTCGAGGAGCACTGGGGGATCGAGGACCCGAGGATCACCCGTGTCGGTGACGAGTACTTCGTGGTCTATGTCGGATACTCCACCGCTGGGCCGCTCGTCTGTCTGGCCAAGACGCGTGACTTCGTGCAATGGGAGCGAAGCGGTGTCCTGCAACCGCCCGAGGACAAAGACGCCGCGCTCTTCCCAACGCGCTTCGCTGGGCGGTGGGCACTAATCCACCGACCGGCACCGGCAATGTCAGGGTTGGGTGCTCACATCTGGTTGTCGTTCAGCCCCGATCTGCGCCACTGGGGCGACGCGCGGGTGCTGCTCGCGGCACGGCGCGGTGGTTGGTGGGACGCCAACAAGGTCGGGCTCGGGCCTCCTCCGCTCCTCACGAAGGATGGTTGGCTTCTCTGCTACCACGGAGTGCGGGTCACTGCATCCGGGTCGATCTACCGGCTCGGGTTGGCCCTGCTGCACAGGGACGACCCGACCAAGGTCATCGCGCGCGGAAACGAGTGGGTGTTCGGCCCGCACGAAGCCTACGAACGATCAGGCGACGTGCCCGACGTTGTGTTCCCGTGCGGTTGGGTCCTGCGCGACGACGGCGATACCCTGCACATCTACTACGGCGCCGCGGACAGCGTGGTCTGTGTGGCGGAGGCGAGTCTGAAAAAGCTGCTGAGCCACCTGGAGGCACACCCGTACCCGGTGGACGAAGAGCACCCGTACCCAGTGGATGCGGGCAGCGAGCCTCCAAAGGGGCAAAGTTCGTAAGCCGAGCTAGCGCCGCCCACGTCGACATGTGCGGCGGAACCGTCGTGGCGGGCAGTTAGGGCTCCTGAGGCCAAGGCCTCCGAGCCGCGCAACGCCCACATGTCACCGCCGGCCCCATTGCGGACAGGCAAAGCTCCAGCGGCCGTACGTATGGGTCGCAAGAGACGGTCATCAGTCGGGACACTTCTCGCGCATACGAGCAGGGATCAGCCAGACAGCACTTGAGCACCATGGTGCGGTCGGGCGGCCGAGGTCGCGGCCGATCGCGAAGACTTTGCCGTCGAAGGCATCGGGCAGTCGGAATTCAGGTCTCGGGCCGCGTAGACCACGTGGTAAGTAACGCTCCCCCCTTGGTCGTTAGTCCGCGTGACAGCACCCCGATCTTCTCGGGGCACGACAACGACCGGTGGATGGTCTCTTTCCGCGCGAACTCCCTTGTGAGAAGCCTATTTCCTATTCGCGCGGCCTCTTCTGGTAGACCCCCCAAAAACATCTGGCAGTAACTTCGTAAGTCCGCCAGGCTCCGAGCATTCCGCTCCGGCTGACGCGCAAGCCGCTTGCACAGAAATCGGTGAATCGAACGATCTTGGCAGCACTGTCTGCGGCAGTGCTCTAACCGGCGGCCGGTGGTGCCACCCAACAGACGCCCGGGGCCCTCAGGATCCGCCCCGCGCGGGCCGATACACAAAGAAGTGAACGAGATTGTCCGTGCGGACGTCGACTACGAGGCGTTGTTCGAACGCGCAAGGCTGGCATCGACGCCGGAGGCTTGTGGAGCGTGCCTGGTCGAAATCGCGCAGGCGCTCGAGTCGGTAACGGCTCCTGGTGACCAGGCGCGGCTGCTCATGTGCCGGGCGCGAGTGCGATCGAACCAGTGGCTCACACGCGAGGTCTGTGAGGATGCCGTCGCGGCGATGACTCTCTTCGAGACGGCTGGCGACGTTCAGCTTGCGGTCGCCGCGGCGAGTCTCGGTGCGGGTCATGCCTCCCGCCTTGGCGAGGTCTCGCTCGCCTCGGACCTGGCGACACGGAGCATCCTGGGCCTGGACTCGGTCAACGACGACCGTCTCCGGTGTGAGATCACCAACCGGCTCGCTATCTTCTGCTACTCATTGTTTGACTACGACCGAGCAGTGGAGATGTTCGAGGTCTCGCTCGCCGCCGCCGAGCGTTTGGGTGACGGAGAGATGGTCAACCGTGAGCTGCAGAACATCGCTGACGCGTTGCTGCTTGCCTCCCGCCAGCAGCGAATGTCCCACCTGGGAACCGGCACCGACAAGCTTGAACGCGCCGAGGCGACCATACGAAGACTGCTCCGCGAGGGGACGGCGGAGCTTAACCGTCGGTTCGGAAGCCACCGCCTGCTGGCAGAGGTCCTCTGTGACTTAGGCCGCGTGGAGGAGGCGCTGCAGGTTCTCGACGCGTTCCGGTGCGAGCCGAACGCCATCATGCAGGCACCTCAGCGGGCCGCCGTCGCACTGGTCGAGGCTCGGTGTCTCCGCCTGGCAGGCCGGGTGGAGGAAGCCCTCGCGGCCGCCGACCGCGGCATGCTGATCGGCGAGGCGAGTGACGACGAGCACGAATTGATACTTGCGCTCGAGGAACTGGCCGCCTGCAAGCAGGCTGCCGGTGACTTCCAGAGCGCACTGACGGACACCCAAGAAGTCAACAAACACATCCGGGCAATACACGAGCGCCAGACAAGACAGCTCGTGCAACATGTCTGGGCACGCGCGGACCTCGAACGGGACCGCCGCAATCTCCGAACCGAGGCAGCGCAGGCCACGCGATCGGCCGAAGAGGACGTCCTGACCGGCATTGGCAACAGGAGATTGCTCGAACGTTTCCTCTGTGAAGAGGCGGTTCGGCAGACCGAAGTGGCGTGCATCATCGCCGACATCGACTCCTTCAAGGAGATCAACGACACGTTCGGCCACGATGTCGGCGACGCGGTCCTGCGGCAAGTCGGCCAGCTCTTCTCGAGCAAGGTACGAAGCGGGCAGCGAGCCATCCGCTACGGCGGCGACGAGTTCGTGGTGGCGTTGGCGGGTATCGACCTGGCAACTGCCTACGGATTCGCCGAGCGGCTGCGGCTCGCGGTCTCCGGCCTTGATTGGACGACCGTCGCGCCGGGCCTTCACGTCACCATGAGCCTCGGAGTTGCTTGCGGTCCGGCGAAAGGTTGGCAGGCGGCGCTCGCCGCCGCGGACGAGCGCCTTCTCGCCGGCAAGCGACGCGGCAGGAACACCGTCGTTACGGCTTCTATTGACGCCCTCACCGCCTGAAGGCGGCACCGACCCCGCAACGAGCTGTTTGGGGGCCTTGGGCAATGGGGGAGGTCTGCAAACCACCCGCTAACGGACCGGTCATGGGCCCTGTGGCGCCGTCACTCTCACGCCCCCATGAAGCCCTCCTGTCCTGTCACCCGGCCCCCACGCCGCCCCGTGGGCGAACGTGGCCAACCACAGGCACAAGCGGCACGCGGAGTCGGCCTTCGCTCACGCTCCTCCCGCACCCGGACCTGCCCCACCCGGCATCTCGGCGCCCCTAGTCCCTCCTCAGTCCCCGGCCCCGGCTCGTCCCCCGCGCCCTCCGTCGTGTCCCGGGTCCAGGTGTCCTTCGCGCCGCCTTGTCCGGCAGGATCAGGGTCGAGGTCACGTCACAGGAATCTGCGTGTCATCGTTCGGAGTGCTCGCAGGGAACGACATGAGGCTGAGAACTCAGCTGCCTGTTCCGCAATTCGACAGCTGCCCCATCACTCGCACCGGTATTGTCGCTACGCATGCCCCAATGGGTTTCAGTCTTCGTCTGGTGCGCACGACTTGGGCGCGGATCCCTCGGCGTTGGCTGGGCGCGGCTAGAAGACCGCCGCCCTCGGACGCGTAGCAAGCGATGACGAGGGACCCTTGTGTACTGGGAATCGACCTCGGCACGGGCTCGACGAAGGCGATCCTCCTCGACACGAGTGGCGCTGAACTAGCTGTCGCCTCCGTTCCGGTTCCGCTGTCGAGACCTCGGCCGGGTTGGGTCGAGTCGGACCCGGAGGACTGGTGGTCGTCGGTGAAGGGCGCCGTGGCGAAGGTGCTCGCAGCTGTCGAGTCTCCGGTTGGCGCGATTGGGCTGTCGGGTCAGATGCACGGGGTCGTACTGGCGCGCCCGGAAGGGAGACCGTTGCGGCCAGCCGTGCTCTGGCTGGATCGCCGCGCGGAACGCAGTCTCGAGGCTTACCGGGCTCTGCCACCGGCTATGCGAACCCTGTTGGGCAACCCCCTCGTCCCGGGGATGGCAGGACCCTTGCTCCACTGGCTGGCCGCGCAGGAACCGGCCGTCCTGAGGGACGCCGCGTGGGCTCTGCAGCCGAAAGACTGGTTGCGGCTGCGGCTCGTCCGGCGCGCCGGCAGCGAGGCGAGCGACGCGTCGGGAACCCTTCTGTTCGACGTATTCCAGAACACTTGGGCCCTGCCCGTCATCGAGGCTCTCGCGATTCCGGCACGACTACTGCCACCGCTCAGTGCCTCCGACTCCGTGGCCGGCCCCCTCGATTCCTCCATCGCCCGAGAGTTGGGCCTGCCCGGTGGCATTCCGGTGGCCTTTGGCGCGGCCGACACCGCCGCTGCCTTGGTGGGAACAGGGCTTTCGGAGACCGGGCCGCTGCAGCTGACGGTGGGATCCGCCGCCCAGGTAGTGACGCTTCGCGGGCTGCCTCGGCCGGACCCCGATCTCCGCTACCACGTCTTCGCTTCTGCCGTCCCGGGGCTCTGGTACGCCATGGCCGCAGTGCAGGCCGCTGGGGTGGCCCTGGCATGGGCATTGAACGCCTTCAAGGCAACCTGGGAAGAGGCCTACGGGATACTCGATGCTGCGCCCTGGGGCGGCACTGACTCCCCCGTTTTCATCCCGCACCTGGCTGGGGCGCGGTCACCGTCGATGAACACCTTGGCACGGGCGGGTTTTCTCGGTCTCGAGCTGCGCCATGACCGCGCGGACCTGCTGCGGGCGGTCTTTGAGGGTGTCGCCTTCTCGATCGCCGAGGCGGCCGGGGCGCTCCCGGAGTTCGTGGACACCTCCGACCTCTATCTTGCGGGGGGCGGCACGCTTCACCGGACATGGCGCCAACTCCTTTGTGACCTGTTGGCGAGAAGGCTGTTGATCGTCGAGAACCCCGACGCCTCGGCGCGCGGAGCTGCCTTACTAGGCGGGCGCGCAGCCGGGATCATCGAGAAGGCGGCTTCGGTGCCCCGAGTCGTAGATGAGGTGAAACCAGAACCGCGCGCTCACGAGTCACTCGCCATGGCGTTCGAGCGTTGGAAGAGGGCCGAGACCAGTAGCATCGGCAACTCGCCTCCCTGAGGACGGAACCTGCCAATGCCAGCCCCGGGAAGAGACCTAACCGGGTGTTCCGCTGGTGCCGCCAGGGCCGCCTTGACAAGCGACGTGCCGAGATCGACGCCGAGCCGGGCCGTATACGCCATCAGCCCCCTGAAACGACTCCGGGTCCCTGATTGCCCAGTCGGCATTGCTGCTCAGAGGCTGGGCGGTCATCGGCCTCGCACCGAACCTGTTCGCGAACATGCCCCGCCGGCCGACGCACCCCGACCTCACGATCGTCACCGACGCGAGAAGCTTCGAGCACGAGGGGTACTTCCTCCAGACCCTGTGCTCCCGGAACACGTGGGCTGTCATGTCGACGGCCCGTTTCCACAGTTCGATGCCCGAGCAGACGATCGACAGCTTCGCGCCGGACTGCGTAACCGGCCCGCACAGAAGGTGGGCGTCTCCGGCCCGGGGATCGCCCCGGGCGATCTCTTGAAGCTCGAGCAGTTCGCGCGGGTGGCTCAAGGGGAGGAATCTCTGTCGAATCAGGGGACGTCGTGTTGGTCGAGTTCGTGTGGGACGGGCACCTCCCCGGCGACTCGGCCGGGGCAGCGGGATGGGTGGTGGGACAACAAACAGCCCTGGTTCCTCCGAGGAGCCCTGCGCCTACCTCGCCGATCGAGGCGTGAGACTCGCGCGGGTGGACGCGGGCACGACCACAGGCCGCGGCCACAAAACGTCTCCCCAACCCGGAGCTTCATCATCGAGGGCCTCCACAATCTCGCCAAGTCGGCTCCCTGGCCCTGAGGACCCTCGATGGATCCGGTTCACCCCTGCGGCCGATCGCTTGGTGCGGCGAGGCTGCGAGTGCTCATCGCACCGGTGAGCTGCGCTCGCGCGTCTGCTGCCTCGGCGCTGACCGTCGTGTCACTCTTGAGTCAGTCTTCGTGATCCAGTTCGGCGGCTGCCAACGAGGCCGCCTTGGCGGCCGCTTGAAGAAAGCTCTGAACGGCCTCCCGTTGTCCAGCCGGGACCTTGGCGGCGATCACCCTGATCTGCTCGTGATAGGTGACCATGCCGACCGGTGTGCGGTCGACGGCCTGCGGTGACAGCTCGACGAGGATGTAGCGGCGGTCGCTCGGGTGCGGGCCACGCCGGACCCAGCCGCCCT
>Ga0181521_10007015_pt1 | contig 11977 bp, 12 predicted proteins | sample PEATcosm2014_Bin_32_FD_119764 | JGI IMG/M metagenome (GOLD analysis project Ga0181521, IMG submission 119764) | Peatland microbial communities from MTU Mesocosm Facility, Houghton, MI, USA - PEATcosm2014_Bin02_60_metaG | ecosystem: Environmental > Terrestrial > Soil > Wetlands > Peat | place... | reverse complement strand
ATGTCAACCGGCACACCGCTTACCACGGTGTAGTTCAGGGGCGTGATGGCATTGCTCCAGCCATAGCTGACATGCAGACTCGGATCACAGCAGGGCGATGAACTCACGCGGTCGATGCCGCCTCCCAAGACGCCTCCCGCGCCACCCGGGCCAACGCCGCCGGCGCTGCCCACACCTCCGCCCAGACTGCCGGAAAATAGGGTGGTGGACTGATATGCGCCCGCCACGCCACGTGTCGCGCCACCACCCTTCGCGCGCAACAGGTCCGTTTGGGCAATGGGCAGGTCGTACCGCGCCACGGCGATCTCCAGGTTATTTTCCAGTGCCAGCGCGATGACGTCATCCAGTGTCAGAATCAGTTTGCCGTCGACAATCAGGTCTTGAAGCCGCCGCGTGTCGTTCAGTCGCGGTTCGGGGACGAAGGGGACCTTGCAGGGGGAAAAGATGTGGGGAAAGCTGTGGCTGTTCGAATAGTCGAAGCGGGTAGCTTCACTAGCTACCGGCGCTCCGGGTGGGCCTTGGCAGGCTGCCGGCCTGGGTAGAAATAAAATCAGGAATGGTACTGTTGCCAGCAACCGCCGAAATGGCACTATTGCTGTCGTGCTCACCGCGCCGGCCAGTTTTTGAGACAAAGACGAAAAAGGCGCCTTGCCGCGCGCCGCCACCATGGCCATCCCGATGATATTTCGATTGGCGTACCGCCCGATTTTGCCCCTCGCAGTCTGTATCCGGACCTGTGGATGGGCACGAGAACAGGACGTTGTTGCGCCAGCGGCATACTTTCACTGTAAGGAGAGCAGCGTCAAAATAGTGTCAAAAACCGGTGCAGACTGGACAGCCCCGCATCACCGCGTCTGGCCTGTCAGTAGCAATGAACAGACCACGCTACGGCTGAACTCAAGTGCTTCTCCGCGAAACCGATGGGTTGTTGCGCGGCGGGTGGCCGTCCCGAGGTGCCACCCGACGTTGAACGCGGGGATGCATCAGCGAGGGATTTCCGCGAGTCTGGGGAGCAAAGCGCACTGAAGCGAATTCGACAGTGACGACCAGACGTCAACGTGTGCTTTTTTCTCAATGATCTTCGGCTTGGCGAGTTGGTTATCCTGGGCCAATATCCTGAGCCAGAAGCCTCTTACCGAGCTTCGGGAACAAAGGTCAGGCCATGCAGACCGCCGAATTCGCGTGTTCCCCCATTTGGCATTCTGCGTGCTGCCCGGCTCGGTACACTTGGGATTATTGCAAGCTCGTTGCCGGGATTCAGACTGAGGAGCAAAGGGATTGCCCATGGCGAAAGTGTTTTTGACAGGCGTCGAAGAGTCGGTTGCGAAGTCCCTTCGGCGGGTGCTCGCGATTGAAAACCATCAGATCGAAGACAGATCGAGTGCTTCGCCGATCGACGATTTTCTTGACGCCGACATCGTTTTCGCCGGTGGCGGCGCCAAGCGATACTTGCCCCTGCTTCTGGGCATCAGGCAAGCGAGGCCCGCGCTGGCATTCGTTGTGGTGACGCGAATCCCCGAAACTTCCGAATGGCTGGACGCGTTGGAGGCAGGCGCAACCGACTACTGTGCGGCGCCGATCGAATCGTGCCGGATCAAATGGGTTATGGAATCGGCGCTCCGGCGCGCCAGGAGCATAGCGGCTTAAGGGCCGTCCCATCGGGATGTACACGCCGGGTTGGCTTCGTAATAGCGCCTCTGCTCGGAGCGCGATTTCATCGCTTGGACAAGCTGGTGGCCGGTGAAATCCTCCTACGGTTGATTGTGTCGGCAATGCGATAGTCTTCCGGATCGAAGCCGCGGGCGTAAAACCATATGCAGAAGCGCCACCACACGATCATTCCTCAGCCCCCCTGGTATTGCGATCCTTCACGATCCCCTTCATTTCGATGGCAGTCAAGTAGCTATTCCGGCCAGCATTTCTCTGACTTTGCCTACAAGTTCAGCTGCGGTAAACGGCTTGGGGAAAATCTGAAATCTGTGAAGGGTTTCCCGATTCGTGAGGTCAGGATCGTCGGGAATGCCACCCACTAACAGAACGGGAATGCCTGGAAGCGATGCCCGCACGTAAACGGCAGCGTCATGTCCCGGGGTGTCCTCCAGGTAGTGGCGGACCATCAGCAGATCCGGAGTGCAGCGCTTCAGCCAATCCATCGCGCCGCTCAGATCGTCGGCGCTCAGAACGAGATATCCCGCGGATTCCAGTGCCCTGGAGATGACATTGCGGATTACCGGCTCGGACGCCAGAAGCAGAATTGTAGCGGTCATGGGTTCGCCATATTTGGAGGTGTCACACGCTCAGGACAGGAATGCGCGACTCCCGAATGATCCCGTAGCCTTCGCCGTTGTCGCCCAGGTGACTGCGCCCGGGAATGTGTCCGATGACCAGGACATCGGCTTTCGTCCGCTCGGCCGCCCGGTTCAACAGCTCCGGGACATTACCGCTGTCGATGATGACTTCGGCGTGGGTGCCGACGTCCCGCTGAAGCTTGCCGATCTCCTCGGCCGCGAAGCCTACAATCGTCTTCCTCCACTCTGCGTCGACGTGGGATCCGCCGGGGCCGTAGAACTCCACGCTGGACGTGATGTGGACGAGCGTAAGCGTCGCATCGACGGCCGCGGCCATCTCGGCGGCCAGCGACACGGTATGGCGGGTGTGCCCATTCAGTTCCACCGAACAGAGGATTCGACGAATCGAGAACTCGCCTGCCGGCGCCTCTTCAAGGTGGGCGCCGGTCCAGACTGGGCACTGGGTTTCGTGCAGTACCTTCGCGGTTACCGATCCCAGCAGCAGGGGGTAGAACGCCCCAACGTCGTGGGTCGCCATAACGATCAGGTCGGCGTTCCGGGTGCGAGCCGCCTCGGCGATTTCGCGGGCCGGGTCGCCTCTGAGCAACAAGCGTGTGACCGCAATCCCATCGAACTCCGGCAGCAGCGCCTGTTCCAGATCTTTCTGCGCCCTTTGGACGATGTGCGCGTGCAGATCCCGCGCCGTGATCTCGTGCCCGCTCTCGAACCAGCCGGCGGGATAGCTGAACGGCGTGACCACATGCAGCAGGATGATCTCGGCATGAAAGCGGCGCGCCAACCACGCAGCCTGGCACATGAGGTGTCGCGAGTTACCAGTGGATGTATCCGTCAACGCTACAGGAACAAGAATTTTATGAATGTCGAGCACTACGCCGCCTGCTTTCGCGCCAGAAATATCGCGCTGGAGCGTGCTTCGAGGCTCCAGGGCTTTGAACTATTCACAGCCGGTTCCTCTCCCGCGGTGAACAAGTCGTGCGGCGCGGAACGCGATGTATCGGCCGCCAGATGCCAGCAGAATCCCTGCGACGGTGGAGGGAGAGCAAAGTCGGCTCCATTGGTGCCGGCATTGAACGTCATGAGAAGCGAAACCTGCCCATTTTCCCGGATCACGCAAGCGAGAGCTTTTTCGTTCGGGTCAAACCAGTGCGGCGGTTCCCCGGCCGGGTTCAGCCACTGGATTTCGGCAGCCGTGTAGAATTTTTCCTCGCTCAGTACCGGATGCGCATGGCGAAAAGCGATCATACCGCGGGCAAACCGGTAGATCTCCCGATGCCGATCAAGGTAAGTCCAGTCAAACCAGCTTATGTCGTTGTCCTGACACCAGGCATTGTTGTTCCCGCGCTGCGTTCGCCGGAATTCGTCGCCGCCGAGCAACATGGGCACGCCGCGCGAGGCCAGCAGCGTCAGAAAGAAGTTCTTGATTTGCCTTTTCCTTACCGCCTCGATTCCGGCATCCGCCGTGTCGCCTTCAGCCCCATAGTTTTCACTGAAGTTATCGCTGGTTCCGTCATGATTGTTCTCTCCGTTTGCCTGATTGTGCTTGTAGCGATAGCTGACCAGGTCGTTCAGAGTAAAGCCATCGTGGCAGGTGATGAAATTGATACTGCCTTCCGGTCCCTTGCCGGACCTTGCATAGATATCGGCACTTCCGCAGATGCGGCTGGCGAACAAGCCGAGCATCCCGTCATCGCCGCGCCAGAAACGCCGGACATCATCCCGGTACCGGCCGTTCCACTCCGCCCAGCGCTGTCTTGAAAAGCTACCTACCTGGTAAGCGCCCGCAGCGTCCCACGCTTCCGCGATGAGTTTCACGTCTCTCAGGATCGGATCCTCCGCAATCCGTTCGAGAAGAGGCGCATCGGCCAGCAACTTGCCGTTCTCGTCCCGGCCAAGAACAGATGCCAGATCGAAGCGGAATCCGTCGACATGCATTTCCACCACCCAATAACGGAGGGCGGCCAAAATGTGGTCCCGTACTACGGGGTGGTTGGCGTTGATGGTATTGCCTGTTCCCGTAAAGTCTCTGTAGTAGCGTTTGTCGCCCGCCAGCGTGTAAAAGATCGCGTTATCCATGCCGCGGAAACACAATGTCGGCCCGAGTTCATTTCCCTCGCCAGTGTGATTGAAGACGACATCCAGAATCACTTCGATGCCCGCGCCGTGAAAAGCCTGGACCATTTCCTTAAACTCGAGCTTTTGCTGCCCCAACCCTCCCGAACTGCTGTAGGAGGCTTTAGGCGCGAAGAAAACCACCGGATTATATCCCCAGTAATCCCCGATTGGCGTGCCAGTCGGCGAATGCGCGAGCGTCCCAGGGTTTTCGTTGAACTCCTGCACAGGCATGAGTTCAACGGCGGTCACCCCCAAATCCTTGAGACAGGGGATCTTTTCCACCAGGCCGCGGTACGTGCCGGGATTCTGCACACCGGAACTCGAATGAACCGTGAAACCGCGGACGTGGGTTTCATAGATCACTGTCTTCGACCAGGGATGTCGGGGCGGCTGGTCCTCGTCCCAGTTAAAATGCTCGTGGGTGAATATGCATTTCGGCATGGCCGCGGCATCGTCCACCTTCGAACAGGACAGGTCTCGTTCTGGCGCCGAAGGATCGTACCCAAGAGCCTTGCCGAAATCCCAGTGGACTAACCGAGAGATTGCCGTGGCAAACGGATCCAGCAGGAGCCTCGAGAAATTGAACCGTTGCCCTTCGCCGGGCAGGTAAGGACCATCCACGCGGTAAGCATAGAGTTGACCGGGCCGAATCCCGGCAACCCAGACGTGCCACACATCGCCGGTCCTGTTGCGCACCGGATCGAGGTCGATGTGTCTCGAAGGAGTTTGATCGTCCGGGTGATCGAATAACTCCAGACGCACCCGCGTCGCGTGGCGGCTGAAGAATGCAAAATTGCCCCCGTTCTCCTGTTGAAAAGTACCCAGTGGCAAAGCCGAACCCACGCGAACGCCGGTTCGGTCGGAGACGGCTTTCAGGTAATCGTGCAGCGGACGTTCGGGTGTATTCGTCGTCTTTGTCATCGACGCTGCCACAGGATTTGAGAGGCTTCAAGCGGAACAGCCGCACCGCGGAAATGCGGTACAACTCGGACTGTATAGTCGGCGGATGTGCGCGCCGCGGGCGCCTGCGCAGAGTAAATGTAGCCGGTCCCTTCCACTTGGCGGCCCCGCTTCATCTCCTGACGTACCGGAGCGCCGCCGCCGACTCCGTCGGCGTAAAGCTCGACTCCGACGGCATTCGGGTCCAACTCACCGGTAAAGACCTGAACCTCAAACGCATGATGCTCCCGATCGGTTTTGACCGTGACTTCACCGAGCCGTAAAACGCCCCATCGATCTTCCGTGGCTTGCTGCCAGTCGACCACTTGTTTGCCGACTGCGCCTTTGTCGCCGGCGCGCACGCGGTAAGCCGCCGCGGCTGGGATATAATGTTTCTCCGCGTATTCGAACACCGCGCGATTCGCTGAAAAGCGAGGAGTCAGCCGTGCCATGCTTTCGCGCATCCGCGCGACCCAAGCCACGGGAATGCCATCCTTGTCGCGGGTATAAAATTCCGGGATCACTTCGCGTTCGAGCAGACCGTACAATGCTTCCGCTTCGGCAGCGTCCCAAGCCGGGTCGGCGCCATGCTCCTGGCCGTCGCCCAATGCCCAGCCGATTTCCGGCTTGTATGCTTCGGCCCACCAGCCATCCAACTCGGACAGATTGATGCCGCCGTTGACGAGCACCTTCATGCCACTTGTCCCGCAAGCCTCCCAAGGGCGACGCGGAGTGTTGATCCAGACATCCACTCCCTGCACCAGGTGCTCGGTCAAGAGCATGTCGTAGTCGCTGAGAAAAATCGCGTGCGGACGCGTTTCGGGCTGTCGGATGAACTGGACCCACCTCTGAATCAAAGCCTGTCCCGCCTGGTCCGCCGGGTGCGCCTTTCCAGCGATAATGAGTTGCACTGGATGCTGCGAGTTGGTCAGTATGCGAAGCAGTCGCTCCTTATCATGCAGCAGCAGATCCGGTCTTTTGTAAGTTGCGAAGCGGCGTGCGAAGCCCAGCGTCAGAATATTCGGATCGAAGAGATGTCTGGCGCCTTCGACTGCTTCGGGTTTCGCGCCCGAGGCGGCCAATTGCACTGACAATCGTTCACGAGCGTATTCCACAAGAGACTTACTGGCGTCTGTGCGAAATTGCCATAGCTTCGTGTCCGAGATACGGCGAACATCCTGCTCCAGGTGTTCCGTTGTCCCGAGCCAGCGGTCTTTTCCACAAGCATCGGTCCACAACTTATCGGCTTGTGCCGAGTCCCACGTTGGCATATGGACGCCGTTGGTCACATATCCGACAGGGACTTCATCCTCCGGCCAGTTAGGGAAGAGAGGTTGAAAGATATGCCGGCTCACCTTTCCATGCAATCGACTCACGCCACTGACTGCACCGCACCCGCGAATTGCCAAATACGCCATGTTAAAAGGCTCCGAAGAGTCTTTCGGGTTCTCGCGGCCAAGAGCAAGTAAATCCTGAAGCGAAATGCCAAGCTTCTGCTGAACATATCCGCCAAGGTATTGCTCGATAAGGTCCGGAACGAAACGGTCAAAGCCGGCAGCCACCGCCGTGTGCGTTGTAAAAAGATTCCCGGCGCGCGTGGCAGCCAGTGCCACCTTAAAGGGCTGTCCCACCTTTTCCATGAAGTCGTGGGCGCGTTCGAGAACCGCGAATGCAGCGTGCCCTTCGTTCAGGTGACACACTTCCGGTTCGATCCCGAGAGCGCGAAGCAAACGCCATCCGCCTATCCCGAGCAGGATTTCCTGTTTGAGACGCAGTTCAGGGCCGCCGCCATAGAGTTCGCTCGTAATCCCCCGGTGTGCGGGAAAATTCGCAGCATCGTTACTGTCCAGGAGGTAAAGCTTCACTCTGCCAACCTGAACCTGCCAGGTGCGCAGCCAAACCGAGTATCCCGGCAACGTGATTTCCAGCCGCAACCATTCTCCGTTCGGATGACGTAGTGGCCTGATGGGCAACTGGCCGGGATCGTTATACGGGAAGAGTGCCTGTTGCGCGCCGTTCTTATCGATCTCCTGGCGAAAATAACCCTGCTGATAAAGCAAACCTACGCCCACCACGGGCACGCCGAGATCGCTGGCCGCCTTCAGTTGATCGCCCGCCACATTTCCGAGTCCGCCCGAGTAGATCGGCAGAGCTTCGCTCAACATAAACTCCATGCTGAAATAGGCGGCGCAGGTGAGGGATGTTTTCGAATGGTTCTTCTGAAACCAGGCAGCCGCTTCCGCCGCTTTCCGGCTGGCTTCTACCAAATCATCGACGTTCTTGCGGAAAACAGGGTCGGCAAGCACCCGTTTGATCTTGTCACGCGATGCCGTCTGCAAGACGACCCAGGGGTTGTTTGTGATCTCCCACAGTTTAGGATCAAGCTGCCGCCAAACTTCGTCGGTAGCGTGGTTCCACGACCAGCGCAAATTCAAAGCCAAATCCGCCAGAGAATCGAACCCGTCGATTCCAGCGGCTTGGTGAGCGTAGGGGGAGGCGACTGTCCTGGTTTGTTTGCTCATGATGGGCTCCGGGCTATCGGCAGCTTTACGGCTCGCGAGGTCGGTTGGTCCCGCACTACCATACGAAAAAACAGGCGCCGCCGCCTGGCTGGCGAATGCGCCCGGCCATCACCGCGCTCTCGCGAATCGGCGTCATGCTCTTGTGAACCACACCGGGTAGGTGCGGCTCGGGACCAGCGACCTCTTCGACTTCCACCGCGCCGTGCCGGTTCATGATATTTCCGGCGATTTCCACCTTCTCGTCCGAACCCGTGGCGAAAGCCAGTGCCCCTCCGCGCCGCAGGCCTTCGACGTACGCCCGCGCTTCGGATACTGTTGCCCCGATCCTCGTAAGTTCACGGTTCAAGTCCACTTCGAAATCGAGCCGGGGGAAGCTCATCACGCCCGTGACGTCGAAGCTCGTCGGCTCCCTCATGGTGCGAACTTCCTGGCGGGGAAAACCAAGGGCCTCGATCTCAAGAACCGCTGCGTCTACAAGTTGAGCATTCTCAAATAATCCAACTACAGTCTTCGGCATGAAACCTCCATCGGAACTCAAGCTTAGTATGCGGCGAGAAATATCAAAATGCCGTCAAAACAAGGCCGCAGAGCCGGGTAGAGCCGTCGCATCGTCTTCAATGCTTCCGTTTTTGACGGCATTTTGACGCGAGTTGCGCTAGCTTTCAGGCTGGGACGACGCTTGGAAACATCTGCGTCGACTCGCTAGCGGGCAGAGACGAAGAGGAGTTTGGGTGCCAACAGAGCCTGACGCGATGAATTTCAGTGAAGTTGACACGCGCAATCACCGCTGGGGGGTAATTCTGGCTGGAGGAGACGGAAAGCGATTACTCCCCCTGACGCGAAGAATCACCGGCGACGATCGACCCAAGCAGTTTTGCTCCGTGATGGGGGAGGAAACACTCCTGCAGCAGACTCAACGCCGGATTTCAGCGCTGGTACCGCCGCAGCGGACTTTGCTGGTATTGACGAGAACACATGAGGCTTTTTATGCCGATCAGGTCGCCGGAATTCCGCCTTCAGGAATGCTAATCCAGCCCTGCAATCGAGGTACGGCGCCCGCGATCATTTACAGTCTGCTGCATCTCCGTGAGATGGACCATGAGGGTATCGTTGCCTTCTTCCCCTCCGATCATCATTTTTCCGATGATGAGGCTTTCGCGCGCCACATGGAGTCGGCTTACGCCGCAGCCGCTTCTCTCCCTGAGCAGGTGATCCTGCTCGGTATTCCCCCTGACTCTCCGGAGGTCGAATATGGGTGGATCGAGCCTGGGGTCTCTATTGATGGCTTTGTGCCGAGTTCCGTTTTTCCCGTGAGCCGCTTCTGGGAGAAACCTCGTCAGAAACTTGCCACGACTCTGATGGCGCGAGGTTGTCTCTGGAACAGCTTCGTCATGGTTGGCCGTGTCAACGCTTTCCTGAGGCCAATTCGCCACACGCTTCCATCGCTGCTTGGCGCATTTGAATCGATCCGGTCATCGTTTTCGACTGCATCCGAGGAAAAGGAATTGCGCGCGCTTTACTCAGGTATTCCCGCGACCGGCTTTTCTCAGGACGTCATGTCGGTGCGACCCAGGGACCTCGCCGTCCTATGCGCCACGGGTCTTGGCTGGAGCGATCTCGGAGAACCTGGCCGTGTCCTCTCTGTACTCGAGAGCAAAGGCGTCAGGACAGAGTGGGGATTTAGTGCGGGTCGCCAACTCAGTCGGGCGGCGGGATAGCAAGGTGCCCGGCTGCGGACCGGAGCAGATGGAACCGTGACTCATACGCAGTTGGAAAGTCTCAGGCTGATGCTGCAAGCGCACGTCCAACGCGCGGAAATGTGTCCAGCGCAGGTGCGCCTGATGAGAGCGGCGCTCGACCGAATCGCTTCCGGGAGCTATGGTCATTGTGCCTGGTGCTATGGCGAGATCGGTATGGTCAGGTTGAAAGCATTGCCGCACGCCGTTTTTTGCATTCCGTGCCGGGAAGACACGTTCCGCCACCGCGACTCAGGCAACGTGGGCATCCGGAGATTCATCGAGGAAGGCGGAAATAATGTGTGCTACTCGCTTAATGGCATTCAACCGTGCCGAGGCCAGCTCGCAGGAGTGACACCCGACAGGAAAACAACGCCAAAAACTTCGGCGGAGACGGCTCGTAAAGAGACGTTCCACCGTGCAATCGGCTACCTCGTCCACGGTTTCCTGTTTGGTGTCCGTAACTGGTAATGAGACACTTCAGCGCCAAACTCAGCGCAGGATTTCCGTGCCGGCGCCGAGGCGACGGGTCGGCTGATTCCCTCGACTTCGCTGCACTTGGCGTGAATATGCGGTCTCTAGCCTTCTTCAGTTGCGGGCCATGACTCAAAACCGGACATTTTCGGCATCTTTACGTGCGATACCAGCAAATCGATTTTCCCGGCGGGTGGCCCGGCGACCTGTTGACATCCGACGGCTTATGGCATGATCTCGCCGCCGTCACGTTCGGCCAGCCGCAGTGGTCCATGGAAAGTTACAACACTTCCGTTCCCCCCACTGGTAACACCGTGCTCTGATCAGGGTGTCCGTCGATAATGCCGATGGATAGCAGCCGCGAAAGCGGGATTGCCCATATCCGGCCACATATCTTTATTGAACCCTGGCGCGTTTTCGAGGGTCTTCCGGTCGATATCCAGGACGAACGACTCAATCAGCGCCTTTTCATCGATCCGCAATACATCCCACGGCACCGCGAACAGCTTGTCCTCGATGCCGAGGAATCCCCCAAATGCAAGGACAGCATAAACGACACGTCCGGATGGAATATCGATCATGATCTGCTCGATGTGCCCGAGGTCCTCGCCTGCGCTGTTGCGGACGGGGTCTCCCGTCAGCATCGAGGCGGCCCGGACACGCCGCCGTGTCGTATCCTTCATTTCGTCAAGTGCGGTACACACTTCCGATGTGTCGCCAGTTTCGCTCAGTGCGGTATTTGTCTGCGAAAATGTCATGCTCGTTTCTCCTTCTTGATCTCGATTAGCCTGAGGCCCGCTGATACATCGGATGGGTCGAAACGAACATTGAGAACCGATTCGACCGGGACGCCGATCATGGTGCCTCTTGTCGCTGTTACTCGAAAGTCCCAGTTCAGTATGAAGCCGGACATGTCAAAACGCCGTCAAAACAGGAATTCACCAAATCGTCAATGACTTAGCTTGGCGGTCCGCTTCGATAGGGTGTGCACTGGCATTACCGCTCAACTTCTCCAACGGGTCTTCATATTCTCCTTTTGATCGACATCGGGGCAGTCTCCTGCTCCGACGTTGGCTAATCTCCGTTCAGAGTGCCCGCTGGTCAGCCACATGGGTGGATTCAAATGGCTAACGAAAAGGGCGCGCGTCATATGGAATCGTCTTTTTGACACGGTTTTGACCTTTTACCGGTTACTGTGGTGGTGTGAGTATTGAAGTGAATGGCTTCTGCCCAAACACGTTAGTGGGCGCGAAAAAGAAGGATTAGATGCTACGAAAAGCCAAAGATCTAAACGGCTACAAACTGGATGCCCGCGACGGGGAGATCGGCAAAGTCAAGGAGTTCTACTTTGATGACCAGAGTTGGACAATTCGATATCTCGTTGCCGATACAGGAGGATGGCTGGACGGCCGACAGGTTCTCATTTCACCTTACACGCTGGATCCTGCTAATGATGGTCGCAAGGTCATACCAGTCGACCTGACCAAAACTCAGATCGAGAAAAGCCCGGCTCTCGCGACCCACAGACCGGTCTCGCGGCAGTATGAGGGAGATTATTACTCTTATTACGGCTGGCCAGGGTACTGGGGCGGGCCGTATGCATGGGGACTAAGTGGTTACCCTATGCGCGGGCAGGACCGATGGTCCGAAGCTTCTCGTCGCGAGGAAAACGAGAATCCTCATCTGCGCAGCACGGAGGACGTGACTGGCCGGGACATCCAGGCCCAGGACGGATAGATCGGCCACGTCGGGAACTTTGTCATCGATGACGAGACGTGGACAATTCGCTACTTGATTGTCGATACGCAAAACTGGTGGCCGGGGAAAAAAGTTCTGATCTCGACGCAATGGATTGAACGAATCAGTTGGGAGGAGTCAAAGGTTT
>Ga0181521_10007013_pt1 | contig 11979 bp, 8 predicted proteins | sample PEATcosm2014_Bin_32_FD_119764 | JGI IMG/M metagenome (GOLD analysis project Ga0181521, IMG submission 119764) | Peatland microbial communities from MTU Mesocosm Facility, Houghton, MI, USA - PEATcosm2014_Bin02_60_metaG | ecosystem: Environmental > Terrestrial > Soil > Wetlands > Peat | place... | reverse complement strand
CCACGTCGTGATGCGGACTCTGTTCTTGCTGATGCCGACTGCTCTCAGCCGATGCAGCTTCGTTCGTGTGACCAGGTTGAGTTGCCTCTTCACCAACTTCAGCCTGGGCAGAGCCGGAAGCCTGCGGCCCAATAATCGGAGGCTCATCCGTCTGCTGGAAAGTTTGCGTTTGATCTGCCTCGTGCTGTTCAACGGGAGCAGCGATTTCAGCATTCGCCGTTTTGCGGCGCCAGCCCCAGCGTCGCTTGGACCGAGGTGGTTGTTCTTCTTCGCTCACAGGAACAGCCCCGACTTGCTCGGATTCGACCGCCGAAGGTGCCTCTCTGTGCTCCGGCTCGGCAACGGAATAGCCCTGATCGAGATGAGTTGCCTCTTCCTGAACCTCCTCGACAACTTGAGCCTCGGTCCCAGCCGTCGCGGAAGTCGCAATCTCCTCGGACGCGATGGCGGCAACGTCGTTCGCACTCTGCTGCGGCTCGGCTGCGGCCTGAGGCAGGTTACGGTATTTGGAAATCGACTCTCCGGGCAGGATGATGGGCGTGTATCCGGCGGGAGGTCCAGAGCTGGAACGGGGGCGCGCTTCGACCCTAGGCACCGGCTCTTCCGCCGGCTCGACAGGCGTCGGCGTCGGCTTGGGTCGGTCTTGCTCGAACCCGCTGCCGCGGCGACCGCCGCGACGGCGCCGTCGTCCACGCCAGCGGCGAGCCCCGTCGCCGTCCTCGCGGTCTCCCGTAGTTGCAGATTCGTCTTCCTCCGTCGTGGCCTGCTCCTGGTCATCAGCAGCAAACTCCGCCGAAACGTCTACGTCTTCTTCTTCCGCACCTGCAGGTCCCGTAATGACGGTCTGCGTTTCGACTCGCGGTGCTTGCTGCGCCGCTGGCGGCTTGTCCAATTCGATGGTGCCGTGCGGAGTAGGAATCTCGCCAAACTCCTCGTCCTCTTCGTCGCCCGAAAGCTCGAGGAAGTCGGAAACATAGAGGAAGGCGTCGCGCTCCAGGCCAATGTCGACAAATGCGGACTGCATGCCGGGCAGCACGCGCGTGACGCGGCCTTTGTAGATGGATCCTGCCAAGGTGTATTCGTTTTCCCGCTCGAAGAAAACTTCGGCGAGCTGGTCGTCCTCCATCAATGCCACTTTGGTTTCGTGCGGCGTTGAGGACACGTAAAGTTCTTTGTTCATGGATGCTCCGGCGAAACCGGACGCAGGCGAGGAGGGACGGGAATACTGTACGGGCGGCTAGGCTAGGGACGCAGCGGCACTTTCGTCCGGATGCGAACCTGACCTGATTCGTAACACAACAGTTTGAGGAATCTTAAGCACCGTATAAAGCGCGTCGCGCAAGGTTTGTGGCGTCACACTCGGCTGATTTTTGACACCCCCGGCAAGCGCCGGTTTGCGCTTGCTGGGGCTGTTAGCCGAGGGGCCGTTTCCCGCCCCGAACAACGTGCTCTGCAATCCTGTCCGGCCTGAATCTCCTTGCGGCCGGCTATGCCCTCGTACGTGAGGGCTAGCGTAATTTTTGGCATCCTTCGGAAACCAGAGCTTTCGTTGTCATGGTCTCCCGGCGGATGCGGCCGGCTGTTTTCTGCTCGCGCCTCAATGGCGCACGTAACCACAAATCTCGTTGACCGTTAGTTCACAAACCGGCGCATACGAATGTTCATCACGATACCCAGCGCCAGGAATATGAACAGTACTGACGATCCCCCGTAACTCATTAACGGCAAGGGAATGCCCGTGACCGGCATGAACCCAACTACCATTCCGACGTTGACGAGGAGATGGAATGCGAGAACCGCAACCACACCCATGACCACGAAGGTTCCAGCCCGGTCGGGGGCCGTCTGAGCGTTCTGGATCAGACGCATCAGCACTATGAAGTATAGCAGGAGTACGCCCATCGCGCCTATGAAGCCGTGTTCCTCGGCGAAGGCGGCAAAGATGAAGTCGGTGTGCGGCACTGGCAGAAACTGCCCTTGTGTCTGGCTGCCATGCGCGGTGCCTTTGCCAAAGATGCCACCCGAACCCACTGCAACCAGCGACTGAAGCACCTGGTATCCGCGGCCTTGCGAGTCCGCTTCCGGCTGCATGAAGCTGGTCAGGCGATCACGCTGATAGGGCTTCAGGACATGCCACGCCACCGGCGCCAGCAGCGCTCCGATCACCACGATCACCAAGGCGTGCTTGGCCTTCATTCCGCCCAGAAACAATCCCATGATGGCGATCGGCAGATAGGTAAGTGCGGTGCCGAGATCGGGCTGCACCAGCACCATCAACATGGGAACGCCGACCAGCGCTCCCGCCTTGACGATGTCTTGCGCCGTACATTCCGACTTCGTGTCGGCGAAGTATTTCGCCATCGCGAGGATCAGGACCAGTTTGACCCACTCCGACGGCTGGAAGTGGAAGGAGCCCACCTGTACCCAGCGGCGCGCGCCGAGATACTTCTTGCCGAACAATTCGACGGCGAGCAGCGATGCGATAGAAAGCAAGTACAGCAGGGGCACGCGCTCCAGCAACGCCTGGTAGTTGAGCACGCTCACTATGAACATCAGCGCCACGCCGCCCAGGATCCAGTACACCTGCTTCAGGTGCACGCCAGCGAACTTCGTGCTGAGCGTCGCGCTGTAGATCTCCACCACGCCCAAGGCGCAGATGAGCAGCACCAGCACCAGCAGCACCCAATCGAAATCACGGAAAGAAACGTAGCGGCTCACGGCCGCCTCCCCGGAACAGCCACAGCAGGAGGGGAGACAGGAGTGATCGTGTCCTGCGTCTTCTTTTTGGCGGGGACCTGTTGCGCGGGCCGTGCCCCTGGTTTTGCGTCAGCAGGCTGCGGCTCCGACGGAGTGGGACTTGCAGCTTCCGGATGCGCCATCTCCGCATGAGACTCAGTTGCTTCCAGGTCGGCCTGCGGGATTGGCTTTTCGTCGGCCTCGACTCCCGGAGCAGCGCTCACCGGCCTGACGGAAGCGTCAGCCGGGACCGCAAAGCGTCCAGCTTGCAGCTTGTCAGGATTCTTGGAATCGCCTTCGTGCCACACGGCGGCAACCTCAGCCTGTTTGTTCCCCGTTGCAGGCGGGTTGGCTTTGGCGACGTTGGTCTGAACGCTGCGTTGCTTTGCAACATAGGCCGCGATGACCTTGGCTGCCACGCGCGCGGCCAGCGCTCCGTGCTCGCCGCCTTCAAACAGGCAGGCGACAACAATCTCCGGATTGCGGCGGGGCGTGACGCCCACAAACCAGCCGTTGTCTTTGTAGTTCTTGCCTTCAGCTCCGAGCCGTTTCTTCAGGTCGTTGGAGATGGTCTGTGCGCTGCCGGTCTTGCCGGCAAAGTCGATGCCGGGTAACCGCGCGCTCCCGGCAGTTCCCATCGGAGAAACGACGTTCGCCATGGCATCGGTGATGGTGGTCCAATTGTCCTGATCGAGCGCAAACTTGACCTTGTCGGTGTAGGCCGAGACCTGCTTGAATCCTGGCGGGAACTGATCGGGGAAGGCCACGTGCGGATGGACTAGCACGCCGCCGCTGGTAATGGCGCCGACCGCACGAGCGAGCTGAATTGGCGTGGTCGCGACAGCGCCCTGACCAATTCCCACCGAAATCGTCTCGCCGGCATACCACTTCTGCTTGAAGTTCCTGATCTTCCATTCTTCCGATGGCATCACTCCGGAAACTTCCTGCGGCAGGTCGATGCCGGTCTTCTGCCCAAGTCCGAGCATGGTGGCATACTTGGCGATGCGCTCGATGCCCAGCTTCTCGGCGAGTGTGTAGAAGTACGAATCACAGGACTGGTAGATCGCTTTGCTGATGCCGACCGTGCCGTGCGATCCGTGGGTGGAGGCGATCCAGCACTTGAAGAAACGTCCATAGAACGTCTTGCCGCCGCCGCAGTTGATCACCAGTTTCTGCGCGATGTTCTCCTGCAGACCTGCGGTCGCCATGATGACCTTGAAGACCGAGCCGGGCGCGAGCTGCGCCTGAATGGCCTTATTGAGCAGCGGCTTGCCGGGATCGGTCATCAGCGCGTTCCATTCGTCACGCGTAATGTGCACCGCGAACTCGTTGGGATCGAACGCCGGACGGCTGACCATCGCCAGAATTTCACCGTTGCGCGGATCCATGGCAACGATTGCGCCGGGTTTCCCCTCCAGCGCCTCTTCCGCGGCAATCTGCAAATCGAGGTCAATCGTTAGCTTCAATTGCTTGCCGGGAACCGCCTGCACGTCGCTGAGCGTGCCAACTTCCTTGCCGCGGCTGTTGACCAGCACCTGGCGCGAGCCGTTCTTGCCCATCAGCACATCGTTGTAGTACTGCTCGACGCCGGACATGCCGACGATGTCGCCCGGACTGTACAACTCCCATTGCGGCTGCGTGAGCATGTCTTCGCTGACCTGCCCCACGTAGCCGATGACGTGCGCCATAAAACCGTTTTTCGGATACAAGCGCCGGTGAACGGTGATCATCTCCAGTTCGGGCAGTTCCGCGCGATGCGATTCGATGAAGGCCAGTTCGTCCGGCGTGATGTCGTCTTTCAGGAACAGAGGCTGATAGCTGGGAACCGCAGCCATGCGCTTCAGGCGGGAGCGTACCTCATCAGGGGGAATGTGAAGACCGGCCGCAATCTTGTCTGCATCGGCGTCCAGGTCCCGCTTCTGATCGCGCAGAAGAAGCACGGAGAACGACGGGTAGTTGTCAACGATTATGCGGCCTTCGCGGTCGAGGATCTTGCCGCGCGGCGCCAGGATCGGGACCTGCTTGATGCGGTTCTGCTCGGCAAGAGTGTTGTAGTAGTCGTTGCGCGCGACTTGCAGGCGCCACAACCCGAAGGCAAGCACCAAAAAAATCCCCAGCAGGATGTACTGCACTGCGGTGAGGCGGAGCTGAGAGACTTTTTCCTCGCGACCTAACATCAGGAACTACATCTTTCCGGGGTCGTACAGGTTGCACCCTTTGCACCTGGCGCCAAGAGAGCTACTTGGCTGCAGGCAGTTCTCGACCAAAAGATCAACTTGGGACGAAATGGGACGGAGCAGAGCTCGCTTGTATTGTAGCCCGATTCCGCGGCGGAGAGGAGCGAGACAGCGGGGGAAGCCAGGCAATCAACCTCTACCTTTGCTTGAATCTATCCAACAACTTGTAGACGAAGATCCCGATTACGGCGTTGGCTAGGGCGGAGATCGCGGTGTGGCTCCAGCTCCATTGCAACCCCTGGCGCAATAGGCCATGTCCCACACCGTAGTACACGCCCTGATGGATGGCGAAGAAGAAGAACGTGATCAGGAAGCGCGAACCCGGGTTGTCGACGTCAATCTTCACTCCCAACGACGATGCCAGGTATCCGATGATGGTCAGGGCAATGCCATACATCCCTAAAGGATGATTGGAGCCGGGGCCAGCGAACAGGTCCTGTACCAGTCCGATAACGCAGCCGGTGAGGCACCCGCTGATTGGGTTGCGCCGGGCTGTAGCGAAGAAGATGGTGACCATGAAGGGCAAATCGACAATCGGCAGGAAAAGGACCTTTACCGGAATGAAGATCTGGATCAGAATTGCGACCAACGGGATGAAGACAATCGCCGCCCAACTGAATTGGTAAACCGAGACCTGCTCCCGGGATGTCAGGCTTCCGCGAAAGGGCATCACTCGAGTACTCATGGCTGCGGCGACGCTCCTGCGGGAGGAGTCGAGGGTCGCTCTGAAGGCACGTTCGGCGTTGATTCTGGCGTGGGCTTGACTTGCTTTTTCGCGGGCGGGGAAGCTTCGCCGTTATTTTGCGCTCCCGATTCGCCCGGCATCGACGCGGCCGGCGCCGCGTTATTTGACGGCTTCGCTGCTGTTCCCGCGGCGCGACCGTTCGCCGGAGTTGTCGCCTTCGGTTTCACCGTCCCGTTCGTTTCCGGGGTCGCTCCTGGCGCACCTGCATGAGGAGCGGCCACCGCTCCGGCGGGCTTATTTGGAATCGCGGTCCCGCCGACACCGGGCTTGTTCGCTCCAGTTCCTGCCGTCGCAGGATGAACGGCGGTGCCGGCTGCCGTTCCAGTTCCTGTTGCCGCCGGTGTGGTTCCAGCCGCCGCCGCGCTCGCCGGCTTGGCATTGCCCGCGGCATCAACTTCAGTCTTGTTGGGGACCGAAGGCAGACGCTCGGCGAGAATGTCGGAGGCGCGCAGCGGGCCGAGATCCTTGGCGTCAGGCATCTTCTCCGTGATCTTGGTGACCACCAGCACCTCTTCCAACTGATCGAGCCGCGCCGAAGGTACCACACGAATGTTGAGGAACAGGTCCTTGCCGGGCTCAACCGAAACAACTTTGCCCACCGGCAGGCCTTTGGGGAAGATGCGATCGCCGCCGCTGGTGATGACCTCCTCGCCAGGAACGACCTTTTCGTCGCTCATGATGTACTGCAGCGTAATAGCGCCATTGGCGGCGCCTTTCACAATGCCTTGCAACCGCGAGTCCTTCAGCGCCGCGCCCACCCCGCTGAATTGGTCATTGATGGGCAACACTTGCGACGAGTCAGGGAAGACCTGCGCGATTTTGCCCACAATGCCACTCGGGGTGATGACCGCCATGTCAGCGGTAAGGCCGTCGTTCGCGCCCTTGTCGATATAGAGCACGCGCGACTGGTCGCTGCCGCTGGTGCCGATGACCTGCGCCGCAACCGTCGAGTCTATGTATTGCTCTTTGAAGGCGAGCAGCGCCTGGATCCGCTGCGCCATGCGGGCGTCCTCACTCAGTCGCGCCTCCTCGATCTTCATCTGGCCGATTTCGGCGCGCAGTTCCCGGTTCTCGCGTCGCACTCCGTAAAGGTAAATGTACGTTGTCCAAAGTTTTTTCAACCACCGCTGGCTGTGGATGACGGTGCTCTCGATGGGAGTAACGGCGGAGACTGCCCACAGGCGGATGAGCCGAGTTTCGCCCTCGTGGCTTGGGCGGCGTACCTGTATAGCGAGGCCAATGATCTGCGCGAACAGGATGGCCGCCAGTACAAGCAGGTTTCTGTAGCGGCCGAGAAATGTATCCATACTATTGCCGGCGGTGAGGCCGGATTTAAACTTAGCTGTCATCCTGAGCGGAGGTTGGCGGGTCGCAGCGCGAGCCGCCAAATCGCAGTCGAAGGACCCCTATGATTGCGTGATCCTTCCGTTATAGGGGTGCTTCGACGCGCGTCGGCAGAACCGGCCAACGCTCGCTCAGCATGACACCGTTGGTTCGCGCGACATTCATAAGCATTCGTGCACCTAGTCAATCGATATCTTGCGCAGCAGCTTGAAGTCGCTCAACATCTTTCCCGTGCCCAGAACCACGCTGCACAACGGGTCGTCGGCAATCGAGACCGGCAAGCCGGTTTCTTCGCGGATGCGCTTGTCCAGGTTCTTCAGCAGCGCGCCGCCGCCGGTCAGCACGATGCCGCGGTCGCTGATGTCGGCCGACAACTCCGGCGGGGTGCGTTCCAGGGCCACCCGGATGGCGTTCATAATGGTCGACACGCACTCCGTCAACGACTCGCGAATCTCGCTGTCGTCGATGGTGATCGTCTTGGGCACGCCCTCGATCAGATTGCGTCCCTTGATCTCCATAGACAGCGGCTTCTCCAGCGGATAGCCCGAGCCAATCTCAATCTTGATTTGCTCCGCGGTGCGCTCCCCGATCAGCAGGTTGTACTTGCGCTTCAGGTAATTCATGATGGCTTCGTCCATCTGATTGCCCGCCACGCGCACCGAGCGCGAATACACAATACCGCTCAGCGAAATCACCGCGATGTCGGTGGTGCCGCCCCCGATATCGACCACCATGTTGCCGCTGGGCTCAGTGATGGGCAGCCCGGCGCCGATCGCGGCCACCATCGCCTGCTCCACCAGGTGAACTTCGCTGGCCTTGGCGCGATACGCCGAATCCATGACCGCGCGCTTTTCCACCTGCGTGATCTCCGACGGCACGCCGATGACGATGCGGGGATGCACCAGCATCTTGCGGTTGTGCGCCTTCTGGATGAAGTAGTTCAACATCTTTTCTGTGACTTTGAAGTCGGCAATCACGCCGTCTTTCATGGGCTTGATGGCGACGATGTTGCCCGGCGTGCGGCCCAGCATTTCCTTAGCCTCTTTGCCGACGGCTTCGACTTCGCCGGTATTCTTGTTGATGGCGACAATGGAGGGCTCGTTGACCACGATGCCCTTGCCGCGCGCATAGACAAGCGTGTTCGCGGTCCCCAGGTCGATGGCGAGATCGCTGGAAAACACGCTGAACAGGGAGCGCAGGTTTCCAAAGCGCGACGAGTTACTACTATAAAAGCCGTTGGATGACATTCCGTACTGGTTCTTTCTAATTTGGAGCGATGCTTACAGTTTATGCCACAAACCGCACAATGGCACTCAATCGAATGCCTTATTCGAGCAGATTCGAGGGTTGTGTTGCGGAAGAATAGGCCGGGCTGGACCCCGTCTGCGCGCGTTGGACCGCGCCGGGAAAAACCCCTCTTTTATTTACTCACTCCATGTGCAGACGGGCTTCGACTTTCGTCACCCGCTTGTCGATGTCGTTCACAATGCCGGTCAGCACATCGAGGCGCTGGTTCACGTCGCGGAACCTCTGATCAACCTCATTGCGGAACTGACTGACTTCGCTGCGGAACTGCAGCAATTGCCCGCTTAGGTCTCCGATGCGGCTGTTGTTGTTGAGCCACGCGGCGACGGTTACCAGAGACGGCAGCACTACTAGAACAGCCAACTGCCAGTTCGATAATTCAATGGCGGCTTGCATTGTTTTCGCTCGTACTGGATACGGAACTCCCTCACAGTCAGCCAACCCACTGTAACACTGGAAGTGGACCATTGGAATGTTATCCAACAGGTAAACAGTGCACGGGCTCCGGGCGATTCTTGCTCCGTAAACCACCACCAAAGGGCCGCTCATCCCAACCATGTGATGCGAAAGTTCCACAATCGCGGAGCCACCATCCTGCATCCATCATTGGGTGAAACTTTCCCCCCGGGGTGAAACGTGAAAGATCAAGCCAAATTGACCATCCTCCTATGCATCGGATTTGGAATGCTGTGCTGTGGAGCAGCCACTGCTTTCGCTTCCAGTTCCGCGACGCCAACGCCAGCCACGTCGGCCAAGGAAGGCCTGCCGATTCCATATCCCACCGATGTTCTTACTTATCACTACAACCTCTTCCGTCAGGGATCGACTATGCTGGAAACCACTCTGACGCCCAGCAATGTCAACTTCAACACCTTTGGCAAAATCAATTTCTTCACGACGGACGGCAAAGTCGATGCCCAGCCGCTCTTCGTGAACCGACAATTCATTGGCGGTAGTTTGAACGACACCGTGTATGTCGTTACTGAGAACGACAGCGTTTATGCCTTCAGTGCCAACTCCGGCCGGCAATTCTGGCGAGTCTCCGCGCTCGGCCAGGGAGAAACTCCCAGCGACGATCGTGGCTGCAGCCAGATCACACCGCAGATCGGTATCACCGACACTCCTGTAATCGACAAAGGAAATGGGCCTAACGGAGCCATCTACTTCGTGGCCATGAGCAAAGACTCTTCCGGCAACTACCACCAGCGGCTGCATGCGCTGGATCTAACATACGGAACTGAGTTGTTCGGCGGTCCGGTAGAAATCAACGCCATGTATCCCGGCACCGGTGATGGCAGCCAGAATGGTGAGGTCATCTTCAGTCCGGCATATTTCGCCGAACGCGCCGCGATTCTGGAATACGGCGGCACGCTCTACATCTCCTTCACATCCCATTGTGACGCCCGTCCCTACACGGGCTGGATCATGGCCTACAATTCCCGCACTCTGGCGCAGACCTCGGTGATTGACGTAACCCCCAATGCGTTTAAGGGTGCCATCTGGATGGCTGGCGGCGGGCTGGCGGCGGACTCCTCCGGCAACATCTACTTCCTGGATGGCAACGGTGTGTTCGACACCACTCTGAACTCGCAAGGCTTTCCCATCAACGGAGATTACGGAAATGCCTTCATGAAGCTCTCCAACTCTTCCGGCACCCTCACCGTGGCTGATTACTTCAACATGTACAACACGGTGCAGGAATCGGATGCCGATGAGGACCTCGGCTCCGGCGGAGTGATGGTATTGCCAGACCTTCTTGATAACAACGGTCAGGTGCATCATCTCGCCGTGGGCGCGGGCAAGGACACCAATATCTACGTTGTGAACCGCGACAATATGGGGAAGTTCAATCCCAACAATGACGACGCCATCTACCAGGAAATCGACGGCGTGCTGCCGGGCGGCGTCTGGTCCAGCCCCGCTTATTTCAACAACGTGGTGTATTACGGCGATCAGATCGACAACCTGAAGGCGTTCTCCATCTCCAACGCCTTGCTCTCCACCGCGCCAACTTCGCAGACCTCGAACCAGTTTCCTTATCCGGGGACGACCCCCACCGTCTCCGCCAATCAAACCTCCAACGCCATTGTCTGGGCGATAGCCAACACCAATCCCGCCGTCTTGTACGCCTACGATGCCACCAATCTGGCGCACGAGTTCTACGACAGCAATCAGGCAGGCTCGCGCGATCAGTTCGGTCCCGGAAACAAGTTCATCACGCCAGTCGTCGTCAACGGCAAGGTTTTTGTGGGAACGCAAACCGGAGTCGCGGTGTTTGGCTTGTTGCAGTAAGCGCAGGACCTCGCAGGAGCTGGCCTTCGCGCCAGCTCCTGATCTTCCAAGAATGCCAGCGATTCTCGCTGCGTAGTCGAAATTTTATTCGGCAACGCGGCCGGCACTTGCAACAAAACCAACTTCACTTGCTATAATCACTCGCTTGGGTGATGCACGTCACACCGGACTGTGGCAGCTGTCGCCTTACCCGCACGAAGCTGGGTCCCGATGGGGAATCGGAACCCGAACCCGCAGCGTGGAAAGCTTCACATAAATGGCCCAGATCTTTCATCGAAGTGCGAATACACTTGCGCGGCTCTCGATCATTGCGGTCGTAGTGGTCGTGTCGGTGTTGCTGTGGGCGGCCTTGGAGGTGCAGCGCTCGCCCTATGCCACCTATCAGGACGTCGCTCAGGCGCAACCCGTCCCTTTCAGCCATCAACATCACGTTGCGGGCGATGGCATCGATTGCCGTTATTGTCACACTTCGGTCGAAAGCTCCAGTTTTGCCGGCATTCCTCCTACCAAAACCTGCATGAACTGTCACTCGCAGATATGGACGAACGCTCCCATGCTGGAGCCGGTGCGCGAGAGCTTTCGCACCGGCAAGTCGCTGCTGTGGACGCGCGTGGACTATCTGCCCGACTTCGTTTATTTCGATCACAGTATTCATGTCAATAAGGGCGTGGGTTGCGCGAGCTGCCATGGGCCGGTAGACAAAATGCCGCTGACCTATGAGGCCAACTCGTTGCAGATGGAGTGGTGTTTGAACTGCCATCGCGCCCCGGAAAAGTTCCTGCGGCCGCGCGATCAAGTGTTCAACATGGCTTATCAGCAGCCCAGCTCCGATACTCCGGTGAAGTTCGACGGGACTGTCTTCACCGATCAGATTGCTTTAGGAAACGCGTTAAAGCATAGCTACAACATTCGCACTGTTGAGGACATTACCAGTTGCTCCACCTGTCACCGTTGAGCGCGATGCGCTTGATGGGCCGTGCGCTGAATTTGAAGAACGTTGGGTTTCGAGATCTGCGAGAAGATGGATAAAGAGAGCCTAGTTAGAATCGAATCGGTCTGTCCCGGCAAGATGGAGCTCGCTGAAGTGCGGGAGAAGCTTTCGCGCGCCAAGAGCGGTCCGCAATATTGGCGTAGCCTGGAAGAGCTGGCGCAAAGCGATGGCTTTTTCGAAATGCTGCACCGCGAATTTCCACGCCAGGCTTCGGTATGGCCGGAGAGCGCTTCGCGCCGCGACTTCCTGAAGCTGATGAGCGCTTCCATGGCCCTGGCCGGCCTCTCCGCCTGCGTCAAGATGCCGCTGGAGCCGATCGTCCCCTACGT
>Ga0181521_10007011_pt1 | contig 11981 bp, 9 predicted proteins | sample PEATcosm2014_Bin_32_FD_119764 | JGI IMG/M metagenome (GOLD analysis project Ga0181521, IMG submission 119764) | Peatland microbial communities from MTU Mesocosm Facility, Houghton, MI, USA - PEATcosm2014_Bin02_60_metaG | ecosystem: Environmental > Terrestrial > Soil > Wetlands > Peat | place... | reverse complement strand
CGGCACCCTCGATGGCGGCGAGCACGCGGGTCTCGCCCGGCGCGACCGTGATATACGGCGAGACCTTCCAGCCGCGCCCCAGCTCGCGCGCCGGACCCCTGCCTGGCTCCGGCACCGCCATCGCGCCCTTGCCCTTGTCTCCGGACGGATTCTCCGGGCTGATCGAGCGCGTTTCGGCACGCGACAGGCGCGCAAGGTTGCCGAGATGCATTCCGAGTCCGTTGAACGGCGGCGTGGTTGGCACTTTTTTCTCCTCCTGATTCGAGCTTTGTCGACACCGCGCCTTCACCCGGCGAACGACCTGCAAAGCAAGGTCGCTCGCCGACCTCTCCCGGTTCGCGGCTGCCTCCGGGCCGCAACCGCGGGAGAGGTATCTCTTGTTACGCAGTTACTTCGCAGACCACAAGGTCATGATCGGAAATGCGCCGGCTGAGGACCGACGCGCGCGGCGCGACGACCGCGGCGGAGCCGGCCACGGCGCGCAGGCCGCGTATCGCGATCCAGTCGAGCTTGGGCCGCATCACGGGCGGAACGATGCGAGTGAAAGTGAAGGTCGGTTTCAGCGCCACGTTCGCGCCGTCGATCGCGAAGCCGGCATCGCCGAGCCGCCCCAGGAGCGGCTCGTATCGCGCCGGATCGCGAAACCGCCGCGGCCGAAGCATCATCAGCGCCGCCACCTCTGCCAGCGCAAAAGAGTTCCACGCGATCGTGGTGGTGTTGAAATCGCCGCCGACCACGGCCGGATCGCCGGATGGAAACCCGGCCAGATATTCGTCCATTTGCCGCGCCCGGAATTGCGGCGAGCCGCCGCGGCTGAGATGCACGACCCCAACCTTGATCTCGCGCCCGCCAATCACGATCGAAGCTACGATTCCGGCGTGGCGATCGATCCGTCGGTGCGGGTTGTGCCGGTGCGGCAGCGCCGGGATCGGCGGGGTGGCGACGTCGATCAGCGGCTGGGCGGAGAGGATCGCGCAGCCTTTGAGCGATGCCATGCTCCCGTCGTGCGAGGACCTGTAGCCCCACGACGGGGCGAAGACAAAGCTCATCCCGAGGATCGAGGCCAGCTCGGCGGCGACCTCGCGGCGGCCCGACCATCGCGTGCGCCACGCTACCTCGCTGAGCAGAAGCACGCCGGCGCCGTCAAGCGGCGGGCGCTTCAGGCATGCCGCAATCGCTTCGACCTGTCCGCTGCCTCGCAGGTTCAGCGCCGCAACCTTGAGCGGAAACCGCACGCCGGCTGAGCGCCGATTCAAGACGGTCGGCTCGAACGCCACGCTCCCGATTGCGGCCGGAGCTGCCTCTGCTCGCTCGCCCATCGGCGCCCGCTTCAGCGCTGGCTACTCCCGCAACTCCGCCTCGACTTCCTCGATCGAGGTAATCGGGAGCGAGCAGGTCCGATCGCGACAGATGTACGCCGTAAGCTTGCCGTCGATCTGTGTCTTGCCGCGCGCCTGCTCCGGGAGAAAAGCGTCCGATTGGTTTTGCGGATCGATCCAGAACAGCGCGCGATTCGGAAGGTAGTGAAGCCCGATCCGTTCCGTCCATCGGGTGAATTCCGGCGCCGGGCGCGCGCCGATCGCGACGATCTCGGTCGGCCCACGCTCGTAGAGATCGATCGCCTCGAGCATATGCGCGAAGGAGAACGGCTGCTGCTCGATCAGATCCCTGAAAAGCCGGAGCGCGCGCTCGGCTTCGGCGAAGTAGCGCGCCTCGCCGGTGTAAGCGTGCATCCTGAGCAACGCCATCACGGCCGCGCTGTTGCCCGAGGGCGTAGAGCCGTCGAACACCGGCTTGGAGCGGGCGATCAGCGCTTCGTGATCGTCGGAGGTGAAAAAGAAGCCACCCTTTTCGCGGTCCAGAAAGCGCTCGAGGATTGCGTCCGTCAGCCGGCGCGCGTCAGCGAGGTGGGCCGGGTCGAGCGAGGCCTCGTAAGTATCTATGAGTCCGTTGACCATCAGGCCGTAATCCTCGAGGTAGGCGTTGAAGCGCGCGACGCCGTCTTTGAGCGAGCGCTTGAGCGCGCGCCCGTCCCACATCCGGGTCATCACGAATTGAGATGCGCGGCGCGCGGCCTCCAAATATCGCGGTTCGCCGAGTGCGCGATAGCCCTCAGCCAACGCGCCGATCATCATCCCGTTCCACGCCGACAGGATCTTGTCGTCGCGGCCCGGCTTGACGCGATGCTCGCGCGCGGCAAAGAGCTTGCGGCGAATCTCCGCGATCGCCTCGGTAATCTGGTCCTCGGACTTCTGGAACATCCGCGCCGCTTCGCCGGGTTCGATCGTGCGATGGAGGATGTTCTGTCCCTCGAAGTTGCCCTCTTCGGTGATGTCGAAGTATCGGCCCGCGATCTTCGCCAGATCGCCGCCGAGGATGCGATCGACCTCCGCCGGCGTCCAGACGAAAAACTTGCCCTCCTCGCCTTCGCTGTCGGCGTCCTGGGTGGAATAGAAGCCGCCGTCGGAGCTGGTCATCTCGCGAAGCACGTAGTCGAGGATCTCGCCCGCGACGCGCAGGAATTCGGGCTCGTTCAAGGCGCGGCCGGCGTCGAGGTAGAGCCGCGCGAGCTGGGCGTTGTCGTAGAGCATCTTCTCGAAATGCGGCACCAGCCAGCGATCGTCCACGCTGTAGCGATGGAATCCGCCGCCGATCTGATCGTAGATGCCGCCCTTGGCCATTTTGGTGAGCGTATGCCGGACCATCTCGGCCAGTCCGAAGTCACCCTCCGACTGGCTCACGCGCAGGAACAGGGAGAAGACGAAAGTGTTGGGGAACTTCGGCGCGCGGCCGATGCCGCCGTTGACGCTGTCGTAATGCTCGCCGAGCGCGCGCGCCGCAGCCTGCGGTAATCCGCGCCGGAGCTCGCCGCTGGCCGGCGTGTAATCCGCCATCGCGCCAAGCGCGGCGGTCAGCTTCTCCACATTGTGCTGAACTTCGTGCGCCTGCTTTTCATAGGCCTGCGCCGCGCCGAGCAGCACGCGCGGAAATCCCGGCATCCCGTGCCGATCCTCGGGCGGATAATAGGTGCCCCCGAAGAACGGCTTGCCGTCCGGGGTGAGGAACATCGTGAGCGGCCATCCACCGCGCCCGGTGATCAACTGGACGGCATCCATGTAGATTTGATCGAGGTCGGGCCGTTCCTCGCGATCGACCTTGATCGAGACGAAGTGTTCGTTCATCAGGCGCGCGATCGCTTCGTTCTCGAACGACTCGCGCTCCATCACGTGGCACCAATGACAAGCCGAGTAGCCGATCGAGAGCAGAATCGGCTTGTTCTCGGCCTTGGCCCGCGCGAGCGCCTCTTCTCCCCAGGCATACCAGTCAACCGGGTTGTAGGCGTGCTGCCGGAGGTAGGGACTCTGTTCGTTGATGAGCCGATTCGGCTTGCGCGCCTTGTCGTGCCCGGATTCGTCACTCATGAGTTTCTCGGCTTTCGCGGAGTGTTTCGACTTCGAGGCCTCGCCGCGCGCAAACGCGGGCGGCGCGGCACATTATAGCTTGTGGCGGGCGGGCGGCGCACGCGGCTAGAATTTCCGCCCGAGAGTGCAATCCGATGAGTGCAGTCATCGATGAGCCAGGCTCCGCCGGGAAGGCGCCCGCCTCGCGCGATGCGGGCAGGGCGCTGGCCGCCGGCGTGATGATCCTCGCAGCGATATTGTTTTTCGCCCGGCTCGGGGGGCGCGCGCTTTGGTCGTCGGAATTCCGATGGGCCGAAATCGCGCGCGAGATGCGCCTGACCGGCAATTACTTCTGGCCGACGATCAACGGCCGCCTCTATTACGACAAGCCGCTGGGCTCGTACTGGCTGGTGCTCTGGGCGGCCGATCTGACCGGCGCCTTGAACGAAGCTGCGGCGCGCATTCCGTGCGCGATCGCGGGGCTGGCCGCGGTGGGACTCCTGATGATCCTGGCGCGCCGGCTCTACGACCGGCGCACGGCGGCCCTGTCGGGCCTTATCCTCGCGACCTGCATGAGCTTCGTCTTCTTCTCGCGCACCGCGTCGGCGGACGTCGAAACTATCACCGGCGAATTGGCTGCCTTGCTGCTGTTCGTTTCGATGCGTGGGTCAATGCGCGGGCCGATGCGCGAGCGGTCCGGCGGATGGTGGGTCGTGTTGCTGTGGCTCTTGATGGCGCTGACCTCGCTCACCAAGGGATTGCTGGGCTTCGTGCTGCCGATCGTGGTGATCAGCGCGTACTCGTGCCTGGCTGAAGGTTGGCACCAATTCTACGACGGTGTGTCGATCGGATCGTTTTGGCAACGCGTGAATTGGCTGGTCGCGCGCAACCGATGGTTCTTTAACTGGAAGTCGATTCCCGCGATCGTGCTGGCCGGCGCCGTATACGCCGTGCCGTTTGCGATTTCATCGGCCAAGACCGGGTCGGGCGCGGGTTTCTACATGGTCTATCGCGAAAACGTGGTGCGCTTCTTTCATCCGTTCGACCATCGCGGGCCGGTCTACCTGTACGTCTACGTTATCTTCGCGTTGATGGCGCCGTGGTCGGCGCTGCTTCCGGCCGCGCTGGCCCAGGCGCATCGACGCCAGGACCATCCGGAAACCGACCGCTTCGCGCTGGTCTACTTCTGGGCGACTTTCGTCTTCTTCACGTTGTCGGGCTCGCGGCGGAGCTACTATATCCTGCCGATTCTGCCCGCCGGTGCGATGCTGATCGCGCGGCTGCTCGTCCAGCGCCAGGATCAAATCTCGCCGACGGCCGGCCGGCTGCTGAGGTTGGGATATTACGCGCTGGCGGCCACGATCGCGGCCGGCGCCGTGCTGCTGCTACCCGCCTGGATGCGCCCGGCTCAATGGCGGATTTATCCTCCGACGCCCGATCACGCGCTGTTCTGCCTGTTCTGGATCGCATGCGCGGCCGCGGTCATCTATGCGCTCAGGAATTTTCGGCCCGGCGCGATCGCTGCCTCACTCGGGATAGTCGCGTATCTCTCGATGACGTACCTGTATATCTTCGCGATGCCGGCTGCGGAGCAGTATCGGGGCGAGAAGCCGTTCGGTGAGCTGATAAGCCATCAGCTACGCGGCGATATGGCGGGGTTGGCCTTCTTTCGCGTCGAGGGCCCGGTCTTCTATATGGGCACTTCCAAACCGGTGCCGATGTACGACGATCCCGCGGCGTTGAAGAGCGCGATCGAGACCGGCGGCGTGCGATGGGTGGTCGCCCGCAAACGCGATGCTGACGATCTTGAGACGCTCGGCGTGCCAACGACTATCGTCGCGGCCGAGGCGACTTTCCCGTGGGAAGCCGAGGTCCGCAATAAGCAGGTCTTGCTGAGGGTCGGAACGGAGGGACGGCGCACGTAGCTAGCGCGCTGGAGGCCAGGCGAGGCTAACAGACAACCCCTCACCCGGCCCGTGGACGGGCCGGCCTCTCCCTGGTCAGGGAGAGGCATGGAGAGGCATTAGGAGGGGGCGGCGGTTACTGCGACGGGGTCTTGGATGCCGTCACGGCGCCGGCCGGTGGCGGCGTGGTCGGCACGGCGGCCGACGCAGGCGGAGGCGGAGGAGCCTCCACGACCGGATCACACGCGTAGTGGCCGATGATCCCGCCGAGCAGGAAGCCACCTGCGACTCCGGTGGTATCCGCGATTACCGCTTCGGTCTCGTTATCCTGATGACAGCAGTTGTCGAGTCCCTTGTAACCGCCGATTCCGATCCCGAGCGCGCCTCCGACAATGGTCCCGACCGCAGCCCCGCCAATGGCGCACATTCCGAGTGGCCGTCGCGGTTGATTGGCACAACCCATCACGGTAACGGCGCAGACCAGGGCCGCGAGGGTAACGCTCGCCGCAGAACACAAACTACCCGAGCGTAGCTTCATCGAAGCTCTTTGTCCTCCCGTTGCTATGAGCATCGCCAATTGCCCATTGCAGGCACTTTAGCGGCTCTTGCTACTTCCCACATTTCCAGAGGATTGTGCAAGAGCATTAGTAGCCGTGGGGACGGCCATGGAAGCCGCCAACCGCTAAACCGGTCAGATTTCGGGGGTAAAGAGGGGCCGCGATACCCGGATTTCGACGCGGAACCGGCTCCGATTCACCGTGCGGCAGAAGGCAAGCCGCCGGCCTGCACAGGTTCACAATCGCATCGGCATGACGACGTAGGTGAATCCCGAGTCGGCCGGGGTCGTGATTACGCCCGGGCTGACCTCGTCGGTTACGCCCAACGCGACCTCGGTTTCGGGAGGAATTACGCCCAACGCCTGGGTGACGTACGATGCGTTGAAGCCGATCGATACGTCCTCGCCTTTGAAGTCCACATCTATCGTATCGCTGGCTTCGCCCAGATCAGGACTGGTCGATGACACGGTCAGCGACCCGGCCGAGAACGCCAGTTTGACTCCGTGGAACCGCTCGTTGGAGAAAATCGCGACGCGTCTCACCGCGGCGAGGATCTCGTCGCGCGGCACCTTGATTTCATAGCGGCTGTGCTTCGGAGTCACGCCGCGATAGTCGGGGAATTCTCCTTCCACCAATCGCATCGAGATTTCCGTCGCGCCACGCTTGAGCCAGGCGAGCTGGCCGTCAAAGGTCAGCCTGGTTTCCGCGTCGCCCTCCAGATCGAGCAACTTACGAAGCTCGCCGACTCCCTTGCGCGGAATGATCACTCCGCCCTGGGTCGAAAAGTTTTTGATCTCGCGACGGATCATCGCCAGGCGATGGCCATCCGTCGCGACCATTATGACCATCCCGGGCTCAGGTGATTCGACGAAAACGCCGCTCAGGTTGTAGCGGGTCTCGTCGGGACTGACCGCGAAGAGCGTCTTGTCGATCATCGCGGCCAGCACTGACGCTGCGACGTCGAGGTCTGCCTTCACCGCCTTGCCGGCGGCCTGTCCCTTTTGCTCGCCCTGGCGCGGCATCGCGGGAAACTGACGCGGATCGAGCCCCATCATTTTGAAACGCGCGCGCCCGCATTTGATCTCGACCCAATCGCCGTCGAGAGATTTGAGTTGGACCTCGTCGCCGGCCGCTTCGCGAACTATCTCGAACAGCTTGCGTGCGTTCAGCGTGATGCTGCCGCTCTTGCCGGACTGGCATCCAATCGCGGTGCGGATTCCGACCTCGAGGTCGGTCGCGGCGAGCTGCAGACTGCCTGCGTTAAACTCCATCAGGACGTGGCCGAGAATCGGCACGGTGTTGCGGCGCTCGACGATTCCTTGCACCAGGGAAAGTCCGTTCACGAGCGAATTGCGATCGATAACCAGCTCCACGAAATCTGTGCTCCTGCTTCTTCTTTCTTTTATCTTTCTATAAATACAGCCGGATCAGTAGGCGCTGTGGAATTGTTCATGCTCGCGCCAAACGCCTGAAAAAACAAGAGAAGCTTCGCGCGGAAGACTGTCGGCAGCGGTCACGTTAAAAGCGCTCGCCTGCACCGCCACGCCGATCACTGTCGATAGGTCTGAAATTGTGCCCAGCTTGCTCACAGCTTAACAGGCGCCGTTCGGCACTCTCGGCGATCCGTTTCGCACTCCGGTGAGAGCGCGCTCGATCTTGTCGATCGAGAGCCGGAAGGCCGAATCGTTGGTCACTCTGCGCGAGATCAGGTTGTGGGCGTGAATCACGGTCGAATGATCGCGCGCGAAGTGGGTCCCGATAGTCGGAAAGGAGCTGTCGGTCAGCTTGCGGCACAGGTACATCGCGACCTGCCGGCAGAACGCGATGTGCTGCGTGCGCTTCTTCGACTTCAGATCGGTCAGCCGGATGTGAAAGAAATCGCTCACGGTTTTCTGGATCAGGTCGATATCGGGCTTGATCTGCTGATCGCAGATCAGGTCGCGGAGCGCCAGGCGGGTGAAGTCGACCGTGATCTCGGATTTGTGAATCGAAGCCAGCGCCGCCAGGCGGGTGAGGCATCCCTCCAGCTCGCGGACGTTCGACGAGACGTTCTGCGCGACGTACAGCGCAACCTCGGGCGGCAGGTTGATATTCTCGAGCGCTCCCTTCTTCTGGAGAATCGCGACCCGAGTCTCGAGGTCGGGCGGCGCGATGTCCGCGATCAGTCCCGACTCGAAGCGGTTGCGCAGCCGCTCCTCCAGCTCCGGGATCTCGCGCGGCACCTTGTCGGAGGTCAGCACGATCTGATGGCGATCGGTGTGGAGCGAGTTGAAAGTGTGGAAGAATTCCTCCTGGGTGCGCTCGCGTCCGGCCAGGAATTGAACGTCGTCGAGGATCAGCGCATCGACGCGGCGGAATTTCTCCCTGAACTCACCCATCTTGTCCCGCCGCAGCGAGCCGATCAGCTCGTTCATGAAGACTTCGGCGGGCATGAAGAGAATCTTGCGCTGACGCTCGCCGCCGCTCCACAGCAGATGCCCGATAGCGGTGGCGAGATGGGTCTTGCCGAGTCCTACGCCGCCATAGATGAAGAACGGGTTGTACTTTTCGCCCGGCTGATTCGCGACCGCCAGCGCGGCGGCGTGAGCGAACTGGTTCGACGAGCCGACCACGAACTCGTTGAACGTATAACGCGGGTTTAGTTGCGGATGGCGTTCGCGGCGCCCGCTTTCAGCGGGGGCAGCCGCTAGCGCGGCTGGCGCGGCTATCGTGGTCGGTGCCGCGGCCTGACGCGCCGTCGCTTCGCGGGCACGCTCGCCGAGCGTGAGCTTGACGTCGAGGGTCTCGCCGGCTTCAGCCGAGAGCGATTGGCGCAGGACCTCGAGATAGCGGTCGTTGACCCAGTCGCGAAAGAACTTGTTCGGGGCTGAAATGGTTGCGGTTTTTCCATGCAGCCCGAGGAAATTGAGCGGACCGATCCAGGTTTCGTACCCGACCTGACCCATTTCGTTGCGAAGGCGATCCGCCGCCTTCTGCCACAACCCAGTCATTTATTCCCTCCACTTGGGCCTCTCGCTCCGAGAGGTCCATGAACCGATTTGCAACGTCCTGCGCGATCAATGCACAATGTTGTCAACATCTGTGGATAAGAGCCTTTTCATTCGCTCCAGACGACATGAGCGCGATCTGATTCCCCAACCTATCAACTTTTCCGGCTCGCGAGCCGGCCTGATGCATCCTTGCCGAACGCAACGAACAGGCCGACTGGCCACGAGCATCAATCACGAACATGAACCCCCGATTCGTTCGCGCGCGAAAAAAAATTTGCTTCGTGCGCAGGATCGAATTCTGTGGTGAAGCAATTTGATAAGCTCTTTTGCGCGATCCCTCAAGCGCCGGTCGCGCGATTTTTCCAAGCGCGCGATTTCTTTGCAAAATGTTGAACAGAAAATTTCTTCCGTGATTTTCGATTTAGCCGATGATCCGCGTCGATCGGGCACACTGGCTCCAGGAGCTATCGCGCCGGTTTCAAATTTCAGTTCGTGCAAGCGATGAGCAGGTTTGCGCGCGCGCGATTTGACTGCGAGCACTCCGCGATGTTAGCACGCAACTGCCGAGCCGCGTGAAATGATCGAGAAAAAAAATTCTACCGCGCTCTTCGAGCGCGCGATCAAAAAAATTCCCGGCGCGGTGAACTCGCCGGTGCGCGCCTGGAGCGCGGTCGGCGGCGCACCGCTGTTCATCGAGCGCGCGTCAGGTGCCTACGTCTACGACAGCGACGGCAACCGTTGGCTTGATTACGTCGGCACCTGGGGGCCGGCGATCCTCGGTCACGCCGATCCGCGGGTGACCGCGGCGGTGGCCGAACAGGCAGCGAAGGGACTCAGTTTCGGCGCGCCGACGGCGCTCGAAGTCGAGCTCGCGGAAAAGATTAGCGCCGTCATCCCGGTTGCCGAAAAGGTCCGGCTCGTGAGCTCCGGCACCGAGGCGGGCATGACCGCGCTTAGGCTGGCACGCGCAGTCACGAAGCGTCCAAAGATACTGAAGTTCGACGGATGCTATCATGGGCACAGTGATCCGCTCCTGGTCCGGGCCGGTTCCGGCGCGATGACGCTGGGCGTGCCGGACAGCGCGGGAGTGCCCGCCGAGTTCGCCGCGCTGACGGTCGTTGCGCCCTATAACTCACTTGAGCACGTCGAGCGCGAATTTGCGGCGGCACCGGACGAAATCGCCGCAGTGATCGTTGAGCCGGTCGCCGCGAATATGGGTGTTGCGCTGCCCGCGCCGAATTTCCTCAGAGATCTCGGCAGGCTGGCGCATCGCCAAGGCGCGCTGCTGATCTGCGATGAAGTCATCACCGGATTTCGCCTGCGCTTCGGCGCAGCCTCAGAAATCTTCGGCGCCGAGCCCGACCTGATAATGCTGGGCAAAGTAATCGGCGGCGGGATGCCGATCGGCGCCGTGGCGGGCTCAGCCGGGATAATGGACCAGCTCGCGCCGGCGGGACCGGTCTATCAGGCCGGCACACTCTCCGGCAATCCGGTCTCGGTTCGCGCCGGATTGACGACCCTGGAGATTCTCGAAAAACCGGGCACTTACGAAAGGCTCGAGGCCGCTGGCGCGCGGCTCGAAGCCGGCCTGCTCGCCGCCCTGCGCGACGCCCGCCAAGCCGGATGCGTCAATCGCGCGGGCTCGTTGCTCACGATGTTTATCGGCGTCGAGCGGGTCTCCAATGCCGACGACGCGCGCCGCTCCGACCTCGCAAAGTTCGCGCGCTTTTTCCACGCGATGATCGAGCGGGGCATCTACCTCCCGCCCTCGCAGTTCGAGGCGATGTTCGTCTCGCTGGCGCATACCGACGCTGAACTCGATCGGACGATCGCGGCCGCCCGCGAATCCTTGCTCAGCCTGGCGTAGACTCGTAGCTCGACGCTCATGGCTCTCAGCGTGGCCAAGATGTTGAGGTACTCCGCGATCGGCAGCGAGGTCGTGTCGCCGCTGATCGCCGGTCCGCTCCTGGGCCATTACATCGATCTCTACTTCGGTACCGATCCGAAGTTTACGCTCGTGATGTTCCTGTTGGGTCTGTTTGCCGGCGGATACAATCTCGTAAGAGAGATAAAGAACTTCCAGCGAGATATGAAGGAATAGGGTGTGAAGGAATACCGATGAGGTCTGCGATTCCCTCCATACCCGCGATTCAGCGCACCAATCTGATTCTGGTCGCGGCAACGGCGCTGATGCTGGCGCTCCTCGACAGCGTCGCCGCGGGGATCGGATGCCTGTTTGGTGGCGCGGTGGTGATCGCGAACCTCTACGTTCTGGCGGTGCTCGGCCGCGCGATGCTGGCGGCCGCGGGCGGCGGCGCGATGGCTCATCGCGCCGGAATGCTCGCGATTCCGCTCAAGCTCGTGCTAATGGTCGTGCTGGTCTACCTGGTCTTCGAGCACGTACGCGTCGATCCGCTCGGATTCGGCGCCGGAGTCTTGACTCAGTTGCTCGCTATATCTATTGAAACGTGGCGCGCCTCGATGCGTTCGGCTGAGCAGGCGTCCTGATCATTTGAGGTTGAGCCTTGGGACAAGCGGTTAATTTTCTCGAGCTTATCGGCGGTGGAGCGGTACCCGAGGTGCTGGTCGGGACCTGGATCGTGATGGGACTGCTGCTGATCTTCGGTTATTTTGCGCGCGCCGCCATGATGCGCGCCGCCGATCCGATCGTCCCCGATGAGGGCGTTTCGATCCGCTCGATCGCGGAGTTCGCAGTCGAGCAACTCGACAGCTTCGTCGAGGCCGTGCTCGGCCATCACAGCTATCGTGAATTCGTCCCCTTCTTCGGCACGATCTTCCTGTTTATCCTGGCTTGCGATTTCTTCGGCCTCATTCCGGGGATGGAACCGCCGACCGGCAATTCGGACCTGACCTTTGCCCTTGGCGCGATCTGCTTTTGCTTCTATATCTACCAGGGGTTCAGGGCGAAAGGATTTTTCGGCTATCTGCGAAGCTTTCTCGGCCCGGTCCTGTTTCTGGCGCCGCTGATGCTTCCAATCGAGCTGGCCGACAACCTGTTCCGCCCCTTTTCGCTCGGTGTGAGTCTCTACGCCAACATGTTCGCCGATCATACCGTGTTGGGAATCTTCACCGGATTGACCTATGTGGGGTTTCCGGTCGCGTTCTATG
>Ga0181521_10007002_pt1 | contig 11991 bp, 12 predicted proteins | sample PEATcosm2014_Bin_32_FD_119764 | JGI IMG/M metagenome (GOLD analysis project Ga0181521, IMG submission 119764) | Peatland microbial communities from MTU Mesocosm Facility, Houghton, MI, USA - PEATcosm2014_Bin02_60_metaG | ecosystem: Environmental > Terrestrial > Soil > Wetlands > Peat | place... | reverse complement strand
CATTTATTCGTGGCTCGCCAGTTGGAATGACACTCCCAAAGCCTTCGTCTGGAAGGCCACCGCCGACGTTATCCTTGACAAGGTGCGACGTTGTAAAGAATTAGCCGGGACGGCACACTAGCGGATCGAGCCGGGCAGCCCCAATCGAGGGCTCCCGCACAAAAGGAGAAACTCGAATGAATACCGAAACAATCGTCCATCCGAAACTGCATCACTATGGGCTGATTACGGCCGACCTGGACCCGATGGTGGAATGGTACCGAAAGGTGCTGGGCATGACAGTCAACCATCGGTCGAAAATTCCGGCAATCGCGCGCATGACACATCACGGTCCGCCCTTTTCGGCCTTGGCGTTCATCAGCAACGATGAGATGGATCATCGGATCGTGTTCTTTGAGATACCCAAGGCCACTACTGATCCGGACAGGCGCCAACATACCGGGCTGCAGCACGTCTCCTTCGAGTGCACGACCATCGACGATCTGCTGGGAACGTATGTCCGTCTCAAGGACCTGGGCATACCGATACTCTGGGCCGCCGACCACGGGCCGGGAATATCCATCTATTATGAGGACCCTGACCGGAACGTCGTCGAAATGTTCCTCTACAACTACGGCAGCCCATGGACGGCAACGGAATACCTTAGAGCCGGACAGGCGGGAAGGCCCGCGCACATCGACCCGGACAAGCTAGTGGCGGCTCGTAAGGCCGGAACGTCCCCGTGGGAAATACACGAGCGTGCTATGGCCGGAGAGTTCGCGCCAGCCAGGCCCTACGATCCGGCCACAAGCTTCTGAACGAGGTGTTCAGGAGATTTCGGGGGAGTTCCAGTTTGTTCGAGACGTGTCCAGACTGGGGAACCAATCCATCGTTCGTTGACAACACAGGGCTTGGGTGAAGCCAGACCGTGAAGTACTTTGCCTTCAGGTTCGACTCCCTCGCTGGGCCGACTTCAGCCAACGAATGGATCGACGATACGCACGCCGGTATTCACGAAATCGGCACGATTGCGCGTGGCGACCGCCAGACCGTGGACGGCCGCCGTCGCCGCGATAAGACTATCCTTGATGGGCATGGCTTTCCCGGTTGCACGAAGACGCGCCAGCAGTTCCGCCCACTTCAAGCCGGTGTCCGCGTCCCAGGGCAGACAGTGGAGACGCCCAACCCCCGCGTCGAACCAGCGCTCCAACGCTATCCGCTTCCTTCCCCTGGGAAGGATCAGAATGCCGAATCGGAGTTCGCCGAGAATCACGGGATCGACGGCGATATCCGGCTCATGTGCGCGAAGCCACGCCACTACACGCGGGTCGGGTGTTGGTTTCGTGGGCTCGCTCAAAACGTTGGCGTCGACCAGGTACTTCACAGCGCATCCGTCGACTCAGAGTCGATGGGTACGAAGAAGTCTTTCCGCGGACAGGCGAGTAGCCAGTCAACGGCGCCCTCGTTCGGCGGAGCCGCACGCCTGACGAGGCGATAGTCCCCGCGATCGACACGCTCGACGTCGAATTCCTGCCCCGGTTCGACGCGGTCCATCCGCCGGAACTCCGCGGGCAGAACGATTTGACCCTTGGAGGAAACGGTGGTCTTCATGCAGGTAAGATACCGTCTTACCCATCCCGCTGTCAAGCACTGCACCCATGTCTAACGGAACGGCGGGTCAGCCCGAAATGAGGTGCGGCGGCAAGCATGTGCGATCGTTCGTCCAGACTTCAGCCGAACCCGGAATCGGCCGATTTTTGTTCAGGGATCTCATGGTCGGCCCATCGATCCGGGTCGATATGGAGCGCATCCGACTGCTTCGATACTTTCCAGCGCACTTATGTCCCGAAAGCCCGCTTCAGCGCTGCCGCAAAAACTCCTGCTACAATCGAATTGCAACTGAGTTGCTGATATGCTGCAGACTTTCGTGATCACTTTGCGCGAGGGAGTCGAGGCTGCGCTGGTGATCGCCATCGCGGTCGCTTACCTCCGAAAAACCGGCCGGCTGGATCTGATGCCGACAGTCTACCGGGATCTTATAAGTGCAGCGATTGCTTGCTTTCTCGCCGCCTGGGGATTCACAAAAATCGGTTTGAACGACGACGCCTATGAAGGCTGGACGCTGCTGGTCAGCGCCGTTTTCGTTTTCTCCATGGTCATCTGGATGAACCGCCACGGCGGCAAGCTGAAAGGCGAAATTGAAACTCGATTGCAAAAGGACTCAACCGGCGGCAGCGGCAGTTGGGGTGTCTTCCTCTTCGTATTCCTGATGATTTTCCGCGAAGGCGTCGAGACCGTTATCATGCTCTACGGTGCGGTGCGGCTCGATACGTCGGGCATCCTCGAAGCACTCGGCGCAATTCTCGGCATCGGCCTGGCCGTTCTGTTCGGCATCAGCTTCGTGCGCGGGACCATTCGCGTCAACCTGAAACAGTTCTTCCAGATGACCACCGCCATCCTGATGGTTGTCGTGGTGCAACTCGCCATAACCGGATTGCACGAGTTATCCGAAAGCCAGATCCTGCCCGCCAGCAGCCGCGAAATGGCGATTGTCGGACCGGTGGTGAAGAACGACACGTTCTTCTTCGTGACGATCCTCGCGCTCGCCGCCGCCATGATGCTGCTGGAATGGCGCAAGCGGCGCGCGCCGCGCACGGAAGGGCTTGCGGGAGCGGCGTTGCGCAAGGTGCAATGGTCGGCGCGGCGGGAACGTTTGTGGATGACCGCATCCTGCGCGGCATCCTGCGTTTTCATTCTGCTGATAACGGCCGAGTTCATTTATGCCCGCCAGTCCACGGCTCTCTCGGCGCCCGAACCGGTGACTCTCGACAATGGCGCGGTCCGGATCCCGGTGGCTTCCGTCAGCGGCGGCGATCTGCATCGTTTCGAATTGCAGGACGATGGCGTGAACGTCCGCTTCATCGTGATCGAAAAGGCCGATCACACGCTGGCAACGGCGTTCGATGCCTGCGAGATCTGCGGTACCCAGGGATATTATCAAAAGGGTCCGGAATTGATCTGCCGGAATTGCGGGTCGGAAATCGTGATTTCGACGATCGGCACCAGGGGAGGCTGCAACCCGATTCCATTGAGGTCGCATGTGGAAGGCGCGACCCTCGTGATCGACGCGGATGCTCTGGAATCCGGCACAAAGATCTTCGGAAAATGATTCTCCGCTTCATCAAAGAATCGATCACGCGCGCGCCGCGCCGCAAAGCCCTCATCATCGCCGCGATCGCGATGGGTTCCGCCGTCGCCACGGCGATGCTCGGCGTCATGCTGGACATCGGCGACAAGATCAACCGCGAGTTGCGCGCCGAAGGAGCGAATATCGTGGTCACGCCGCGTGCGGCGTCGTTGACTGGTGGCATAGGTTCCATCGCCGCCGGTGCGGCGAATGCCGCGAACTACATCCCGGAATCCCAGGTACCGAATATCAAGAAGATCTTCTGGGGTTTGAACATCACCGGATTTTCACCCTCGCTGACCGCGCAGGATGGCGCGTTGCAGGTCCAGGGAGTCTGGTTTTCGCACCCCTACAAGACGCCGGATGGCGGCACGCAGGCGACCGGGATCGGCAAAGTGAATCCGGCCTGGCAGATCGTGGAAGGCCGCTGGACACCGGATGTGCTCAACGAGTGCGTCGTGGGCGCGAGTGTCGCCCGCCGGAATGGCTGGAAGGCGGGCGGCATGATCGCGGTTTTCGGATCGCCCTTTCGAATTGCAGGCATTCTTTCGACCGGCGATGAGGCCGACGACCGCGTGCTCGTCCCTCTGGAGCGCCTGCAGCAACTCACCGGGCGTCCAGGTCAGGTGGACCGCATCGACGTCGCCGCCCTCACCAAGCCGGAAGACGATTTTGCCCGCAAGAATCCGAAGACCATGACTGCTAAAGAATACGAGCGCTGGAGTTGTACCAACTACGTAACTTCCATTGCGTACGAGATCGAGCAGGCGCTGCCCGGCACACAGGCTCGCCCGGTTCGCAAGGTGGCGGATTCGGAAGGAAAAATCCTCTCGAGCGTCGGCGGTCTGATGGGGATGATTACTCTGGTGGCATTGTTCTCCGCCGGCCTGACGGTTTGGAGCCTGACCGCGACCACCATGATGGAGCGGCGCGGCGAGGTCGCGATCATGCAGGCGATCGGCGCGACGCGGGGACTGGTCGCGACTCTCTTTGGCCTTGAGATCGCTCTGGTAGGGCTCGTCGGGGGAGTGATTGGCGCGATCGCGGGCGTTTGGCTGGCGCACTATGTGGGCGCTGCCGTATTTGGCGCTTCCGGCAACAACGCCGTCGAGGTTACGTGGATTCTTCCCTGGCTGATCGTATTCTCCGCGATGGCGATCGCCCTCGCGGGCGCGGCTCAACCTCTGTACCGCACGCTCCGGATGGAGCCCGCGGACATCCTTCGCGAAGGCGTCTGAGTTCGATGTTCTTCCGGTTCGTGATCCGCGCCCTGCAGTATCGCAAGCAGAGACTCCTGCTTTCTTTCTTCGCTCTCGCCATCGCAGCGGCTCTGGCTACCGTGCTGTTTGGAATCTACGGAACCGTCGAGCGGCGCCTGCGCGAGGAGTTCCGCAGTTATGGAGCAAACATGGTTGCGGTGCCGATCAGCGGAAAGACGGTGCCCCTCGAACTTGCCGCAGCGGCGGAACACCTGGGGGCCACTGCCGCGCCTTTTCTCATCACCTCGACACAAGTGGGTGGGAACGCGATCCTGGTTGCAGGGTTCGTCCCCTCCAAAACAGCCGACATGACTCAGTACTGGCACATGCAGGGAAGCCGTGCAATCGGGCCGGGCGAGTGCGTCGCGGGGGAACTGCTCGCCGCGCGACTGCATATCGGAATCGGCTCGCGTATTCCAATATGCACTGTCAAAGGCATCGTTTCCACCGGCGGCGCGGAGGATCGGGAACTCCTCGTGACCTTCGACAAGGCCGCAACCCTGGCCGGCATTCACGACGGCGCGAGCCTCATCGAAATTCGCGCGCCCGGTGAACAAGTCGATACCGTCCGTGCCGCGCTGGCAAAGCAGTTCCCCGCGGCGGACGTACGCACCATCCGGGCCGTCGCCGCGACCGAGTCGAACGTGGTTCTCAAGATTCGGGCGTCACTTTTTCTGCTGACGCTGATCATTCTCGCCATAACCACACTCTGCGTCACCAGCAACTTCAGCGAGATGGTGATCGAACGTTCAAAGGAGATCGGCATTCTCAAAGCGCTTGGCGCGGTCGAGCGCGGGATTGCCGCCCTTTTCGTTTCCGAATCCGCAGCCCTGGCTTTGGCCGCGACTATCGCCGGATACGCCGCCGGCCTATTCGCGGCAGCGGTCATCGGTCGCGAGGTTTTCGGCGGGGTGTTTCGCCTGCAGGCCAACTGGCTCGTCTTCGCCGGAGTGGCGGGAGTTATGCTGATCGTGGCGGCCACCGCGACCGCGATAGCGGCATCGCGCATCTGGACCATCCAGCCGGCGGTCATCCTGAGGGGCGAATGAGTTCATTCATCGAGCTGGTCGATGTCAGAAAGACTTATGGCAGTGGCGCCGCCGCAGTCCATGCGGTCGACGGCATCAGCCTTACGGCAGCACGCGGCGAGTGGATCGCCATCATGGGGCCGTCGGGCTCCGGCAAGACCACGCTTCTGAACCTGATCGGGTGCCTCGACCAGGCCACCAGCGGCGTGTTGCGCATTGACGGCACCGATACCTCACAGCTGCGCAGCGCTGACCTGGCGCGTTTTCGCAGCGAGACGGTCGGCTTCGTGTTCCAGCAGTTTCATCTCGTCCCGCACCTGACCGCGATCGAGAACGTCATGCTGGCGCAATTCTTCCACAGCATGACGGACGAGCGCGGCGCCCTGCAGGCTCTGAAGCAGGTTGGCATGGAGGATCGCGCGGCGCATCTCCCGTCGCAACTTTCCGGCGGCGAGCAGCAGCGCGTGGCTATTGCACGCGCGCTCGTGAACGATCCGAAGATCATCCTCGCCGACGAGCCCACCGGCAATCTCGACGCCGAAAATCAGCACATCGTGTTCAAACTTCTGAGCGATCTGCACGCCCAGGGCCGCAGCATCGTGATGGTCACGCACGATGAGAACGCCGGCCGTCTGGCCGATCGCCGCATCAATCTCGACCACGGCCGCATCAGAGAGACGCTCGTCTTCTCAGCCGAAGAGAATCAGGATTTCGACGAAGTGCTGGAACACATGTGGCAGCGCGGAGAGTCCCGCGGTCACATCGACTCGCTGGATTTCACGGAAATGCAGTGGCGCAGGCTCATCGCGACGCTGACGCGCATTGGACTCGTCGCGGTCAGGGACGGCGAAGAGCGGTTCACTCCCGCCGGTGAGGAACGCGCCCGCAATGTGATCCGCCGCCATCGCCTCGCCGAGCGCTTGTTCATGGACGTGCTCTCGATCCGCGATGAAGCCGAAATCGAATCGAGCGCCTGCAAGTTCGAACACATCCTCAGCCCGGACGTCACGGACCGCATCTGCACGCTGCTGGGCCATCCGCCGGCATGCCCGCACGGGAGCCCGATTCCACAAGGCGATTGCTGCGCCGAGAAGCGTGTGCTCGATAATTCCGAGATCGCCAGCGTGCTCAGCGGCATCAAGGGCCTGTAGCGCTTCTACAGGCGATTGATCAGGCTCGCCACATAACCCGCGCCAAAGCCGTTATCGATATTCACTACGGTAACGTTGCTCGCGCAGCTGTTCAGCATCCCGAGCAGCGCCGCGAGGCCGTTGAAGCTGGCGCCGTAGCCGACGCTGGTGGGCACGGCGATCACCGGTACGGAAACCATTCCGCCGACCGCACTCGGGAGCGCTCCCTCCATCCCCGCGCAGACCACCACCACGCGGGCCGCCGAAAGGCGCTCGCTGTTGCCGATCAGGCGATGGATTCCGGCCACCCCGATGTCGTGGATCGAATCCACCTCGTTCCCCATCACCTCCGCCGTCACTTGGGCCTCTTCCGCCACCGGGATGTCGCTGGTTCCCGCGCACACAACTGCAATTTTGCCCTTGCCGTGAACCGTGCGATTCCGCCAGAATCGAATCGCGCCCGATTGCGGAAAATACTCGGCGCCGGGGAGTTCGTTCAAAACACGATCGGCCATCGCCGGATTCGCCCTTGTGATCAATACGTTATCCGCGTGGTCCAGCAGTTTGCCCGCGATGGCAATCACATGATCCGCCGTTTTTCCCAAACCAAAGATTACTTCGGGGATGCCGTGGCGCAGGGCGCGATGGTGGTCGATATTGGCGAATCCGAGGTCCTCGAACGGCATGTGCCGCATGCGATGGAGCGCCGAATCGATATCCGAGGCCCCGCTGCGCACCTCTTCGAGTAATGCCCTCAGTTGATCTTCCGTCATTTACGGAGCACCTGTGCGGAGTTCGGCATTCGATAAGATGGTAGCGTCTTTCCTTATTCAGCACCCTATGTTCTTGAGACGTCTCCGTTTGACGCTTGACATGATCAAGTTCGAGCACTCGGTTTTCGCGCTTCCATTCGCGCTTACCGGGGCTTTGCTGGCGTTTCGTGAGAGCGGCTTTCATTCCCCGAATACCCGGTGGACGGTGCTCTGGATCGTCGTCGCAATGGTGGGCGCTCGTTCGGCCGCGATGGCGTTCAACCGCCTCGTCGACGCCGAAATCGATGCGCGAAATCCACGCACCAAGATCCGCCACATCCCGGCCGGCGTCCTTTCGCGCACTTTCTGCTGGGGGTTTACGTTAGCCTCCAGCGCCCTTTTCCTCCTCGCCGCATGGGAGCTGAACTCACTCTGCTTCCGCCTCGCGCCGGTTGCGCTCGCCGTCGTCTTCGCGTATTCGTTCACCAAACGCTTCACTCATCTCTCGCACATTGTACTGGGATTCGCGCTGGGCATCGCGCCCGCGGCTGCGTGGATTGCCGTGCGCGGCTCGCTCGATCCGCGCATCCTCTGGCTTACCGCCGCCGTCACGTTCTGGACGGCCGGTTTCGACATTATCTATTCTTGTCAGGATTATGAGTTCGATTGCGATCTGCAGCTTTACAGTGTGCCGCGGCTTGTCGGGATCGGCAAGGCGCTCATGATCGCGCGGGCCCTCCACGTGCTGATGATCATTTCGCTGCTGATGCTGGTATGGCAGCTTCAACTGGGGATGCTGAGCGTCGCCGGTGTCGCCGCCATCGCCGGTCTCCTGACCTACGAACACGGTATCGTCAAAGCGGACGATCTCTCGCGCGTCAACGCGGCCTTCTTCACCATGAATGGCTGGGTCAGCGTGCTATTCTTCGTCTTCTGGGCAACTGATATCCTGCTGGTGCATCAACACGTTTAAATGAAAGTCACCTTTGAAGATCGACGCCTCGAAGGCATCCGCGAGAAAGTGGGGGCCGGCCAACGGCTGTCTTACGACGACGGCGTCGCCTTATACCGTTCAAGCGATCTGCTCGCCCTCGGCTACATGGCGAACATCGTGCGCGAGCGACTGCACGGCGATGTGACTTACTTCAACGTGAACCGGCACATCAATCCGACCGACGTCTGCGTCGCGAGTTGCCGGCTGTGCGCTTTCGGCAAACAGAAACGCGATCCCACCTCCTACACCATGTCTCTGGAGCAGGTATGGGACGTCGCCGGCAAGGGCTGGAGCGAGGCCATTACCGAATTCCACATAGTCGGCGGCCTGCATCCGGAGCTCAACCTCGATTGGTTCTGCCAAATGCTGCGCGGATTGAAAGAACGCTTTCCGCAGATTCACCTGAAAGCTTTCACCATGGTGGAGATCGGATACTTTGCCCGCCGCGAGAAGAAATCGGTTCGCGAAGTGCTCATCCAACTGCGCGATGCAGGGATGGATTCGCTGCCCGGCGGCGGCGCCGAGGTCTTCAGCGAGCGCGTCCGGCGCATCATCTGCGATCACAAACTAACCGGGGACGAATGGCTGGAAACGGCGCGCACCGCGCATGAACTCGGGCTGCGTTCCAACTGCACCATGCTCTACGGCCACATCGAAAACGATGAGGATCGCGTGGATCACCTCGTGCGCCTGCGCGCGCTGCAGGACGAGACCAACGGCTTTGTCACCTTCATTCCGCTGGCGTTTCATCCCGACAACACGGCGCTTTCGCACATTCCGAAGACGACCGGTTTCGACGATCTGAAGAACATCGCCATCGCGCGTCTGATGCTGGATAACATTCCGCACATCAAGGCTTACTGGATCATGATGACCCCGAAGGTGGCGCAGGTGGCGCTGCGATTCGGCTCCAACGACATCGACGGCACGGTGGTCGAGGAGAAGATTTATCACGGAGCCGGCGCGACCACATCGCAGGGGATGCGGCGCGGAGAGCTGCTGCGGCTGATCAAGCTGGCCGGGCGCACGCCGGTGGAGCGGGATACGCTGTACAGGCCGGTGCAGCGCACGGAGAACGCGTTTACAGTGCTGGTTTAGCCGGCTCGTCTCCTCATTCGCCGGAATGCGCCGGCAGAAGCCAAAAACAAACCCAATCAAAGCCAATTTTATTTTGGCCTTGTTTCTTTTGTTTTCAGTCGCTTGATCGGCCGAAAATTGGGTTTGTTCGCGACATACGGAAATTCCCAGGCGGGCCGTCTGCTGCGTCAATTCTTCAGTTCCGGAGCGAACCAGTTGTTCACTCCGGATTTGACGTGACGTGCGGGGCCTTTGGGATTGAGGGTGATCGATATTCAATTGAGAAAGAGCAGCGAAGCCCTGGTTTCCGAACACCGATACGGCGAGGAAAACCGGCTTCCGTGGCCCCACCGTGCCTCTGGAGGAACACGAATCGAGAAACCCTCGTGTCCGACGCACTTGTTTTGGGGACAAATTCGATTTACAAGCCCATTGTGCATGACGAAAAAGGCGGTAATTACAATGTCCGAGGTAAGATCTTTGGTTTCATCAAAAGAAAGTTGTGAATCCGCGTGACCGACGAAGTTCCCTTCGGCTCTGCCGGGGAAATGGAGTGATCATGGTCCAGAAATCGCGGAGACCAGACCTCATTCCAATTTGCTCAGCATCTGCTCGATGTCAGTTGCAGGGAACGAGTACGTGACAGCGCGCCGGACCGACTTCAACTTCGCTTCTGGTTCGATCGCCGGCCGGCTCGCGCACGCGTCACGATGAGTGCGTCGAACCCATTCACCGACGGGCAGACCTTCGCGCTTCGACAGTCTTTTGATGTCCGACATGTCCTGATCCAGAAGCCGAACCTGGAGGCGCCTGCTCATATGCCGAGCAGAACGTGATCATCGAGGGACTGTCTCATTGCGCGGCCACTACCCGAGCGGGAGGTAGATCATCGCTGAAGCCCAGTCGGGTTCAACGGAACATTCGTCCAGGAGCAGGAGGTCATCGATCACCCGGCTGATCGGGAGTGAGTCCAGCACAAGTACTATCGGCGCGCAGGATGCGAACAGCCGCAATTGCTCACGCATTGCGGGAATCATCGTGGAGAAATCATGCGTCAGTACAGCTCGGCCGTGTGCGGTTGCCCAAGCCAGCACGGCCAAGTCGTCACGCCCGGAAATCTCGGCGATGTCCTGAACGCGAACCACATCGAAATCAGCCGCGCGCCGTCGAACGCCGCGAAGGATGTCGTTGTCGAAATTCTCGTCCGCCAGCCATTTCACCGGGTTTTGCGGCGGGCCATCAGACGGTCGCGCAATCCGGCAGGGGACCACTCAGGATGATCGGCAAGAATCGCCTGCTCCTCAAGTTCACGCGTCCTGAAGTACTCGCGGAGCTCGGTCCGGTATTTCAGATAGTAGCCGATAACCTGGTAGACATCGGACAATTCCAAACTGGGAAACTTCTGCACGATCTCTTCCGCCGTAGCTCCCCGATTGAATGCATGGACCACCAGATCGAGAGTCACGCGCGTCCTGCCGACGCGGTAAGCGCCGTGGGAGTCCTTCACAAGCGGAATCGTCTCGGTAACGGCAGCCACCTTTCAATTGTCGCTCCAACTCATCGAGTTCCCCAAAAGAAAGGTTTTCATGTTGGCATCCGGACCTTCGAAACGGTGTTAACATTAATCATATTTAATATTATCTCTCTTGCACTGCTATTGCCATTGCTAACGCTTGTATGCCATTATCGAGTCATGTTAAAAATCACTCCTAACGACCTACGAAACCAGCTCTTGAACCATCCCATAGTCGAGCGTCTTCGGAACAATCCAAACTGGAAACCCGCCGCTGACGCCGCCATCGACCATTTCGTAGACAACAAAAGATGTAAGGTCCCATCTTGGGTCAAATCATCCACATGGAAACAGGTCGAAGTGGCTTACGACGAGATAACGCAGAGGGGTTAATACGCGGTGTCAGGAGCACATCCGGGAGGGACAGAAGCACAAGCTGGCATTTCAAGAGATCACTCTCTATCGAAATCACAACTTCGCCGGCGCTACGGTCGCTGGATCAATTCAATCAGAAATCCGTTCGGATCTCTGACGAAGATGCTGCCTGCCTTCGCGCCCAGCGGGCCGCCGGTCGACACGACCGAGCCACCCGCGGCCTTCACAGCCGTCACCAGCGCGTCCGCGTTGCTGACTCTCAGCGAGAATGCGGGAGATCCCGGATCGGGGATTCGCAGCGCGAAAGGCTTGCGGTCGACGCCTTTGTAATCGACAAACTCCCAGGTCACCGATGAACCAGGCACGGTCGCGCGGCTCATGCGAAACTGCGCGCCCTGCACGTCGACGAGGTTCGATACGATCGGATTTCCTGCAAAGGCATCGCCGGGTTTCGTGTCGAAGCCGAACACGGTCTTGTAGAATTCCAGCGTCTTAGCCGTGTCCTTGACGGTCATCGCGAAGCGTCCACCGATGACGTTGCTGCTGGCCGGGGCCGTCGTTTCCGGCAGGGGATCGGGTTGGAAGAGTTCGATGAACATCCCGTCCGGATCTCTGACGAAAATAGATCGCGTTTTGCCGCCCAAGCTCAGCGGGGCTCCGCCAACGGTCACCAGCGCCACTCCGGCTTTCTTTACTG